>Ga0164243_10015012_pt1 | contig 10738 bp, 13 predicted proteins | sample OricompcompostOP_FD_108781 | JGI IMG/M metagenome (GOLD analysis project Ga0164243, IMG submission 108781) | Organic Plus compost microbial communities from Emeryville, California, USA - Original compost - Organic plus compost (OP) | ecosystem: Engineered > Solid waste > Mixed feedstock >...
AGAGCAATGGAAGCGCCCCGCCGCGGGAATGGGGCGAGGCAAAGACACAGTTTGCCGTCATCTTTGGCGAACAGTTCTTCAACTGATGAAGCCGGCCCCCGGCACAGAATTCCTGACAGTCCCACCAGGCCGTGTCTGGAGCCGCCACATCAAATTGTCGGTCGAGCGTGTTGTCGATGGCGACTGCAGGCCTGCCTCCATAGATGCCGGGACGGCGTTTGTAGCCAATCTGTGCCTTGATCCCGGCAAGGCGGGTCAGACGCGCAACTCGGTTCGGGCAGCACATCTCACCCTGATCGAGAAGATCGTCGTGCAGCTTGCGATAACCGTAGACCTTACCGCTTTCTTCCCATGCCTTCAGGAGCAGATCGGTCTGTCGCTTGTCCTCGCTGGCTCGCGTGCTCAGCGGGTTCTTCAGCCAGGTGTAAAATCCACTGGGATGAACCCGCAGAAGGCGGCACATCGCTCGCACAGAAAACTGCAAGCGATGCAGGGCAATGAACGCGTACTTCACTTTGCATCCCTGGCGAAATACGCGGCCGCTTTTTTTAGGATGTCTCGCTCCTCGGTGACGCGAGCCAGTTCCTTCTTCAGCCGCCTGATCTCCTCGGCCTCGTCGTTGCCCTTGGAGTTCGACGCAGCAAACTTCTTCTTCCATTCGTACAGCGAATGTTGGCTGATGCCGAGACGCTGCGAAACCTCAGCCACCGGATAGCCCCGCTCCGTGATCTGGCGCACCGCGTCACGCTTAAACTCTTCGCTGAAATTCGATTTGCTCATGATGTTCTTCTTGCCTCAAAATTAGGAAAGAAGGCGTCTACAAATCTAGGGCCTATTCACGACACCATCAACGAGCAGGCTGCCGCGAACCTGTTTGCCTGGCTCAAGAAGCAGGGCGTCGATGGCGTTGTGCCTCTCGGAGGCACCGGAGAATATGGTTCGTTTTCCCAGCAAGCACGGATACGGTTTGTCGAACTCGCGGCGAAGGCTGTTGGAGGCGATATTCCAGTCGTTCCCGGCGTCCTCGATACCGGCTTTCATGATGTGATCGGTTCGGCGCGTGATTTTGCGAATGCTGGCGCCGATGCGCTTCTGGTGATTACTCCCTACTACACAAATCCAACTCAAATGGGCATTCGCGATTATTTCCTGCGCTATGCGGATGAATCTGCAATCCCGATACTGATCTACGAGATTCCCTATCGCACCAGAATTTCCATCGACCCGGCCATTCTTCATGAACTCTCATCGCACGAGAAGATCATCGGCATGAAGGCCTGCAATACGGATATGTATCATTATCTCCGTGTGCTTGCCGGCGTATCCCCCTCGTTTACGGTCATGAGCGGCGAAGACTCCTTGTTTCCCCTCCATGTCGCAGCAGGCGCGAAGGGCGGCATCGTCGTTACGGCCAATCTGTTTCCAAAAATCTGGCGTCATCTGTTCGAACTCGCCTGCAGCGGGAAAACCTCCGAGGCGATCGACTTCCATCGGAAGCTCATCCCATTCCTCGATCTTGTCGGCGTTGACGCACCACGGGTGTTGCAGCCGTTACGCGCGCCTAAGCCCGAACTTCGGGACACGCTGCGAAAGGAGACCGAAAGGCTGCTGCAGATGTATGAACTATCCGATCTGCGCATGTCCTGACCGGACGCCTCGCGCCGTCATTCCACTCGGTAATTTCACGAGAGCAATTGTATCCGTTGCTGTATAGCTTAAGTGATTGGGACCATTGCCCGGTGGGCGACATGGCACCCTAAAATGCAAGCGAGAGACAATGGCGCCGAGAAAAACCAAGGACGAAGAAGACCACCTCCTTGTGGCGAGCGTTGTGAAGGCAATGCAGGTTCTTGAAGCCTATGACGGCTCGCGCCGTTCGATGGGCTTTTCCGAAATCGCGCGCGTCACGGGGTTGGAGCGCAGCGCCGCACAGCGGGCTGCGCACGATGAAACCTCTGAACGTGTTCGACTATCGCGATCTTGCCAAGAAGCGGCTTCTGCGGGGAATGTTCGAATATTATCGACAGAGGAACGGAAGACGAAGTTCTGCTCGGCGAAATCAGGCGTGTCCTGAACTCCATAAAGCTCAATCAATATGTCCTGAATGACGTATCGAACCCTGATGTTTCGGCGACCGTCTTCGGCGAGAAACTGACAATACCCGCAATTATTGCTCCGACTGCGGTTGCGGGTCTGGTCTGGCACGATGGCGAAGTTCAGGTCGCGCGGGCCGCGCGTGACTTCGGGATACCGTTTTGCGTTGCCACGCAGTCAATGACGTCGATGGAGGAGATAGCGGATCGCGCGGCGGGCGCCAATCTCTGGTTTCAGCTCTATGTCTTTGAAGACCGGAACCTGACGCGCGATCTGCTTCGCCGCGCGAGGGATCTCGGGATCAGGAATCTTCTCCTCACCGCCGATACCGCCAGATCGCCGAAGAAGGAGTGGAACACGCGCAACGGATTCGGCATCCCCATCAAACCGTCGCTGCCGGGGGCAGTCGACGTGATGATGCACCCACGTTGGCTGACCACGGTTCTCCTTCGTTACATACTGACGACCGGCGTCCCGACTTACGCACATTACCCGCCCGAATACCGGACCAAGATCACGCGGGCGAGTATATGGGACAATGTCAAGCTGGCACGACGCCTGACCTGGGTAGATGCCGCCGAGATTCGTCGTCTCTGGGACGGCAACCTTGTCATCAAGGGAATCATGGCCAAATCGGATGCGGAAAAGGCTCTTCAGCTCGGCGCCGATGGAATCGTGGTGTCCTGCCACGGGGGCAGGAACCTCGACTCCGCGCCGATCTCGTTCAACGTTCTGCCGGAAATCAAGGACGCCGTTGGAAGCCGCATGACGGTCCTCGCGGATAGCGGTATCCGGCGAGGCAGCGACATCGTGAAATATATGGCTGCAGGTGCCGACGCTGTTCTTCTGGGACGGGCAACACTCTATGGAGCGGCGGCCGATGGAGAACGCGGCGCGGCCGGCGTCCTTAGTATCCTACGCGAGGAAATCGACCACTGCATTGCATTCACCGGTCAAAACAGCTTTGACCACATCAGCAGAGATTCGATATGGAAGCAGGCGTAGTCCGCGATGCAACGAAATAGGACCGAATTCCAGGTCTGAAGGGAGTCGAACTCACGGCACGCCAATCGGATTTCCCCGCCGTATGTGATCTCGCTAGCACCTTCACAAATGACCGTCCTCCTGCTTCGCTCTTTCATCACATGACGGACAAGACGCTAGGCAGTCCTTCGATCTAGGGGGATAAAACGACGGCGCATTAGCCGGTCAAATTTGTCAATGCTCCACAGTCCGACGGTCTGAGGCCAGGCTCTTATTTTCCCAGCTTCGCGGCGGCGATAGCGTGTGGCATCAGGAACGCAGCAATTTCCGCGGTGACATCCGTCAGATCCCCTGGATTGTGCGCAACGCCTTCGACAAACGCGCGCCATTGCCGTTGCTTTTGTTTATCCTTAGAAAAAGCATCCGTCAAAGCATAGGGTAAGTCCCCTGGGATCAGCGTTTCGCGGCGCTCGAAGGTGGCGGCGATTGCGCGCGCCAGCCTGTCATCGAAATCAAAGGACCTGCTAAGAATCCAGATGTCATAGAAGTCCTTCATCCGGCTGTTCACACGCCCAAGCATTACCATCGCCAGGAACTTCTCGGCGATGACCGTCTCCCGCGCATAGGCCCGCAGTCGTGGCGACGGGAAATCCAGCATGGAAGGATAGTCCAGCATCTCCGCTCCGGGCTCGAGCGCATCGCCAAAGCCAATGTCGATCATAGGTTGATCCGGGCGCCGCTGATCGAAGAGATTGCCCGTAGCCGGAGCCCACCATATTCCAGCTCCTCACGGATGCGATCCACTCGCAGGGTATCGGCATCGAACATGACACCATCGTCAACCTCTTGCGCCAGGATTTCCCGAAATGTCTCCAGCATCGGGTCCGGTTCGGGGTTGCCAAAGCCCAGAAGGTCAAGGTCGCGCGTGCCGCGATGCGGATCGTCGAACCAGCTCATCATCAGCATGGCGCCCTTCAGCACGAAACGGCCGGCATGGGGCGACTAGCTAAGCCGGAACAGCAACCGCTCGAGGGCAAAACGCGTTAGAACCAGATCGAAGCTTTGCCCGCTTGCTTTGGAGAGTTGCAGGAGTCGGGCCCGCACCGAGGCGCCAAGATTTCTAATCTCCTTAGCCATTCGCGGTCAGTGCCTCGAGATAGGGGCGGATCACGGTGCCGACACCCCCACGTTCGGCTTGGTTGGCAATGTCGCCGGGCGTGACCTTGCGCTGCCGCAACGCTTCCTGAAGTCCCTCCACCGCCACAGAAAGGCCGATCTTGCTGCGATAGCGGAAGCAATCGGCAATTGTTTTGGCAATCCCAAAGACCTTTACAGGAACGCCTTCAATGACATGGGTTTCGACGCTTTCGTTGAGTAGGCTTCCCGTAAAACGCACGATGCGAATTGGTGTGCCATCTGGTTTCGGCGCCCAGTCTTTGCGGCCTATGGCAAGCCACACACGTCTCGGCAGCTGATCGGTCAGGCCATGGAATGCGAGAGCTGAAACAAGGCACACGACGGCTTTCGGAACACGTTTGGCGATCTCTGCCAGGCTATGGTTGGCATCGAGCTCGGCATCGGGAAGCTGATAGAGGCCGCGAGCAAGCCGCAGCACCTCGCCATCCCGTTCCATCCGGCTCACGGTTGCCGCTGTCACACCCGCATTCCGAAGCTCCACCAGGCGTGCTATTCCACGCTCGATGAGCACGGTCCGGGCGATTTGACGTTGAGTGACGGAGCGAGACATTGATACGAAAACTCGGCGCACAGGAACTATTGTCCGAGGATTTGTATCACTATTCACACGCTTGAGAAAGCCCTCAGTTTGCGCAGGCGCTGATCACTCCAACAGGCTGCAGTTGATGGAATTTGAACCGGCGACTCTGTTCTTGCAAACATCCGTGCGCAGCGTATTCCTTTCGTGAATCGGGCGTGTAGACTGCCGGGAATGGATGATCTTGGGGCTGGCTGCCTGCTTTCAGCTTATTACCTCAACTGGGAATGTGAAAACATCCCATGCGGTAATCGGAACCGGTCTGGAACCGACATTCCACGCCTGCTCGCCTCTCACCATTGATCACGCTGTCCATTAGGCGCTGCGCACGCCTATCTCATTTCGTCGGGTGAGTTCGCGCCGTCAGCTTGTTTCCGTCAGGGTCGCGAAGATAGGCAACGAATGCACCGTTCGGACGCTGCGCAGGCGGGCTCTCAATAGCCGTGCCACCATGCGCGGTACCGGCGGCATGCCACGCTAGAACATGGTCATGGCTTGCAGCAGCTATACCGATCGTCCCACCGTTGGCCGCAGTCGCCGGCTTGCCATCGATCGGTTTCGTGATCATCAGTCGACCGCCCTCGTGTGAATAGATCAGCCGGCCTCTCGCATCCATCTCGCCGGGCTTGCCTCCTAATGCAACGAAAGTGGCGTCGTAGAAGCGTCTGGAGCGCTCCAGGTCGTTGCTTCCAATCATGACGTGGGTGAACATGCTTCTTCTCCAGCTGGGTGCTTCCGTAACTGTATTTCGTGACGTTTAACGCTCGAAGTTCCTCAGATACTGGGCCGGCGATGCGCCGAGTGCTTTCCTGAACATCGTAATGAACGCAGACACCGACTCATACCCGAGGTCGCCCGAAACCTGCTGCACCGTCGCCCCGGCCGCAAGGCTTCGGATTGCGATGATCAACTGCAACTGCTGTCGCCAACGGCCGAAAGTCAGACCTGTCTCCTGCTGAACGAGACGAGCGAGCGAGTTTTCGCTTAAAGCCACTCGCTTTGCCCATTGCGCTATGGTGCTGCGATCGGAGGGATCCTCCGCCAGCGCGGACGCAATACGGCTCAACCTCGGCTCATCTGTCAGCGGCAGATGCAGATTTTCCACCGGCATCTGTGATAAAGCCGATAGAAGCAGTGTCGTCATCGTCTCCGCATAAGCCCCCGCGACTGCGGATTGGTCAGCCATCTCGATGATGAGCTCTCTGATAAGTGGGGAGAGTGAAAGCGTGCAGCACCGATCCGGCAGATCGGCGGCGCCCGGCTCGATAAATAGAAAAAACAAACGCGCATTGGCGGTCGCCACGTTGCTGTGCAGCATCCCGCCGGGAACCCAGACGCCGCACTGCGGCGGGACCATCCACATCCCGCTCGGAACACGACATGTCACTCCGCCCCGCGACGCCATGACGAGCTGCCCCTTTCGATGGCGATGCTCGGGTGCTTCGCGTTCGTTCTGCGACACATCGATCCTCACGGCGTGCGCTCGCGCGGTCGACATTTCGAGGTCCTGGTCGACGAGGGCTTCAGAAAGAGATAGCCGCGACTGGTGGGATTTAGTCATCATTTGAGAGGATATCTAAATTCACCTGCGTGCTTTGTCGATAGAGTCATCCGAAGGAATTTGGAGAATGTCGATGGCAATACACGAACCTGACTCTCATTGGTGGTCTGATATCTTCCAGACCAAATTTCGACTGCCTCAGAAGCGCTATCGCAGGTTTTGCATCCTGCCTCCGCAATGTGCGCGCGTCGTGTCCGGTCGCATAGCCGGTGCGCGAAAGGCCATGAAAGCCCTCCTTGTGAAGGTCCGCGGGTTCTTTTGCCGCTCGTCACCGGCCACTGCCGCAGTTTCCTGTGTAGATCCGCTTGAAGCTTATATGCACGCCTCCATTGCGGCTACTTTCTTTTGCTACGTCTCGCCCAGAATCTACGGACTTACTGCCTCCAATGATGAACCAGGCGTCACGCAGGTCGACACTCACCCGGGGGGTGCCGTGTGAGCGTTCGATCGGTTGTCACTACCGGGAACGTGATATTTTCATTGAAGACATTCCTGGCGGCCATGCTTGCCTATTACATCGCAATAAGGTTCGATCTGCCGCGACCGTTCTGGGCAGTGGCAACCGTCTACATTGTTGCTCATCCGCTTTCGGGTGCGATCTCATCGAAATCGCTCTATCGACTGCTGGGGACCCTCATCGGTGGCGGCGCGACCATCGTTATGATTCCGAACCTTGTGAACGAGCCGATACCGCTGTCCGCAGCAATCATCGCATGGGTGTCGGGATGCACTTTTGTTAGCTTTCTTGATCGCACGCCTCGCAGCTATGTTTCCCTGTTGGCCGGCTACACGGTACTTCTTGCGGGATTGCCATTGGTGACAGCCCCGGCAAACACGTTCGACACTGTCGTCTCTCGCATCGAGGAGATCGGTCTTGCGATCCTATGCGCGTCGATCGTCAGCCACGTTGTTCTTCCAGTCCATGTGGGGACGGTGCTCCTCGAGCGGATCGATGCCTGGCTGGCGAGGGCGCAGAAGCTCCTCGCGGCAACCGCAGCTGCGGAAGCGGACGAAACCCGAAGCAGAGTAGAACGACACGCTTTGGCGGCGGACGCGGCCGACCTACGGTCGTTCACGGTCCACCTTCGATATGATGGATCGCGATATCGGCGTGCAGTGTCGGTGGTGAAGTCACTGCAGCACCGCATGGTGTCCTTCCTTCCATTGCTGAGCCAACTGGAGGATCTGCGACGGGCACTGGCCAAGCTCAACACCTCCGGCTCGGAGCAGGCCTTGTCGTTGATCGGAGGAATCGGCTCGCGTTCAACCGATGCCGCGGAGAGCTCCAGGGTCGACGCGCTAACCTCTTTTGGCGCGCCTCCATTATGGGAACATCTTCTTCTTGCCAATACTGCCCGGAACCTGCGGGATATTCATCGGATCGCCCATGAGAGTAATTCTCTTCGTGAAGCTCTAGGGGACGAGAATGCGGCGAGAGCTGCTCGCCGTTTCGCTGCTCCCGACAAGATGCCAGCCCCGCACCGCGACATCGGCATGGCATTGCTGTCGGCGCTCGCGGTCGCGCTCTGCCTCGCAACAACAACCTTCTTCTGGATTGCAAGCGGCTGGACCGACGGGATGACCTTTGCCCAGATATCGGGCGTCATTTGCTGCCTTCTGGCGACGATGGACGATCCGGTGCCAGCCATACGCAAATTCGTCGAGGTCACGATCGGTTCCGTCATCGCAGCGTTCGTCTACGGCTTTGCGATCCTTCCGTTGATTGACGGTTTCGTACCGCTCGTCGCTGCCCTCGGGCTGTTCCTGATCCCTGCAGGGATATGCCTCGCTGTGCCTTCGCTCGCGATCATAGGCATGGGGCTGTGCATAAACTTTCCGCTTCTTCTCACCCTCCAGGCACACCAGAGCAGCGACTTCGTGACGTTTGCGAACACAGGGATCGCCACCATTCTTGCGATGGTGTGGACGATCGCGGTCTGCGGCATCTTCCGATCTGTGAGGGCGGAGACAAATGCCAGGAGGCTTTTTTCGGTGACCCAGGAGCATATCGCCAGGATCGCGGCCGGCCGGCATGCCAACACTCACGTCACGCACCACCACATCATCGATGTGGCAGGCCTCTTTGCCGCCAGGGCGGCGAAACTTCCTCCAACCTCCGACGCGTCCGATGCCGACCTTATACGGGATTTGCGGGCAGGACTTCATATAGCCGCGATGCAGGAGCGCGCTGGCGAAGCGTCGATGCCTGTTCGCCTCAAGGCTGAAACAGTCTTCTCAGCGCTGGAGGTCTTGTATCAACTTGCACCCGCTGAACGTACCGAAGCCTTGGAAAAGGCCCTTGGAATGCTGGACGACCTTATCCTTTCTACCGCGGACATGGTCACAACGGACGCCGACACGGAACTTGTGGTGCACGCTGCCGCTCTTCGTCTCTGCCTCGCCCCTGAGGCTGATCCTCCGATTTTGATAACACCTCCCTCAAAAAGGAGCGCCGCGTGATTGGACAATTCGACCTCTATGGTGTCTTCCTGCCATGGTTCTCGGCACTTGCCCTGTGTGCATTCGGTCTCTTCCGCATACTCACATCGGTTCTCGCCAGGCTGGGGTTTTATCAAGCGGTGTGGCATCGCTCCCTGTTCAACCTCGCACTCTACATCACCCTCCTTGGCGGGCTTTCCGCCGCTGTCAACTGGTTGCAAAAATGAAAAACCTCACGATCACCTCGGGGCGAGCCCTGTTGACCTTGTCTATGGTGGGCTGCGCGGCAATTCTAAGCTGGCACCTGTGGTCCTTCTATATGGAAGCGCCGTGGACACGCGACGCTCATGTCCGTGCGGACATTGTTCGACTGGCACCAGACATCTCCGGCCCGGTCACCGAGGTTCTGGTATCGGACAATGCCCAGGTGGAGAAGGGGACGGCGCTGTTTCGGATCGAAACAGACCGTTTTGAACTTGCGCTGCGCGAGGCAGAGGCCCAGGTGGAGAGTACGAAGGCTGCGGCGGAGCTGGCGAGGATCGACTTCGAACGATATCAGTTGCTCGCCTCCAGAGAAGCAGCAAGCCTGAAAGAGCGGCAGCATGCGGAAAGCCAGATGCATCAGGCAGACGCTGCATATCAGTCGGCGCTAGCCGCTCTGGATCTGGCAAAGCTGAACCTTGAGCGGACAACGGTGAAAGCACCATCATCAGGGACAATCACAAACTTCTCTTTGCGTCGCGGAAACTATGTCTCCGCCGGAGGTGCGGTTGGAGTGCTCGTGGAAAGGCAATCCATCTATATCGCGGGGTACTTTGAAGAGACAAAACTCCCACGAATCCACGTCGGTGATCGAGTGAAGATCGACATCATGGGCGAGTCGGTATCGGTCATCGGGCATGTCGCAGGTATCGCCGCTGGCATCGAGGATCGGGAGCGAAGTGATTCTGCAGGCTCGCTCGCAAGCGTGGCTCCGACATTCTCATGGGTCCGTCTGGCCCAGCGGGTTCCGGTGCGGATTGAGATCGATGATGTCCCGAACACAGTTCGGCTGATTGCGGGGAGGACTGCGACCGTTTCTGTTGAACCGAAGGACAACTGAGATGTGAACCCATCTTGTTGATTATAGGATGGCCCGCCCTCCGAGCATGTCGAGGAGCTCCGGGAGTATTTCGCCAACGACGCCTCCGCGGTAAGGATGTAGGCCGTCAAGCACGACCCTCGGCAATCTCCTCGTCGAGGATCTCACCTACGGTTTTGGTCGACAGTCTTCCGGCGAGCCCCTCATTGACGCGCGTGTTCATCAACGTCTTCAACTCCTCCCAGGCTCGTTCTCCGTCTGTGTCACCGGGAAAGAGGCGCTCAAGTGCATACTGCTTGATTGTCTTACCCTGCAAAGCGGCCAGCGCCTTTAGGCTTTGATGTTGTTGGTCCGTTATGTCGATCGTCAATCGGCTCATCTAACGTGCTCCTGAACTGAGAAAACCCACATTAACACATATGTGGGTATGTGGCCACCGCCGATACCTCTGATCCGATGTCGCTTGGAGGGATCTGCTATTTCGAAGAAGACGCCGATCCGCCCTAACTACCTCTGCTCGAGCACAACCCCAGACCGGTCGCTGGACGTGTGCGTGCAGTTGAGCGGAATTGAACCACCGACCGCGCCTTAGATTCTCTAGAGCGTTTCATATTTTGTTTGAAGGATAGCCAGCATTGACAAGGTAATTAGCGCACGGATGGTGCGCCGATCGAGCGATCATTGATCGCACCGATACCTCGCTGGGAAGCGGCCCCTGACTGAGGGTTCCACGACCATCGTGATTGAATCAGGGTGTACCTACTGCCTTAACATGCGAACTTCACTCGTATCATTGGGCATCATC
>Ga0164243_10015013_pt1 | contig 10738 bp, 12 predicted proteins | sample OricompcompostOP_FD_108781 | JGI IMG/M metagenome (GOLD analysis project Ga0164243, IMG submission 108781) | Organic Plus compost microbial communities from Emeryville, California, USA - Original compost - Organic plus compost (OP) | ecosystem: Engineered > Solid waste > Mixed feedstock >...
CGAATCTCAGCGGCTTCTTCGGCGAGATCACCCGCCGTGAACGGGATTAGCCAGCGACGCACATTGTGCGCCCCCAAGCTGTTCGCCGAGGCCGAGTTAAGGGCAATCGCGCAGGCCTTGGCCGCGGCCCTTCCAGCGGAGACGGCGCTGATCGTTGTCGGCGCCCCCTGGACCCTCTAGGGCTCGGGCCGTGGTCCGTGGTGAACGCCGACGACCGACCCAGCTTTTCCGTGCGGGACCGCTCGGGGCGCGTTACCGAGCGACTTGAGCCAGGCCCAGTGGGGTCCTACGTGCGTCGCGATCTAAGCGGTAAGAGACTCGGGACCGTGGAATCAAGCCCCGGAGATGGGTACACGCTCCGGGATAAGATGGGGCGACGAACCGGGAGGATCGAGCAGACACCTTGGGGAGGGTACGTCCTTCGCGACGAGATAGGACGACGAACCGGCAGCGTCGAGCCAACGCCATACGAGGATCACGTCATCCGGGACAACAAGGGGCGGCGGGTTGGGACCGTAGAGCGCAGACGCTGAGCCTCACCAAGCCGCATGCAATCGTCCTACGCCCCGAGCATCGAAGTCCTAGAGAATTTCGGATTGCTTGACCCGGAACCCGGCAGGACCGCGCTCTCGGTGGCGCCAATCCTTGGACCCAAGACTCATCCGATTTGACCTGCGGGCGAGCACCATCAAGAGTAGTCGGATCACGCTTCTGCAGCTCTCATGATCGACCCAATTTTTCTGGTTCGAGATGATGATGCTCCTGCAAAAATTCATTGATGACGCGCACCGGCGATTTCTAATCTCATTTGAGCGCGGCGAGCCCGACTGGCCGCTCCTTGCGCTTGACGGCGTGGCTGACATGCCGGCCGTCCGTTGGCGCCAGCAAAAATCTCGACAAGCTTGGCGGGCCTGCGCGGTCGGCGCTGGTTGCCCGGCTGCGGGAAGTGCTCGGGCAATAGAGGCCGAAGGGCAATCTTCATCATGAAGCCGACGATGATGAAAATCAGCAGCAGCATGCCCACCACGATCATGGTGACCATGCTGCTGCTGATGCTGATGCTGATGCTGATGATCGGTCATCCCCGGCAGGGGTGACAAGATTTCATTGTCGGCTCTGGAACGGGAGCGATGCGTAAATTCACGACGACGCCGGAGCTGAGCGAGCGCATGCGGCGCATCCGCAAAGCGGATACCAAGCCCGAGATCGCCGTGCGGCGGATCGCTCACAGCCTGGGCTTCCGCTACCGCCTGCACTGCCGCGATCTGCCCGGCACCCCCGACCTGGTCTTTCCGGCCCGGCGGAAGGTGATATTCGTGCACGGCTGCTTCTGGCACCAGCATGAGTGCCGGCTGGGGGCCAAGCAGCCCTCGGCCAATCCCGATTACTGGCTGCCCAAGCTTACCCGCAACGCAGAGCGCGACCGTCGAAACCGGGAACGGCTCGCGGCCCTGGGCTGGGATGTACTGGTCATCTGGGAATGCGAGACGCGCTCGCTCGCCCACCTGCCGTCATTGATCGAGCGCTTCCTGAGGGCGCCTCCGCCGGGCTAGGCCCCACGCTTTACGGCATTCCCGTACAGAGTCACCAGCCATATATCATTATGGTGATTCGTGGTGCGTTCCCGTGTAGGGTGGCGCCCTGCAGGGCAGGGCTGGGATGCCAAAAGTAGAGCTGAAACGGTTCACGGTGTCGCTCGAACCGGCCGAGTACGAGGCGTTGCGGCAGATCGCCGAATCCCACCGCCCGCCGCTCTCGCTCCAGTACGTCGTTCGTTACGCTTTGCAAAGATTTATTGACGAAAATAGGGAAAAGCGGCTGCCGCTCGACCTGAACTAGTCTGGGGGCAAGAAACAAAGTGGGGAAACCACTCCGGTTCATCGACCTTTTTGCCGGACTCGGGGGATTTCATCAGGCTCTGAAGGCATTGGGCCACCAATGCGTCTTCGCGTGCGAGATCAGCGACGATCTCGCCGGCCTGTATGAGAAGAATTTCGGGCTGCGCCCGCACCGCGATATCCGGAACCTCGATATCGACTCCGTGCCGGCGCACGACATTCTCTGCGCCGGCTTTCCCTGCCAGCCCTTCTCCAAGGCGGGCGGCCAGCAGGGGTTTGAATGCCCGCAATGGGGCGACCTGATCGATTACGTCATCGCCATCCTGCGGACGCACAAGCCCCGGTACTTTATCATCGAGAACGTCCCCAACCTGGTCCGGCACAGGCAAGGCAAGACCTGGAGGACGATCGAGCACCGCTTGCGCCTTGCGGGCTACAGCGTCAGCGACCAGATCCTCTCGCCGCATCATTTCGGCGTGCCGCAAATCCGCGAGCGGGCCTTCATCGTCGGGCGGCGCGGCGGGCTCGCCGGCTTCTCATGGCCGAAGCCGCTCAAGGCCGAGCTGTCCATCCGCTCGATCCTCGACAAGAATCCCGCGGGCGCAAAGCCGCTCGCGGCGCACTTCATCAAGTACCTTGAGGCGTGGCAGGAGTTTCTCGACCGCTTCCCGAAGGACGAGGCGCTGCCGTCCTTCCCGATCTGGGCGATGGAGTTCGGCGCAACGTATCCCTATCTCGAAAAATCCCCCGCGGGCGTGGGGCTGACCAATCTCGGCTCCTTCAGGGGCAGCTTCGGCAAAAAGCTGCGCGGCCTTTCCAAGGACGAGGTGCTTGAAGCTCTTCCCGCCTATGCCCGCGATTCCGCGAAGTCCTTCCCGAAATGGAAGATCGACTTCATCCGGCAGAACCGGCAGCTCTACAAGAGCCACAAGAAGTGGATCGATGAATGGCTGCCGTCGATCCAGGACTTCCTGCCGAGCTTCCAGAAGTTCGAGTGGAACTGTCAGGGCGAGGAGCGGGACGTTTTTCGCTACGTGATCCAGTTCCGCGCCTCCGGCATCCGCCTCAAGCGCCCGACCACCGCGCCGTCCCTCATCGCCATGACCACGAGCCAGGTTCCCGTCATCGGCTGGGAGCGCCGCTACATGACGATCCGCGAGTGCAGCCGGCTGCAGAGCATGGGAGACCTACCGCATCTGCCCGCCGTGCAGAGCGCCGCCTTCAAGGCGCTCGGCAATGCGGTGAACGTGGAGGTCGTGCGGGCCATCGCGCGGCAGCTTCTGGCCGCCGTGCCGGAGCAGGCGCATCATGCGCCCGCTTCCCGCAAGCCGCAGCGGCTGCGCAGCACGCTGCCGGAGACGGCCTATGCCGCATGAAGCAGCCCCGACGCGCATAGAGAAGATCAGCATCCGGCCGGGTGTCAGCGTCCTGTCGGTCCTCAGGCACCTTAACTACAAGCCCTGGTTCGCTCTCGCCGAGTTCGTCGATAACGCGATGCAGAGCTATCTTCACTCGCGAACCGAGCTGGAGCGGGTTCACGGCAAATCGTTCAAGCTTCAGGTCCGCATCGATATCGAGGCCAGCAGGCCCGGACGCATCTCGATCAAGGACAACGCCGCGGGCATCGCCGCGAAGGATTTCCCGCGTGCCTTCCGCCCGGCGGCCATCCCGACAGACCGCTCCGGTCTTTCCGAGTTCGGCATGGGCATGAAAAGCGCCGCGTGCTGGTTCTCCCCGCGATGGCACGTCAGAACCAAGGCGATCGGTGAGGACGTGGAGCGCACGGTCCGCTTTGACGTGGACCGGATCGTGCACGATCAACTGGAGGAACTCGGCATCAGCGAGGCGAAGGCGAAGCCCGAGCAGCACTACACCGAAGTCGTCCTCGAGGATCTTCATCACGTCCCGGTCCGGAAGACCGTCGCGAAGATCAAGGAGCACCTCACAGATATCTACCGCGTCTTCATCCGCGACGGCCTGCTGGAACTGCGGCTCGGCGAAGAGCTTCTCACCTACGCGGAGCCCGGCATCCTTACCGCCCCCTATGTGCGCGAGAAGGGCGGGGCCGCGCGGCTTTGGCGCAAGTATATTCATTTCGACTTCGGGGACGATCTCACCGTGACGGGCTTTGCGGCCCTCAAGGACCCCGGCAACTTCGCGCGCTCGGGGTTTGCGCTGTTCCGCAGAGGCCGCCTCATCCAGGGCAGCGGAGACGAAGGATATCGGCCGATGCTGGTGTACGGCCAGCCGGGCAGCTTCCGGTCCCTGCGCCTGTTCGGCGAGTTGCACCTCGAAGGCTTCGAGGTCAGCCACACCAAGGACGGGTTCCGCTGGGACGAGAACGAGCAGCCGTTTCTTGAGCTTCTGAAGGAGCACCTTGATAGCGATGAACTGCCGCTGCTCCGGCAGGCGGACGGCTACCGCGCGCTCGCCTCAAGAAACGAGCGCGAGATGGCGGCGCGTGAAGCCATCGATCACGCGGCGCAGGCCATGGAACGCGGCCTGCCCGGCGTGCTGACCCGCGTTGCGGCCGAGCCTCCCGTGGAGACACCCACCGAGGCGCTCGGTGCGCAGACCATGCTCGCAAACCGCGAGCTGAACATCGAATTCCGCGGCGAGCGCTGGCTCATCAAGATCGAGCTCACAGACGATCCGGCCGAGAGCCAGTGGCTGTTGGTAAGCGATCAGCCGGGAGGAAGCGCAGATCCACACGTCATCGAGATCCGCGTATCGCTCGCGCACCCGTTTATGGTGAGCTTTGCCCAGACGGACGCCGACGGCATCGAGGCGCTCCTGCGCGTTGCCGGCGCTCTTGCGCTCGCGGAAAAGCTCGCGCGCCTTGCAGGACAACGATACACGGGGACGATCCGGCGCAACCTGAATGACATTCTCAGGGAAGCGCTCTCGCAGCCGTGACGGCTCCGCACAGGGAGAGAGGCCCGGATAGCCATGACCGATATCACAGCCGTCGTCACCCCGCTTCCCGTCCCGTCGATTCCGGGGGCACACTGGCAACCGCAGATCGGCGCCGAAGCGACCGGCGTCGTTGAGCGCAAGCAATTGCCCTCGGACGCCCGCGCCACCGTGCTCGAAGCCGCCGCCTCGATCCTCTCGCGCGGCGCTAGCCCGCACGATCCGCGGGATCATACGACCGGCCTGATCGTCGGCTATGTACAGAGCGGCAAGACGCTTTCCTTCACGACGGCAATTGCCCTTGCAAGGGACAACGGCTTTCCGCTCGTCATCGTCGTCGCCGGGATTTCAAGGCCGCTGCTGAACCAGTCCACCCAGCGTCTTCGCAAGGACCTGAATGTCGATGACGTGGACGGCCCGCTGCGCTGGGCCACCTACACGAATCCGGCCGACGACGAGAATTACCGCCGCTACATCGCCGCCGCCCTCGAAGAATGGAACGACCCGCAGGTGCCGCCGCAGGAGCGGGCGACCGTCCTCATCACGGTGATGAAGAACCACCGGCACCTTGCCAATCTTGTCGCGCTCTTGCGCCGGCTCAACCTGTGGGGTGTCCCGACGCTGATCGTCGATGACGAGGCCGATCAGGCGAGCCTCAACACGCTCGTGAACCGCGGGCGCGAGAGCACGACTTACGCGCAGCTGCTTGAGCTGCGCGCCGCCGTGCCGTGCCATACGTTCCTGCAATATACGGCGACCCCGCAGGCGCCCCTGCTCATCAACATCATCGATTCGCTTTCGCCCCAGTTTGTCGAGGTGCTGGAGCCCGGCGCGGACTATGTCGGGGGCGAAGCGTTCTTCGGCGGGCGGCGCGATCTTGTCACGGTGATCCCGCCCCAGGATATCCCCACCGATAACAATCAGCTCGCAGGGCCGCCGCCTTCGCTTCTCGACGCCCTGCGGATTTTCCTGGTGGGCGTCGCGGCAGGCCTCCGACAAGGGCGCAGCAGGCAGAACGCCAACCGCTCCATGCTCGTCCACCCCTCGCAGCGGACGGCACAGCACCTTGAGTATCGCGACTGGATCGGGCGGGTTTTCGAATCCTGGCACCGGCTCCTGACCGAGGCGGAACCCGCCGATCCAGACCGGCTCGACCTGATCGAGGATTTCCGCGAGGCGCACGGCAATCTCGCATCGACGGTGCCAGGCCTGCCTTCCTTCGATGAGATAATGCAATGGATGCCCCGCGCCTTCAGCAAGACGAGCATCGAGGAGGTGAACGCGCGCGGCAGGCCGACTCCCGACGTGGAATGGCAGCGGGCGTACGGATGGATTCTCGTGGGCGGGCAGGCCATGGACCGCGGCTTTACGGTCGAAGGGTTGACTGTCACCTACATGCCGCGGGGTCCCGGCGTCGGCAATGCCGACACGATCCAGCAGCGGGCGCGGTTCTTCGGCTACAAGCGGCCGTATCTCGGGTTCTGCCGGATCTTCCTGGAGCAGGACGCGCTCGATGCCTTCGAGGAATATGTCCGTCACGAGGAAGAGATGCGGCAGCAACTCCAGCGCGTCTCGGCGGGCGGCACACCGCTGCGGGAGTGGAAGCGCGCTTTCATCCTCTCTCCGGATCTGAAGCCCTGCCGGAACAATGTCATCCAGTACGATTACGCGCGCGGCCGGTACGCGGACCAGTGGTTCTACATGAAGATGGTCGAAACCCCGCCGGAGATCGCGGGCGAGAACGAAGCCATCCTGCGCGCTTTCGAGGGCGGTCTCAGCTTTGCGCCCGATGCGACATATCCTTCCGATCAGGCCGCGCAGCAGCATCTGGTCGCGGCCTCCGTTCCCTTGCGATCGGTACTCGCTGACCTGCTCGTGCCTTACCGCGTGGCCGATGCCTCCGACACCCAGGAAATGACCGGCCTTCTCCTCCAGCTTTCCAAGGCGCTGGAGAATAATGATGCTGAGACCGCGGCAGTCTATCGGATGCGCCCCGCCTTCAGAGGCGCCCGCGATGTCGATGACTCAGGCCGGATCGCCTCGATCCGCCGCCTCTTCCAGGGGCCCACGCGCACAGGCGCCGGCGGCTCGCGCCAGTACTCCTATCCTGGCGACATGGCGTTCCGCGATGCGGAGCGGGTCAGCATACAGATTCACCGCTATGATTTGCGCCGCAACGGCGCCGTGATTGCCGGGCAGGAGCAGAAGCCCGTCATTGCGGTCTGGGTGCCGGCGCGCCTGCGACTCGACTGGCTCGTGCAGCATCAGCCGCGGTAGAAGGCATTTGCCCGATGACCTCAAGCCTCGGCCAAATGCTGGAGACAATACCGGCGCCGCCACAGGCTCAGGGGCCGCAGCCTGTCCGCTACCATGTCCGCCCCATACCGGAAGCGCCCGCGCATTATTTCGGCAAGACCAGCGCCGGTTTGCCATGCCTGCTACTCACGTCCCATGACAGCGCGGCGAAGGCGCCGGTCCGGCTTACCGCCATCGAGGTCAGCTTCGCCGTGCCGTGCCGGATCGCTATCCCCGGCGAGCCCGAGCGCACCGAGATCCTCACCGCCGTGTCCTGCACTTCGCCGGACGCGGAAATCCAGCGCTACTTCGCGCATGTGTGCGAGACTATTCTGCGGATCATCGGCGCACAGCCCAGCCTGCGCGCGATCATCGACGCGGTGGCGCGTCTCGTGGACCTGTTCCAGAAGCTTTCCCGCCCGTCCAAGCGCCCGGTCACGGGCTTGTTTGGCGAGTTGCTCGTCATTCACCTGAGCGCATCGCCCGCCGCCGCCGTGCAGGCGTGGCGCAGCACCGTGGACGAGCGCTTCGATTTTTCCGCGGGCGATCTCAGGCTGGAGGTCAAGGCCAGCAGCACGCGGCAGCGCGCGCACAGCTTTTCCCTGGAGCAGTGCACGCCGCCCGCCGGGACCGCGGGCGTCCTGATCTCGCTCTTTGTCGAGTCGAGCGGCGGCGGCCTCTCACTTCTTGAGCTGATGCAGCGGATCGAGAGCCAACTCGGCGCCGAGCCGGACCTGATTATGAAGCTTCAGGAGACGGTCGCGGACGCGCTCGGGGCGAGCGCGGCAGGGGCGCTGCCTATGCGCTTCGATGAAAAGCTCGCAAGGACGTCGCTGCAGGTCTACGAGTTGGCCGCGGTTCCTGCGATCAGGGCGGGAATCCCCACGGAAGTCAGCCAGGTCAGATTCAGGTCGGACCTCTCGCGCACGCCGCCCGCTTCGCTTGGGAGCTTGAGCGGGCAATGCGAGTTCGCCCGGCTGCTCCTTCCCGCGAGGTGAGACGCATGTTCAGCTATCCGGTCTTTGACGTTGAGATAGAGCGCAATGTGATCGCCGCGGCGCTCGGCTGGCCGGAGCCGAAGGAAGCCGAAACCGACAGCGGCCTTGGCGGAAACCGCAGTTATGTCGATCTGCGCCGGCTGCCGTGGTCGGAAGCAAAGCGCGTCTATGCCTATGAGGAGGAGCTTGCGGTCGGCGGCGGCTCGGGCGGCAGGGGGAAGCGGGCCCGGCAAGCGCCCGCGATCGCAAAGGCGGCCTTGTCGGAGCCCACGCCCTTCATGTTCTGGAGAACGCACTCCTCGTACGAGCTCGGCCCGAACCAACCGGCGAAGCTGACCGCGGGCGCGAGAACAAGCAGGCCAGCAGCCATACTTGCCTTCGCGGCGCTGCGTCTGAGCGGCATCATCCCGTTCCCCCGTAAGCCGTCCGCGCGGGCCGGCGGCAAACCCGGAATAGATTTCTACTTTTAAGATATAAACGCAACTTGTTTCATGGTCAACGCCCGGACCCGAACGGACAATCCGGGTCATGGCAATGGACTTGAAGCGGCGTGTGGGCTTACGCGTTCGTACCGTGCGGCGTGAGCGCGGCCTAACGCAGGAGGACGTCGCCGCCGCGATCGGCAAAACCGTCGAAACCGTCTCGAACATCGAGCGCGGGCAGACACTCGCCAGTCTTGAGACCCTCGAGGCGTTGAGCAGCTATCTCCGCATTCCGATGCGGGAGTTCTTTGACGGTGACGGGCGTGACCCGAAGGACGATCCACGCCGCTTTGAGCTCGAGGTCCGAGCCCAGCAACTTCTCCGCGCGATGCCGATCGCCGACGTCGAGATCGCCGTCGCCCAGGTCGAAATTTTGGCGGCAGGACGCCGTCGGCGCTGATGATCGGGACCGATCACGCAAACAACAAGTCTCCGATTCTTCCGGCCAACAAACCGGCCTGTGAACGGTGCCCATATTGGCCGCCATGCAAAGGGCGCAAGCGCCATAAAGCCGCGCCGATCTATGCCCTTAAGCCGGCTTGGGATCACCGGGCCCAACAGCAGGCCTGTGACGCCGCGCCGAAGACCTGGCCCTTCACAGACAAAGAAGCAGGCACGATCCAGTTGGCGCTGTCGAACCTGCTCGGAGCGCGACGTGATCTCAATCCACGTCAGCGCATGGCGCGCGTGCGAGCGGCCTTCTCGATCATTCGCGATGGTGCGTCGGCCCTTGAACAAAGCCTCAAAGACGGGGCGCTGAGCCAGCCGCCCTATCTGAAGGTCATGTGTGATGTTCGCGCCGGCCTGCGGCAACTCAAGCGTCGGCCGTCACCCGAACTGCTCGACCGGCTGCTCGAAGGCGATTGCTACCGCGCGATGCTCCGCGTTGGCGCCGAACTGAAGGGCGTCGACACGGCCGAGAGCGCCTGGCTCAAGGCGTTGCGGGGTTCTCGCGCGCAGCTTTTGGCGATGATCGATGCAGTTCTGGGCTTTAAGCCGATGCGGCAGCCGGTTGGGCATCCGCGCTCGACCGCAGCCTTGGAGCCTTACATCGCTGCGATATGCCGTGCTTACGAAGTCGCGCGCGGCAAGCCATTGCCACGCGGTTGGAGCCCTGAGGCAGGCCGGCCAGCCGGATCCGGCATCCGTTTCGCTGGCCTGTGCATCCGGCCCATGGTCCACCAGATCTCATTCGCGCGAGACGAACAGCACACGCGCGAAGTCACCGACCATGCGATCGCGGCCCTGATTCGGACCGTGCGGACCCCCGCCTAGCGTGGTGGCCGTAAGCGGCAGCCTGAACGCGCGCGCAAAAGCGACCATTAGCGAGCCCTGCTGTCCTCCGGCCTAATCGCGCCCGTCCGCGACCCTCGCGGACAGGCGCAGGCTGGAATGACCCGTAATACCCGCAGTCGTAACGAGCCGTCACAAATGGTCCCGATGCCCGATGAGGCCGCGGCGCTGGTGTCGCTCGCGCGCCTGCTGGGCCGACAGGCCGCCCGCCTACACCTCGCCAACCAAGACCAGGCCTCCCTGCCATGTGGACCCAATCCCGATGACCAAGCCAACCGCCCCTGAGCCCTCGCCTCGCCTGCGCTCGGTCGCCGAAGTCGCGCGCGATCTCGGCCTCTCGACCAAAACCATCCGCCGTCTCATCGCCGCGCGCGAGCTCGCCGCCTACAAGATCGGCCGGCGGGTGTGCCTGGCGTCCGACGACGTTGAGCGTTTCCTCGCCGCGAAGAAGAAGAAAGCATTGATCAATCGAACCAGAACTAATTCTTCGTGATTACTTACAGTCGTTAAGCGCGTTCCTTTGCGACTTGAAGTAATAACGATTTTCACCTACGGTCTTCTCCGGTCCTCACGAGCCCCTTATGTCCACGCAAACCCCGTCACGCGCGTCCGCCAATCTGTTCCTCGCCCCCGGTCAGCCGACCCTGGCGGACGTGATCACCCGTCTCCGGGCCGACGGCACGATCCCGGAACGCCGCCGGCAGGACATGATCTCCGCCGTGCGCTCGTTTGCGCGCGCCCTCGGGAACGCTCCGAAGGGCCTGCCGGCGCATCCGCAGTTTCTGCGCATGCGCCTCAAGCGCCTTGCGCCAGCCCAGACCGGCATGTCCCTGGCGCGCTGGCGCAATGTCACAAGTCTCGTCAATGGCGCGATCCGCACGGCTGGGTATGCCGTGATGCCGGGCCGCTACACCGCCCC
>Ga0164243_10015016_pt1 | contig 10738 bp, 6 predicted proteins | sample OricompcompostOP_FD_108781 | JGI IMG/M metagenome (GOLD analysis project Ga0164243, IMG submission 108781) | Organic Plus compost microbial communities from Emeryville, California, USA - Original compost - Organic plus compost (OP) | ecosystem: Engineered > Solid waste > Mixed feedstock >...
CCGCACTGGTCACCGGACCGCTTGCAGCGGCTGGCCTGGAACCTCGAAGGCAGCGACGCCGAGATGGTCGTGGCGCCCGTGCTGATGGAGGTGGCCGGCCCGCGGCTGCACGTCGACGCGGTGCTCGGCATCCCGCTGCTGCGGGTGAGCATGCCGGCCTTCACGGGGGGCCGCCGGGTGGTCAAGGAGGTCGTCGACCGGCTCGGCGCGGCCCTGCTGCTGGTGGTGTTCGCGCCGCTGATGGTGCTGGTCGCGCTGCTCGTGGTGGCGGACAGCCGCGGTGGGGCGCTCTACCGCCAGCGCAGGGTCGGCAAGGACGGCCGGGAGTTCACCATTTTCAAGTTCCGCACCATGGTCGCCGGAGCACACGGGGCGCGGGCCGCGCTGGCCCACCGCAACGAGGGCGCCGGCCTGCTCTTCAAGCTGCGCCGGGACCCTCGGGTGACCCGGGTGGGTGCCGTGCTGCGCCGGTACTCGATCGACGAACTCCCGCAGCTGTTCAACGTACTCACCGGCTCGATGTCGCTCGTCGGTCCGCGGCCTCCGCTGCCGGAGGAGTCCGCCGCGTACGGACCGGACATCCGGCGGCGGCTGCTGGTCAAGCCGGGGCTCACCGGCCTGTGGCAGATCAGCGGGCGCAGTGACCTGCCGTGGGAGGAGGCGGTCCGGCTGGACCTGCGGTACGTGGAGGACTGGTCGCTCGCCCTGGACACGGTGATCTTGTGGAAGACGCTGCGTGCGGTGCTCCGCGGGCAGGGGGCCTACTGATGCGCGGGTGCCGGGGAACGGCCGTCGCACGGATCGCAGGCCGAAAGGGCCTGCCTGGGGGGAGGGACGGGTCATGAGGGTCAGCGTTTTCGGGCTCGGCTACGTGGGCTGTGTATCGGCCGCGTGCCTGGCCGACATGGGGCACGAGGTCGTCGGGGTGGACGTGAACCAGGTGAAGGTCGACCTGGTCAACGGCGGCCGGGCGCCGGTGGTCGAGGAGCGGATCGGCGAACTCGTCGCCGAGGTCGTGCGGACGGGGGCGCTGCGCGCCACCGGCGACGTCCGCGAGGCGATCAGGGACAGTGAGGTGTCGCTGGTGTGCGTGGGCACGCCGTCGGAGCCCAACGGCAGCCTGTGCACCACGTATCTGGAGCGGGTGACCGAACAGATCGGCGAGGCGCTGGCCGAGCGGGGCGGGCGGCACACCGTCGTCTTCCGCAGCACCATGCTGCCGGGCACCTGTCTCAACCTGCTGGTGCCGATCCTGGAGAAGCACGTCGGCGGCACGGCCGGGGTGGACGTCGGGGTGGCGGTGAACCCGGAGTTCCTGCGCGAGGGCACGAGCGTGCGGGACTTCTTCGACCCGCCCAAGACCGTCATCGGCGAGCTCGACACGGCCAGCGGTGACGCGGTGACGGCGCTGTACAAGGGGCTGCCCGGCGAGGTGTTCCGGGTGCCCATCCCGACGGCCGAGGCGATCAAGTACGCGGACAACGCGTTCCACGGCCTCAAGATCGGCTTCGCCAACGAGCTGGGCGCGGTGTGCCAGGCGCTCGGAGTGGACTCGCACCAGGTGATGGACGTCTTCCTGGCGGACCGCAAGCTGAACATCAGCCCCGCCTATCTGCGGCCCGGTTTCGCCTTCGGCGGCTCGTGCCTGCCCAAGGACCTGCGCAGTCTGGTCCACGCGGCGCAGCGAGCCGATGTGTCGGTGCCCATCCTCGCCCATGTGCTGCCCTCCAACTCCGCGCACCTGCAGCGCGCGGTGGAGCTGGTCGAGCGCACCGGCAGGCGCCGGGCGGGCCTGCTGGGGCTGTCGTTCAAACCCGGCACCGACGATCTGCGGGAGAGCCCGCTCGTCGAGCTGGCGGAGCGGCTCTTCGGCAAGGGGTACGACCTCAAGATCTACGACGCCAACGTGAGCATGTCCCGGCTGCTGGGCGCGAACCGCGAGTACATCGAGACGCGGCTGCCGCACCTGGCGCAGCTGCTCGCGGACTCCGTGGACGAGGTCCTCGACCACGCCGAGGTGTGTCTGGTGGGGACCAGTGATCCGGCCGTGCTGTCGGCGCTGCCCATGGGCGAGGGCCCGGTACTGATCGATCTTGTCCGCCTTCCCGACGCCGAGGCGCGCCGGACCGAACCGGGGTACATAGGCCTTGCTTGGTGACACGACGACCAGCGGTGGCGACCGGCCGGACCGGCGCGCGCTGATCCTGGTGGAGAACCTGTCGGTGCCGTTCGACCGGCGGGTGTGGCAGGAGTGCACGACGCTGCGCGACGCGGGCTGGACGGTGGACGTCATCTGCCCCCGGGGCAGCAAGCGGGACACGGAGCCGGAGGCGGAGATCGACGGGGTGCGGATCCACCGCTACCCGTTGCGTGCGGCCACCGGCGGGCCCGCCGGCTATCTGCGGGAGTACGGTGCGGCGCTGTGGCACACGGCCCGGCTGGCCCGCAGGGTCGGCCCGGTCGATGTGGTCCACGCGTGCAACCCGCCCGACCTGCTGTTCCTGCCCGCGCTGTGGCTCAAGCGGCGCGGCGCGCGGTTCGTCTTCGACCAGCACGATCTGGTGCCCGAGCTGTACCTGTCCCGGTTCGGCCGCGGCCGGGACGTCCTCTACCGCGCCGTGTGCGCGCTGGAGCGGCTCACCTACCGGGCCGCGGACATCGTGCTCGCCACGAACGAGAGCTACCGGGAGGTCGCGGTGCGCCGCGGCGGACGGCGGCCGGAGGACGTCTTCGTGGTGCGCAGCGCACCCGCTACGGACCGGTTCCGGCCGGTGCCGCCCGAGCCGGAGTTGAAGCGCGGCAAGCCTCATCTGCTGTGCTACCTGGGCGTCATGGGCCCGCAGGACGGCGTCGACTACGCCTTGCGGGCCCTGGCGAAGGTGCGCGACGAGCTGGGGCGGACCGACTGGCACGCGGTGTTCGTCGGTGCCGGCGACGCCTTCGACGCGATGGTGGAGCTGGCCGGACGGCTGGGGCTGGCCGAGCAGGTGCAGTTCACCGGGCGCATCCCGGACGCCGACCTGGTGCGCTACCTGTCCACCGCGGACGTGTGCCTCTCCCCCGACCCGCGCAATCCGCTCAACGACGTGTCGACCATGAACAAGGTTCTGGAGTACATGGCGATGGGCCGGCCGATCGTCTCGTTCGATCTGCGGGAGGCGCGGGTCTCCGCCGGGGACGCCGCCGTCTACGCGCCCGCCAACGACGAGGCCGAGTTCGCGAAGCTCATCGCGATGCTGCTGGACGATCCCGAGAAGCGGGCCCGGATGGGCAGGACCGGCCAGGAGCGGATCGGCGGGCAGCTCTCCTGGCGGAACTCCCAGCGTTCGCTGCTCGCCGCCTACGCCGCCGCCTGCGACGGCCGTGCCCCGGTGTCCGGGGGCGCCCCGGCCCGGGCGGGGAGGAGGCCGCGCCGTTGAGCGAGGACACGATACGTCTGGCCACCGTCGGGCGGATACTCAGCCGGCGCTGGCGGCTCCTCGTGGCCCTCGCCGTGGCGGGCGCCCTCGTCGGCTACGGCACCTCGTTGCTGTTCCCGCCGCGCTACACGGCGTCGGCCTCGGTGCTGCTGCCCGGGCAGTGGGAGCAGCGCGAGCTGCTGACGCAGGCTCAGGTCGCAACCAGTTCGGCGGTGATAGACCGCGCCGCCGCCGCGCTCGGCCGGCAGGGCGCCGGCGGCGGCGAGCTGCGGGACCGGGTGAGCGCGCAGGCCACCGACGGGAACATCATCCGGATCTCGGGGACGGCCGAGACCCCGGAGCGCGCGCAGAAGCTGTCCGACCAGATGGCCCATGAGTTCGTCACATTCGCCGCGCGGATCGCGGGCGGCGGCGATCCCGAGGAGGCCGCGGGGCCCGAGGCGCTGCGGCAGAGGGTGCGGGAGACCAGCCGGCGCATCACCGCGCTGGCCGATGCGGCCGATCCGGGACGGACCGTGGAGAGCGTGCAGGCCCGCACCACGCTGGAGAAGCTGCGCACCTCGCTGGAAGAGGCCATGAAGAAGCTGGACGAGGCGGACCCGGCGAACGACAAGGCCGACATGGTCGTGATGGGGCCGGCGGCCCGGCCGACGGGCGAGGCGCCGCCGACGAGGGCGCATCTCGTCGGCGGCGGGGCGCTGCTGTTCTTCCTGCTCGCGGTCGTCGGGCATCTCGTCGCCGCGCGGATGAACCGCCGGCTGCGCACCGAACCGGAGATCGCCGCGGCACTGGGCACGGCGCCGCTGGGCACCGTGGACGTGCCCGAGGAGGAGCGCGCGCACGGCCCGGGTGGCCGTGGCCCGCGGGCGGTGGTGCGCCGGCTGCTGGGCACCGGGACCCGGTGGGACCTGCCCGTCCCGCACAGATCCGGCGACGAGGCCGGCAGACGGATCCGCTACCGGCGGGTGTGCGCGCGGCTCGTGCACCGGCTGCCGGGGTCCCGGCGGCTGCTGGTCGTCGTCCCGGCCGGTGACGGGATCGCCCGCCGCGCCGCAGGGCAGCTCGCCGCCGAGTCCGAAGGCGCCCCGTTGCCCGGCCCCTCCGGCCTCCCCGGCTCGTCGGGCCCGGAGCCCCCCGCGCTGCGGCTGGTGGAGGTGCAGATGTCCCGGCCGACGGTGCCGGACCGGGATGCCGAATCCGGTGCCCTGGTCGTCGTCAGCGCGGGCAGCTGGACGGCGGAGGAGCTGGCCGGTGTCGCCGAGGCGTGCGCGGACGGCGGGCACGAGGTCGTCGGCGTCGTCGTCGCCGGTGCTGTCCGCGTCTCGGGGACGGGGCCGGCCGGCGGCCCTTCGCAGGACGCCGTTCCGGCGCTCGCGGCCCGCGGCCACGCGACGGAAGGTCCGGTGTGACGACGAGCCCGACTTCCCAGCCGCAGGCAGCAGCTCCGCTGCTGGACCTGCACTCGCTGGTGGCGGCCGTGCGCAGGCGGCGGCGCCTGTGGTCCTCCCTGGCGTTGCTGGGGCTGCTGGCCGGCGCGGCGGTGGCGGTCGTGCTGCCTCCGGCGCCGACCGCGGTGACCAAGGTGCTGGTCGCCCACCAGCAGGACCAGCCGAACGACACCGGCACGCTGATCCGCACCGATGTGGAGCTGCTGGGGACCACGCGGATCGCCGGCCAGGCCCTGCGGTCCCTCGGCTCCGCGGAGGAGCCGGAAGACTTCATGGCGGACTACCGGGGCACCGGCCTGTCCAACAATCTGTTGCAGATCGAGGTGACGGGCGGCAGCGACACGGAAGCGGTGGCCCGCGCCAAGGCGCTGGCCGACGCGTTCGTCGCGGACCACGTGAGGCGGATACGGCAGGCCGCGAAGGCCGAGGCCGACGCCCTGCTCGACCAGCGGGACCGCATGCGGGAAGAGCTGGCCGAGGTCAACAAGGCGATCGGGAACCAGCCGGGCAGCGACCCGAAGGCGTCGGCGCGGACCGAGTCGCTCTTCGCCCGCCGGGCCGAACTCGACTCGCGCATCGCCGACTTCGACCAGCGTGCCGCCGAGGCACGCACCGGCACGCCCAGGCTCATCGCCGGTACGCAGATCGTGGACGAGCCGCGCGCGGTACGGCACTCCCTGGCCAGGGCCGCTGTCACCGACGCGGCGGTCGGGGCCGTCCTCGGTCTCGTCCTCGGGCTCGCGCTGGCCGCGGTCGGCGCGGTGGTGGCGGACCGTCCCGTGCTGCGCCGCCAGATCGCGGCGCACCTCGGGGCCTCGGTGATCGCGGAGCTGCGTGCCGCGCCCCGCCGGCGGGCCGTGCGGTGGCAGCGGCGGCGGACCCGGGCGGCGCAGATGCGGCTCGTCTCGTCCCTGGCCCGGGCCGTGCGCGAGTCGGACGAACCCGTGTCGCTGCTGGAGCTGGGCTGTGCCCGCACCACGTGTCTGATCGCCCTGGATCTCGCGGGGGCCCTGGCGGCGGAGGGGCCGGTGGTCGTCGTCGACGGTCTGCCCGGCGAGGAGCTCGCCCACGGCCGCCGGCCGGAGGGTGCGACCGTGGTCGGCGCCGGGCGTGCCGAGGACCTGCCGGCTTCCGGGTACCGGCTGGGTGTGGGGTCGGTCGCGCCCGGCACGGCGTGGACCGACCTGGGGCGGCTCGGCCGCCGCACCGTGCTCGTCGTGCGTGCCGGGCACGGCAGCGCCGCGTGGCTGCACACCGTGGCGCGGCAGCTCGCGGACCAGCACATCCCGGTGCTCGGTGTGGTGCTGGTCGACCCCGATCCGCGGGACCGGACCGACGGCACGCTGTGGGACGGGGCGGACACCGCGCTGCGCGGCCTCCACGGGGGGCCCGCCACGCGGAACGGAACGGGCCGGCCGCCGGTGGGGCGGCCGGCCGAGGAGAACACGACGGACCGGCCGCGGACGGAGCGGCCGTCGATGCCGGCCGCACGGTTCCCGGACAACGACCAGGGGGCGCGGTAGCACATGTGTGGCATAGCAGGCACGTACCGGTGGCCGGACGGCAAGATCGTCACCGACCGGCTCACCGATGTCCTCGCCCACCGCGGACCCGACGGGGCCGGCCGGTACGGCCATCCCCTCGGCGACGGCGAAGTGCACCTCGGCCACCGCCGGCTGTCCGTCATCGACCTGTCCGGGACGGGCGCCCAGCCGATGGTCTCCGGCGGTCTGGCCCTCACCTACAACGGCGAGCTGTACAACGCGCCCGAGCTGCGCGCCCAGCTGGAGGCCGCGGGGGTGCGCTTCCGCGGTACGTCCGACACGGAGGTGCTGCTGGAGTCCTGGCGGCGCTGGGGCACCGGCTGCCTGCCGCGGCTGCGCGGCATGTTCGCGTTCGCGGTCTTCGACGAGCGGACCGGTGAGCTGGTGCTCGCCCGCGATCAACTCGGTATCAAGCCGCTGTTCCTGCTGCGGCGCGGCACGGGCCTGATGTTCGCCTCCGAACTCAAGGCGCTCGCCGCGGTGGCCGGCGGATCGCTGGAGGTGGACCACGCGGCGCTGGTGGCCTCACTGCTCTACTACTGGGTGCCGGACTCCCGTTGCGCGTTCCGTGAGGCGGAGAAGCTGCCGCCGGGGAGCTGGCTGCGGTGCCGGCCCGACGGCCGGGTCGAGCGCGGCCGGTTCTGGAGCCTGAGGGATGTCGCCGCCGAGGGCCGCGAGCGGGCCCGCAGCGGCGAGCTGCCGGATGTGGCCGCCCTGGTCGAGGAGTCGAGCCGGCGGCATCTGCTCTCCGACGTACCGGTGGCCACCTTCCTCTCCGGCGGGCTGGACTCCAGCTATCTGACCGCGCTGGCGGCCCGTCACCGGCCGGGGATCTCCGCATACACGATCGGGTTCCGCGCCGAGGACGCCAGGTTCGAGGCGATGCCGGACGATCTGCGCCACGCCCGGCAGGTGGCCGAACGGTTCGGCGTGGACCTGCACGAGATCGAGATCGCTCCGGACGTGCTCGACCTGCTGCCGCGGATGACGTACCACCTGGACGAGCCGATCGGCGACCCCGCCGCGATCAACACCTTCCTGATCTGCTCGGCGGCGCGCGAGGCCGGGGTGAAGGTGATGCTCTCGGGGATGGGCGCCGACGAGTTGTTCGCCGGGTACCGCAAGCACCTGGCCAATCTGCTGGCGCTGCGCTATCAGCGTGTCCCGCGCCCCGTGCGGCGCGGCCTGTCCCGGGCCGTGGACCGGCTGCCGGTCGCCACGTCCCGGCGCGGGTACCGGTCGGTGCGCTTCGCCAAGCGCTTCCTCTCCTTCGCCGATCTGCCGGAGGAGACCGCGTTCCGGCGCAGCTACACCATGTACGACCGGGACGAGCTGCTCGCCCTGGTCGATCCGGACCTGGCCGGCGCGGTGGACGACGTGCTGGCCGAGCACGCGGACGTCTACCAGGACAACGACCTGGACGACTTCGTCAACCGGATGTGCCTGGGCGACGCCCGGATGTTCCTGCCGGGCCTGAACCTCGCCTACACGGACCGGTCGAGCATGGCCGCCTCGACCGAGGTGCGGGTGCCGTACGTGGACGTCGAGGTGGTGGAGGCGGCCTTCGCCGTGCCCGGCGACCGCAAGATCGCCGGGCGGCAGGGCAAGGCCGTGCTGAAGGAGGCGGCCACCTCGGTCCTGCCCCGGGAGATCGTCTACCGGCCCAAGGGCCTGTTCAGCGCCCCGCTGCGCGCCTGGATGAGCCGGGATCTGGCGCCCCTGGTGCGCGAGGTGGTGCACGACGGGGTGCTCGTGCGGTCCGGGTTCCTGCGCCGTGACGCGCTGGCGCGGCTCGTCGCCGAGGACGCCGCCGGGCAGCGGGACTTCTCCAAGCATCTGTGGCACGTGCTGACCCTCGAGTACTGGTACCGCGGCGCGACCTCCGGGTCCGGCCAGGACTCTCCCCTGACGGCGTAGGACCGCGAGAGACGAAGAGGACTTCGGGTGAAACAGGTTGTGCAGAACTACAAGAGCGGCGAACTGACGTTGCTCGACGTGCCGGTGCCGCAGTGCAAGCCCGGCGGTGTGCTGGTCCGGAGCGCCTACTCGCTGATATCCACCGGCACCGAGCTGATGAAGGTGTCCGAGGCCGGGATGTCGATGGTGGGCAAGGCCCGCTCCCGTCCCGACCAGGTGGCCAAGGTCATGCAGAGCGTGGCCACCAACGGGGTGGGCGCCACCTACCGCAAGGTGATGGGCAAGCTGGACTCCTACACGCCGCTGGGCTATTCGCTGTGCGGGGTGGTCGAGGAGGTCGGCGCGGGCATCGACGAGGTGGCCGTCGGTGATCTGGTGGCGTGCGCCGGCAACGAGCACGCGCTGCACGCCGAGCTGAACTGGGTGCCGAAGAACCTCTTCACCCCGGTGCCGGACGGTCTGGCGCCGCGCCACGCGGCGTTCGGCACCGTCGGCTCGATCGCGCTGCAGGGTGTGCGCCGCGGTGAGCCGCAGCTGGGCGAGGTGGCGCTGGTCATCGGTCTCGGGCTGATCGGGCAGCTGGTGGTGCAGCTGCTGGCCGCCTCGTCGGTGCGTGTCGTGGGGGTCGATCCCGACCCGGTGCGCTGCGAGCTCGCCGAGCGTTCGGGCGCCGCGGCCTGCGGCAGTCCCGGGTCGGCCGCTGTGGAGACCGCCGTCGCCGAGCTCACCGGCGGCCGGGGCGTGGACCAGGTGTATCTGGCCGCCGGCGGCGACAGCAACGAGCCCGTCGAGCTGGCGGCCCGGTTGTGCCGGGACCGCGGCCGGGTGATCGACATCGGCAAGTGCCGCCTGGACCTGCCGTGGAACGCGTACTACGAGAAAGAGCTCGACGTGCGGTTCTCCCGCTCGTACGGGCCGGGGCGCTACGACCCGGAGTACGAACTGGAAGGACGCGACTACCCGATCGGCTATGTGCGCTGGACCGAGCGCCGCAACCTGGCGTGCTTCCTCGACCTGATCGCCCGCGGCCGGATCGACGTGGAGCCGCTGATCTCCCACATCGCCGCGTTCGACGATGCCGTCGGGACCTACCAGCGCCTCAAGGACGGTGGTCTGAAGGCCGTGGCCGTGCTGTTCCGGTACCCCGGCCAGGCGGTGCCGGCCGAGGCTCCGGAGATGGCCCTGCCTTCGGTTCGGCGGCGCGGCGGCGCGGCGGCGGCCCCGTCCCGGGCCGCCACCTCACCGGTGCGGCTGGCGTTCGTCGGCGCGGGGAACTACGCGACGTCGATGCTGCTGCCGCACCTGGCGCGGCGTGACGGTGTCGAGCTGGCGGCGGTCGTCACCACGACGGCGCTGTCGGGGGCCAACGCGCAGCGGAAGTTCGGCTTCGCCCACGCCACCACCGATCTCGACGCCGTGCTCGGCGACAAGTCCGTCGACGCGGTGTTCGTGGTCACGCGGCACAGCTCGCACGCCGAACTGACCCGCAGGGCGCTGCTGGCCGGCAAGGCCGTGTTCGTGGAGAAGCCCCTGGCCCTCACCGAGGACGAGCTGGCCGGGGTGCTCGCCGCGGTCGAGGAGTCCGGCAACGACCGGCTCCAGGTGGGCTTCAACCGCCGGTTCGCGCCCTTGCTGCGGCAGGCCCGGCAGCGGTTCGGCCCCCGTACCGGCCCGGCGCATCTGCGCTATCTGGTCAACGCGGGCCGGCTGGAGCAGGGCAGCTGGTACCTCCGGCAGGACACCGAGGGCACACGGTTCGCCGGTGAGGGCGGGCACTTCATCGACACGGCGAGCTGGCTGCTTCAGGCCGACCCGGTCTCGGTGTACGCGGTCGCCGCGTCCAGCAACGAGGACCTCCAGGTCGTGCTGCGCTACCCGGACGAGTCCACCGCCACCCTCAGCTATGTGACCACCGGCTCCCCCGGCTTCCCCAAGGAGACGCTGGACCTCGTCGCGGACGGCAAGGTGCTGCGGCTCGACGACTTCGTCCGCGCCGCCGTCTACGACGGGCGCCGCAAGCAGTGGGTCGGATCGCGGCTGCCCAAGGCCCGGGACAAGGGGCAGAACGCCCAACTGGCCGCGTTCGTCAGGGCCGTGCGCACCGGCGGGCCGATGCCGGTGCCGCTGGAGTCCCTGGTCGCCACCACCGCGGCCACCCTGTCCGTGCGGGCCGCGCTGGCCGGCGGCGCACCGGTGACGTTGACGGGGGCACGATGAAGGCGGGCGGGACGAGCGCCGGCTGGTACCTGCGGCGGCTGTCCCGGATGGGTCCGCGGGAGATCGGCGGCCGGGCGGCCGACGTGGTGCGCAGGCAGCGGTGGCGGACGGCGCGGCCCCACTGCCCGCGTGTGACCGGCGCCCGGTTCACCGCCGTGCTGCCCGCCGGGACGCTCGAAGCGGTGCCGCCGGA
>Ga0164243_10015017_pt1 | contig 10737 bp, 12 predicted proteins | sample OricompcompostOP_FD_108781 | JGI IMG/M metagenome (GOLD analysis project Ga0164243, IMG submission 108781) | Organic Plus compost microbial communities from Emeryville, California, USA - Original compost - Organic plus compost (OP) | ecosystem: Engineered > Solid waste > Mixed feedstock >...
CGGAGACGGTCCACTCCGGCGCCGCGGCGAACTGCTCATCGCTCATGGGCTGGCACCCTCCTTGTCAGGCGTCGCGATCGACCCTGAGCGAGCCCAGCGGCAACGACATCAGGCAGCGAAGGCCGGTCGGCTCCCAGAGCAGCGAAAGCGTCCCGTGGAGCTGCTGCTCCACCACCGATCGGATCAACCTGGTTCCGAAGCCTTGTTGCAGCGGCGCCTCGATCGGCCGGTCCCTGATCTCCCGCCATTCGATCCGCAGTTGGGCGCCGGACAGTTCGGGCAGTTCCCACATCAGGTCGAGCGAGCCGGACTCATCTGCGAACGCGCCGTACTTCGCGGCGTTCGTCGCCAGTTCGTGGAACGCCATGGCGAGCGGCTGCGCCGCGCCGGCGCCGAGGTAGAGCGGCGGGCCCGCCAAACGGACGCGACTGGCGGTGTCGAGGTCGTAGGCCGCGAGTTCCTCGAGCAGCAGGTCCCGCAGATCCACCCATTGGCGGCGCTCGCGCACCAGGACGCCCTGGGCGCGATCGAGCACCTGCAGTCGTCCCACTACCGCCGCGCGAAGCTCCTCCGCGGTCGACGCTCGTGTCAGACGCACCACGCTCTGTACGACATTGAGCAGGTTCTTGTTGCGGTGCTCGACTTCCAGCGCCAGGAGCCTCTCGCGTTCTTCGGCGCGCTTTCGCTCGGTGATGTCGATGGACACGCCGACGAGGCCGGCCACTTTCCCGCTCTCGTCGGTGAACGGCGCCTTCGTCGAGAGCCAGTAGCTCGTGCTGCCGTCCTCCGCCCGCAACTGTTCCTCCACCTGGCGTCTGCAACGCCCGGCCATGACCTGCTGGTCGTTCTCCATGACCGTGCGGGCCTGATCCTTGTCCGCCAGCAGCTCCAGGTCGTTCTTGCCGACGAAGCCGCCGGATCGCCAACCGACGGCCTCCGCAAAGCCCGCGTTCCCCAGCAGTATGCGACCCTCGCAATCTTTTGCGTAGATCGCCCCCGGGACCGCTTCGATGAACTGGCGCAGGAAGGAGCGGGTGGCTCCCGTTCGCTCTACCGGCATGCCATTCCCTCTCCGATAGCGGTCCGTCGACAGACTGCTGCACGTCTTCGCCTGCCGCAACCGCCTGAGGCGTAAGCATGGCCAGACGAGCGTCCTTCACTCGCTTGCAGAAGGTGAAGCTTCTGGTCCGAGCGCTTGGATCATCGACCTCTGCCGGCGTCGGGCCGCTCGACGTCCCGCACGAGGAGCATCCGGGGATAGCCGGCGCGCGAACCGAGCCGCAGGTACTCGCCGGGCCTGCGTCCCAGCAAGGTGAGCCCCAGAGCCGTGGTCACGGCGACGCGCCGATCGACATTGCTTGCGCTCTCCGGCGGTACGATCTGGATACGGCGCTGCCGGCGCCCGGGGGTGTCGTCGTAGGTGACGTGCGAGAAGAGCCCGACGAAGGTCGCCGGCGCTTCATGCGGCTCCACGACGACGGCGCGCTCGAGGAAGCCGCGCAGCGCGCTTGCGCCGCCGGACGCGCGACGGGCGATCTCCGTCAGCGGCTCTAGATCGCCCGGCGCCACGAACACCTGCTCGAGGTCGGCCGCGGGCGCTCGCCGCCCCTCCTCCGGGCTGCGCTCCGGCCACAGCGTCTCGCGCAGGCGCCCTCGCCTTTCGACCAGAAGCCGGCTCATCGATGCGCCGTCACAGGCATGGGGGACGCGATCCGCCGACCCCGCGCGGCCCTGCCGTTCGCCGACAGCTCCAGAAGCTCGGCGCGCGCCTCCAGCACCGCCGCCGCCGCCAGCATGCTGGCCCGCACCCGTCTGTCGGCCGTGAGGCACGGGTGATCCCAGAGCGCGCGGTTCAAGGCGGCGGCGCCGCGCAGATGCGCCGGCAGGTCGAAGCCGGCGTTCAGGCGCAGGCGCCGCAGGCCCCGGCGCTCCTCGCTGGTGACCGCCCCGCTGATGTCGAGGCGCATGGTCTCGGCGCCCCAGCCGCGGAACACCGAACGCCGCAGCATCATCTGCTGGACGATCTCGGCAGGACTGAGCAGGCGGCCGAGCAGCGCGCCTTCCGCGGCGGCGTCGTCCGCCTGCAGCGCCAAGGCGTACAGCTGATCGTCTTGGGCCGCCTCGGCCGCCAGCCGCGCCGCCAGGCCATCGCCGTTCTCGGGCGCTAGTTCCGCCTTGCGCTCGCGCGCCTCCTGAAACGCGAGCCGTACGGCCGCGCGCAACATCCTCGACATTTGTTGGATTCCGGGTCTGCTGGGGGGATCCGGACGTCCGGCGTTCGAAGGCCTAGACGTCGGTTTTGGTGAGCGGCGCCCTGGCCCGAGCGGCGGAAAGGCCCGCTTGGACCAGGGCTAAGAGCCCAGCAGAAGACAGGCGGGGCGAGGCGCGCCCGACAGGACCTGATCGAGGTGCATGCGGTGATGCTCGCAGTTCTGGCTCTGGAGTCAAATCGGGGAGGTTCCGCGCGAAATTGGCAGGCCCTAGGGGAGTCGAACCCCTGTCTCCAGATTGAAAATCTGGTGTCCTAACCGTTAGACGAAGGGCCCCCATGGGACGCTCGGCTCAACTATGAGCCGAGGCGGGCGCGTCGACCTCGAGCACCGTAACTAGCCGGACTGTCGGTCCGTTCCGCCAGAGCGTCGACTGGCCCGGACGCAGGCCGATAAGCGCCGCGGCGAGGCTGTTCATGACCGACATCCGACCCTGCGACGGCTCGGCCTGATCGGGATCGACGAGGTGCAGGTGATGATAGCGGGAGCGGGCGCCGTTGCTCTCGAAGCATACGACGCGCGAGCCGACCCGCACGATGTCCGGCGGCAGCTCAGCGGCGGCGCGTTTCTCGGCCTCCGCAATGGCCTGCAGCAGCCCCGCGGCGGCTTCCGGACGTCGCTCGCGATGCAGGTCGATCACCGCGTTCAGACGGTTGACGTCGTCATCCGACATGACCCGTCTGGCCGGTCGGAACCAGGGCGTGCCGCGGAAGGGGTAAGCGACGCCCGTTGTGTCTGCGGCGCGCAGGCGCCTTGACCTGTCCGCGTAATCTCCAGAATTGAACAAGCTTTCACCCTCGCCGGACTGTAAGTCCGAGCTGCAGCTCTAAACACCAAATGCATTGATTTTGAGAAACCCCGCAGTTCACCCCATCGGTTAGGATCGGAGCGAACCCGGGGTCAGCTGCGTGAGACCAGTCGCCATTCGGACCGAGGTCCGCCAAAGTTCTGCACACCACTGAACATAAACGCAACATGGTGCTGTTGAACGAACAAGTCAAACTCAGCTGTGGGCCGGTTCGTCCGGCGAGAGGACCGTGCGTAAAAGAAAAGCGCCCCTCCCAGCGAGGACGAATGCTGAGAGGGGCGCCGGGCCTCAGTGGAAGATGCTGAGGCCCTACTTCGCGCCGGAGCTGGTGGCGGCGCGAGGTTTCATGAGGTCGGCCAGGCTCGAGGCCTGATGCTGCGCGACCTTCGGCTTCTTGGGTTTCCGCGGCTCCCGATTGCCGGAACGGTTCTTCTTGCCCATGGGGAACTCCAGGCGCGACCGCGCAATCGCGACCAGCGCGGCGGCGGGCGCGCGCGCGAAGACGTCGCAAGTCGCACTCAGTCTAAGCTGAAATGACGCCTTGGCCGCTCGACAGCAGGTTGAGCTTACAAGGCGGAACGCCGCTGTTATCCCTGGCCCGAACGGCGCGGTCGCCAGTATCGGACCAGGGTCAGGAGCCCGGGATGAGGCAGGTAGGGCGGCGTTCGCCCGATGCGCCGGCATGGCGTTGCATGCGGATACTTTTGTACAGCTTTGTCTGAAAAGTCAAACGGGTTCCGCCGACTTGGCGGACCTGCGCTGCACCGGCCCGGCACGGCCGACCCCGCGGCTTGACGTCCCCGGCGCCGGCCCCATCTTTGTAGAAGATGATGACGACGAGACATCTCAACTCCGCAAGATCCGGCCGTTTCGCCGGCCGGCCCTAGCCGGGCGCCTGCGGCGTCGCAGGCGCCCTCCCCTACTTGGCAATCAACAACCGCGCAGTAAGGGCTGGAGGCAGAGAAATGCTCATCGACGTTCGCCAGAACAATCCCCAAGTCGTCATTCTGGACGACGAGTACGTCGACCTTTCCGACATCATCTGCGGCTCGGAACGACCGACAACGGGCCTGTCGCTGCTCTGGCGAGAGCTGGAGCGCGCCAAGCTCGCCCCGCGCGCCAGGGCTCCGTCGGACCTGGTGCGCATGGGCTCTCGGGTCCACTTCACCGACCTGGACCGACGGGAGACCCGGCTGGTCCACATCGTCTATCCGGAGGAGGCTTCGGCCCCGGTCTTCGTTTCAGTAACCTCGTCGATCGGCGCGGCGCTCATCGGCCTGCGCGAAGGCGACATCTTCAAGTGGACCGACGCCAGCGGCGAACAGCGCACGCTGCGCGTCGACAAGGTCGAGCCGCCGCTCTGGCCGCGGATCCGCAAGACCGCCGCCTGACGCTGTCGCGGCGCGCAATCACCCGCCCAAGGCCGAGCGCAGGGCGGCGATCATCGACGGCTCGTCGGGACGAGCCGCCACTCGGATCGGGCCGCAGGCCGCCGCCGCCAGCGGTTTCGCGGCGGCGGGGGAGATGCAGACGCAGAGCCTCCCCGGGGGCAGCCGATCGGCGAACGCCGCGAGCGCCCGTCCCGCTTTGGGCGAATGGATCAGGACCGCCGCCCAGGCTTCATCGCCGGCCGCCGACAATACTGTGGGCGGCGCACAGGGGACCGTCCGGTAGAGCGCCACCGACGAGGCCGCGACGCCCCCGCTTCGCAGCACGCCGATCAGGTCGCCGGCGGCCTCCTGCGCGCCCGCCCGCAGCAGGCGACCGGCGAACGAGTCCCGCTCCGCCAGGATCAGCCGCGCCAGGTCGGCGACGTCTCCGCCCGCCGACCGGGCGCGCGAGAAGCCCGCCGCCCGCGCCGCCTCGGCCGTCGCGTCCCCGACGGCGAAGACCGGAAGGGCGCGGTCCGGGTGCCGCGCCGCAAACCGCGCCACGCCGTTCGGGCTGGTGAAGGCGAGCGCGCCGACGTCGTCCAGGGGCGGCTCGACGGCGAGCGGCTCCACCCGCAGCAACGGCGCCACGAGCGGCCGAAACCCGTGAGCGCGCAACGCGGCCGCCGTTCGTCCCGCGCCCGGTTCGGTTCGGGTGACCCAGATCCTCGGTTCGGCGGGCGCCCGTCGCATCGACGACGCCGGTACCGCTCAGAGCGCGGCGGGCGCGACCTCGGCCCGCTGCACGTCGAGGATCTGCAGCACGCGGTCCTTGCCGTCGCGGTCCGGCCAGAGGATGGACTGGCCAGCCTTCAGCCCGATCAGGGCCGCGCCGATGGGCGTCAGGACTGAGATCTTCCCTGCGCTGATGTCCGCCTCGCCTGGATAGACCAACTGCACGGTCCGGGGCTTGCCATGCGCCTCGTCCAGGAATTCGACCGTCGAGTGCATGCCGACGACCTGGGACGGCATGGCGCCGTCAGGCTTGACCTGCGCGCGTTCCAGCTCGTTCAGCAGCATGTCCGCGACCGCCGGAGCGCTCGCCTCCATCTGCAGGGCGAGCGCGGTCAGCCGCTGCGCCTCCGTCTCGCTGATCATGATCGATGGGCGCCGACGCGCCCGTGCCTTGGCCGACACGGTGAAGCTCCGATGGAGCGCTCCTCGGAGCGCCGCAGCCTTGCTGCATGAAAAATGTTCAGGGTTCAGGTGGACGGCGCACGCCCGTTCGACGCCTCGCGCGCCTCAGTGGGCGACCCAGAGCCATAGACCGCCGGCGAGCAGCGCCGCGGCGGCGAGACTCGCCGCCAACAGCCACGACGCTCCGCTGCTCCGCCGGAAGCGCTTTTGGCGCCATCCGGCATGGAGGTAGGCCATCGGACGCGGCCGATCGGCTTCGCATCCGGCGATGTAGTGACGCCCGTACCTGTTCGACATCGCGCCTCGCAGACGACTCTGGCGCCGCCCGCAGGCTCAGCGGCGGCGTCCTGGACAGCCTCGTGCCGGCGCTTAAGATGCGCCCGGAGAAGCTTGAATGATCAGGAGATTGCCCCGAAAGCCGCGCGCGGGCTTTCGGGCCTAGCGGCCTGCGACCAAACGACCCGAACGGGCCTCCAGCATGGCGTTTTGGCGGCGGGGTGACATGCGCGGGAAACTGCTGCGCCCGTCGCCGGCTGTCAATCGCGCTCACGGCGATCACCGTCCGGCGCGACCTCGTCCACCCGGATGAGCTGGGTCCGGCCGAGGGTGTCCGTCCAGCCGAACACATCGCCCTCGAACAGGCCGATCAGCGCCGCCCCGATCTCGCTGTCGACCCTCACCCTGCCAGGCCCGTCCGCTTCGTGCGGATGGGCGACGACGACTTCGCGGTTCTCCCGCGCGATCAGGTCCCGGTACAGCACCCGCGAGTTCAGGCGGACGAGCGCGGTCGGCGCACTGGCTTCGGGGATGACCCGGGCGCGCATCACCTCCCGCCACAACAGGCTCATGCCGTGGCTCGCCGGCTCGGGGGTCGAGACGACGTCGAGGAGACGCTCGTATTCCGGCGTGCAGAGAAGAATGCGCGGCTGAGGCAGGCGCGGGATGCTCAAGTCTCTCATGATCGCTCCTGTGTGAGCCATGACGGCCGCGCCCTGGGGGGCGCGCGCGCGTCGTCGGCGTCAGGGCTGCGGCTCCTGGTGCAGGATGCGCAGAACCTTGACCGCGCGCAGCCGGCCGTCCGGTCCGCTCCAGCGGAAGATCGCGTCGCAAGGCAGGCCGATGAGCGCCGCGCCCAGCGGCGACAGCACCGAGACGTGGTTCTCCTCCGGATCGGCCTCTTCAGGGCGGACGATGCGGACGTGACGCTCCCGCTTGGTCCGAAGATCGCGATAGGCCACCCACGCGCCCAGTTTGACGTAGGAGACGTCTTTCGGGACGCCGACGGTCAGGCGCTGCACCTCTTCGGCAAGCAGCGCGCCGCCCGGGTGCGTCTGTCCCGCGCCGGCGGCCAGGCTCGCCAGCGCCGCAGCGTCCTCGGCGGAGGCATAGACCGGCGGTCGGGCGAACATCGTGTCGTTCAGATTGGGCATGTGGACTCTCTTGCAGGGGGTCAATCGGGCGCCGAGCGGAAGCGGAGCTGTTCGGTCGGGGCGGCGGAGGGCGGAGGATCGAAGTGCGCGAGCATCACCCGCAGGCGCGGCTCTCGGACCAGCCGGGCCGCCTGGTCGGGCGAGCACCACCTGAGCGCCCGCCGCCCGCGTTCGGGCCAGCTGCTGGCGATGCCGGTCACCGGCAAGGCGAAGACCGCGACCCGGCACGCGACGAGGCCGTCGCCGACACGTTTGTCGTAGATGTATTCGCCGAGGCTCTCTTCGCTGGGCGCGCCGCCGAGCACGCCGGCCTCTTCGAACGCCTCCCGCGCGGCGGCCGCCGCCAGGGTTTCGCCCGCCTTCGGCCAGCCCTTCGGCAGCACCCATCGCCGGGTCCGCTTGGAGGTGATGAGGAGAATTCGCGGTTCGTCGAGTTCGGCGCGGCAGTACGGGATCGCCGCGCACTGAACCGGCCGCCGCCATGACAGCGACGTCAGGACGCCGTCCGCCGCGATGAGCGGACCGTCGGGCGTCGGCGCGGCGTTCTCCGGCGCCGGCCACGGCGCGCGCGAGCGCATGAGCGCCGACCGGCGGGGTCGCCGGCTTGCTGGGGACATGAATGGACTCCACGCGCAGTCGCGCGCCAAGTGTTCTTAGGATTATTGGGCGTGATCGAACGACATCCCCGAACTCGTCACGGGGAAAACCCAGGAAGAGCTCGGGGCTAAGACTCTTTGACCGCGTCGCGAATTCTGATCGCGCGCATCGGGTTGTTGAAACGTTCGCTCATAGCGAAATGAGAATGGGTGAGCCGGTCGCCGATGTCAAATGGTCGAGAGCGCAGGGCGCACACATTGACTTCCCCGCCGGCGGGGCCAAACTCGAACCCGCCATGTGGATGAACCGAGCCGATATCGGTCTTCTGGACCGCGCGGGGCAGCGCGTCGAAGGCAAGCAGCCCCGAGCTTAACGCGCCTCGCGCGAGCTCGGGGGACCCGCTTCCGGGTCAAGCGACGCCCATCCTCCAACCCAAGGCCGATCAGCGAAGGCGCGATCTCGGGCGAGACGCGCGGCTGCGGCCATGAGCGGACCCAACATGGACCTCCTGCAACAGAACCACCTCAGAGCCTGGATCTCGAGCGCCCTGGCCGAGGCCAATCGGCACCACTTCGAGCTCTCCCGCCGTCTGCCGCCGATCAGCGTCGGCCTGCGTCTGCGGCGCGAAGCCAAGCGGCTGGCGAACTCGGCGTCAGGCTATGAGCAGCTGCTCCGCCACGCCCTGTTGGCGACGGCCGACCATGGAGACCGGGCGTACAAATCGCTCGAGCTGCGCCGGCTGCTGCAGGCCCCCGATCCGATCCCCCGGACCGCGGTGCGCGAGCGCGCCCAAGCGGTGGAGAGCGGCAAGATCCTGGGGCTGGCGACGAGCGCCGCGCGCCGAGAAGAGCGGCGCGGCCGGCGGCGCGCCGGGCGCAACGCCGATGAGCTCGCGATGTGGCTCATGGAGGCCGCCGAGCTGCACCGGCTGTTGTGGGACCACCCGGCGCTGAACGTCGATGCGACGGTGCGAGCGGCCATGCTCGCCTGCGTGGCCCGGCTCGAGGCGCGCGCTCGCGAGCTGTCCCCCAGCGCCGCTGCCGAAACGCCGCTCAGCTTTGCCGACCCGCTTCCAACCCGCGCCCCGAACCGGGAGACCTGCGACGGGCCGCAGCTGCGAGCCGGCTGACCGCTGCAAGTCCTCAGTCTGTCCGCCGGCCATAAGCGGCCCCATCGGCGCCGGCTCCGCCGCTCCGCCAGGGAACGAGCGGAGCCGGCTGCGCCTTTGAGGGCATGCCCAAGACGAAAATGAACCCGCGGGTGTTCTGGGGCGCCAGCTTGATCGTCGCCCTGCTGCTCGCCACGGCGATCGCCGCCCCGGACGCCTCCGGCCTGATCTTCCAGAGCGCCCAGGCCTGGGTGATCGAGACCTTCGGCTGGTTCTACGTGGCGGCCGTCGCCGGGTTCCTGCTTTTCGTCCTGGCGCTGGCCTTCAGTTCGACGGGCCGCCTCAAGCTCGGACCGGACGATTCCGAGCCGGATTTTCCCTACGCCTCCTGGCTGGCCATGCTGTTCGCCGCCGGCATGGGCATCGGCCTGATGTACTTTGCGGTCGCCGAGCCGATCCAGCACTACGCCGCGCCGCCGGAAGCGCAGCCGGGGACGTTCGCCGCGGCGCGCGAGGCGATGGTGATCACCTTCGTCCACTGGGGCGTGCACGCCTGGGCGATCTACGCCGTCATCGGCCTCACCCTGGCCTACTTCGCGCACCGCAAGGGCCTGCCGCTGACGCTGCGCTCGGGCCTCTATCCGCTGCTCGGGCGGCGGGTGGAGGGCGTCATCGGCGACGCGGTCGACATCTTCGCCATCTGGGGCACCCTGTTCGGCATCGCCACCTCGCTCGGCCTCGGCGTCGCCCAGATCAACAGCGGCCTGAACTACCTGGTCGGCGTTCCGGCGAACGCCGCCGTGCAGGTGGCGCTGATCGTCCTGGTGATGGGCGCGGCGACCGTCTCGGTCCTGACCGGCGTCGACCGCGGCATCCGCCGGCTCTCCGAATTGAACCTGACCCTCGCCGTCTGCCTGATGGTGTTCGTGCTGGCGGTCGGACCGACCGGCTTCCTGGTCAAGGCGCTGGTGCAGAACTTCGGTCTATACCTGGACCACTTCTTCATCCGCACCTTCAACATGTACGCCTACGAGCCGCGCGGCTGGATGGCCAACTGGACGCTCTTCTACTGGGCCTGGTGGATCGCGTGGTCGCCGTTCGTGGGCATGTTCATCGCCCGCATCTCGCGCGGGCGGACCGTGCGGGAGTTCGTGATCGGCGTGCTGCTGGTCCCGACAGGGTTCACCTTCATCTGGATGACGGTGTTCGGCAACACCGCCATCAGCCTCGACATGGGCGCCGCCGCCGGCTCGCTGTCGCGGGCGGTGACCGAGGATCTGTCGACCGCCCTGTTCCACTTCTTCGAATACCTGCCGGGCACGGCGATAACCTCCACCCTGGCGGTGTTGCTGGTCGCCGTCTTCTTCGTGACCTCCGCCGACTCCGGCTCGCTGGTGATCGACACGATCGCTTCCGGCGGCGCCGAGGAGACGCCGCGCTGGCAGCGGGTCTACTGGTGCTGCCTGGAGGGCGCGGCGGCGGCGCTGCTGCTGCTCGCCGGCGGCCTCGGCGCGCTCCAGGCCGCGACCCTGGTGGCGGCCCTGCCGTTCGCGCTGATCATGATCGTCCTGTGCGTCGGCCTGGCGCGGCAGATGAACGCCGACGCGGCCGGCGTCGCCATCGGCCCCGAGGCGCCGTCCCTCGGAGCGCGCCTGGCGCAGATCCTGTCCCCGCCCAGCCGGGCGGACATCGAGCGCCAGATCCGCGAGGAGGGCGCGCCGGCGCTGCGGTCGGTCTGCGAAGCCCTCCAAGGCGAGGGCCTGCCGCACCTGCAATCCACCTCGACGGACGCGGCGGCCCGGCTGGAGGTCGGCGACGGCGTGCGGGCGCCGTTCGTCTATCGCCTGACCGCCGAGGCGCGGCCGCTGCCGGCGTACTCGCCGCTCGACGCCCCTGACGGGCGACGGTCGAACGAATGGCGGCTGATCGCTCGCGTCGAGCCTCATGGCCGCCGCCG
>Ga0164243_10015020_pt1 | contig 10736 bp, 10 predicted proteins | sample OricompcompostOP_FD_108781 | JGI IMG/M metagenome (GOLD analysis project Ga0164243, IMG submission 108781) | Organic Plus compost microbial communities from Emeryville, California, USA - Original compost - Organic plus compost (OP) | ecosystem: Engineered > Solid waste > Mixed feedstock >...
AGCAGGTGAGGGCGGCGCTGAAGGACTTGCCGGTGACGTTCGTGCACAACCCTGACTTCGCGGACGGTCTTTCCACGTCGGTCAAGGCTGGCATCTCGGTGTTACCTGAAGAAACGGACGGCGCCATCGTTTGCCTGGGTGACATGCCGCAGGTGAGCGCGGCGCTGATCGACCGCATGATCGGCGCTTTTGATCCGGAGAAGGGCGCGTTGGTTGTGGTGCCGACCGCGGGCGGCAAACGCGGCAATCCAGTGCTGTGGTCACGGCGCTTCTTCCCCGAGTTGCTTGCGCTCGAAGGCGATGTCGGCGCGCGGCAGCTGATCGCCGCTTATCCCGAGGCGGTGGCCGACATTCCTGTCGCGGGTGAGGCGGCCTTTACGGACATCGATACGCCGGATGCGCTGACTGCGCTGCGCGCCGAGATGGCCGGCGCCAAATAGCCTTGCCTGTTTTCTCCCGACATAAGCTTGTTTAATTTCAAGTATTTATGGCATTCAGCCAAACCATTTTTTGCGCTCCTTTGGCCAGTGCCAAGGGTTTGTCACCGTTTGTTAACCATAAATATTAGCCTCGGCGAAACCCCATAAGGCTTTGAACAAGCTCGCACTATAGAGCTTTGATGGCAAATAATTGACTGACTGGTCAGTCATTGATATATCTGCGCAGGATCAAGGATCGCCGGGCTGTACGTTGTGATGAAAAGCAGACGGGCGGGCGATACCGGCCATGGACGGACCAACGAGATCCGTTGCCGGCAATCCGGGAGATTGCGTTGAAACAGCGAGCGGCGAGAGGTTCTCGAGGCACGGCACCGGCCAAACCGAGCGCGCGCAAGGAACAGAGTGCGGCGCGGCGCGACGCCATCATCGAAGCGGCGCTCGACGAGTTTTCCGCGCGCGGGTTTGCGGCAACCCGCCTCGATGACGTCGCCAAGAGAGCCGGCGTGGCCAAGGGCACGATCTATCTGCATTTCGCCGACAAGGAAAAACTTTTCGAGGAGATCGTGCGCACCATGGTGTTGCCTTTCATCGATGTTGTCGAAGCCGCGCCGCCGGACGATCTGCCGACCCGCGCCGTCCTTGGCAACTTCATCGATATGTTCGTGCGTGAGGTCTATTTAACGCGACGCCGCGACGTGCTGCGGCTGGTGCTGGCGGAGGTGCCGCGTTTTCCAGCGCTCGCGGACTTCTATTACAGGAACGTGATCGAGCGGGCGATTGCCGCGCTGCGCCGTGTCATGAGCCGGGCGGTGGCGAGAGGCGAACTGGCCGACGACACGCTGGTGCGGTTTCCGCAACTTTTGATCGCGCCGGGCATGATCGCGATCGTCTGGAACGCGTTGTTCGAACGTCATGCCCCACTTGATGTCGCAGCCCTCATGCATGCGCAGCTCGATCTCATCTTCGGCAAGGAAAAAGCGTCATGACAAGGATGCTTTCGATCGTTGCCGCAGTGCTGCTGCTGGCCCTGTCCGGATGCGACGACAAGCCCACGACCTACCAGGGCTGGGTCGAAGCCAACCTCATCTTCGTCGCGCCGGACGAGGCCGGCCGCGTCGAAAAACTTTTTGTGCGCGAGGGAACGCAAGTCGAAACCGGCACGCCGCTGTTCACGGTCGACGATCAGTTGCAGCAGGCGGACCTCAATCTCAACAAGGCGCAATTGTTCATGGCGCAGCAGACCTACGAGCGCGCCTTGCAATTGCGCAAGTCGGCGGCGGGAACGCAGCGCGATCTGGATGCGGCGGAGTCCGACCTCCATGTCGCACAGGCGCGCGTGAACTCTTCGCAGACACGGCTCGACCGCCGCAAGATGGCAAGTCCGGTGACAGGGACTGTGCAGCAGGTCTATTTCCGTCCCGGCGAAATGGTCCCGGCGGGTCGTCCGATCGTCTCCATCGTACCGCCAGGCAACCTCAAGCTGCGCTTCTTCGTACCGGAGGCGGTGCTGCCGCGCATGAATTACGGCGATACGGTGTACGTGAGTTGCGACAACTGCGCGCCCGGCCAGACCGCGAAAGTCAGCTTTATTTCGAAGACGGCCGAATATACGCCGCCGGTGATCTACAGCCTCGAGGAGCGAAACAAGCTTGTATTCCTGATCGAAGCCTTGCCGGAGCATCCGGAAAATTTCCGCCTGGGCCAGCCGATCGATGTCTCGCTTGTGCCGCCGGACGCGAAGAAATGAATGGCGAGCCTCAAGTCGTCATCGATGTGGAGGGCCTGACCAAATCGTTCGGGCACAAGACCGTGGTGCGCAACCTCTCGCTCAAGGTGATGCGCGGCACGATTTACGGATTTCTTGGTCCGAACGGCTCCGGGAAAACCACCACCATTCGCATGATCTGCGGCCTGCTGACGCCTGACAGCGGCCGCGGCACCACGCTCGGCTACGACATTCTCACCCAGGCGGACGAGATCAAGCGCCAGGTCGGCTACATGACCCAGCGTTTCAGCCTTTATCAGGATCTCTCCGTGCGCGAGAATCTCGAACTCGTCGCCCGCATCTACCAGATGAAGAAGCCGAAGCAGGCCGCGCGCGAGATGATCGAACGGCTCGGCCTCAAGGGCCGCGAGGAACAGCTTGCGGGCGAACTTTCAGGCGGCTGGAAGCAGCGTCTCGCACTTGGCGCGTGCACGCTGCCGAACCCGAAGTTGCTGCTGCTCGACGAGCCGACAGCAGGCGTCGATCCCAAGGCGCGGCGGGAGTTCTGGAACGAGATTCATGCGCTTGCCGCCCAAGGGCTCACGGTTCTCGTATCGACGCACTACATGGACGAGGCCGAACGCTGCCACGAGATCGCCTATATCGCCTACGGCGAATTGCTGACGCACGGCACTGTCGAAGAGGTGATCAAAAACTCCAACCTGATGACCTATACGGTCACGGGTGAAAACCTGTCGGAACTCGCGACAAAGCTTGCGCAGGCGCCGGGCGTCGACATGGTGGCGCCGTTCGGCACCAGCCTGCATGTGTCGGGCCGCGATCATGCCGCGTTGGAGGCGGCCATCGAGCCCTATCGCAACGAGCCGTCGCTGACCTGGCAACCGGCGCAGCCTTCGCTTGAAGACGTTTTCATCGAACTGATGGGCAAGGCACGCGATAACTTTCAGGACGAGGTTGCCCCATGAGCGGACCACGCCGGTTTCGCTTTGCCGGGTTCTGGACCCGCAGCCGGGCGATCCTCATCAAGGAATTCATCCAGCTTCGGCGCGACCGTGTGTCGTTCGGGATGATCGTGATGGTGCCGCTCATTCAGTTGATGCTGTTCGGCTATGCGATCAACACCCAGCCGCGCCACCTGCCGACCGCCGTGCTCCTGCAGGAGCAATCCGATCTGGGCCGCACCATCCTGCGCGCGATGGAGAACACGCGCTATTTTACGGTCACGCGTATCGTGCGCACGGAAGCGGAGTTCGACGAACTGTTGAAGTCCGGCGCCGTGCTGTTCGGCGTCGAGATCCCGGTCAATTTCGAGCGGTCGGTTCGGCGCGGCGACCGGCCTGCGATGCTGGTTGCGGCCGACGCGACCGATCCGATGGCGGCGGGGACGGCGCTGAGCGCGCTCAACGCACTCGTGCAGACCGCGTTGCAGAACGAGCGTGGCCTGCCGGACGCGGGCGCCCCGCTGTTCGAGTTCCGCGTCCACGCGCGTTATAACCCCGCCGCCACCACGGCGCTGAATATCGTGCCCGGCCTGATCGGCACCATTCTCACCATGACCATGCTGATTTTTACCGCGCTGTCGGTGACGCGCGAGATCGAGCGCGGCACGATGGAAAGCCTGTTGGCCATGCCGATCACGCCGGTCGAGATCATGGTCGGCAAGATCGTGCCGTATGTGTTCGTTGGTTTTATCCAGGCGGCGCTCATTCTCGGCATTGGCATCCTGCTGTTCGGCGTGCCGGTCTTCGGCAGCCTGACGCTGCTCGCGCTGCTCTCGACCCTGTTCATCACCACGAATCTGTCGATCGGCTACACATTCTCGACCATCGCGCAGAACCAGCTACAGGCCATGCAGATGTCGATCATGTTTTTTCTGCCGAACATCCTTCTCTCCGGCTTCATGTTTCCGTTCGCAGGCATGCCGGTGTGGGCGCAATATATCGGCGAGGCATTGCCGCTCACGCACTATCTGCGCATCGTGCGCTCGATCATGCTCAAAGGCTCGACCTTTGCGGATTTGCACTACGACATCGCGATGTTGTTTGTGCTGATGCTGGTCGCCATGTCGATCGCAGTCACGCGGTTTCGCCGGACGCTGGATTGACGTTGAGCCTCGTCCGGAGCGCCATCGCAAAACAACGGCGTCACTGCCGCATGAGCACGCCGATGCGGCCATACAGGCCCGCACGCTCGTCCGAGTCGCTCACGTATCCAACGCCGGCGGACCATTCGAGCCATCTCGTCCGGAACGCGGTCACGTGGGCGCCGACGCGCCATTGCCGGTAGGTCGCGTCGCCCAGCGCCAGCGCTTCCGGACCGATGTAGAAACTGTCGATGATGCGCCAGCCATAGGCGAGGCGGGCCCAATAGCCGGTGCCGATGGTGGCAAACGACAGGCCTGCATTGGTCATCGTGCCGCTTGATGGCTCCCACCAGAAATCCATTCCAAGCCGCAGGCCGAGATGGGTGCCGCGCGCCTTGTTGCTCAAATCGTCCGGCGTAAGACTGTGGTGCTGGATATCGAGGCCCGCGAACACCGTGATATCCGCGCCGCCCGGCTTGAAGCGCCAGCCCGGCATCACGTCGAACAGGAGGACATCGCCCGCCGTCGGCACGTTGCCGTTGCGATAGCGGTACGTCCCGGCGCCGGCCATCAGCTTGGCGGCAAATCCTTCCTTGTCGAGGCCGCCCGGCGACCAGACCAGACCGCCATGAGCGAAGCCGCCGGCGCGCCACAAATCGGCGCCGGCGAACAACATGACGGTTTCGGTTTCAGACCGGTCCCCCTCCCATTGCGCATGGGCGGCCCGGTCCAGCCATGCAAGCGCACAGCCGGAGAACGCGGCTAAAACTGCCGTACGCACACATACCCGCCGCCGCATGAAGGCTCCTTAAGCCCTACGCCATGCCCGCTCCGGCCGTGGCCGCCGCAAACGGTATTCAAGTAAAGCGCATCGGCGGTATAGCGTCCATACCGATCTGCAAATTTCGAATAGGCTTTTGGGCGAAGCTGGCGCTAAATGCGTCGGAATGTTTCGATCGAGAAAATCCGCATGTCCATCGCAGATATCAGCGCTCCGAACGCCGCCGCCGAGGTCCACCGGCGCCGCTCGCTCCGCTTCCTCAACTTCGCGCACTTTCTCGACCACTTCGTCATCCTGATTTTCCCGACCGTCGTGCTCGGGCTCGAAGCCGTGTATCGCCGCAGCTATGGCGACCTGCTGGCGCTGTCGACGGCCGCGTTCACGGCGTTCGGATTGTTCGCGCTGCCGTGCGGCTGGCTCGCCGACCACTGGAGCCGGCGCAATATGATGGCGATCTATTTTCTCGGCACCGGCCTGTCGTGCATCGCCGTGGGCCTGACGCAGGGTTTCCATACGCTGGCAATTGCGCTGTTCGCGGTCGGGCTGTTCGCGGCGATCTATCACCCGGTGGGCATTCCGATGGTGATCGACGCGGCGGTCAATCGCGGCCGCACGATGGCGTGGAACGGCGTATGGGGAAACGTCGGCGTGTCGGTTGCGGCCGGGCTCACCGCATGGATCACGGCGACCTTCGGCTGGCGTTCGGCCTTCTTCATTCCGGGCGCGGTGTTCCTCGTCACCGGCATGGCCTACATCGCGCTCGTTCCGAAGGACGGCGCGCACCATGCGCCGAAGGTCACAGCGCAGGACGTCACGCTCGACCGGAAACTGCTGTTCGCGGTGATCGGCCTGTTCATGACGCTCGCCATGTCCTCCGGCCTCGTCTTCAACGCGCTCACCATCACGCTGCCGAAGATTGTCGACGCGCGCATCGGCCACGACCTGCCGCTTGCCTTGGTCGGCGCGCTGTCGACGCTGGTGTTCCTCGCCGGCGGTGCGGCGCAGCTTTCCATCGGCCGCGCGGTCGAGCGCATCCAGCCGCACTATCTCGTCGCTGGCGTGGCCATGCTCCAGCTCATCGGCGTGGTGTGGATGACCTATGCGACCGGGTGGATCCTGCTGGTCTCGCTCGCCGTCGCGATCGCCGCGATCTATGCCCAGGTGACGGTGAACGACATCGTGCTGGCGCGGTACACGCCGCCGAAGTGGCGCGGGCGCATCTACGCGCTCCGCTTCTTCATCATCTTCACGTCGGCGGGTCCAGCGGTGTGGGGCATCGGCAAGCTTTACGATCGCGGCGGCTTCAATCTCGTGCTGCTGACGACGGCGATCGTCGCCGGCATCTACGCGCTCAACTCGCTGGCGATCACGTTCCTCGTCGGGGGCGTCGAAGGCCGCCGCGCCCGCGCTGCGGCGGTGCCAGCGGAGTAGAGCTTTTATATTCTCAGGAGTCGTCATAAAGACTTGGCTGGCCGGGACGCAGGCGAGCGGAGCGACGCCGTCCTTCGGGCGGCTAAGCCCGGCCATGACGAAAGCCGACATTGCCGATCGCCCTCAAACCTTCCCCGGCAGAAGATCCGCCGCGAGGTGTTCCACCTCTGCGCCGGTGCGCTCGTGGATGAGCTCCGCGATCCATTGCCGATGGCATTCGTGCGGGTTGCGCTCGTAGCAGAGGAGACACAGCCGCTTGCCGGTGCGCGCCAGCGCGGTGAGTTCGTCGAGCTGCTCGCGCGCTTTCTCGGTCTTGAGGTGCTTCTGATAAATATCGAACAGCTTGTCGATCTTGCCGGCCCGCGCCGCTTCGCGGCCCTCCTTCGGCGTGCCGAGACCCTGCAAATGCAGATAGCCGACGCCGTGTTCGTCGAGCCCGGCGGCAAGCTGGCGCTTGGAGAAGCCCGGCTTGCGCGACGCCGCGACCGCGCGCGTGTCGATCACGATGTCGCACTTTGCGCGTTCGAGTTCCGCGATCACCGCGCCGACGGTCGCCTGCTCGTAGCCAATGGTTAACAGCGGCTTGATTTTCGCGTTTGCGGCGGCTGGCTTCGCCATCGTGAAAATTTCCTTGGTCGCGACATCGGAATGTCGCATTGGCCGGTTAGGGTCGTATTGTGGAACGGGCAACCGTTACCCATATTACTGAACAACGGCGTCGATGTCGCAAGGCTCCGCCGTTTGGAACGACCACGATAAGCGGGTGTCGCCGGATGTACGCGCACCTTCTTGTTCGTGGTCGTAGCTTTTTGTGCTCCATTTTTCATTGGAACGTCAGCTCGGCCTCATGCTGAGGAGGCGCTTTAGCGCGGTCTCGAAGCATTGAGGCCGCCAGAGTCTTGGCCGTCCTTCATCCTTCGAGACGCAGCGCTTCGCGATGCTCCTCTGGATGAGGACGGAACTGACGACGTTCTTGCTCGCGTGTCCCTCGCGGACGATGCTCGACGATGGATACGCATCGGACGCGCAAAATTTAAGTGGCGTGACCGTCGCGGACTTCACGCGCTCCGCGCGTTGCGCTCGATGATTTTTGCTCGCATATCCGTCGTGGACGACGCTCAACAACGGATACGCAACCGGCGCGCAAAATCAGCCCTGTTCTTTGCGGCGCGGGCGCGCCGTAGTCTCATCCGCGGCGCATCCCCCGATCAACGGGGGCGCGCGGGACGCCGGGTCGTTCCGCGACCCACGGACTCCGAAACCTCGCGGTCCCGGAGCAGGGCGGCGTCTCTTGCACGAGGCGCCGCCGCTTAAGTGCAACACCGCAAGTCACCGAATTCCCCGGCGTCCCGCGCGCGATGTTTGAGGCTTGCTCCGTGCGTCCCCGGTGGACTTACCTTGTGTTCCACCGCTGTGGGGTTCTTCCGGGCAGCGTCGCGGTAGTGGCTCCACTCCGCCGCCCGCAACCACATCCCCGTACGCGCGGCAAGCGCGTCAGGACCGCACGGCTTGGGCCGCCGCGTTGGGTGTGCGTGTGGCACCCGGGCGCGGCCATCGCCACCCGTCCCCGCCTTCAAGACGCCTCTAGAAGGCGCCCCCGCAGCGGAACGGGATGGGAGAGAAGGTAACGGACGATTGTGGCGGGAATAAGGATATGGACCTATAATAAGTATATTTTCTTAGTAATTGGTGTGCCCGGCGAAAAACGACGTGAATTTCATGCGATGGCAATATTGAAATTCCGAGAATTAGGACGCGAAAATAACGTAAAGACGGCTAGCAAGGCAGCCGCGTGTCCAAATCAATTTAACTCTTATTTCTTTGCTGTTATGGACCCGAAAGCTGTCATCGCTGCACAAGAACGACTGTCCCACGCTCGCCTAGCCGTGGCCATTCTCAACGAGAAGGCCACCACCATGCCTCAAGCAACAAAGGCGTGGATAGATTTTCTGTCGGCGACTTCGGCAATCTATTCGAAACTTGAGCAGGGCACAAAAGCCAATAACAAAAGCAGCCCGTAGGATGGGTTGAACGAAGTGAAACCCATCGTGTGCTTCATAAGCGGTGGGTTTCGCTGCGCTCAACCCACCCTACGCGAAGACGGCTTCGTTTCGTCAGATCGTCAGCGCGGCCTGTCACAGTAACCCTATCGATCAAGCTTAATGTGAGACCACGCTGGACCGGATGTCGGCTCGGGCGTAGGGATCCAACGTTTCATAACGTTAGAAATTATAACGTCAGAAAATTTTCAGTTGTTGACCTTGAGGCGCCTGGCCTCGTTATGCCGCACATCGACGGCTATGCGCTTTCCCTTATGACAGACCACGTCCTGCAGTCCCCCCCAGTAACCCCCAATGCAGGATAGCTGGAGAGGCTCGCGTCGCCCCCGGTGCGGGCCTCGCTCCAACAAGCTGTCACTACTACCCAGCGCACGCTTGTTCCAGATAAAGAAAAAGGCCGGGCTTTTTTTGCCCGGCCTTGTCGCTTCTCTTCGCTGGTTTGATTACGCAGCCTGTTTGCGCTTCCGGCGATGCGCGATCACGCCAAGGCCGGCAAGACCGGTAGCGAACAGGGGAAGGGCGGCGGGCAGGGGTGTTTGGCCTGGGTCCGCGACAAGGTCATACGTGACGGTCGCTTCGAACAGCGCCGAGGTCGCCGGGTTGGGACCCCCCTGATAGATGTACGGCGCGTACCCGTACCAATAATAGCCGCCGGACAACAAACCATCGCGGAAATTGAGGCCACCGCTCGTGTCGTTCACGATGAGCTCAATCGTATTAAGGCCCGTTTGAAAGCCGGTGGTTATGGGCGCGAACGTGGTGGCTTCCACATACCCATATTGAAATGTGAACGGAACAGGCGTCCCGCCCGGGGTGAACACCATCTGTCCGACATACCCGCCGCCGTTCGTAATTCCCGAGCTGGTGACTATCGCGTCGTTCAACTGGACGACACCGCGGTCATCGAAATGAAGAGTCGTGATGTTTAGCGACGCGTTGGTGTAGCCAACCGGAAGGTTGAACGTGGTCGACAGGGTGTAGAAATCGGGATGGGCCGGATCGTTTGGCGAGCTATACGAGTTAGGGGGTGTCGACAGAAAGATCGAGATACTCTCCGCACTCGCTACGGTCGCGGAGCCGAAAGCGACCAATGTTCCGGCCAGAGTGGCAAAAAGCTTTCGCTTACAAACTTCAAAAGAACGCATTTTCAATACTCCCCACTGGGTACGCCGCAATATTACCATTTTACAGGTGTGGCAGCTTGCCGCAACCCTTGATTTAGTCCTGGCCCGCCAGCCGCAGGCACTCCTCGAAACCGGCGAGATCGTCGAGCGCCCCGGCACCGTCGTGCCGGACGATTGGAACCCGGCCGTGTTCAAACACCGCCCAGTCGATCATCAGGTTATCCGCGGTGCCGAAATTTTCGAGCATCAGGCCGTCAGCGTCGGAAAGCTCGGCATCGGGCGCGAGCGCGGAGGCGGGGAGCACACGCGCGGCATAGTCGGCGGTCGAGTTGGTGTAGGCAAACACCCGCTTGCCCAGTCCCGCCATGAAGCCGAGTTCAAACACCGTGCCGGCGTCGGCGCTCGGACCGCGGAACGGCGTGAGATTGCAGATGCCGAAATCGGCCCGGCGCATCATGCCTTCGTTGGCGAGATAGATGAGGCGGTCGATGCGCTGATGTTGCGTCGGCGAAATTTCGTTGTCGAAAGGAAACAACCCTTCGAAGCCGTATTTTGCGCAAAGCTGCTTTTTGCGCCGGCCAATCTCAATCGCGTGAGGCAGGAAAACTTCCGGTCCCGCCAGATAAACGGTCTGCATGTTCGAATCGGAACGTGATTGCGGTGACGATGCAGACTATACGCGACGTCGGCACGTCGCGCCGATGGCGTTAACCTTCTGGCGCAAGGTTATTCTCCACCGGCTGGCTCGCCGGGATTGACCGGAGTCGTTTTGGCCGCTTCCTCCTGTTCGCGCTGACCGGATTTTTGTGAATCGGGCTCAGGCGGCTTCGGGTTAAGCGGCTTGCCGGTTTTCAGCGCGGCTTTCTTGTCGGCGGGCTGATCCTGGCCGCGTTCGTCGCGCACAACGCCGCGGGACGTGTGCGCGGCTTTCCTGATGTCGTTCTCGCGCACGGTGGCGCTCCCTCATTGGTGCTGTGAACTGACCCGCCGGCGCATTTCCGCGATGGCGCGGCGGGCTTCCGACCTGGTCAGTTCGCCGTCGAAAGCCTGCGGCTCGTTGGCTTCTTCGCACAACTGCTTGAAAACGGCGG
>Ga0164243_10015021_pt1 | contig 10736 bp, 12 predicted proteins | sample OricompcompostOP_FD_108781 | JGI IMG/M metagenome (GOLD analysis project Ga0164243, IMG submission 108781) | Organic Plus compost microbial communities from Emeryville, California, USA - Original compost - Organic plus compost (OP) | ecosystem: Engineered > Solid waste > Mixed feedstock >...
ACGCATCTCAATCAGCAGCCAGGGCGCCCCGGAGAACCGGACGGCCACTCCTTCGCAGCCACAACAGGCAAGACCCGATCAGCCACATCCGGCCCTCCCGGGCCGCCTAACAACTTACGGAGGACCCGATGACCACGAGTGTGGTGGAGCGGCCGGACACCAGCCGGTACGAGATCCACGTCGACGGGGACGGCACCGCCGGCTTCGTGACGTACCGCCGGGACGGGGACGAGATCGCGTTGCTGCACACCGAGATCGACCCCGCCTACGAGGGCAAGGGGCTGGGCAGCGTGCTCGCCCGCCGGGTGCTCGACGCCGCCCGCCAGCAGGGGCTCGCGGTCCTGCCGTACTGCCCGTTCATCCGGGGCTGGATCGCCCGCCATCCCGACTACGCCGAGCTGGTACCGGCGGGGCAGCGGGCCCGGTTCGGGCTTTGAACCGGCCCCCGCCGGGTACCCGATCCGGCGGAAGCCCGTCCCCCTCCAACGGAAGGAGGCCCGCCATGGCGCTCACGGAGGGAACGTACCGGTTCGGCGGGGATGCCGGCTGGCTGCGGATCCACACCGAACGCACCGGACTCGGCCGGCGTGCCGGCCACGACCTGCTGATCGAGGCGACCAGCTGGTCCGGGACCGCGACCATCGGTCCGGACGGCGACGTGCCGGCCGGTGGCGTGACCGCGACGGTCGAGGTCGGCTCCCTGCAGGTACGGGAGGGGACCGGCGGCGTCAAGCCGCTCACCGAGAAGGACAAGGGCGAGATCGCCGGCCACCTGCGCAGCGGCAAGCTGCTCGACGAGGACCGGCACCCGACGATCGAGTTCGTCTCCACCGGCCTGTCCGGCACCGCCGACGGGTTCGAACTGACCGGCGAACTGACCATCGCGGGGCACACCGAGACGGTGACCGTGCAGGGCGCGGTCGGCACCGACGACCGGGTACGCGGCACCGCGACGGTGCGGCAGACCCGGTGGGGGATCAAGCCGTACTCGGCGTTTCTCGGCGCGCTGAAGCTCGCCGACGACGTCGCCGTCAGCTTCGACACCGCGCTGGTCCCGGCCTGACTCACGGGATGCCGACCAGTCCGCCGTCGACCCGGATGTCGATCCCGTTCAGGTACCCGGCCAGCGGACTGGCCAGGAACGTCACGGTCGCGGCGATGTCGTCCGGGGTGCCGAGCCGCCCGGCCGGGTTCGGCGCGTACCGCTGGGCCAGCTCCGGCTCGAGCGTGGCCCAGTCGCGGCCCTGCGGGTCGTCGGCCAGGAACATGTCCCGCATCCCGTCGGTGACGATCACGCCGGGGCTGACCGAGTTGGCGGTGACGCCGGTGCCGGCGAGATCCTTGGCCAGCGCCGTGGTGAGGTTGACCACCGCGGCCTTCGCGGCGCCGTAGTCGACCAGGTTGGGCACCGGGCTGCTCGCGGTCCGGCTGCCGAGGTTGACGACGCGGCCCCAGCCGGCCGCGGTCATCGTCGGCACCAGCGCGCGGATCAGCCGCACCGCGGAGAGCACGTTGCCCGACCAGCTGGCCGTCCACGCCTCCGGTTCGGCCGACCGCCAGTCGTGCTGGGCGACCGGGCCGGCGTTGTTGACCAGGATGGACACCCCGAACCCGGTGGCCGCGGCGGCGATCCGCTCGACGTCGGCCGGCTCGGTGACGTCGCCCAGCACCACCTCGGCCGTACCGCCGGCGGCCCGGATCCCGGCCGCGACCGCCTCGGCCCGGCCCGCGTCGCGCCCGTGCACCAGCACCGGACACCCCTCGCCGGCCAGCCGTCGCGCGATCGCCGCGCCGAGCCCGGAACTGGAGGCGGTGACGAGAGCCGGTCTGCCGGCAAGCTGAAGATCCATGCCGCGGACCCTAACCGTGGGGTACGACATCGTTCCGGCGACCGGTGGCGAGCGCGCCCAGCACGGCGAGTCCGGCCATGGCCAGATCCAGCGGTACCACGGCGGCACCGGGACGCGCGCTGGACGCCAGGCCGGTGATCAGCGCGCCACCGACACCGATCATCAGTACCTGCCCGAGCAGGTCGGCCAGCTGCATCGCGGCGGAGTTGACGCCGCGGTCGGCGGGCGTCGACGCCGCCAGCGTCAGCACGCTCGCCGCGGACACGCCGAGCCCCATTCCGGCGCCGGCGACGGCGATCGTGCCGAACACCGCCCACGGCGGACCCCAGCTCGGCCCGATCACGGCGGTACCGCCCAGCCCGAGGGCCACCAGCACGAACCCGGCACGCAGCAGTACCCGCCGGGGCAGCTCCCGGCGCCGCCCCTGCCACGCGGCCGACGCGCACCAGCCGAGCGCGCCGACGGTCAGCGGCAGCCCGGCCGCGGCGGGCGAGTACCCGTGCACCGCGGTGAGGGTGAGCGGCACGTACGCGCAGACCGCCAGGTACCCGCCGGACAGCAGGCCGCGGGACAGCACCACGGTGGGCAGGCCGGGGCGGGCGGTGAGCGTACCGGTGGGCAACAGTCGTCGTACCGACGGCACCAGGACGGCGACCGCGACGAGCGCGGTGCCGGCGGCGACCGGCGCCGGGTGCTGGACCGCGTACTCCAGGGCGGCGAGCGCGGCGGCGGCGCCGACCGCGGCGAGCGGCAGGCCGCGCCGGTGCGGGCCGGTACCGTCGGGCATGTGCGCCGGCAGCCGCCGCAACGCGGGGATCAGCACCGCGATCCCGGCCAGTACCAGGGGGACCAGGCCGAGGAACACGTACCGCCAGCCGAGGTGCTCGGTGACCAGACCGGACACGGTCGGCCCGAGCAGCGCCGGCAGCACCCAGGCGGTGGACAGTGCCGCGTACGCGGCGGGTCGGTCACCGGCCGGATACACCGCACCGATCAGGACCGTCACCGCGACGACCTCGGTGCCGGCGCCGAGCCCCTGCAGGGTACGGCCGGCGAGCAGCATCGGCATCGACACCGCCGCGCCGGACAGCGCCAGCCCGGCCACGAACACGGCGGGCCCGGCGAGCATCGCGGGCACCGGGCCGTAGGAGTCGCAGAGCCGGCCGGCGAGCACGCACGCCACCACGCTCGCGGACAGGAACACCAGGAACGGCCACGAGTACAGCGCGCCGCCGTGCAGGTCGGCCACGATCCGCGGCATCGCGGTGTTGACGCCCATGTCCTCGAAGGCGGCGAACGTCACCAGCGCCACGATGCCGAGGGTCGGGCCGCGGCGGTCCGGGGCGAACAGGGCGCTGCCGCGGGTCGGTACGGTCGTCGTCACCCGACGATGGTCGAACCTGAAGTGCGGGTGAAGTCAACCGTGCGCCGGGGTCACTCGCGCGGTTCCTCCGGCGCCTCGCGGCGCAGCGAGTAGGTGACCGAGTGCAGCCGGCGGGGCGTGCCGACATAGACCGGATCCCGGTCGTACGCCTGCCATCCGGCCTGGCCGGCCCGGTTGAGGTGGCGCAGGTCGTCGAAGCGTTCGTCGGTACCCCACCGGGACACGCCGCCGTAGTAGTAGAAGCTCGCGGACCAGTCCATGAACCTGTCGTTGCCGAACGTGCCGGTGGAGGCGTACTCGATCCTGGCGTATTCCCATCGCGTCACGCCGTCATGATGCCTGCCCGGTGCGAACCGCGGCCACCGTCACCCCGGCGACCGCGGACGGTGACGAAAAGTTCCGCCATATGATCTGTCCTGTACGGAACAAACATGGCATCGTGTTGCTGTCCCGGGACGCCCGTCACGCTCACGCCTGAAGGAAGGGCAGCATCCGCATGCGCTCTCGACCCCTCGCGGCTCGTTCGGCGGCGGTACTGGCCGCGCTCGTCACCGCGAGCCTGACCGTCACCGGCTGCGTCAGCGCCCAGCACGACGAGGGCAAGACCAACACCCAGCGCAACGCCAACGCCAAGCACGCCACGCTGACCATCTCCACCAACGCCATCATCGGCGGCAAGAACGCGCAGGAAGCCACCTGGATCGAAAAGACGCTGATCCCGGCGTTCGAGAAGGCGGAGAAGGCGAAGGGCCGCGACGTCACCGTCAAGTACCAGCAGAACGGGATCGACGACGCCAAGTACGGCGAGAAGCTGGAGCTGTCGTTGAAGGCCGGCGGCGGGCCGGACATCTTCATCATCGGCGGCGACTCGATCAGCGAGTACGCGAAGGCCGGCTACATCAAGCCGCTGGACCAGGTGGTCGGGAAGAAGGCCGACAACTGGGCCGGGTGGAAGCAGGTACCGAAGGGCGTCGCGAACAACGTCTCCATGGACGGCCGGTACTACGGCGTGCCGAACGGCGTCGACGGCCGGGTGCTGTTCTACAACAAGAAGCTGTTCGCCCGGGCGGGGCTGCCGACCCACTGGCAGCCCACCAGCTGGGCCGACATCCTCGCCGCCGGCCGCAAGCTCGCGAAACTGCCCGGGGTGAACCCGATCCAGATCGACGCCGGTACGCCGATGGGCGAGGCGACCACGATGCAGGGCTTCCTGCCGCTGCTGGCCGGTGCGGGGCAACAGATCTACGACCCGAAGACGCACAAGTACCAGGGTGACACCACGGCGATCCGGGACGTGCTGAACTTCTACCGCACCCTGTACGCCACCGACAAGCTCGGCGACCTCAAGCTGCAGCAGGACCCGAACGGCCGGGACCAGTCGTTCAGCGAGTTCTCCTCCGGCAAGCTCGGCATCATCGGGGAGTCCGACTACCTGTGGCGTTCGGTGGTCTGCCCGGACAAGACCATCTGTACCGCCACGTCGATGCCGGACCGCGACTCGACCGTCGGGTACGCGCTGATCCCGGCCGAGAGGCCCGGCGCCGGTGTCGCCGGTCAGGACTTCGTGTCGATGTCCGGCGGCGGCGGGTACACCATCAACCCGAACACCGACTACCCGCAGCAGGCGTGGGACCTGTTGACGTTCATGCGGTCGGTGACCCAGATCAAGGCGCAGCTCGGCGGCACCGTACAGATCACGGCGAACAAGCAGGTCAACGACCAGATCCTGAAGACGGACCCGGCGCTGACGTTCATCGCCGACAAGGTCCTGCCGGTCACCCGGTTCCGGCCGACCGAGGAGCACTACTCGTCGGTGGGCGCGCTGCTGGAGGAGGCCAGCGGGCAGGCCGCGGCCGGCAAGCCGATCGACGAGGTCGCCAAGGAGTACCAGCAAGGTGTGGTGAAGGTTGTCGGCACAGACCACGTCACCTCGAACTGACCCGGCCGCGGCGGCGCCCGACCCCCGGCGCTGCCGTGGTGGCCCGGCCCGGGACGTGGCCGGGCTGGGGGTCGGCCGGGCGGTGCTGTTCGTCGTACCGGCGCTGGCGCTGATCGCCGCGTTCCTGGTGTTCCCGGCGCTGTGGACGCTGTATCTCGGCGTCCTGAAGTACGACGTGACCGGCAGCAACGCGGCGGCACCGGAGTTCGTCGGGCTGCACAACTACACCGACGCGCTGGCCGACCCGCAGTTCGCCAACTCGGTCCTGTTGACGCTCGCGTTCGTCGGGCTGTCGGCGGTGATCGGCCAGAACGGGCTCGGTTTCCTGCTGGCCGCGACGCTGCGCCGGGCGGCCGGCTGGGTACGCACCCTCGTCAACGCCACGGTGCTGCTGTCCTGGATCCTGCCCGGTACGGTCGTGGTGTTCCTCTGGCAGGCGCTGCTGGACCGCAACGGCGGTACGCTCAACGCCCTGCTCGGCACCCCCGGCGCGGCGTGGACGCTGGACCATCCGCTCGCCACGATCGTGGTGTTCAACGTCTGGCGCGGTACCGCATTCTCCATGCTGCTCTACTCGGCCGCCCTGGACGCCGTGCCGACCTCGCACCTGGAGACCGCCCGGCTGTACGGGTCGGGTCCGCTGCGCACGTTCCGCGACGTGGTGTTGCCGCACATCCGCGGCCACATCCTCACCAACACGCTGCTGATCACGTTGTGGACGTTCAACGACTTCACCCCGTACATGCTCACCGGCGGCGGGCCGGACCACCGTTCCGAGACGCTTCCGGTGTACGTGTACCGGACCTCGATCGAGGGCGGCCAGCTCGGCTTCGGCTCCGCCATCTCGCTGATCATGCTGGTGATCAACCTGGTCATCGCGCTGTTCTACCTGCGCCTGCTGCGCCGCCGGGGAGGCTGACATGCGGCGGATTCTCGGTGACGCGGTGGTACGGCACGTGCTGTCGCGCCTGCTGCTGTACCTGTTCGCCGGTCTGGTACTGGTCTTCTTCGCGCTGCCGCTGCTGTGGCTGGTGCTGACCCCGTTCGCGCGCACCCCGTCGTTCCGGATCCCGGCGCCGAGCTTCACCCTGCACAACTTCCGGATCCTGCTGGACAACCCGTTCGCGCTGCGCTCGATCGGCAACTCGCTGATCCTCGCCGGCGGCACCGCACTGCTCGCGGTCGTGTTCGCCGGCACCGCCGCGTACGCGCTGAGTCGGGTGCGGCTGCCCGGCCGGGACGCGCTGCTCTACGCGATCCTGCTGCTGTCCTCGATCGTGACCGGTACCGCGGCGATGGTGCCGATCTTCCTGATGCTGTTCCAGCTGCACCTGATCGACAACCGGCTGGCGCTGATCCTGGTGTTGACCGGCGGGCTGCTGCCGTCGGCGATGTTCATCCTCAAGGACTTCATGGACACCGTACCGAAGAGCTACGAGGAGTCGGCCCGGGTGTTCGGCGCGAGCCCGCTGCAGATCCTGCGGCACGTGGTGGCCCCGGTGGTACGGCCCGGTCTGGCCACGATCGCGGTGTGGGCGGTGGTGCAGGTGTGGGGCAACTTCCTGCTGCCGTACATCCTGCTGCAGCAGCAGACCAAGCAGCCGGCCGCGGTGATCATGTACACCTTCTACGACGAGGGCGGGCAGCCGAACTTCGCGCTGATCTCCACGTTCTCGCTGCTGTACTCGGTGCCGGTGGTGGCGGCCTACCTGCTCGTCAACCGCCGGTACGGCTTCCGGTTCCAGGGAGGGATCAAGGGCTGATGGCCGCGATCGAGCTGGCGCAGCTGGAAAAGACCTATCCCGGCGGGGTACGGGCGGTCGACGGGCTGTCCCTGACCATCGCCGACGGCGAGTTCTTCGCGCTGCTCGGCCCGTCCGGCTGCGGCAAGACGACGCTGCTGCGTACCATCGCCGGGCTGGAGGACGCGACCGGCGGCACGCTGTCGATCGGGGAGCGGGACGTGACCCGGCTCGCGCCGGGCCAGCGCGACGTGGCGATGGTGTTCCAGGACTACGCGCTGTTCCCGCACATGACCGTGCTGGACAACATCGCGTACCCGTTGCGCATCAAGCGGATCGCCCGCCCGGCCCGGCACGAGCGCGCCCGGCAGACGGGCGACGGGCTGGAACTGGCCGAGCTGATGGCCCGACGCCCGGCGGAGCTGTCCGGCGGCCAGCAGCAGCGGGTGGCGCTGGCCCGCGCCGTCGTGGCGCACCCGTCCGCGTTCCTGTTCGACGAGCCACTGTCCAATCTGGACGCCCGGCTCCGGCTGTCCGCCCGTACGTTCCTGAAGCGGCTGCAACGCGAGCTCGGCGTGACGACCATCTTCGTCACCCACGACCAGGCCGAGGCGCTCGCCATGGCGGACCGGATCGCGGTGATGGAGGCGGGCCGGATCCGGCAGGTCGGTACGCCCCGGGAGGTGTTCGGCCGGCCCGCCAACACGTTCGTGGCGAACTTCATCGGATCCACCCCGATGAACCTGCTGCCCGCCACCGTCACCGACCACCGGCTGGTCCTGGCCGCCGGTTCGTTGCCGGCCCCCGACCACCTGGCGGACGGTACCCGGGTCACCGTCGGGATCCGCCCCGAGTACCTGGATTTCTCCGCCACCGCGGTGCCGGACGCGCTGACCGGTACGGTCGGCATCGTCGAGCACCTCGGCACCTCGTCGCTGGTCACCCTGGAGACCGAGGGCGGCCCGGTCGGCGTGGTGGTACCGGAGGACGACGAACCGGCGGCCGGCGCGCCCGGCTGGGCGGTGCCGCGTCCCGGCCGCGTCCTGTTGTACGACACCGAGTCCGGCGACCTGATCCCCGACTGACCTCCACAGTGGACGGTGTCAGCCGTCGATCCGGACGAACGCCTGCGCCGAGGACGCCCACCGGTAGTACCGGGTCTGCCGGTCGCCGTCCGATCCGGTCAGCAGCACCGCGACGTCGCCGTACCAGGTGGTGACGTCGCCGATGGTGGTCGTCCAGTCGGGCGCCACCACGACCGGCCCGAGGGTACGGATCGTCGTACCGTCGGCGCGCGTGGTCAGCCCGACGAGCGCGCTGGTGTACTCGGAGCCGGGCGGGCCGCAGTCCAGTACGGCCAGGGCGTCGGTGACTCCCTCGCCGGTGACGTCGGCGTACCGGACGGGTTGGCCCGGGGTGAACCGGTAGACGCCCGCGCCGGTGTCGGCGCTGCCGTCGGTGAAGTGCACCCGGTCGGCCGGGCAGGCCCCGATCGCCGGTACGTCGAAGGTCGCGTTGCGCCAGTCCACCTCGGTCACCGAGGCGGCGGCCGGTGTGGCCGGGCCGACCGCGACGAATCCGAGGGTGGCCAACGCCGTGGCGGCGACGCCGATGCTGCGTGCGGTACGCATGACGGACTCCCTTCTGCCATGACCGCCACACGCCTCGTACCGGTCGTCGGTTGCGCCGGCCGGTGCCTCACCGTACGGGTCAGGAGGTGGGCATCCGGGCCCGCTTCACCGCCGACGCGGTGCGCATCGCCACATACCGGAAATCGGTGGTGTTGACGGGTTTCCCGGTGACGCGGTCGACCAGCACGGGCTCGGCCGGTACGCCGGTGGCCGCGTCGACCAGCCGAACCCCACCGCGCCCCCGGGTGGCGTGCCGGCGACCCCAGCCGCCCAGCGCCTCGATCACCGGCTGCAGGTCCCGGCCGCGCGCGGTCAACCGGTACTCGTCGCGTGGCGGTCGCTGCTGGTACCGGTGCCGGGTCAGCAGGCCGGCGTCGCACAGCTCGGCGAGCCGGCGGGTCAACGAGTTGGACGAGATGCCGAGGCTGCGCTGGAACTCGTCGAACCGGGTGAGCCCGTGCAGCGCGTCCCGCACGATCAGCAGGCTCCACCATTCGCCGACCGCATCGAGGGTACGGGCGATCGGACAGTCCATCGCGCCGAAACTCTTGTGTCGCACGCCATCCCCTTCGACTTCCACAGTGGAAGTAATGACGCTAGCATCACTTCCATGATGGAACAAAGAATCGGCGTGCTCGGGCCCGGCGGTGTCGGCGGCGTGCTCGCGGCACGGTTCGGCGCGGCCGGACACGACGTGACGGTGGTGGCGACCGAGCGTACGGCCGCCGAGATCACCGTCCGCGGCCTGACGCTGCGCGGCCCCGACGGCGAACGGGTCGAGACCCGCCCGGTGGCCCGGCCGTACCTGACCGCAGCGGTGGACCTGCTCGTGATCGCGGTCAAGGCCACCGATCTGGTCACCGCGCTCGCCCGGGTGCCGGCCGCGTCGCTCGGCGCCGCCACGGTGGTACCGCTGCTCAACGGCGTGGACCATCCCGCGTTGCTGCGCGCCGCGTACCCGGCCGCGACGGTGGTGCCGGCGAGCATCGCGATCGAGGCGACCCGGGTACGGGCGGGTGAGATCGAGCAGCGGTCCGGCATGGCCGATGTGGTGATCACGGACGGTACGCCGGCCACCGACCTGTTCGGTACCACCGGGCTGCGGGTCACCACGCACCCCGACGAGGCGACGGTACTGTGGCGCAAGCTCGCGTTCCTCGCCCCGCTCGCGCTGCTCACCACCGCCGCGGACGCACCGATCGGCCCGGCCCGTACCGACCGGGCCGACGAGCTGCGCGCCGTGGTCGAGGAGACGGCCGCGGCCGCCGCGACCCGCGGGGTGCGGATCGAGCCGGACACCGTACTGGACCGGCTCGCCGCGCTGCCCGCCACGATGGAGTCGTCGATGCTGAAGGACCGGCGGTCCGGCCGTACCCTCGAGCTCGACGCGATCGCCGGCCCGGTGGTGCGGGCGCTCGGCGCGGACACCGCCCGTACCACGGTCGGCCTGGTCGGCGAGATCCTCGCCGGGACGTGACGCGGTAATCCGGTGGACGGCGAGGGTCGGCAGCGGTGAGGGTGTCGGCGTGGACGACGGAGTGACGCTGGCGCGCGGGTTCAGCCGGGACGTGGTGGAGCCGCTGCTCGGCCGGGAGCTGCCGGGGTTGCGGTACGCGGCCGGGCGGCTGGGGTCCGGATCGGACGTGCTCGGCCTGGACGACGCCACCAGCCGGGACCACGACTGGGGCTGCCGGCTGACCGTCCTGGTGGACGAGGCGGATGCCGGCGTGCTGCCGCGGCTGGCCGAGACGCTCGACGACCTGCCGGAGACGTACCGGGGCTGGCCGGTCCGGTTCGCCACCACCTGGGATCCGGTGGTACGGCACAAGGTCGAGCTCGGCACCGTCGGCGGCTTCGTGCGCAGCCGGCTCGGGGTCGGACCACAACTGTGCACAGTGGACTGGTTGACCGTGACGGGTCAGGCGGTACTGGAGGTGACCGCCGGCCCGGTGTTCCGGGACGCGACGCGGGAGCTCGGGCCGGCCCGGGCCGCGCTGCGCTGGTACCCGCCGCAGGTCGAACGGTACCTGCTCGCCGCCGGCTGGCAGCGCGTGGCGCAGCGGATGCCGATGGTCGGCCGGATCGCCGACCGCGGTCAGCCGCTCGCCTCCCGGCTGCTGTGCGGTGTGCTGGCCGGCGACCTGGTCCAGCTCGCGTTCCTGCTCTGCCGCCGCTTCGCCCCGTACGAGA
>Ga0164243_10015022_pt1 | contig 10736 bp, 9 predicted proteins | sample OricompcompostOP_FD_108781 | JGI IMG/M metagenome (GOLD analysis project Ga0164243, IMG submission 108781) | Organic Plus compost microbial communities from Emeryville, California, USA - Original compost - Organic plus compost (OP) | ecosystem: Engineered > Solid waste > Mixed feedstock >...
ATCCCAAGGCAGTTGTTGCATTTTGTTCATGATTGAACTAATATGTTCAGCGTTGAACCAATTTTCGAGTCACCACTATGGCATCCTTCGGCTATCTGGTCATCCGTGGTCTATTTGGCATGGCGGAGCACCTCGCGCCAAGACTTGGTGGACGTGCCGCGTTCGAACTCTTTTGCCGCACTCCGAACCCGGTGCGCCTCTCTCCCAAGGAGAAGCGGATCGTACAATCGGCTCAATCCTTCATGATCGATGCGCGGCGGCATTGCCTGACGGCGAAATTCGGCAATGTGACGGTCCATGAATTCCGACAGGGAAGCGGCCGGCCGCGCCGGCCAACCGCTCTCGTGATCCATGGTTGGAAATCGCGCACGGAGCATATGCGCGGCGTGATAGAGACCTTGCGCGGGGAGGGGTTTCGCGTCCTCTCCATTGATCTGCCAGGGCACGGCCAGTCTCCGGGCCGGCGTCTCCATATGGCGGCCGCCGTTGCGGCGGCCCATGAAACGGCGAAATGGTTCGGTCCCTTCGACGTCATTGTCGGCCATTCCTTCGGCGGCGCGGTGGCTGTCAATGCCGTTGCCGGTTCCGTGGACGGCATTCCGCCGATCGATGTCGGACGGCTGGTCCTGATCGCCGCGCCAAGCTCCATGCCGGCTATTTTCGAGGATTTCGGAAGATTCCTTGGTCTCGGACCAAAAACGCAGACCGCCGTCGCTGACCAGGTGCAACGCATAGCCGGACATCCCCTGGAGGACTATGTCGGCGCGGCCCAGCTTGCCGGCCTCGACGTGCCGGCGCTTGTCATCCATGCTCCGGACGACAAGGAGGTTCCGCCGCGCGATGCGGAAGCTTTCGCAGAAGCGGGGCCGCATGTCCGGCTTTTCTGGGCTCCGGGCAGGGGCCACAGGCGTATCATTGCCGATCCCGAAATACTGGCCCAGGTGAAGGCATTCGCGGCCGGCGATCTTGGGCGGGTTGTCGCGTGAGAATAGGCAGGCCGCCTGTTGCACGCCGCTGGTTCAGCCGAGGTTCAATTCCTTGAAGAAGTCGTTGCCCTTGTCATCGATGACGATGAAGGCCGGGAAGTCCTCCACCTCAATGCGCCAGATCGCTTCCATGCCGAGTTCGGGATATTCGACGACCTCGACCTTCTTGATGCAATCCTGTGCCAGACGCGCAGCCGGACCGCCGATCGAGCCGAGATAAAAGCCCCCATGACGGGCGCAGGCTTCACGCACCTGGCGCGAACGGTTGCCCTTGGCGAGCATCACCATGGAGCCGCCGAAGGACTGGAACTGGTCGACATAGGAATCCATACGGCCCGCCGTGGTCGGGCCGAAAGAGCCCGAAGCATAGCCCGCCGGCGTCTTGGCGGGCCCCGCATAATAGATCGGATGATTCTTGAAATAGTCCGGCATGGGCTCGCCCTTTTCCAGCCGCTCGCGGATCTTGGCATGCGCCAGATCGCGCGCCACGATGATCGGACCCGACAGAGAAAGCCGTGTTTTTACCGGATGTTGGGACAGCTCCTTGAGAATCTGCATCATAGGCTGGCTGAGATCGATGCGCACCACATGCGAAGTCAGCTTCTCTTCGTCGATGTCCGGCATAAAGCGCGCGGGGTTCGTTTCCAGCTCCTCGATATAGATGCCGTCCTTCGTGATCTTGCCCAGCGCCTGACGATCCGCAGAGCAGGAGACGCCAAGCCCGATGGGCAGTGACGCCCCGTGCCGCGGCAGGCGGATGACGCGTACGTCATGGCAGAAATATTTGCCGCCGAACTGCGCGCCGACGCCCATGGACTGGGTGAGCTTATGGATTTCTGCTTCCATCTCCAGATCGCGGAAGGCATGGCCAGCCTCGCTTCCCGATGTGGGCAGGCCGTCGAGATACCGGGTCGAGGCAAGCTTGACCGTTTTCAGATTCATCTCCGCCGAGGTCCCGCCGATCACGACGGCAAGGTGGTAAGGCGGGCAGGCGGCGGTGCCGAGCGTCAGGATCTTTTCCTTCAGAAAGTCGACCAGCCGGTCGTGAGTGAGCAGCGAAGGCGTACCCTGATAGAGGAAGGTCTTGTTGGCCGAGCCGCCGCCCTTGGCAATGAAGAGGAACTTGTAGGTGTCCTCGCCCTCCTCATAGATCTCGATCTGGGCGGGCAGGTTGTTCCTGGTGTTCTTCTCCTCGAACATGGCAAGCGGCGCGAGCTGCGAATAACGCAGGTTCTTGCGTTCATAGGCATCGAGTACGCCGCGGCCTAGCGCCTCGGCGTCGCCACCTTCGGTCCAGACGTGCCGCCCTTTCTTGCCCATGATGATGGCAGTGCCGGTGTCCTGGCACATGGGAAGCACGCCGCCCGCCGCAATATTGGCGTTCTTCAGCAGATCATAGGCGACGAAACGGTCGTTGTCGGTGGCCTCCGGATCTTCGAGAATGCTGGCGAGTTGCTTGAGGTGTCCAGGCCGCAGAAGGTGGTTGATGTCCGAGAAGGCGGCTTCCGAGAGGAGCCGCAGGCCTTCCGCCTCGACCGTCAGGATCTTCTGACCGCGAAAGGTATCCAGGCCGACATGATCGGAGGTGAGTTTCCGGTAGGGCGTGGTATCTGCGGACAGGGGAAAAAGATCGGCGAGAACGGTTTCGGCCATGCCGGACTCCTTGGCTGCAGGCTAGTGGAACGAGTTTGACATTTGTGTGCCGCCTCCGTCGCCCACTTGCTCGAATGCCAAAGCGGCAAATGTCGGAAACGCTGGCGGCGTTTTTACAGTGCGCCTCGGCAAAGTCCATCCGCCGACTGACACCGAAAGGCAACAGTCCTCGTCCGGATGGCTGCTTTTGCGATCAGAATAGGGTGATCGCGTCTGCTCGACGCTTAACGCGCGGCGCATGAATCATTATAGTGCTTTCGCATACGACTGCCATGAGTGGTTGCAACAACAATAAAGGGTAGGCGACGACGGATTAAGATGCCGAGCGGGCATCGGCTTTGGCTGCCGGAACATGGAAGCAGACGATATTTGCGGGTGCTCGATGAAAACTGGCAGGATGAACCGTCTCGCGATTTCGCTCATTGCGCTCACCGCCGCATTTGCTGGCACGGTGACGGATGCAAGCGCGCAGAATCTGCTCGAACGAATTTTCGGCGGCAATCGGGCCAACAGGCCCATGGTCGAGCACGGCGCGCCTTATCAACAGATGCGGCGGCAGCAACATCTTCCCCGGCAACACGAGCAGGCGCCGCAGCAGCCGGTCCGCCCAAAGGCAATGCCAACGGTCTCCGCGCCCTCCTATTATGACTACAAGCCCCAGGCGCTTGTTCGTGTCGATTTCGGCACATTGGCCCAAGGGGCGTCGGCCATTCCGCTGGAAGCCGCCGTGGCAGATCCCGTCTTCCGTGACGCGATCAGGGAAATCGGCGATTTCGACCTTTATGCCGAAAAAGAGATTGCCGAAGCCATCGCCCAGCACTACACGTCAAAGCCGGCCTTCATCTGGATATCCGGCTATCAGACGAATGAACGTGCCGAGCAGGCGCTGCGTGTCCTGGGGGATGCCGGCAGCTATGGTTTGTCCGAAGCGGACTATGCCGTCTCGATTGCGCCTGCGAATTTTTCCAACCAGCGGGCGCCGGCGCGGCTGAAGAATCTGGTCCGCCTGGAAATGACGCTTTCGGCCCGTGTATTGCGTTACGCGCGCGATGCCTATTCCGGTCGCGTCGATCCAAATAAATTGTCCGGCTATCACGATTTTCCGCCAAAACCGTTTGATTTGGCCAAAGCGCTCGACGCGATCTCCACGACCCGCGATCTGCGCGCCTATCTGGAATCGCGGCACCCACAGAATGACGAGTATCGCGCCCTGCGCGTCGAGCTAGAGGCGCTGCGCGCCAGTGCCGAAGATGAGATTGTCGTCGACCCCAAGATGTTCGTGCGGCCCGGCGGCATGAATATCGAATTGCCGAAAATCCTGCAGATCATCCAACGCGACGCCGATCCCGAATTCCTTGCCGAATACGGGATGGTGCTGACGAAATATGCCGAAAGCGACCGCTATGCGGATGAACTGGTGCCGGTCATCAAGGCTGTCCAGAAGGCGAAGGACCTCAATCCGGATGGCGTGATCGGTCCTCGCACGGTGCAGGAGCTCGTCGGCGACACAAAGACTGCAAAGATCGACAAGGTGCTTTTGGCGCTCGAAAGGCTTCGCTGGCATCCTTCGAACCTTGGTGACACACGGGTGTTTCTCAATACGGCGGCCTTTACCGCCAGCTTCATCGAAAACGGCAGGGAGAAGCTCTCGATGCGCACGGTGGTTGGCAAGGCCACCAACCAGACGAGCTTTTTCTATGACGAGATCGAATATGTGGAATTCAATCCCTATTGGGGGGTTCCGCGGTCGATCATAGTCAACGAGATGCTGCCGCGTCTTCTCAGGGACCCTGGCTATCTCGATCGGGCAGGCTACGAGGTCATGGATTCCAAAGGGCGGCGTATTTCGTCTGCTTCGATCAATTGGGCGCGCTACGGCGCAAATATTCCCTATAGCGTCCGGCAGGTGCCGAGTGAGGCAAACGCTCTTGGCGAACTGAAGATCATGTTTCCGAACAAGCATGCGATCTACATGCACGACACGCCTGCGAAGGATCTCTTTCAGCGGGACACGCGCGCTTTCAGCCATGGATGCGTCAGGCTGCAGGATCCCCGAGGCATGGCGTCCGCGGTGCTCGGCGTGGATCGAAAGCAGATTGAAGAACGTTTGAAACGCGGCCACAACCGGCAGAATGCGCCGAGGAAAATACCGGTCTATGTCGGTTATTTCACTGCCTGGCCGGGTGGGAACGGGGCGGTGTCATATGCCGGCGACATCTATGAGCGTGACGTGCGTCTGAAAGCCGCTCTCGAGAAGGTTGCCGACATCCGCGCCCCCAGCAGCTGACGGCCATCATCAATTGCGCCAGAAGCTTGGCATCAGCAGCACAAGGACAGCAACGATTTCGAGCCTTCCGAGCAGCATCATGAAGGAAAGTATCCATTTGGCATAGTTGTCGAGCGGCACGAAGTTGCCTGCCGGTCCGACAAGATCACCCAAACCCGGGCCGACATTCGTGATTGCAGTCAGAGCTGCTGTCGAGGCTGTAACGAAATCGAGCCCTCCAGCCGCCAAAGCCATGGTCGATGCCACCCATGCCAGCATGAACGCCGTCATAAAAAGAACGACGGAGCGCTGCATGTCGGCATCGACAGTGCGGCTGCCATAGCGGATGCTCTGGACGACATGAGGGTGGATGAGCTGACGCAAGCCGTTGGCCAGCATCTTTGCAAGGATGTAGAAGCGATAGGCCTTGATGCCGCCGGCCGTGGAGCCTGAGCAGCCGCCCAGGAAAGTGGCGAAGAAGGCAGCGACAACCGCGTATGGTCCCCACAAACTGTAATCTTCGCTCGCAAAGCCGGTGGTTGTGATGATCGAAACGAAATTGAAGGCGGAATGGGCCAGTGCTTCGCCAAAAGGAATATCCGCCGTCACCCTGCGATAGATCGCCACGGTGAGAGCGAAGGCTGCAACATAGCCGAGAAAAACACGGATCTGCGGATCGCGAAGGGCGTCGAGCCTGCCCCGGACGGCAAGCAGGATCAGGATCGAGAAGGGGATGGCGCCGACGAGCATGAAGATCGTACCGATCCACAGCACGGCCTGCCCCTCGAAATAGCCGAAAGAAGCGTCATGCGTTGAGAAACCACCTGTTGCGAGCGTGGTCATCGCGTGATTGACCGCATCGAAGGAACTCATTCCGGCAGCGGCATAGGCTATGGCGCACAATACGGTCAGACTGGCGTAGATGCCGAGGAGTGCGACCATGAATGTAGAGAACCGTTCGAAAGGGCGTTCGTCGATATCCGACGATTCGATTTGAAAGTAGGAAAAGCCGCCGACATTCAGAAAGGGCAGCAGGAAGAGACCCAGCGCGATCACGCCCAGGCCGCCGATCCACTGCAATAGCGAGCGCCAAAGGAGCAAGCCCGGCGCAACATTGTCGAGACCTGCGATGGTCGTTGAGCCGGTCGTGGTGATTGCTGAGACCGATTCAAAGACGGAGTCGGCGATGTTGAGCTTGAGCGAGGCAGCATAAAACGGAATTGCGCCGACCAAGCCCAGAGTGACCCACAATAATGCGACCAGCAGAAAGGCAAACCGGGTGGACTGGATCGGCGGGCGCGAACGGGTTGCCGCGGCGACGATAAGTCCCAGGCCGCCCGTGGTCATGGCGCAGAAGGCGAAAACCTGCCAGTCGGCGTTGCCGTAATAGATGTCCACGGCCGCCGGTATCAGCATCGCGGCGGAGATATACAGGGCGAAAACCGACGATACAAAAACGGCGGCCCGGATCGGCGAAGTTTGCACGGCGATTTCGCTCCGGAAATCTCAGACCATCTATCCGGTCGCTGGTAGGGGAGACAGGCCTGCCGGGCAAGCTTTTCTTGCGGAACGGCCAGTGCCACCTGTGAAACAGGTGGACGCAACAGAAGGTGAACCTGTGGGATCACCCATATGGCAGGTGAAGGTCGGCGTCAGGATTGTACTACGGTGGGCAAGCCGCTGGTGACAACCAATGGCGCGCCTTCCGATACGCGGTCGTACAGATCGATAATGTCCTGGTTGATCAGTCTTACACATCCGGAAGATACCGATTTGCCGATGGACTGCCATTCCGGGGAACCGTGAATGCGATAAAGCGTATCCTTGCCGTCCTGAAAGATGTAGAGCGCCCGCGCCCCCAAAGGGTTCATAACACCCGGTTCCATGCCGCCTTCCCATTCGTTTTTGCCGGGGATCTGCCGTGCCCGGTACTTTTCCAGTTCGGGTTGGCGGTCAATCATTTCATCCGGCGGAAACCAACGCGGCCACTTTTGTTTCCATTCGATCACACCACGGCCCGACCACTCGAAGCCTTGGCGGCCCAAGCCGACGCCATATCGCAGGGCCTCGCCCCAACCACCGACCAGATAGAGAAAATGGTTCGACGTATCGACGACGATGGTGCCCGGCTGCTCACCGGTGGGGTCTGCTACAAGCTGCCGGCGATATTTCGGGTCGATCTTGTCAACCGGAACTGCTGGGATCTCGTGGCCGTCGTCGGACATGGCGCCATATATCTGGCGTTCGTCGATGATATCAGGATTGAATTGCGACAGCGGGATGGGCTGTGCGAATTGGGTTTGAACATATGCGGAGTCGTGGCGGGATCGAACGCTCGAGCATGTGTAGAGAGTTGCAGAGGCGGCACCTGTCACCGCCGTTGCCAAAAACTTCCGGCGATTGAAACTTGGCATTACCCCTCTCCAAAATCCGGGACTCCGAACCGCGACCACGCGAATCGGGAAAATTTACCGCCACAGCCAAGGTTTGTCTCCCCGGCGTCCCCGGCAAATTGAAAGGCGTGGAGCGAATGTGCGGCGGACAATGCCCTCCAAAGCAGGCAGCCGCTTAGCTGTCCGTGCCGCATTGCCACCGTTGAAGAATGGACCGGATGCACTGCGATCGTTGAATTGTGAATCCGGTCACAGCGCTCACTACCGGACCAGAGCCATCCGCCGTGGCATTTTCGAACCCGGCTCGGCCACAGGCCCTTGGGGTTACGCAAGGAAACCAATTGTGATTGCACTGCCGCATTCTTGGCCTCGGAATTAGCCTCATTCTCTGTCTACGAGCAGTCGTGTGTAACCTAAAGAAGGAAGTGCAAATGCTTAGTGGCTTGTCTGGACTGCTTGGTACCGTTGGCTCCGCATTGCGGGGGGTCAATGACGTCGTGAATGATGTGGCTGAAACCGTATCGCCCGGCGCAACCTCCAGTGAGACGACAACGGGAAATCTCATCAGCAATGGCGGAGTGACCAGTGATCTGATCGCCGGTCTGGAGGAAGGCGACCTCACCGGAGGTGTCGCTGATGTCTATGTCGACCTTACCGCTCCTGGCGGTGTCATCAACGATCTTGCCGGCGGTGGTGGTCTTGGTATCGAGGGCGTGCTCGGCAATGTCCTCGGGACTGCCGACGGTCTGCTGGGCACGGCTGACGGCCTTCTGGGCGGTATTGGCGACGGCGACCTGCTCGGCTAATCTGACCTTACAGCCCGCGGCCGAAAGGTGGCGGGCTTTTCTTTCAGCACGATGCATGCGCCTCGATCTTGTGCGATGACTTGGCGTCGTTGAGACGCTGCGCGAAGCTGTACTTCTAGCCGGCTCTGCGAAAGGTCGTGCAGGGGGACGACAAGCTCTAGCGCCTGGCCAATTGATTTCATTAGGAAAAATGGTGGGCGCGACAGGGATTGAACCTGTGACCCCACCCGTGTGAAGGGTGTGCTCTCCCGCTGAGCTACGCGCCCCGCTTCCGACATCGCCGAAAACGAGCGGCGATATAAGGTGCGCACCGCGCGCAAGTCAAGGAGGGTTCAGGGGCGGAAATGCTCAATCGGCGGCAACGCGCAGCAGGTCTTCAATGAACTCGACGGTCAATTCGTCGAAATGAGAAATGACGCGCGAGGGGCCGAATTCGCTGACATGCCGGTCGGTATAGCCAAAATCGACGGCAACCACAGGAATCCCTGCCGCCTTGGCGGTGTCTATGTCGGTTCGCGAATCGCCGACCATGATGGCATGGGCTGGATCGCCGCCGACACGGGCGACGGTTTCAATCAGATGGCGCGGGTCCGGCTTGCGGAAGGCAAAGGTGTCGGCGCCGCAGATGGCAGCGAAGCGCGGCGCAATCTCCAGTGCGTCAAGAAGCTTGAGCGAAAGGGTTTCAAGCTTGTTGGTGCAGATCGCAGAGACATAGCCGGCCTTGGCAAACCGTTCCAGGGCGTCGAGCGCACCGGGGAAAGGCACTGACTTTCCGGGCATTTCAGCCGTGTAGTGCTCGATGAAAAGAGCCTGCAATGCATCCAACTGGCCCTCAGCCAGATCCTTGCCATGGGCTGCGAAGGCGCGTTCGATCATGACACGGGCGCCAAGCCCTACATAGCGCCGGATTTCGCCCTCATGAATGGCGGGAATGCCTACGCTCAAAAGGCAATGATTGAGGCTGTTGAGAAGATCGGGGGCGGTATCGACAAGCGTGCCGTCAAGATCGAAGACGATGGTCGGAGCTGGCATTCGCATTTCCTTCCGGAATATTCATGCCCGCCGCATAGCCCGCCTTGCAGGAGCGTGCAAGGCAGGCGCTCTTGAGGCAATTTGGCTCGATGGCATTTGCCACGGGCCGCAAAGATGATAGGAACCGCGCTTCACGTGAAAGGCCAGACAAGGTGGATGCAAGGACTCTGAAGATCGAAGCAGCGCGCGCGGCGCTGGAGCATGTCGAGGACGGAATGAAGCTCGGCATCGGCTCAGGCTCGACGGCGGAGGAATTCGTGCGCCTGCTGGCTGAAAAGGTTGCCGGCGGGCTGAGGATCGCCGGCGTGCCGACTTCGGAACGCACGGCCGGTCTGTGCAAGGAGCTTTCCGTGCCGCTTTCTACCCTTGACGACATGCCGGAACTGGACCTTGCGATCGACGGTGCCGACGAGATCGGCCCCGATCTCGCCCTGATAAAAGGCGGCGGCGGCGCCTTGCTGCGCGAGAAGATCGTGGCTGCCGCATCTGCCCGCATGATCGTGATCGCCGACGATACCAAGCTCGTCGAGGAACTGGGGAAGTTTCCATTGCCGATCGAGGTCAACCGCTTCGGTTTGCACGCCACCATGGGTGCGGTCGAAAAATTGGCATCCCGGCTTGGCCTTTCCGGTCCGCTCGCGATCAGGAAAACGAACGGAGAGCCATTCGTCACCGACGGCGGACATCTCATAATCGATGCATCTTTTGGCCGCATTCCGGATACAAGAGCGCTATCGGATGGACTCAATTCCATACCGGGCGTCGTGGAGCACGGGCTTTTCATCGGAATGGCCGACACTGCAATCGTGGCCGGCGACGACGGCATCAGGACACTACAAGCGACCCGTTAGACAGGGAGTTAGGATCGAAAATGATTTTGGCCAAACGCGCCCGCCTCTTCATCGCTGCCGCAGCTTTGGCGACAACGGTTTTCATGATGCCCGCCAGTGCACAGGAAATTTCCGATGCGCACCTTCAGGCCGCGCATAAGGCGCTTGATGCGCTCAATGCCACGGACGAGTTCGACAATGTGCTGCCGCAGGCTACGCAGGCGCTGAAGGCCGAACTCATCCAGAAGAATCCTGATCTGGTCGAGCTTATCAACGCCACTGTTGAAGAGAACGCCCTGAAGCTGGCGCCTCGCAGGGCGGATCTGGAAAAGGAAGCCGCGCTCGCCTATGCGCGTGTTTTCAGCGAGGAAGAGTTGGAGTCGATCACCACTTTTTACACCTCGCCCGCCGGTCAGAAGCTGCTGTCGGATGGACCGATTGTCGCGCGCGAAGTCCTGAGAGCCGCCGAAATCTGGCAGCGGGGCGTCGCACGCGATCTTGCGCAGAATGTCGGCACGCAGATCCAGGCTGCCGTCGGCGCGCAGGTTTCGGGCCAGCCTGTGACGCCGGCTGAAGGCACTGACACGCCCGCAGCGCCGGAAGAGCAGAATCAGTAACGCAAATGTTCCCCATATCTCGGGGGAGTCTCTGAGCCCGGCCTTGCCGGGCTTTTCTTTTGGGTTCATCTCGTTCAGGCACGAGCGGCATGGGAAAGCATCAGGCAGGTTGGAAATGGCGAAATACGATCTCGACCTCTTCGTAATCGGCGG
>Ga0164243_10015023_pt1 | contig 10736 bp, 12 predicted proteins | sample OricompcompostOP_FD_108781 | JGI IMG/M metagenome (GOLD analysis project Ga0164243, IMG submission 108781) | Organic Plus compost microbial communities from Emeryville, California, USA - Original compost - Organic plus compost (OP) | ecosystem: Engineered > Solid waste > Mixed feedstock >...
AGAAGCCCTCGAGACGCTGGAGTTGAATCATCCACTCCAGGTTATCAATCCGCGATGGCTTAGTTCCATGCGCTTTACGGAGCGACAGGGCATGGTGTTCCCCGTTGGCGAGCACGACTCGCCTCTCGGAGGAAACACATGTCCCGTTCCACGCCCAAGGTCGTCGTCCCGCACAGCTCCGCCTGGGTCATCCAGACCTGGCTGTCCTTCGCCTTGTCGGTGGGCGTCACGGCCGTCGGCATCTGGAACCTGCCGGTGGACACGTGGGTGAAGTCCTTCCTAGGGATGGGCCTGTTGTTCTCGGTGGGCTCCACGTTCAGCCTGTCGAAGACGGTGCGCGACCAGCACGAGATGGAGCAGCTGGGCACGCGCCTGGACGAGGCCCGCGTGGCGAAGATGCTCTCCGAGCACGACCCCATCGCCCCGCCCAAGCTCTAGTCGCGCGGCGGCGCGGTGCATCGCCGAGGCCCCGCACGGCTGACGCTCACGGCGCGCCACGTCCTCCTCGAAGGCAAGCGAGCGCCTCCTCCAGCAGGGACAGGGCCGGCTCCGTCCAGCCACGCAGCCGCGCGCGCGGAGACGGCGGTGCCCCGGGAGGAATCAGGTCCGCCAGCATGGCGTCCTCGATGAACTGGGCCTGCTGCTCGGGGTTGAGCGCCTCCCAGCGCAGGCCCTTCGCCACGGCCTTGCGCCAGTCGTAGCCGTCTCCGCCCAGCTGCGCCGCGATGGCCGCGCTCAGGTACGCGGTGCCGCCGTGCTGGTGCTGCCACACGTGCGTCAGCTCGTGCACCAGCAACCCGAAGTCCGCCGCCGTGTGTCCGGGAGGAATGAAGACGGTATCGCCGTGCACGAAGGCGCGGCCGGAGATGCCCAGGATGCCCAGCGGCCCCTCCTTCACGCGCACCGCCGCGTAGTCCAGGCTCGCGCCGAAGAGGGGCCGCAGCCGCGCCACCTCGAAGCCAGTGAGGGGACGACCGGCGGGCTCCAGCCAGAGCACCACCTGCACCGCGCTCACCACGCGCAGCGAGAGCATCAACACCAGGTCCACGGGAAGCTGCGCGACGCGCACGAGCCCGCGCCTCACCAGGAAGCGACCTTCCCGGGGGCGGCCTTGGAGGTAGCGCCCCACGCCGGTGGCGGTCGCTCCCAGCGCGACACCCACCCCACGCCCCACGCCCCTCGCGCCACTGACGACGCCGGTGAACAGCCCCCGGCCCGCGTCCAACCACCGCGCCAGGAGCGACGAGACGAAGCCGCTCACGGCGAGGACCTCAGCGAGTCCCCACCGCCCTCAGCGAGGTCGAGGTCCCCAGCACCGACGACACCAGGGCACGCAGCGCGCCTGGCCGCCATGGCCGCGCGAGCGCGAAGTGCGTCAGGCACGAGCCGCTGAACGCCGCCGCCATCTCCGGACGGAAGCGCGAGGACACCAGGATGCGCGGCCCTCCGAAGTCCCGCTCCGCCACCAGCCGCGCGAGGAACTCCGGCACGCCCGAGCGCTCCGGAGCGTCCAGGTCCACCACCAGCGCATCCATCGACACGCCCACGTCCAGCCGGCGATCCGCCGACGGCGCGCCCAGCGCGGTGACCACCTCGAACGCGGGCGACAGCTCGCGCCCCATCGCCAGTCGCAACAGCGGGGACTCGGACACCACCATCACCCGTGGCCCCCGCGACGCGGCGCGCCGAGACCTCCCCAGCATCGGGACCTCCGACGCCTTCACTTCCCGCAGACGAGGAGCGGCAACGGAATCCAGGAGGCCAGGCACAGGGGCAATGACGGGGGTCACGCATCACAGAGTAGCCAGCAATAGCGGAAATATCAAGCTACGCTTAAATTTTCGACTTAATCTGGGCTGTTCCCAGAGGGAGGGCACGAGGCGGCCACCTCTCGATGGCGTCCTCGAACATGAACACTTGTTCCGAGAGTCGAGATGGACCCCGGGCTCACACGCCTGGACGCTTCGTCCTCGTCCCGCGCCGACGAGGGGGCCTCAGCTCGTCCGCCAGCGAGGCGAGCCTGGGCAGACGCTTCACGTCACCGCCGTGGTCGAGCACCTCCGCGAGCAGGGCGATGAGCGAGCGCCCCACGATGGGGATGTCCGCGACGGCAACTCCGCGGGCCCCAGACACACCTGGGGACCTTCGAGGCGCGCCGCACCGTGAACCCCAGCCGCGCCACCTCCGCCTCCCACGCGGGACCGCCGGAGTAGTACTCGTGATTGCCCACCCCTTCCAGCTGAGTGTAATCACTGCCCGAAACCCCCTCCCGTGGTGATACTCGGCCCGGCCGAAGCAACACCACGGGACGCGCGCTTCGCCTCGCGCAACCGCTTCGCAGCCTCTTCACATCCCCGTCGCAGCGACGCCACCGGCATGCGCCGCCCACAGACGCTGTCCACGTAGAGCTGGGTCGTGGACAGGTGCTTGTGCCGCAGCAACACCTGGACTGGAGTTGCGTCGGCTTCGTTGAGTCCGCTCGACAGTGGGAGAAAGACCCAACGATGCCGAAACCGAAGCCTCCATACCCCACGGAATTCCGCGCACGAGTCGTTGAACTGGCGAAGACGGGACGGACGACGTCCACTGCAACAGCCGCGTGAACCGCGTCGTCCCGCCCCGGGCCCACAGGAGCCCCGCTGGAATCGACAGGAACAGCAGCGCCACCGCCGCGCCCCCCACCCCGCCCCAGGGCGAGGGCCACGCCGGACTCACGAACAGCCGCGTCGCGATGTACGCATGCAGCCCCGCGAACATCGACAGGACGAGGCCCAGCGAGAGCAGCCACCGTGACACACCCGGGGCCGCGCGCGCTCGCGCCGGGGCTCCCGCGCCACACCATCCGACAGCTCCGCCACGTCCAGGACCTCCGCGCCGCGCGCTCCAGGATGAATCGCCCCGGGAACGGGTTGGGAGCCTGACGGTCGGCCTCGACACCTGCCCGGCAACCCGCGCGCCCGCCCGTTAGTGTGAGGCCCCGGAGCCCCGCGCATGCCCCCGCATCACCGCGACAGCCCCTGGCAGAGCTGGATGGTGGCCGCCGCGCTCGTCGTGGGCGGGCTCGGCTGCTTCGCGGCCGGAGTCGCCTGGGTCTCCCGTTCCCTCTTCCAGGACATGGAGCACGAGCTGCGCCGGGCGGACGTCCACCGCCTCGTCCTGCGCACCGCCGAGGCCTCGCCGCTCGCCACCGACCGGCTCGGCACGCCCCTGACGAGCAGCTTCCTCACCCTGAGGGCCCACGCCCCGCTCACCCGGGGCGGACGCGTGGACTTCGACCTCACGGTGCAGGGGCCCCGGGGGCGCGGCGTGCTCCAGGCGCAGGTGACCTACACCCCGGAGGAATGGACGCTGCGCCGCCTGGTGCTCGACCCGGACGAGGGCTCCCCGGTGGAGCTGCCCGCCAGCGGCAGCACGCCCGTCCCGCCCCAGGACTGAGCGGCACGCCGCCCCCCGCCCGCGCGGCGCGCTCCGCTCGCGAGCGAGGCACTGCCTAGGTTGAGGGCATGAAGACCTCCCGCCTCTTCGTCCTCGGTCTGCTCGCCAGCACCACGGCCCTGGCCGCACCGCAGAAGGCCCTCCAGCTGCGCACGTCCCACAATGACGTCTCCGTCCAGGTGACCGACCAGGGCCTCACCGGCCCCGACATGAACCTCCAGCTCGGCGACGACACCGTGCGCGGTCGCGCCTTCGGCCGCCCCGTCGACCTCACGCTGAAGAACGACACCATCCGGGGCCAGTACGGCGGCAAGCCCGTGGACCTGAAGGTGACCGGCCGGGAAGACGTCATCGAGGCCGAGGGGACGTTCGGCGGCACGCTCGCCAGCTTCCAGGTGAGCCCCCAGCAGCTCACCGGCACGGTGGGCCTGTGTGACTACCAGCTCCTCATCACCCGGCACGACCGCTACGAGGGCTGGCGCACCTGCGACGACAAGCTGGACCGCTCCGTCTCGCTGTACGTCCCCAGCCGGCTCGCGGACGAGGATGACGAGCTGGTCGCCGCGCTGTCCCTCCTGCTCGGGCAATAGCCGTCCCCCCGCCACGTTCGTGTGGACGAAGACCCGCGCGCGCCGGGACGGGTCCCGGTGTGTTCGCGGGTTGAGCCTCGCGAACGGACGGCTATGGTGCGCCGTCTCATCACGATTCTCGTTCTCGACGGAGTGACGGCATGGCGCAGATGCACGAGGTGGACTTCGAAATCCATGGCGATGACCTCCAGTTCGTGGAGGTGGAGCTGGACCCGCAGGAGGCGGCGGTCGCCGAGGCCGGGACCCTCATGTACATGGAAGACGGCATCGAGATGGAGACCATCTTCGGTGACGGCTCCGAGAAGAAGAGCGGCTTCCTGGGCTCGCTGCTGGGGGCGGGCAAGCGCCTGCTGACGGGTGAATCCCTCTTCACCACCGTCTTCCTCAACCGTGGCAGCGGCAAGCGCAAGGTGGCCTTCGCGGCGCCCTACCCCGGGAAGATCATCCCGGTGAACCTGGGCGAGCTGGGCGGAGAGCTGATTGCCCAGAAGGACAGCTTCCTCGCGGCGGCCAAGGGCGTGTCGCTGGGCATCGCCTTCCAGAAGAAGCTGGGCACCGGCCTGTTCGGCGGCGAGGGCTTCATCATGCAGCGGCTCCAGGGGGACGGCCTCGCCTTCATCCACGCGGGCGGCACGCTGCGCGAGCGCACGCTCAAGCCCGGCGAGCTGCTGCGCGTGGACACCGGCTGCATCGTCGCGTTCCAGCCCACCGTGGACTACGACATCCAGATGGTGAGCGGCATCAAGACGGCCTTCTTCGGCGGCGAGGGCCTCTTCTTCGCCACGCTGCGGGGCCCCGGCAAGGTGTGGCTCCAGTCGCTGCCCTTCAGCCGGCTCGCCGGCCGCATCCTCTCCGCCGCCGGCCCGGGTGGCGCGCGCGAGGAGGGCAGCGTGCTGGGCGGCGTCGGCCTGGGCTCGCTGCTCGGCGACGACTGACGTCTCGCGGTCGCGCCTCCCTCGTCGCCCGCGACGGAGCACGAGGGAGGCCGCGCCGCGCGGAGCCTAGCGGCGGCGACGCCGCGTCAGCGTCGCCCAACCGACCAGCAGCACCCACGCCCCCGCCATGCCCGCCGGCGAGGCGCCGCAGCCGCCGCAGCCCACGTCGAGGTTGGTGGGCCCACGCACCCGGAAGGCGGTGTCCGGCGAGCGGGGACCGGGCTCGTTCGTGACGAGCGTATACACGGAGACGGCGTGCTCGCCCTCGGCCAGCGCCGCGTCCGAGGAAGGCACGTAGCGGAACGCGCCCATCGCATCCGCGACCACCGTGGCCACGCGGACGCCGTCCACCTCCAGCCCCACCGACGCCCCGGGCCGCGTCGCGCCAGCGAACAGCGGCGTCGGGTCCACCACCTCGCCCTCGGCGGGCACGACGAGCACCGGCGCCTCGGGAGTGGAGGGCTGCGTCCCGCCATCCGTGCCCCCCGCGTCCGGCGTCCCCGAGTCCTCGCCGCCCGCGTCCGGCGTCCCCGAGTCCACGGTGCCCGCGTCCGCGACGCCCGCGTCGGGCGGGGTGGGCGCCTCGACCGTCTCGAAGAGGGTGTTCGGCGTGGACGGCCCGGTGTCACCGTCGACGCTGTGCGCGTGCGCGTTGACGCGGTGGGGGCCCGGGAGCAGCGGCGCATCCTCGGGGACCTGGTAGCGGAAGCGGCCGAGCGCGTCGGCCGCGACGATGACCTCCTCCCGGTCATCGAGGTAGATGCCCACCGTGGCCGCCTCGGGCGCCACGCCCGCGATGAGGGGCGTCGGCCCCACCACCTCCCCCGCCTCGGGGACGACGATGATGGGCTGCACGAGCGCGGCCGCGGCCCCCACCGTGAAGTTCACCTCCTGCGCCGCCAGGCTGTAGGCCCCGAGCCCCTCCGCGCGAGCCGTCACCTTGTGCTCGCCATCCGAGAGCCCCGGCGAGGGCACCGTGATGGCGAACTTCCGGTCCGCGCCCGCGGAGACCTGGATGAGCTCGGCCCCATCCACGTAGAGGATGACGCGCAGGCCCGGGTCCGCGGTGCCCTCGATGAGGGGCCGCGTGGGCACGCCCGTCGCCCCCGCGGAGGGTGAGGTGATGATGGGACGCGAGGGCGTCGTGTAGGGCACCAGGTGGGTCTTCTCGTCGCCGGGGCCGCCCGCCGTCGCGCCATAGGCGGGCCCGTAGGTGCCCGCGTCCGCCAGCGTCACGTTGCCCGCGTTCCCCGGCGCGACGCTGGTCGGACACGCCAGCGTGGTGCCCTGCGCCAGCAGGTATCCACCTCCTCCGCCGCCTCCCGGTCCATACGGCGAGGACTCCGCCACCACGTCGCCACCGCGACCTCCATTGGCCTGCATGCCGCTACACTGGAGCGTGCCCGCGACGCGCGCGATGACCGAGCCCCCCGCGCCTCCACCCCCGGAGGCGTCCTCGCCCGGCGCGGAGACGGCGGACGCGCCGTTGGCGCTGATGCGGCCGCTGCCCGACATCGAGGCCGCGCGCACGAGCACCAGGCCCCCGCCCGCGGCGCCACCCGACCCCTGGTCGTCATCCCCCTCGCCGGAGCCCCCTCCGCCGCCGAAGAGGGCCGCGTCGATGAGCGAGTACTCCATCACCACGCCGCCCAGCCCGCCCACCTGGCGGGAGGTGTCGCTGGGCGTGGAGCGTCCGCCGAGGCCGCCGACGCCCCGGTGTCCACCGCCTCCGCCTCCCGAGCCGTGGCAGTTGCCACCGCCTCCCGCGTTGACGAGGTTGCCCGACCCGGAGGCCGTGCCATAGCGCTCCACCACCACGCCCTCGCCCTTGAGCGCGCCTCCCGCGGAGGCCTCCACGTCGTTCCCCGTGCAGCCCATGGTGGACACGTGGTTGACGAAGGGGCCGCCCCGGAAGCCCGCCCCGTCCGCGGAGATGGCGCCGTTGTTCGTCACCGCGCCCGTGGCGAGGAAGGCCACGATGCCACCGCTGCGCCCGTTCCAGGCGGGGGCGACGATGGACATCCCCGCCGCGATGTTGACGGTGGTGTACTCGGGCACGCGGACCACCTGGGCGCCCACGGGCGTGTACGAATACGCGAGCGGCGAGGTGAGGTGGATCTCCGTCGGGCTGCCCGTCACCACCCGCGCCACGCGCCCGAACTCCCAGCGCCCCACCCCACCCGGGCTCGTGCGCCCCGTGCCTCCGGAGGGCGTGCTGGAGTCGAAGCCCGCGCTCTGGTGCACCAGCACCAGGTCTCCCTTCGCGAAGCTCTCCGTGCTCTCGACCATGAGCAGCGTGCCGCCGGACAGGACTCCCGTCGCGAACGGCACGGCGACGTTGATGACGCGGCGCTGGGTCGTGACGTCGAGGGCACCGGAGTGGCCATCACCGAACCCCAGGGAGTCGAGCTCCGCCAGCGCGGGAGTCGTCACCAGGCACAACAGGAGCGAGCAGAAGGACGCGAGACGCATGTGACTTCCATGCTGCCCTAGAATCCAGGGTCTTCGCGAGGGCGTGGCTGGTGGACCCGGGGCCTACCTGCCCGGGTGCGTCAGGGCCCGGCCGTTGCGGGGGGCGAAGAAGGGCTGGCGCGCGAAGCGGGGCAGGAGGGCCTTGTCCAGGCACCACAGCTGGAGGGCGTCCCGCCACTCGCCCAGCTCCGCCACGGCCCGGACGGAGGCGTCGTCTCGGTAGAGGTCGTTGAGGTTGTGGACGAGCGCGGAGAGGTCCTCCACCTCCCAGCGCTCGACGCCCTCTCCTACCTGGACATGCAGCTCCAGGACGGGCCGCTCGCGCACGTCGACGAGCTTGAGGGCGCGGGCGGCCCCTCCCATGGCGGCGGTGAGGGGGCCCATCAGCTCGTCCGGGCGCACGCCGAGGGCGACGGTGAGTCCACCCTCCAACAGTCCCGCGTCGCACAGCCGCAGGAGCGCGACGTGGGGCGGCTCCTCGGCGGACACGACCCGCGCCGCGGCCTCGCGGTCCTTGAGGAGTCGCTCTCGGGTGAGCACGTCGAGCAGGGAGGGCATGCGGCGCGGCGTTATCGCTCCTCGCCGCTCCAGTAGTCCACCTCGGCGGAGAGCGGGAGGACGGTGTGGAGCGTCCGCGCCGCCTTGTCCCCTCCCGGCGCGGAGCCCGCGGTGACGACCACCTTGCGGGAGTCGGGGTACACCATGACGTCGGGCTCCCGCATCGTGGAGAAGGCGAGGTAGCGCAGCGGCGCGTCGCCGTCGTTGAGGAGCTGGTGCGCGGTGGCCGCGCCCGCGGGGAGGGCCACGTAGTCACCGGCCTTCACGGGCAACGCCGTGTCCCCCAGCCGCAGCTGGCCGGAGCCGGAGAGGACGTAGTAGGCCTCCTCGTTGGCCAGGTGGTAGTGCAGCGGCCAGGCGTGCTTGCCGGGTGGCAGCTCCATGAGGCTGCATCCCAGCTGCCGCCCCTTCGCGGCGGCGCCGAGCTGCTTGCGGCGATAGGCGACGCGGGGGCCGTGCGTGACTTCGGCCCAGGGCAACGCGGGCTCGTGGACGACGTGGGGATGGGAGGACATGGCCGGGGCTCCGCTCAGGCGCGCGTGGCGGTGAGGATGAAGACGCGGTGGGGGATGTCGAGGACGTCGCCGGGGAAGCGCTCGTCGAGGAGGCGGGCGAGCGCGGCGTCGAAGCGCTCCACCTTCGCGGGAGGCAGCGAGGCGCCCACCTTGGCGCTGGCGCGACAGCGGCCCCGCCACGAGGTGGGGGTGTAGTGGACGGGCACGTCGAACGAGCACGTCTCCAGGCGGGTGAAGCCCACGTCGGAGAGGTCGCGCAGCCACTGCGTGTAGATGCCGACGCCGTTGGCGAAGTGCTCGTAGGCGGGCGGGTTGGGGTTGAACTCGCTCATGAGCTCCTCGGTCGCCTGGGCGACGTTGCCCCGCAGGCAGACCCAGTCGAAGTGCGCGATGACGATGCGCCCTCCGGGGACGAGCAGGCGCATCGCCTCGCGGGCGGCGGCGGGGCGGTGGAACCAGTGCCAGCACTGTCCCGCGGTGAGCAGGTCGAAGGCGCCCGGAGGCAGGCCCGTCTCCTCGGCGGGGGCCTCCCGGAAGTCGATGGTCAGCCCCGCGTCCGTGGCGAGCTTGCGCCCCGCGTCGAGCAGGGGCGCGGACACGTCGAGTGCGGTGACCGTGCAGCCGCGCCGGGCGAGCCCTCGGGCCACGGTTCCCGTCCCGGTGCCGACGTCCAGGGCGCGCAGGCCGGGGCGCAGGAAGCCCTCGCGGGAGAGGCGGTCGAAGAAGGCGTCGGGGAAACCGGCGCGGTGCTGCGTGTAGTCGGAGGACGTGCGTCCGAAGTCCACCTGCATGGCGGTGCTCCTCTCGGGGTCCGGACCTCCGGGCGTGCGGGTGACGTGCTCGTCTCGACAGGGAGTCGAGTCGAGTCGACACTGGAGGTCGTGGAGGTTGGTGAGACATGAGTAGGCGCAAGGGCGGACGCTCTCAATCTCGATTCGACCATCGACCTGAGGAGGAGCTGCTGACGGCGGTGCAGGCGGCGGCCCTGTTGGGCGTGAAGCGCGCGACGCTCTACACGTACGTCAGCCGGGGGCTCGTGCGCTGCGTGCCGGAGAAGGGCACGAAGGAGAACCGCTACGTGCGCTCGGATTTGGAGCGGCTGAAGACGCGGCACGACGCGCGCGCCGGGCACGCGGCGGTGGCGTCCGCGGCGCTGCGCTGGGGCGAGCCGGTCATCGACTCGTCGGTGTCGCGGGTGGGCGCGGAGGGGCTGGCGTATCGCGGGCACTCGGCGGTGACGCTGGCCATGGAGGGGCGGAGCCTCGAGGCCGTGGCGGAGCTGCTGTGGTCCGGGACGCTGCCCGAGGGAGACGTGCGCTGGCCGGAGGTGAAGGCGCCGTTTCCGCCCTCGGAGGTGGCGCGGTTGCTGCCGAGGACGACGCCTCCGCTCGTGGCGCTGGCCACGCTGGTGCCGCCGCTGGGGGCGCGGGACGCCCACCGCTTCGGAGCGCCACCGGAGAAGGAGCTGGAGCGGGCGCGGGGGTTGTTGCGGCACCTCGCGGCGTGGGTCTGCGTGGCCCAGGCGCCGGGGCGGGTGACGCGCGCGTTGAAGGCGAGGACGATGGCGGAGTCACTGGCGGTGGCCTGGAACGCCCGCGACGAACGGGCGCCCGCGCTGCTGAACCGGGCGCTGGTGGTGAGCGCGGACCACGAGCTGAACGTGTCGACGTTCGCGGCACGGGTGACGGCGTCGTCGGGGGCGGACCTGTATGCCTGCGTGAGCGCGGCGCTCGCGGCGATGTCGGGACACCGGCATGGTGGCGCGTGCGACCGGGTGGAGGCGCTGCTGGCGGAGATTCAGCGGCCCGAGCGCGCGGCGGACGTGGTGCGGGAGCGGCTGCGTCGGGGAGAGAGCGTCCCGGGCTTCGGGCATCGGCTCTATCCGGATGGCGACCCCAGGCTCCCACCCCTGATTGAAGGCGCGCGAGCGCTTCGTCCGGAGGCGCCGGGGGTCCGCGCGGCGAGCGCGGTGCTGGACGCGATGCGAGAGGCCGGACATCCACCGCCCGCGCTCGACTACGGGCTGGTCATGGTGGCGGACGCCCTGGGGCTGCCACCGGGCTCCGCGGCCACCCTCTTCGCGGTGGGCCGCGCCGCGGGCTGGGTCGCCCACATCCTGGAGCAACGCGAGCAGGGGCACCTGCTGCGCCCCAGGGCCCGCTACGTGGAGCCGGCCTCCCGCTGAGCACGGAGCCGCCGGGTGTCAGGCATTGCAATCCTCGGCCCCGCCA
>Ga0164243_10015024_pt1 | contig 10734 bp, 10 predicted proteins | sample OricompcompostOP_FD_108781 | JGI IMG/M metagenome (GOLD analysis project Ga0164243, IMG submission 108781) | Organic Plus compost microbial communities from Emeryville, California, USA - Original compost - Organic plus compost (OP) | ecosystem: Engineered > Solid waste > Mixed feedstock >...
ACGCCGGCATCGATGCCCATCAGTCGGCGCTCGACCCCAAGGACGTCACCACGCTCGACGGCCTGCCCATCACCACCGTCGCCCGTACCGCCCTCGATCTCGCCGAGGTCGTTCCCCAACGCCACGTCGAGCGCTTCCTCGTCGCCGCCGAGCAGCAGCGCCTCTTCGACCTCCACGCCTTCCTCGACGTCCTCGCCCGCCACCCCGGCCGCCACGGCCAGAAGCCGCTGCGCGCCGCCCTGGCCGCCTACGCGCCCGAGCAGGAGCGCACGAAGTCGGAGATGGAGCTCGACAGCCGCCGCTACCACCTCACCACCGTCGCCTTCGAGAACGACCACGTCCGTCGCCTGGAGCTCAGGGCCCGTGGTCATGTCGCCACGGGCCTGACGTGGGAGCAGCTGATCGGCCGGCCGGTGTGGGTCGCCAGCCGGCTGCGGGCGCTGCTGGGTCAGACCCCCGGCCCGCGGACCTGCTCGTAGATGAGCGAGGTCTCGGCGTGCGCGACGGCGGGGTCGGAGGCCAGGTGCTCGACGACGAACTCGCGCAGGTCGTGGGGATCCTCGGCGGCGACCCACAGCAGGTAGTCGGTCGCGCCGGTCATGTGGAAGATCGAGATCACGCCGGGCAGGCCCCGCACGTGGGCGGTGAAGGACTCGATCTGCTCGCGGGTGTGGGCCGACAGGCGGATGGCGATCATCGCCTGCAGCGGCCGGCCCAGGGCGGCCAGGTCGACGTCGGCGTGGAAGCCCCGGATGACGCCGCGCTCGCGCAGCGCGCGCACGCGGGTCAACGCGGTCGAGGGCGCCACGCCGGCGTGCTCGGCGAGCTGGTTGTTGGGCATCCGCGCATCCTTCGCCAGCAGTTCGATCAGGCGGCGGTCGATTTCGTCCAGCGTGGTCACAGGCGTCACATGGCGAAGGATATTCGACAGACCGGATCACACAGCGAATGTTTGTCACAATGAGGGCATGGCCACCGCATTGCGCAGCGACATCCGCGAGTCGATCCTCGACGCGATCGGAGGCACGCCGCTCGTGCGGCTCAGCCGCATCGGGGCCGGGCTGGCCCCGCAGCTCGTGGCGAAGGTCGAATCGCTCAACCCCGGCGGCTCGATCAAGGACCGCGTCGCGGTGTCCCTCATCGAGGCCGCCGAGCGCGACGGCAAGCTGCAGCCGGGCGGGACGATCGTCGAGCCGACCTCCGGCAACACCGGCACGGGCCTGGCCATCGCCGCGCGCCTGAAGGGCTACCGCGTCATCGCCGTCATGCCCGACAAGATGAGCCGCGAGAAGATCGACCTGCTGCGCGCCTACGGCGCCGAGGTCGTGATCGCGCCCACCGAGGTGCCGCCGGAGTCGCCCGAGTCCTACTACTCCGTCGCCGAGCGCCTGGCCAACGAGATCCCCGGCGCCTTCCGTCCCAACCAGTACGCCAACCCGGCCAACCCGGCCGCCCACTACGCGACCACCGGCCCCGAGCTGTGGGAGCAGAGCGGCGGCGCGATCACCCACCTCGTCGTGGGCGTGGGCACGGGCGGCACGATCACCGGCACCGCCCGCTACCTGCGCGAGCGCAACCCCGACCTCGTCGTGGTCGGCGCCGACCCGGCCGGCTCGATCTACAGCGCGGCCCGCCCCGAGGACGTGCGCGGCTACCTGACCGAGGGCGTCGGCGAGGACTTCTGGCCTGAGTCGTTCGACCCCAGCGTCGTCGACCGCTACGTCACCGTCTCCGACCGAGACGCGTTCCTGACGACGCGCCGGCTCGCCCAGATGGAGGGCATCCTGGCCGGCGGCTCGGGCGGCATGGCGGTCCACGCCGCGCTGCAGGTCGCGGCCGAGATCGACGACCCCAGCGCGATGATCGCGGTGATCCTGCCCGACGGCGGGCGCTCCTACCTGAGCAAGATCTACGACGACGACTGGATGACCGCGCACGGCTTCCTGGAGCGCGCGGGCGAGCGCACCGTCGGCGACGTGCTGCGCAAGCGCACCGAGGGCGGGGACGTGCCGCCGCTGGTGACGGTCAACGCCCACCAGCGCGTGCGCGACGCGATCGCGCTGCTGCACGAGCATCGCGTCTCGCAGCTGCCGGTCGTCTCGGCGCACGACGACGCGGCGGTCGTCGGATCGATCGGCGAGCGCGGTCTGCTCAAGCACGCGGCCACCGACGCGCGCCTGCTCGACGCGGCCGTGGTGGACGTGATGGAGCCGCCGCTGCCGGCCGTCGGCGCGGGCGATCCCGTGTCCGACGCGGTCGAGCTGCTCGTCGGCGATCGCCAGGCGCTGCTGGTCACCGACAACGGTGCGCCCGCGGGCGTCGTGTCGCGGACGGACCTGCTCGAAGCGCTCGCCCGGTAGACCTCTGAGCATGGACTTCGCGACACGGGCCGTCCACGCCGGCCTGACCCCCGACCCGAGCTACGGCTCGGTCATCCCGGCGATCCACCAGACCTCCACCTACGCCCAGAAGGCGGTCGGCGCGTTCGTCGAGGACTACGACTACGCGCGCAGCGCCAACCCGACGCGCCACGCGCTCGAGGTCGCGCTGGGCGAGCTGGACGGCGGCTCGGCCGTCGCGTTCTCCAGCGGCCTGGCCGCGGCGCACGCCGTGCTCACGCACCTGTGCGCGGCCGGCGACCACGTCGTCCTGCCCAACGACCTCTACGGCGGCACCTACCGGCTCGTCGACAAGGTGCTGGCCCGCTTCGGCCTGGCCTACGACCTCGTCGACCAGACCGACCCGGCGGCCGTCGAGCGGGCGATCCGGCCCGAGACGAAGGTCGTCTGGGTCGAGACGCCGACGAACCCGCTGCTGAACGTCGTCGACCTGCCGGCGGTGATCGAGCACGCCCGCGGCCGTGGCGTGAAGGTCGTCGTCGACAGCACGTTCGCCACGCCCGTCAACCAGCGCCCGCTGGAGCTGGGCGCCGACGTCGTGGTCCACTCGACGACGAAGTACCTGGGCGGCCACTCCGACGTCGTCGGCGGCGTGGCGATCAGCAGCGACGCGGCGATCGCCGACGGCCTGCGCTTCGTCCAGAACGCCGTCGGCGCCGTGCCCGCGCCGCTGGACTGCTTCCTCGTGCACCGCGGGCTGCGCACGCTGCACCTGCGCATGGAGGCCCACGCCGCGTCGGCGCGTGCGGTCGTCGAGGCGCTCGACGGCGTAGCCGGCGTCAGCGACGTCCGCTGGCCCGGCTTCAGCGGCATGGTCTCGTTCCGTCACCCCGACGCGATCGGCATCGCCCAGCGCACGCAGCTCTTCACGCTGGCCGAGTCGCTGGGCGGCGTCGAGTCGCTCATCGAGGTGCCCCAGGCGATGACGCACCAGTCCGTGGAGGGCAGTGCGGCGGCCGTCCCGGCCGACCTCGTGCGCCTGTCGTGCGGGATCGAGTCGCCGCGCGATCTGGCCGCCGACGTGCTCGCCGCGCTGGGCCAGACGGAACGCGTCTGACCTCACACCGGATCGGTCTTTCCCTTTCGCGCCGCCGAGGCGCAGCATCGTGGCCATGACCACCATCGCATCGCCGCTCGCCGGCACCTACACCGTGGACCCCGACCACTCCTCCTTCGGGTTCGCCGTCCGCCACATGGGCGTCTCGACCTTCCGCGGCGCCTTCCGCGGCGTCAGCGCGCGGGTCGAGGCCGGCACCGACGGCCTGATCATGGACGGCGTCGTGCCCGTCGCGGGCATCGGCGTCACCTCGCCGGTCGACCTGCGCGACCACCTGCTCAGCGCCGACTTCTTCGACGCCGAGCACCACCCGCAGATTCGCTTCACCACGACCGAGCCGGCCGTCCCCCAGCCGGACGGCACGATCGAGGTGCGCGGAACGCTGGCCATGCGCAACGTGTCGCGCGACGTCGTCGCGATGGGCGCGTGGACGGCCCCGGTCGAGGACCCGTTCGGCGGCGTGCGCGCCGCGATCGAGCTGCGCACCGTCATCGACCGCCGCGACTACGGCATGACCTGGCAGATGCCGCTGCCCAAGGGCGGCGACGCGCTGGGCACCGCCGTGGAGATCAGCGTCCACCTCGAGCTCCTGGCGGACTGAGCGCTGCGGGCGATCCCGCCGTTCGACGAGGACGCCGAGGGCGACCCGCCGGTCGCCGTGACGCGCCTGCGCGAGGCCGTCGCCGCCGACGGCGCGTTGGCCGATGCGGAATCGGAGCAGGCGCTGCGCGAGTTGCTCGGCGCCTTGACGGCGCACCTGTTCGCGGGCGTGTGCTGACGGATACGGTCCGCCACGCGATGACCACCCCGGATCTGCGTCAGCTGCGCTACTTCGTCGCGGTCGCCGAGGAGCTGAACTTCACGCGCGCCGCCGAGCGCCTGCACATGGCCCAGCCGCCGCTGAGCGCGGCGATCCGCCAGCTCGAGCAGCAGCTCGGCGTGTCGCTGCTGGAGCGCACGACGCGGCAGGTCGAGCTGACGCCGGCCGGGCAGGTGCTGCTCGAGCGCGCCCGCCCGTTGCTCGCTCACGCCGACGAGGTGTTCGCCGCGGCGCGGGCGACCGAGCGCGAGCCGGTCGGCCGCGTGGTCGTCGGCACGTCGCCGACCGCGCGCCACGACGTCGCGCCGGCGTTCTTCGCGCGGTGCGCGGCGCCCGCCGCCGACGGGCTCGAGTGCCGGCGCCCTGCGTGACGAGCCCGCCGTCGTGCACCTGCGCGACGACCACCCGCTGGCCGGCGCGTCGAGCATCGCGCTGGAGGGCTGCGCGACGAGACGTTCATCGTCGCCGGCGGACCCGGCTCGCCCGGCTTCACGGCCGCGGTGACCGACGCCTGCCGTGCCGCGGGGTTCGAGCCGCGGGTGGCGCCCGACCCCTACCCGGACCTCGGCCTCACCGCGGTCCGCGAGGGCCTGGGCGTCGTGCTCTACGTGCGCGGCGCGTTCGCCCCCGAGGTGCCCGGGTCCGTCTTCGTCCCGATCGAGCCGGCGGTCACGCTGCCCTTCGACGTCCTGTGGCGCGCGGGCCGGACGACCGGCGCGCTGGAGGCTGTCCTCGGTGCGCTGGCGTGACAGGATCCGCCGCATGCTCACCCTCAACGGCATCGATGACATCAAGGCGCGGGTCGGCCAGGAGCTCGGCGTCAGCGACTGGCTCGAGGTCACCCAGGAGGCGATCGACCAGTTCGCCGACGCGACCGGCGACCACCAGTTCATCCACGTCGACGTCGAGCGGGCCAAGCAGACGCCCTTCGGTGGGACGATCGCGCACGGCTACTTCACGCTGTCGCTGGCCCCGCGCTTCTCGTACGAGATGTACACGATCGAGAACATCGCCTTCGCGCTGAACTACGGCGCCAACAAGGTCCGCTTCCCGGCGCCGTTGAAGGTCGGCAGCAAGGTGCGCATGCGCGCGGTCCTCTCCAACGTGGAGGACGTACCCGGTGGCGCCCAACTGACGACGACCTGTACGTTCGAGGTCGAGGGTGGCGAGAAGCCGGTGTGCGTCGCGGAGACGCTCACCCGTGTATTCTCGCGCTGACACAGTGTCACCAACAGGGGGAAGCCAAGGATGCTGAACCGGCGTCAACTCCTACAACGCGCCGCCGCAGCGGCTCCTGCCGTCATGCTCAGCCGTGCCGCGGTGGCCTCGGCGCAGACGGGCGGCCCCGACTTCGGCGGCCGCAACCAGCTCGTCTTCATGACCGATCAGCAGCGGGCCATCATGCACTTCCCGCGCGGCTGGACACAGCGCAACCTGCCCGGCTACACGCGCCTGCAGCGCAACGGGATCACGTTCGACAACGCGGCGTGCAACGCGTGCATGTGCTCGCCGTCGCGCGCGACGTTCTTCACCGGACAGCTCCCGGCCCACCACGGCGTCAAGTGGACGCTCGAGGAGGGCATGCCCAACGACCAGTACCCCCAGGTCGAGCTGTCGACGGACATCCCCAACCTGGCCAACGTGATGTCGTCGCTCGGCTACGACGTCATCTACAAGGGCAAGTTCCACCTGACCAAGCCGGCGGGCGAGACGTGGTCGCCGGCGGACCTGGAGCGCTACGGCTTCCAGGGCTGGGACCCGCCGGACGCGGGCGCCGACCAGTCGATCCCCCAGGCCGGCGGTGGCACGACCGACAACGACGGCCGCTACATGCACGGCACGGACGGCGTGATCCCGTTCCTGCAGTCGCGCAAGCCCGGCGACCGGCCGTTCTGCCTGATCGTCTCGCTCGTCAACCCGCACGACGTGCTCATGTACCCGCGCAACTTCGCGGCCGCGGGCTACGACGACAGCTGGCTGGAGGGCGAGCACATCGAGCTGCCCGAGACGTGGGACGAGGACCTCAAGACGAAGCCCAGCGTGCAGTGGCGCTTCCAGAAGCTCTTCGGTCTGAGCGGCGCCCTGGGCACGAAGGCGCGCAAGCGCAACTACCTGAAGTTCTACGCCAACCTCATCAAGTCGTCGGACCAGTACCTCGTCGAGATCCTCAACACGCTCGACGCGCAGGGGCTGACGAACGACACGGTCGTCGTGTCGACCTCCGACCACGGTGAGATGGGCATGGCCCACGGCAGCATGCGCCAGAAGAACTTCCAGGCCTACGAGGAGACGCTGCGCGTTCCGCTCGTGTGGTCCAACCCGCAGCTCTTCCCGCGCGCCCGGCGCTCGAACGCGCTCGTCTCGCACGTCGACTTCCTGCCCACCGTGGCCGGCCTGTTCGGCGCGCCCAAGCAGGCCGCGTGGCAGGGCAAGGACTACTCGGCGATCGTCAAGGGCACGTCGATGCGCCCGGTCCAGGACCACACGATCTTCACGTTCGAGGACGTCCAGGCCGGCCAGCCCAACCCGCCGTACCTGAAGGCGCCCAACTGCGTGGTGGCCCTGCGCGAGCAGCGGTACAAGATCGCCGAGACCTACGACGCCAAGGGCCAGAAGCCCAGCGAGTGGGAGTTCTACGACCGCAAGCACGACCCCAACGAGCGCCGCAACCTGGCCTGGCCGGGCGTCAAGCGCACGCCGGAGCAGGACAAGGCCTACCGGCGCCTGCGGGCCCAGCTCGCCGAGGTCAAGCGCCGGCAGCTGCAGCCGCTGCCCACCACGCCGCAGCCGCTGGTGCAGCCGCCGGTCTGATCGGCCGGCGGCGGCCTACAGACGCACGATCGGCCCGGGCGCGTCGCCGACCGCGATGCGGTAGCGGCCCGGGCCGGGCAGCGTGATCTTGTAGCGGTTCGTGCTGCCCAGACGGGTCGACGCGACGGTCCGCCAGCGGCCGTCGCGCTTGGCCTGCAGCTTGACCGGCGTGCCCGGATCGGCGCCCCAGGCGTCGCCGGTCACGCGCGGGCGGGTGATCGGCACGGTGGCGACGCGCGCGGTCGGGGTCGCGCCGCCGCTGCTGCTGCCGCCCGGCGCCGGGGTGGTCGTCGTGGGGGTCGGCGTGGTCGTCGTCGTGGGCGGCACCTCGACGGTCGCGCTGGCGCCGTTGAACGTCATCCACGTGTCGCGCAGGCCGAAGGCGCTGCGCAGCTGGTCGCCGGTGACGACGGTGTTGCCGCCCGTGCCCACGATCGTCGCCCTGACGATCCGCGGTGACGTACCCCGCTGGTTGACGACGATCTTCTTCAGGCTGCCCTTGACGAGCGAGCCCAGCCGCGCCGTCGCGGTGGCCATCGGCATGCGGATCGGGCCCCAGCGGTGGTAGGGCGAGATGTCGTCGTAGGGGTCGTCGACGCCGACGAGGTACGGCTGCGGCGTGGCGCCCTTCCAGACGTTCTCGATGCTCTCCGTGTGGCCGCCCGACGTCGAGAAGAAGTACGTGGTGATCGGCTTGCCGTTGTAGGTCATGACCTCGCCGGCGGTGGCGTTGGCCGCCTTGTTCGTCGTCGGCGTCTCCGCCGCGACCCCGCGGTAGACCTGCGAGCGCGTGTCGGAGTAGACGTCGTAGCCGTCCTTCTCGCCGCGGATCGTCGTGATCGCGTAGCCGCGCGTGGCGACCGCCTGGGCCTCCAGCGCCTCGGCGGGCCACGACGGGATCGCCTCGTTGCCGATCACGCCCGCGACGTACTGCTCCAGGCCGACGGCGTTGATGGCCAGCAGCCCGCCGCCCCCCGGGCGGAACTCGAGCCAGCCGCGGTAGGAGCCGTTGGGCACGCCGTTGCCGGCGGTGCCCAGCAGCTTGACCGGGTCGTCATCGGCGTTCGTCACCTGCAGTGGCGCGTCGAACGTGGCGATCCGCCGGCCGGCGCTGTCGAGCAGGTCGACGCGTGACCCGTTCGCGCGCGCGCCGTACGTCTGCGCGGGATCGAGCTTCTTCGTGCCCGCGTTCGTGACGTTCGTGAACCGCGGCGTCGACGTCTGCTGCAGCAGCACGCGGATCACGCGGTTCGTGTCCGTCCTGCCGAGCTCGGTGCCCTGGAAGTAGTGCTGGAGGATCGCGACGTGGTCCCAGCCCTTCTTGGCGAAGCCGGCGGCGCCGTACTGGCTCATGCCGATGCCGTGGCCGAAGCCGGCGCCCTTGATCGTCAGGGTGGACGCGGCCCACGCGGGGGTGGCGCCCGCGAGCGCGAGCGTCAGGGCGAGAAGGATGGTGCGGCGCATCATGCGGTGGAACTCAGCGGCAGGTTTGGAGTTTCGGTCGACGGAGTAGGGTCCTGGGAGTGAGCAAGCGGCGCGCCTCGGATGTCTTCGTCGAGTGCCTCGAGGCCGAAGGCGTCCGTCATGTGTTCGGCATTCCCGGCGAGGAGACGCTGGACCTCAACGAATCGCTCGCGGACTCGACGGTGTCGTTCATCCCCGTTCGACACGAGCAGGGCGGGGCCTACATGGCCGACATGGTAGGTCGGCTCACCGGGCGCGCCGGCGTGTGCCTGGGCACCCTCGGCCCGGGGGCGACGAACCTCGTCACGGCGGTGGCCGACGCCTTCCTGGACCGCGCCCCGCTCGTCGCGCTCACCGGCCAGGGCGACCTGGAGCGCATGCACAAGGAGTCCCACCAGTACATCGACCTGGTGGAGATCATGCGCCCGATCACGAAATGGAACGCGCGCGTGAACTCGCCGGACATCATCCCCGAGGTCGTGCGCAAGGCCTTCAAGGTGGCGGAGTCCGAGAAGCCCGGCGCCACGCACCTGGAGCTGCCCGAGGACGTGATGGCCGAGCAGGTCGACGCCGCGCCGCTGCCGCGCCGCCGGCCGGTGCTGCCCGAGCCGGGCGCCCGCGAGCTGCTGAAGGCCGCCGACGTGATCCGCTCCGCCCTGAACCCGGTCGTGCTGGCCGGCAACGGCGTCGTGCGCCACGGCGCCGCGCCCGCGCTGCGCGAGTTCACCCGCGCGACCGGCATCCCGGTGGCCGAGACGTTCATGGGCAAGGGCGTCGTCGACTACGCCGACCCCAACGCCCTGGGGACGGTCGGCCTGCAGTCGCGCGACTACGCGCTGGCCGGCTTCGAGGACGCCGACGTGGTGATCGCCGTCGGCTACGACCTCGTCGAGCACGCCCCCAAGCACTGGAACCCGCGCCGCGACAAGCGCATCATCGTCATCGACTCCGAGCAGGCCGAGATCGACGAGTACTTCGTGCCCGAGGTCGAGCTCGTCGGCGACATCTACCACGTGCTCTCGCGCCTGGCCGAGGAGGGTCGCCACGTCCCCCACAGCAGCGGCTCCCAGCGCCTGCGCGACATCGTGCTGGGCCGCTTCGAGGCGGCCAAGGACGACGACGCGTTCCCGATGCAGCCGCCGCGCGTGCTGTGGGAGCTGCGCCAGGCCCTGGGCCGTAGCGACATCCTCATCAGCGACGTCGGCCTGCACAAGCTGTGGATCGGGCGCATGTTCCCCGCGCACGAGCCCAACACGGTGCTGATCGCCAACGGCCTGGCCGGCATGGGCTTCGCGATCCCGTCAGCGATCGCCGCCAAGCTCGTGCACCCCGAGCGCAAGGTCGTCACCGTCAACGGCGACGGCGGCGTGCTGATGAACTTCCAGGAGCTCGAGACGGCCGTCCGGCTGCGCACCCCGGTGGTGAACGTCATCTGGGAGAACCGGCAGTTCGGCTCGATCGTCTGGAAGCAGGACAAGAAGTTCGGGCGCCACTTCGGCGTCGACTTCACGAACCCCGACTTCGTCAAGCTCGCGGACGCCTTCGGCATCCCGGGGTGGCGCTGCGAGTCGGTGGACGACTTCGGGCGATATCTTCGCCACGCGCTGACTCTTGATGTGCCCTCGGTGATCGTCGTCCCGATCGACTACTCGATCGACGTCGCGATCTCCGAGGAGCTTGGTACCGAAACGGTGGTGACCTGACCGATGGCCGCAACAGATACGTCCGCTGAGCAGTCCGTATTGGGCGCCGTGCCCACGCAGCTGCTGATCGGCGGCAAGTGGGTCGACTCGTCGAGCGGGAAGACGCTCGCGGTCGAGGATCCGGCGACGGGCGAGACGCTGGCGGAGATCGCCGACGCGACCGTCGAGGACGCCAAGGCCGCGCTGGGCGCAGCCGACGAGGCGTTCCAGACCTTCCGTCACACCGCGCCGCGGGAGCGCGCCGACATCCTGCGCGCGGTCTACGACGCGATGATGGACCGCGCCGACGAGCTGGCGCTGCTGATGACGCTGGAGATGGGCAAGCCGCTGGCCGAGGCCAAGGGCGAGGTCACCTACGCGGCGGCGTTCCTGCGCTGGTACTCCGAGGAGGCGGTGCGCATCAACGGCCGCTTCACGACGCACGAGGGCGGCACCGGCCGGGTGCTGACGATGAAGCAGCCGATCGGCCCGTGCCTGTTC
>Ga0164243_10015025_pt1 | contig 10734 bp, 7 predicted proteins | sample OricompcompostOP_FD_108781 | JGI IMG/M metagenome (GOLD analysis project Ga0164243, IMG submission 108781) | Organic Plus compost microbial communities from Emeryville, California, USA - Original compost - Organic plus compost (OP) | ecosystem: Engineered > Solid waste > Mixed feedstock >...
CGTTCCGCGAGCTGCATGAAGCCGGCCACCGCCGGGTGCTCGTCATCGTCACGAGCGCCTACACCTCCTACTCGGGCGTCGGCCAGTACCGCGAGGACTTCGAGCGCGCCCTGGACGAGACGGGGCTGCGCGAGCAGCTCGAGCTGCACCGCATCCGCGAGTTCTTCGACCACCCGGGCTTCGTGCTCCCCTTCGCGGAGGGGCTGCGCGAGGCGCTCGGCCGCGCGCCGCTCGGCTCGCACGTGCTCTTCGTGACCCACTCGATCCCCACCGCGGCTGCCGACGAGTCGGGTCCGGGATTCGGCCCCGGCGGCGCCTACGTCGCCCAGCACCTCGCCGGCGCCGAGGCCATCCTCCGCGAGGCGGGTGCCGAGGAGGCGCCGTGGTCGCTCGTCTACCAGTCGCGCAGCGGCGCGCCGCACGTGCCGTGGCTGGAGCCCGACATCAACGACGCCATCGAGGAGCTCGCCGGGCAGGGCTTCCCGGGGGTGGTCATCGTGCCCTTCGGCTTCGTGAGCGACCACATGGAGGTGGTCTGGGACCTCGACACCGAGGCGGTGGAGACCGCCGGGAGCGTAGGGCTCGCCGTCGAGCGCATCCCGACCCCCGGCGTCCACCCGGCCTTCGTGGCGGGCCTGGTCGACCTCGTGCTCGAGCGGGTGCACGAGACGCCCGACTCCGAGCGCCCGCATCTCACCGAGCTCGGCCCCTGGCCGGATCACCCGCCGCAGGGCTCCGTGTCGGAGGCCCCGCAGCCGGCATGAGCCTGCGCATCGGCACCCGCGGCAGCGCCCTCGCCCTCGCGCAGGCGCAGACCGTCGCCGACCGCCTGGGGGCGGAGCTCGTGACGATCGCCTCGGAGGGCGACCGCTCCACGGCCTCGCTCGCCTCCCTCGGCGGCAGCGGGGTCTTCGCGACCGCGCTGCGCGAGGCGCTGCGCGCGGGCGAGGTGGACGCCGTCGTGCACTCCTTCAAGGACCTGCCGACCGCGCCCGCCGAGGGCCTCGCCATCGCGGCGGTGCCCCGGCGCGCCGATGCGCGCGACGCCCTGTGCGCCCGGGACGGGCTCACCCTGGACACCCTGCCCCAGGGGGCTCGCGTCGGCACCGGCTCGCCCCGACGCCGGGCCCAGCTCGCGGCCCGGCGCCCCGACCTCGAGCTCGTGGACATCCGCGGCAACGTCGACACCCGGCTCGGGCGCGTGGGCTCGGACGAGCCCGAGCGCGCCCTCGACGCCGTGGTGCTCGCCCTGGCGGGCCTCGACCGGCTCGGCCGCCTCGACGCGGCGACCGAGCTGCTGCCCCTCGCGGAGTGGCCGACGGCGCCCGCCCAGGGCGCCCTCGCGATCGAGACCCGCCTCGGCGACGAGCAGCGGGTCGCCGAGCTCGACCACCGCCCCACCCGACTGGCCGCGGAGGCGGAGCGCGGCGTGCTGGCCCGGCTCGAGGCCGGCTGCGCGGCGCCGATCGGCGCCTCCTCCTTCCTCGAGGACGGGCTGCTCTACCTGAGCGCGCGGGTCTACGCCCCGGACGGCGGCGCGCAGCTCACCGCCTCGCACGCCCTCTACGTCGACGACTCGCCCCGGCCCGCCGCGGAGCTGGCGGAGCGGGTGGCGGAGGAGCTGCTCGCCGAGGGCGCCGCGGAGCTGGCGCCGCTGCAGGCGGACGGCCCCGGCCCGGAGGGCACGGAATGATGACCGCCACGGCGCGGCTGGCCGGCTGGCGCGTGCTCGTGCCGCGCGGCGGGGAGTGGGGCGACCGCGTGGCCGCCGCGCTCGCCGTGGAGGGGGCGGAGCCCGTGATCGCGCCGCTCATCCGCACCGATCCCCTGGACACCCCCGCGCTGCGCGTCGCCCTCGCCGGGCTCGCCGCGGGCCGCTTCGACCGGATCGCCGTGACGAGCGCCGCCGCCGCGCCGCTGCTGCGGGGAGCCGCGCTCGCCCCGGGCACGCGGGTCGCCGCGGTGGGGCCGGCCACGGCGGCCGCGCTGGCCGCGGCGGGCGTCCGCAGCGACCTCGTCCCCGAGAGCGAGTACTCCGCGAGGGGGATGCTCGACGCCTGGCCGGCGGCGCCCGAGCGGGTCCTGATCCTGCACTCCGACCTCGCCGCCCCGACCCTGGCCGACGGCCTCCGCGCCCGGGGGCACGAGGTCGAGGCGGTCGTCGCCTACCGCACCGTCGCCCTCCCGCTCGAGCCGGCGGCCCGCGCCGCCCTCGCGGGGGACGGCCCGCGCGCCGCCCTCGTCACCTCGGGCAGCGCGGCCCGGGCCCTCGCCGATCAGCACGGCGCGCTGCCGGCGAGCCTCGTGATCGCCTGCCTCGGACCCGGCACGGCCGAGGCCGCGCGCGCGGCCGGCCTCGAGGTGGGCCTCGTCGCCCCCGAGCGCACGGCCGAGGCGCTCGTCGACGCGCTCGCGGAGTTCGCCTCCTCGAAGGAGCTGCCATGACCGAGACCGCCGGATCCCCGGCCGGCTTCCCCGCCGTCCGCCCGCGCCGCCTGCGCGCCACGCCGGCCTGGCGCCGACTGGTGCAGGAGACCCGCCTCGATCCCGCCCAGCTGATCCTGCCGCTCTTCGTGCGCGAGGGCGCGGCCGCGCCCGTGCCGATCTCCTCGATGCCGGGCGTGGTGCAGCACAGTCTGGACTCGCTGCGCGCCGAGCTGCATCGCGCCGCCGCCGCGGGAGTCGGCGGGGTGATGCTCTTCGGCGTGCCCGAGGCGAAGGACGCGATCGGCTCGGGCGCCACCGACCCCGAGGGCATCCTCAACGTCGCCACGCGGATCGCCGACGCCGAGGTCGGCGACGCCCTCGTGGTGCAGACCGACCTCTGCCTCGACGAGTTCACCGACCACGGGCACTGCGGCGTGCTCGACGCGGCGGGCCGGGTCGACAACGACGCGAGCCTCGCGCGCTACCGCGACATGGCCCTCGCCCAGGCGGAGGCGGGATCGCAGCTGCTCGGCCTGTCCGGGATGATGGACGGCCAGGTCGGCGCGGTGCGCGCCGCCCTCGACGCGGCCGGGCGGAGCGACGTGGCCCTGCTGGGCTATGCGGCCAAGTACGCGTCGGCCTTCTACGGCCCCTTCCGCGAGGCCGTGCAGTCGTCGCTGGAGGGGGACCGCCGCACGTACCAGCTCGATCCGGCGAACCGGCGCGAGGGCGCCCGCGAGGTGGCCCTCGACGTGGCCGAGGGCGCCGACGTCGTCATGGTGAAGCCCGCCCTGGGCTACCTCGACGTGCTCGCCGACGCGGCCGCCTCCTCGCCCGTTCCCGTGTGGGCGTATCAGGTGAGCGGGGAGTACGCCATGATCGAGGCCGCCGCAGCCCGGGGGTGGATCGACCGCGAGCGCGCCGTCGACGAGACGCTCACCGGCATCCGGCGCGCGGGCGCCGACGCGGTGCTCAGCTACTGGGCGGTCGAGGCCGCCGAGCGCTGGGCCCGGGCATGAGCGAGGGCGCGGCGCCCCGGGGCAACGAGGCGGCCGCCGCCCGGGCGCGGACGGTCATCCCGGGCGGCGTGAACTCGCCGGTGCGCGCCTTCGGCGCGGTCGGCGGCACCCCCCTCTCGATCGTCTCGGCGCGCGGGGCGCTCGTCGCCGACGTGGAGGGGCGCGAGTACGTGGACCTCGTCGCCTCCTGGGGCCCGGCCCTGCTCGGCCACGCCCATCCCGAGGTGGTGGCCGCCGTGCAGGCCGCTGCGGCCCGTGGCCTCTCCTTCGGCGCCAGCACGCCGGGCGAGACGGAGCTCGCCGAGCTGGTCGTCGAGCGGCTGCGCGTGGGCGGCCTCGCCCCGGTCGAGCGGCTGCGCCTGGTGTCGACCGGCACCGAGGCCACGATGACCGCGATCCGCCTGGCCCGCGGCGCCACCGGCCGCGAGCTCGTGATCAAATTCGCCGGCCACTACCACGGCCACTCCGACGGCCTGCTCGCCGAGGCGGGCTCGGGGATCGCCACGGCCGCCCTGCCCGGATCGGCCGGCGTGCCCGCCGACGTGGCGGCGCTCACCCTCGTGCTCCCCTACAACGACCGCTCCGCGGTCGAGGCGGCCTTCGCCGCGCACCCGGAGCGGATCGCCGCGGTGATCGCCGAGGCCGCCGGGGCGAACGCGGGCGTGCTGGCCCCCGAGGCCGGCTTCAACCGCTTCCTCGCCGAGACCGCCCGCGCGCACGGCGCGCTGCTCGTGCTCGACGAGGTGCTCACCGGCTTCCGGGTCGGCCCGGCCGGCTGGTGGGGGCTCGAGGCGGCCGGCGCCGTGCCCGGCGGCGGCGGATGGGCGCCCGACCTGCTGACCTTCGGCAAGGTGCTCGGCGGGGGGATGCCGCTCGCCGCGATCGGCGGGCGGGCCGAGCTGATGGAGCTGCTCGCCCCCCTCGGCCCCGTCTACCAGGCCGGCACGCTGAGCGGGAACCCGCTCGCCGTGGCGGCGGGGCTCGCGACCCTGCGCCTCGCGACGCCCGAGGCCTACGCCCGGGTCGACGCGGCGGCGGAGGCCGTGGCCGGGGCCCTGCACGAGGCGCTCGACGCCGCCGGCGTCGCCCACGCGATCCCGCGCGCCGGCAGCCTGCTCTCCCTCGCCTTCCGCGAGGAGCCGCCGCGCGACTACGCCGACGCCCGCGACCAGGAGGCCTGGCGCTACCCGCCCTTCTTCCACGCGATGCTCGCCGAGGGGGTCTCGCTGCCGCCGAGCGTCTTCGAGGCCTGGTTCCTCACCGCGGCGCACGACGACGCGGCGCTCGAGCGCGTGCTCGCGGCGCTGCCGTCGGCCGCTCGCGCCGCGGCTGCGGCGCTGCCCCCCGCGCCTCAGCCCGCCCGGCCGACCTTCCAGTAGCCGGTGAAGACGATCCGCGGCTTGGGAACGCCCGCCGCGACGAGGTGCCGGCGACCCTCCGCGACGAGCGCCTGCTCGCCGGCGAGATAGGCGTGCAGCGTCTCGGCGCGCGCCGGAGTGAAGGAGCGCAGCTCCTCGAGGGCGAGGACGCCGGGCCGGTCGTGGGGATCCGCCCGCGTGATCCAGCGCAGCTCGACGCCGACGGGCGCGTCGACCGGCTGGGCGTCCGCCGCCTCCGGGATCTCGACGATCGCGAGGCCGCGCGCGTCGCGCGGCAGGTCGCCGAGGATGCCCACGAGCGCCGGAAGCGCCGACTCGTCTCCGGCGAGCAGGACGAAGTCCGCGTCGTCGACGGGGTCGAAGCCGCGACCCTGGTCGATGATCGCGACCTGCTCCCCCGCGACCGCGCGCTGCGCCCAGGGGCCGGCGATCCCCGCCTCCCCGTGCGCCACGAAGTCGACATCCAGCTCCCCGGCCTCGCTGCGAAGAGCGCGGACCGTGTAGTTGCGGTACGGCGGGCGGACGCCCGACTTCGTCCGGAGATACTTGAGGTAGCCGCCGATGCCGAAGGCCTCGGGCACCGCCCCGAAGTCGGTCTCGCCCTCGGGGTTCGGCAGGAAGAGCCGGAACCACTGGTCGTAGCCGCGCGCCGGGAGCCGCCGGAGGTCGTCGCCGCCGAAGGTGACGCGCATCATGTGCGGGGTCACGCGCTCGCTGCGCAGCACCTCCGCGAGGTAGAGGCCGGCGATCCTCCGGCCGTCGGTGAATCCCATCCTGCCCTTCCGAGCGCCTGTGCCGCCGCTGAGCTCCAGCGGTCGGAATGAGCTTAGCCTTACCTAATCCTCCTCGCCGCGCGGGCCCCTCGTCGACGGACCCGTTCCGACGGCCGGTGGCGAGGAGGGGCCCCGCCACCCCGCTAGCCTCGACGGATGATCCCCGTCGTGCTCGGCCTGTCCAGCGCCGTCGTCTTCGGCGCGGCCGACTTCTTCGGCGGCCTCGCGGCGCGGCGGATCACCCCGCTGCGCGCCACCTTCCTCGCCGCCTGCGCGGGCCTGCTGCTCATGGCGGTGGTGGCCCCGGTCGTCGGCGGCGACTGGACGGGCGAGGCGCTGATGTGGGGCGTGCTGAGCGGCATGAGCGGCGCAGTGGCGATCCTGCTGCTCTACGCGGCGCTCGCCATCGGGCCGATGAGCATCCTCTCGCCGCTCACGGCGGTGGTCTCCGCGATCGTGCCGATGGGCTGGGGGCTGCTCCAGGGCGAGCGGCTCACCGCGATCGGCTACCTCGGCCTCGGCCTCGCGCTCGTGGCCGTCGTGCTGGTCGGCTTCGTCCCCGACCGGAGTGCGGTGCGGCCGACCCCGCGCGGGATCCTGATCGCCGTGGGGTCGGGGATCCTCATCGGGATCTACCTCACGCTCATCGACCGCGCTCCCGATACCTCGGGGCTGCTCCCTCTGCTCGCCCACCGCGGCACGAGCGCCCTCCTCCTCGGCGGGGCGCTGCTCGTGACGCTCATCATCGCCCGGGGCGCGCCGGCGGTCCCGGAGGCGGCCCCGGTCGACCGGGGCCGGGGCGTCCCGCGCAGCGTGCGCGGGGCCGTGCTCATCGCCCTCTGCTGCGGGCTGCTCGACACCACCGCGAACGCGGGGATCCTGCTCGGGCTGCGGCTCGGCGAGCTCAGCGTGATGTCGGTGCTCGTCGCGCTCTACCCGGCGGGCACGATCCTCCTGGCCGGGCTGGTGCTCCGCGAGCGGGTGTCGCCCGTGCAGTGGACGGGGCTCGGCCTCGCCGTGGCCGCGGCCGTGCTGCTCGGCTCGCATCGCGAGCTGTCGGAGGCTATCGGGGCGGGCTGACGTCCGCCCGACCGAGCTCGCCCGGCCGCACGGCGGTCCACTCCGCCTCGATCTCGGCGCGGGCGAGCAGCTCCTCCACCCGGCGGCGGCGGTTGCGCGGCACCAGGGTGACCACCGTGCCGCTCCGGCCCGCGCGGCCGGTGCGGCCGGAGCGGTGCAGGTAGGCCTTGTACTCGTCGGGCGCGTCGGCCTGCACGACCAGGTCGACGTCGTCGACGTGGATGCCCCGCGCCGCCACGTCGGTGGCGACGAGCACCGCGGTGCGCCCCTTCGAGAAGCGGTCGAGGGCGCGCTGCCGGCGCGCCTGGGTGAGGTCGCCGTGGATCGCGTCCGCGTCGAGGCCGGCGTCGTCGAGATGGTCGGCGAGCTGCTCGGCGAAGGCGCGGGTGCGGGCGAAGACGAGGGTGCGCTCGCGGCCGGCCACGAGCTCGGCGAGGATCGCGAGCTTGTCGCGCTGATCGATGAGCAGCGCGCGGTGCTCGATCGTGCCGGAGGCCTGGTCCTCACCGGCGACCTCGAAGACCACCGGGTCGACGAGGAACTCGTCGATGAGGCCCATCACGCCCGTGTCGAGCGTCGCCGAGTAGAGCAGGCGCTGACCGCCCGGGGCGGTCAGCCGCAGCAGCTCCTGCACGGGCTCGAGGAAGCCGAGCTCGGCCATGTGGTCGGCCTCGTCGAGCACGGTGACGACCACCTCGGAGAGGTCGAGCCTCCCGCGGGAGGCGAGGTCCTGGATGCGCCCCGGGGTGCCGATCACGATGTCCACGCCGCGCTCCAGCGCGCCGAGCTGGCGGGCGTAGGGCACGCCGCCGTAGAGCTGCGTGGTGAAGAGGCCAACGCTGCGCGCGATCGGCTGCACGGTGGCGTCGATCTGCAGCGCGAGCTCGCGGGTGGGGGCGAGGACGAGGGCCCGCGGTCGACGCCCGAAGCGGCGGCGCTCGGAGGAGCCCGCCTGCATCCGCAGCAGCCGCTCGACGAGCGGGGCGCCGAAGGCGATGGTCTTGCCCGAGCCGGTGCGGCCGCGGCCGAGCACGTCGCGGCCGTCGAGCACGGCCGGGATGGTGCCGGCCTGGATCGGGAAGGGCGCCTCGGCGCCGAGCTCCGCGAGCGCGCGCACGATGTTCTGGCCGAGCCCCAGCTCGGCGAAGCCCGTCCCCTCGACCGTCTCGGCGGTGATCGCCTTCGCGGCGAGGCGCTCGAGCACCAGGTCGGGCTCGGGCACGAAGCGGGCGACGGGCGCCTCGTCGCGCGGGGCGCGCGCCGGGCGGTCGCCGCGGTGCTCGCGGCGGGTGCGGTCCTCCGCGAACTGGCGGCGGGGGCGCTCGTCGCGCAGCTCGCGGCGCGGCCGGTCCTCGGCGGGACGACCCGGACGATCCGGACGGTCGCCGCGGTCGGATGAGCGCGGGGAGCGCTCGGCGGCGGAGCGCTCGCTCCGGTCGAAGGAGCGCGCGGGCCGGTCGTCGCGGTCGTAGCCGCGCTGCGCGCGGTCGCCGCCGCGCTCGGCGCGCGCCTCGAAGCGGGACTGCTTGGCGCGCGGCTCCCAGTTCGGACGACGCGTCTCGCGCGCCTCCCCCTGCTCGCCGCGCGGGCGCTCGGTCGGACGGCCGTATGCCGCCCGCTGCTGACGGCCGGGACGGCCGTCAGCGCGCCCGGCGCGGCGGTCAGAAATGACCGCCGCCTCCGAGCCGGACGCGCCCCAGCGCGGCTTCTTGCCGGAGCCGGTCGCCGGCGCGGCGGCGCCCTCGGGCCGGTGGCCGCGGTGCTTGGGGCTCTTGCTGCCCGCCTTGGGCGCAGCGGAGCGCGCCGCGGCGCCGTGGCCGCCGCGGCCGGAGGCGGTCTTGCCGGCGCGCACGGGCGCGCCCTTCTTCTGAGGCATCACTGGTCTTTCGGTCGTGTCACGCAGAGTGCGCCGCACAGGCGGATGCCCGCGCGACGAGAACCAGGGCGAGGATGACCTGGGCCGTTTTCCTGAATGGATTCCTCGCCAGCGGATGCGCTGGCGATCCGGCCCGCTCGACACACAGTGGAGCATTCGCGGGATGACCCGCCGTCGAGAGCCCGACCGGGAGAGTCTAGCCGTCCTCGCCCGCGGGCGCCATGAGCTGCTCCACGACCGAGGGCGGCTCCTCGGCCTCCGCCTTCCCGGCCGCCTTGCGGGCGCGTCGATCCGCCCGCCGCTCCTTCGCCCTCTCGACGAGGTAGTAGAGCGTCGGCAGCACCACGAGGGTGAGCAGCGTGGACGAGACGAGGCCGCCGATCACCGTGATCGCGAGCGGCTGCGAGATGAAGCCGCCCTGGCCGGTGATGCCGAGGCCCATCGGCATGAGCGCGAAGATCGTCGCGAGCGCCGTCATGAGGATCGGCCGCAGACGGCGGGAGGCGCCGAGCTCCACCGCGTCGCGCGCCGAGCGGCCGCGGTCGCGGTACTGGTTCACCAGGTCGACGAGCACGATCGCGTTCGTCACCACGATGCCGATGAGCATGAGCGCGCCGATCAGCGAGGCCGCCCCGAGCGGCACCCCGGAGGCGATCTGCAGCAGGATCGCGCCGGTCGCCGCGAAGGGGATCGACACGAGCAGCAGCAGCGGCTGCCGCAGCGAGCGGAAGGTGGCCACCATGATCGTGTAGACGATGAGGATCGCCGCGAGCAGCGCGATCCCGAGCTGCTCGAAGGCGCTCTGCTGGTCGGCCACGACGCCGCCGATCGTGGCGGTCGTCCCCTCGGGAAGCTCCACCTCGGCGACGGCGGCGGAGATCGCCGCGCCGGCGGTGCCGGTGTCGGCGGTGGCGGGGGTCACCGTCACCGCCGCGGTGCGCACGCCGCGCTCGGTGGTGATCGCGGTCGGGCCGTCGACGATCTCCGCGGTGGCCACGTCCTGCAGCTCCAGCTCGTCGCCGTCGGGGGCGGTGAACTCGAACTCGCGCAGCTCCTCGAGGCTGAGCGGCCTGTCGGGGTGCTGCAGGTAGATGTCGACGTTGCGGCCGTCGAGCTCGACCCGGGCCGAGGAGCCCGGGTTCATCGCCTGGGCCACGATGCGGCCCACCATCAGCTCGGAGAGCTGGTGCCTCGCCGCCTCGATCCGGTCCACGGTGATCGAGATGTACGGCTGGGCCGCGGCGAGGTTGCTCGTGGCCTGCGCGGTCACGTCGAGCTCCCCCACCGCGCCGAGCAGCTGGTCGCTCGCGGCGGCGAGCGCCTCCTCGTCGGGGGCGGTGATCTCGATCACGACGTCGTTGGAGACGAAGCCGCCGCCCTGGGTGCTGATCGAGACCTCGCCGACCGCGGCGGGGTCGAGCCGGTCCAGGGCGGCGCGGATGTCGTCCTGCACCTCGGTGCTGTCCGCCTCCTCGGAGGTGGTGATCGAGAAGGTCGCGTCGCTGTCGCCGCCGAAGAAGGCGGCCAGCCCGCCTCCGCCGCCGACCGTCGTCTGCACGACCTCGACGCCGGGAACCTCGAGCAGCGCCTGCTCGACCTGGGTGGCGGCCGCGTCCTGCGCGGCGAGGTCGCTGCCGGAGGCGATCTTCTGGGTGACGGTCACCGAGTTCTGCGGGCCGTCGCCGACGAAGTTGGTCTGCATGTACTGCGCCGCGTAGCCGGTGCCGCCGAGCACGAGCACCGCGGCGAGCAGGGTGACCCACGGGTGCCGGAGCGTCCAGCGGATGACGGGAAGATAGGCCTTCTGCAGCCGCGAGGGCTCGGCCTCCTCCCCGGCCGGCGGCGCGACGGGCTCGCCGGCCTTCTGCTTCGGGGCCTTGAGGAACCAGTAGGCGAGCACCGGCACGATGGTGAGCGAGACGAGCAGCGAGGCGAGCAGCGCGATGGTCACGGTGAGCGCGAAGGGCCGGAACAGCTCGCCCGTGATGTCGGTGACGAGCGCGATCGGCAGGAACACCGCCACCGTCGTCACCGTGGAGGCGGTGACCGCGGTGGCCACCTCGCGCACGCCCTCCTTGATCGCGGTGAGCTTGTCGTCGCCGCGGGAGAGGTGGTGCTTGATGTTCTCGATCACGACGATCGAGTCGTCGACCACGCGGCCGATCGCGATCGTGAGCGCC
>Ga0164243_10015026_pt1 | contig 10734 bp, 10 predicted proteins | sample OricompcompostOP_FD_108781 | JGI IMG/M metagenome (GOLD analysis project Ga0164243, IMG submission 108781) | Organic Plus compost microbial communities from Emeryville, California, USA - Original compost - Organic plus compost (OP) | ecosystem: Engineered > Solid waste > Mixed feedstock >...
AGGCGAACAAGCCCGGTTACTGGGAGGCGGCCAAGGACGCCGAGCTCGTCAAGCCGGCCAACGCCTCGGGCGAGAACGGCACGACCGTCGTCGTCGGCAAGGACAGCGCGAAGAAGACGCTCGTCATGTACGAGGACCCGCGCTGCCCGGCCTGCGCCCAGTTCGAGCAGACGGTCGGCTCGACCGTCGACAAGGACGTGAAGGACGGCAAGTACAAGATCCAGTACGTCGGCGCGACCTTCATCGACAACAACATCCCGGGCGAGGGCTCCAAGAACGCGCTCAGCGCGCTCGGAGCGGCCCTGAACGTCAGCCCCGAGGCGTTCCTCGAGTACAAGACGGCGCTGTACTCGACGAAGTACCACCCCGCCGAGACCGAGGACAAGTTCAAGGACGACGCGTACCTGATCAAGGTCGCGAACACCGTCGACGCCCTGAAGGACAACAAGCAGTTCCAGACGGCCGTGAAGAAGGGCACCTACGACAAGTGGGCCCTGGTCATGAGCGAGAAGTTCGACTCCGACGGCGGCAAGTACGACTTCCAGGGCACGCCGACGCTCCTCATGGACGGCAAGAAGGTCACCGGCAGCGACGGCAAGAGCGCCCCGATGAACGTCGAGGACTACACCAAGGCCATCGAGGGGGCCCTCAAGGGCTGAGTCCCCGGACGGTGTGACGTCCTCTCGGAGAGGGGTGGCGCGAACTGGCGTCACCCCTCCCTTCATGAACGCGCGTTCGGTTTCGCTAAGATCATCCGCGAACCTGACCAGTTCACAAGAGGGGAATCCATGAAATCTCGCACCAAGGCCGCTCTGCACGCGCTCGCCGCAGCGGGTGCCGCCGTCGTTCTCGCCGCCGGCCCCGCGAGCGCCGGCACCAACATCTCCGTCCACACCACCGATCCGTGGCAGTCGGGCACCGCCGGGTTCAAGGCGAACGGTGACTCGGTGACCGTCTGCGACAACCGCGCCGACGGCATGCGGGCCACCGCTGTCTTCGTCTACACGGGGGCTCATATCAGCGAGCGCGTGAAGATCTCGGACACCAACGGCTCCGGAAACAGCTGCGCCACGAAAGCCTTCGACATCCCGGAAGGCAACCGCGTGCTGCTGAGCGTCTGTGTGCAGAACGGCGCCGACGGCGCCCTCAAGTACTGCTCCGACAGCAAAGAGGGCAAAGCCTGACCCGGTTCGGGTCCTGCGCCACTGACATCGCGCTGAAAAGCGGGCGGACTTTTGCCAGTTCGCCCGCCCGCTCGAGTACCGCTCAGTAACCTGAGCGGCTGTGACCAGTCGATACAGATCATCCGATCAGTACAACGCGCTCAGCCCACGCCGCCGTTCGGTCGTCAAGGCCGCGGCGGCGACGGCTGTCCTGGCCGGCCCGCTCGCCGGCGCCCTGCCCGCTCGCGCCGTCGACGCGGCCCCCGCCTTCCTGCACGGCGTCGCCTCCGGCGACCCGCTGCCCGACGGCGTCCTGCTGTGGACCCGGGTGACGCCGACACCCGACGCCCTCCCCGGCTCCGGGGTCGGACCGGACATCACCGTGAGCTGGACCGTCGCCCTGGACAAGGGGTTCACCCAGGTCGTCGCCCGGGGCTCGACCACCGCGACCGCGGCCTCCGACCACACCGTCAAGGCCGACATCCGCGGCCTGTCACCGGCCACCGACTACTGGTTCCGCTTCTCGGCCGGCGGGACCGAATCCCCGGCGGCGCGCACCCGCACCGCGCCGGCGGCGGACGCCCCGGTGGCGAACCTGCGCTTCGGCGTCGTCTCCTGCGCCAACTGGGAGGCCGGCTACTTCTCGGCGTACCGCCACCTCGCGGCCCGCGGCGACCTCGACGCCTGGCTCCACCTCGGCGACTACATCTACGAGTACGGCTCCGGCGACTACGCCAACCGCGGCAAGGTCGTGCGCGCGCACGCCCCCACCCACGAGATCGTCACCCTCGCCGACTACCGGATCCGGCACGCCAAGTACAAGACGGACCCCGACCTCCAGGCCCTGCACACCAAGGCCCCGGTCATCGCGATCTGGGACGACCACGAGTTCGCCAACGACACCTGGTCCGGCGGCGCCGAGAACCACACCGAGGGGGCCGAGGGCGCCTGGGCGGCCCGGCAGGCCGCCGCGAAGCAGGCGTACTTCGAGTGGATGCCGGTGCGCCCGGCGATCGCCGGCACCACCTACCGCCGGCTGCGCTTCGGCAAGCTCGTCGACCTGTCCCTGCTCGACCTGCGTTCGTTCCGCTCCCAGCAGGTCTCCATCGGCAACGGCGAGGTCGACGACCCCGACCGGACGCTCACCGGACGGGCCCAACTGGACTGGCTGAAGGCCAACCTGAAGTCCTCGGACACCACCTGGCGGCTGGTCGGCAACTCCGTGATGATCTCGCCGTTCGCGGTCGGCTCCCTCTCCGCCGACCTGCTCAAGCCGCTCGCCAAGCTGCTGGGCCTGCCGCAGGAGGGGCTCGCCCTCAACCCCGACCAGTGGGACGGCTACACGGACGACCGCCGCGAACTCCTCGCCCACCTGCGGTCGAACGCCATCCGCAACACGGTGTTCCTCACCGGCGACATCCACATGGCGTGGGCGAACGACGTCCCCGTGGACGCCGGCACCTACCCCCTGTCGGCCTCCGCCGCCACGGAGTTCGTCGTCACCTCGGTGACGTCGGACAACCTGGACGACATCGTCAAGGTTCCCGAGGGCACGCTCTCGGCGATCGCCGCCCCGGTCATCCGCGCCGCCAACCGGCACGTCCACTGGGTCGACACCGACCGCCACGGCTACGGGGTCCTGGACATCACGGCCGACCGCGCGCAGATGGACTACTACGTCACGTCCGACCGCGCGAAGCAGGACGCCACCTCCAAGTGGACCCGCTCCTACCGCACCCGCAACGGCACCCAGAAGGTCGAGCGCACGTACGACCCGGTGTGACCGGGACCTAGGTCCTACAGGCTCTCGAGGAAGCCGAGTGCCACCCGCCAGGTGGCCTCGGCCGCCTCCTCGTCGTAGTCCGGGAGGTCCGGGTCGGTGTAGAGGTGTCCGGCGCCCGCGTACCGGTAGACCTCGACGTCGGCGCCGGCCCGGCCCATCTGGAGGTACCAGGCGCTCAGCCAGTCGTCCGTCTCGAACGGGTCCGGCTCGGCCACGTGCAGCTGCACCGGCAGGTCGTCCACGGAGGCGTTCGCCGCGATGTCCGAGGTGCCGTGCAGGAGCAGCAGCCCGCGGGCCTTGTCGTCGCCGAGCGCCAGCGTCTGCGCGACGGAGGCGCCGAGCGAGAACCCGGCGTAGACCAGCCCCCGGTCCGAGTAGGGGGCCGCGGCCAGTACGGCCCGCTTCAGCAGCTCGTCCTTGCCGATCGACGTGTTGAACTCCATGCCCTCCTCGACCGTCTCGAAGGTGCGCCCTTCGAACAGGTCCGGCGTCCACACCTCGTGTCCGGCGGCACGCAGCCGGTCCGCGGCCTGCCGCACCGCGGGCCTGAGGCCATAGGTCGAGTGAAACAGCATGATGTTCATGAGGCCATGGTGCCAGCCACTCCGCCGACGCCGTGACCAGCGCCTCACCGGCCCCGATGTTCAGGCCCCCCGGAGGCTGGTTACGTTCGAGGGATGGAGACGATACTCCGTCCACTGCTCGTGATCGGCGGCTCGGTCCTGCTCACCCTGCTCATCGGGTGGGCCACCGACCTCGTGATGCGCAAGGCCGACGAACGCCACGGCGAGACCCCGCTGTGGGGGCTGCTGCGCCGCGCCCGGGTGCCCTGGCAGGTCGTGCTGTGCGCGGCCCTGCTCAGAGGGTCCTACGACGAGTCCCGGCTGCTGGAGGAGCACCACGTGGCCATCGGCCGGGTGCTCACCCTCGTACTGATCGGGGCGGCGGCCTGGCTGGCGATCCGGATCGCGGCCGCGGTCGTGGAGACCTCGTACAGCCGCTACGCGCGCGTGCACCACGACGCGGCGCGGGTCCGCCGGGTCCGCACCCAGGTGACGCTGATCATGCGAGTGGTGTCCGCGGTCGTCGGCGTCGTGGCGACGGCCGCGATGCTGCTGACGTTCCCGGCGTTCCGCGCGGCCGGCGCCTCGCTGCTGGCCTCGGCCGGAATCCTCGGCATCGTCGCCGGTGTGGCCGCCCAGTCCACGCTGAGCAACATGTTCGCCGGCCTGCAGATCGCCTTCGGCGACATGGTGCGCATCGGGGACACGGTCGTCGTGGACGACGAGTGGGGCACGGTCGAGGAGATCACCCTGACCTTCCTGACCGTACGGACCTGGGACGAGCGCCGGATCACCATGCCGGTGTCGTACTTCACGGCGAAGTCGTTCGAGAACTGGTCGCGCGGCGGCGCCCAGATGACCGGCACCGTCTTTCTGCACGTCGACCACTCGGCGCCGCTGGACGCGATGCGCGAGAAGCTCCGCGACATCGTGCGCGAGTGCCCCGCCTGGGACGGCCGCAGCTACGGCCTGGTCGTCACCGACTCCACGCCCTCCACCATGGAGATCCGCGCCCTGGTCACCGCGAAGGACGCCGACGACCTGTGGACGATACGGGTCACCGTGCGCGAGCAGCTGATCCGCTGGCTGGCCGAGCGGCATCCGTACGCGCTCCCCCGCGTCAATGCGGCGGACGCGGTTCTGCCGCCCGGCTTCCCGGTCCCCGGCCGGGTCCCGCCGGCCCGCCGCACCCTCCCCCGCGGCCAGCAGTCCTCGGCACGCTCCGACCGCCCCTGACGGCCTCAGTGACCGCGCTCGGCGCCGCCGTTGACCTGGATGATCTGTGAGGTGATGTGCGCGGCGCCGTGCGACGCCAGCCAGTGCAGCGTCGCGGCCACGTCGCCGGGCGTCCCGGCCCGCCCGTCGGCCGTCTCGGCGACGAGGCGGGCGCGCCGCTCCGCGCTCATGGCGTCGCCGAAGAACTCGGTGTCCTCGACGTACCCGGGGGCGACGACGTTCACGGTGATCCCGCGCGGCCCCAGCTGACGGGCCAGATCGTGGGCGTACGGGTGCAGCGCCGCCTTGGACGCGGCGTACGCCCCGCTGCCCGAACCGCGGTAGGCGGCGATGGAGCTGAGGAACAGCACCCGCCCGCCGGGGTCGGCGAGCCGGTCCTTGAGGGCCTCGGTGAGCAGGGCGGCGGTCAGCGTGTTCAGGCCGAAGTTCAGGGTCCAGTCGTGCAGGACGACGTCGAGCGGTTCGTCGCTCTCCACGCGGGGTTCGAGCCCGCCCGAGCCGCCGGCGCTGTGGATCAGCACGTCCACGGTGCCGAACTCGGAGGCGACGAAGCGCTCCACCGCGCGCGCCCCGCGCGGCCTGCTCAGATCCGCCGCGAAGGTGAGGGCGCCGGGCACCCACGCCTGCTCCAGGACCTCAGCGCGCCGCCCGAGCAGCAGCACCTGGTCCCCGTCCGCGGCGAACAACCGGGCCGTCGCGAGCCCGATCCCCGTACCGCCTCCACTGATGACAACGTTGCGAGCCATGATCAGATGGTACGAAGTCCGGGGCCCCCGCGGGCGGATCAGCGCAGACTGCGCACGTCCAGATGCCGCAGCACCCGGTCCACCACCTCGGGGTCGGCCCCCGGCTCGGTGCGGGCGGCGAGGATCTCGTGGCGGGCCGCGCTCAGCAGCTCACCCTGGATGCGCCGTACCCGCTTCAGCCGTTTCGCCCGCTGGTGCTGGGCCTCCCGGCGTTCCTCCTCGCCCAGGTCGGGGCTGATCCGCACGCCGATGTCCAGGGCCCGCCGCAGCATCTGCTCGGCCAGCTCGTCGGGCAGGTCCTCGACGGCCTCGATCTCCCGGAGTCTGCGTTTGGCCGCCTTGGCCGCGCGCGTCGCCAGCGCCCGCTCGTACTCCTTCTCCCATTCGCTGTCGGCCTCCACCCCGAGCCGCCGAACCAGCCACGGCAGGGTCAGGCCCTGGATGACGAGGGTCGCCATGATCACGCCGAACGCGATGAAGACGATCTCGTCCCGGTCCGGGAAGGGGGATCCGGCGTCGGTCTCCAGCGGGATGGCGAGCGCCAGCGCGACGGACGCCACCCCCCGCATCCCCGACCACCACATGACGACGGTCTCGCGCCAGGTCATCGGGATCTCCTCCTCGACGTCCCGTCTGGCGTGCATCCGCTTGGCCAGCCAGCTGGCCGGCAGCAGGTACAGCAGCCGTACGAAGACGACGACGCCGACCACCGCGCCGGCCCAGGTGAGCATCTCGCCCCAGCGCCCGGCCGCCGTGCTGAGCGCGTTGTGCAGTTCGAGGCCGACCAGGCCGAAGGCGACGCCGGTGACCAGCGTGTCGACGATGTCCCAGAAGGTGTGTCCGGCGAGCCGCGTCATCACGTCGTCGGCGTCGGTGGCGTACTCCGCGAGGAACAGCGCGGTGACGAGCACCGCGAGCACCCCGGAGCCGTGCAGCTCCTCCGCCATCACGTAGGAGGCGTACGGCACCAGCAGCGAGAGCCCGATCTGCAGGGTGGGGTCGCCCAGCAGGTCCATCAGCTTGTTGGCGCCCCAGCCGAGGGCGAGCCCGACGACCAGCGCGACCACGGCGGACAGGACCAGGTCGAGCCCGGCCTCCCACGGGGAGAAGGTGCCGCTCACGGCCGCCGCGATCGCCACGTGGTAGAGCACGATCGCCGTGACGTCGTTGAAGAGGCCCTCGCCCTCCAGGATGGACACCAGGCGGCGCGGCAGCCCGAGCTGGCCCGCGACGGCGGTGGCCGCGACCGGGTCGGGCGGCGCGACGAGGGCGCCCAGCGCCACGGCCGCCGCGATGGGCAGGCCGGGCACGATCGCCTGCGCGACCGCGGCCACGCACACCGTGGTGACGAACACCAGGGCGACGGCGAGCAGGAAGATCGGCCGTACGTTCGCCGCGAACTGCCGCCAGGACGTGCGCCGTACGGCCGCGTAGAGCAGCGGTGGCAGCAGCAACGGCAGGATCAGGTCGGGCGGGACGTCCACATTGGGGACGAACTCCAGCAGCGCGAGGACGATCCCGAGCAGGGTCATCAGCACCGGGGCCGGCAGACCGACCCGGTCACCGACCGGGACGCTCACCAGGGCCCCGAGCAACAGCACGAACAGCAGGGCCAACTGATCCACGGTCAGCGCTCCGACGGGTAGTCATACGTTCACGGGACAGACCTCAAGCCTGCCACGGCGCGGGGCCCACCAGCGCGTTCGCGCCCTACCGGGTCAGGGCGCGCCGCATCGCGCGGTGGGGTATCCCGGCGTCGGGGAACTCGGGTCCGTACGCCAGGTACCCCAGACGCTCGTAGAAACCCAGGGCGTGGGTCTGGGCGTGCAGGTCGACGGCCGTGAGTCCTCTCACGCGGGCCGCGTCCTCGATGGCACGCACGAGGGCCGCGCCGACGCCGAGGCCCCGGGCCTCCTTCGTCACGGCGAGCCGGCCCAGCGAGCCCACCAGGGGGTCCCCGCCGGTCTTGGCGGTGGCCGCCTCGCCGTACAGCAGCCGGCCGGTCCCGAGCGGCAGCCCGTCCTCGCGGACCGCGAGGACATGGACCGCGCCGGCGTCGTAGGCGTCGTACTCGATCTCCGGCGGCACGCCCTGCTCGGCGACGAAGACCTCCTTGCGCACCGCGAAGCAGGCCTCGCGGTCGGCGGGGTCCTCGGCGACCCGCACGGTGTACGCGGCGCCGCTCATGCCCAGGTCTCCTCGCGCACCTGGTCGAGGGCCTGCTGGAGGTCGGCCGGGTAGTCGCTGGCGAACTCCACCCACTGCCCGTCCCCGGGGTGCTCGAAGCCGAGGCGCACGGCGTGCAGCCACTGGCGGGTCAGCCGCAGCCGCTTGGCGAGCGTCGGGTCGGCGCCGTAGGTGAGGTCGCCGACGCAGGGGTGCCGGTGGGCGGCCATGTGGACGCGGATCTGGTGGGTGCGGCCGGTCTCCAGCTTCACGTCGAGCAGCGAGGCCGCCCGGAACGCCTCGATGAGGTCGTAGTGCGTGACGGACGGCTTGCCGTCGGCGGTGACCGCCCACTTGTAGTCGTGGTTCGGGTGGCGGCCGATCGGCGCGTCGATGGTGCCGCTGGTCGGGTCGGGGTGGCCCTGCACGAGCGTGTGGTACCGCTTGTCGACCGTGCGCTCCTTGAACTGGCGCTTGAGCGAGGTGTACGCGTACTCGGACTTGGCGACGACCATGAGGCCGGAGGTGCCGACGTCGAGCCGGTGCACGATGCCCTGGCGCTCGGCGGCGCCCGAGGTGGAGATGCGGTAGCCGGCGGCGGCGAGTCCGCCGATCACCGTCGGCCCGCTCCAGCCCGGCGAGGGGTGGGCGGCCACGCCGACGGGCTTGACGATCACGACCACGTCGTCGTCGTCATGGACGATCTCCATGCCCTCGACGGGCTCGGCGACGACCTGGACGGGGGCCGGTGCCTGCGGCATCTCGACCTCCAGCCACGCCCCGCCGTGCACCCGCTCGGACTTCCCGACCACCGACCCGTCGACCGTGACCTTCCCCGCCGCGGCCAGCTCGGCCGCCTTCGTACGGGAGAAGCCGAACATGCGGGAGATGGCGGCGTCGACGCGCTCGCCCTCCAGGCCGTCCGGCACGGGCAGGGTACGGATCTCGGGAATCGTGCTCACCCGTCGAGTATGCCGGACCGGGCGGACGGCCCCGCACGGGCCTGTGGAAAACCCGTGGCCGTCCGCGGCGGCCGGTCAGTTCTTGTGGACGGTCCCGTCCGGGTCCAGGCCCCGGAACGACAGCATCACGATCAGGACGCCGCCGCACACGATCGCGGAGTCCGCGAGGTTGAACACGGCGAAGTGCTTGGGCGCGATGAAGTCCACGACGGCACCCTCGAAGACACCGGGCGCCCGGAAGATCCGGTCGGTGAGGTTGCCGAGGGCCCCGCCGAGCAGCAGGCCGAGCGCGATCGCCCACGGCACGCTGTACAGCTTGCGGGCGAGGCGGGCGATCACCACGATCACGGCGGCCGCGATCACCGTGAAGATCACGGTGAAGGCCTCGCCGAAGCCGAAGGCGGCGCCCGCGTTGCGGATGGCCTCGAACTTCAGCCAGTCCCCGATGATCTCGATGGGCGGGTGGTGCTCGAGCTCGGCGACCACCCACATCTTGCTGAGCAGGTCGAGGACGTACGCGAACGCGGCCATGCCGAAGAGCACGGCGATCCGGCGCCTGCCCCGGGGCCGCTCGGCCGCCGCCGCGTCCTTCTCCCGCCGGTCGGACTGCTCAGGCCCGGCGTCCCCCGCCTCCGGGGTGTCCGGCGTACCGATGATGCGCTCCGCCTCTGCCACGTGAGTCCCTCGACCTAGGTACCTGACTGAGGACGAGAGTACGGCACGTCCCGCGTCACCCGCCTGCCGGTTCAGTACCGGCGCTCCTGCTTCTGCTTGCACTCCACGCACAGTGTCGCGCGCGGGAACGCCTGCATCCGGGCCTTGCCGATCGGATTGCGGCAGTTCTCGCACAGGCCGTAGGTCCCGGCGTCGAGCCGTTCCAGGGCGTGCTCGGTCTGGGTCAGCATCTCGCGCGCGTTGGCGGCGAGGGCGAGCTCGTGCTCGCGCGTGATGTTCTTCGCACCGGTGTCCGCCTGGTCGTCGCCGGCGCCGTCCCCGGAGTCCCGCATCAGGCCGGCGAGGGCCCGCTCCGAGGAGGTGATCTCGTCGCGCAGCCGTGTCTCCTCCGCCTGGAGCCCGGCGCGCGCCTCCTCCACCTCCTCGGGGGTCCAGGGGTCCTCACCGGGGCGTACGGCCAGGTCGCCGGGGTCCGCCGCGGCGATGCGCGCCTTGGGAACGGCGGTCTTGGCCGCCGTGGCCGTGCCAGGAGTCTTCTTCGCAACCACTGTCGTGGCTCCCGTCTGCTCCGCGGTCTGCGCCGCGCCCGCCTTCTTGGCCCTGCTCCGGGTGGCCGGCCGCTCCCCGGCCGCCCGTCCCGCGTCCACCGTCGTGCCGCCGGTCCCGCCCGCCGTGCCGGCCGTCTTCCCGGCGGTGCCCTTCCCGGCGCCCCGCTTGCCGGCCGCCTGCCGCGTCCCGGCCGTCTGCGGGGCGGCGGCCCCGTCGGCCACGGCCCCGGTCCTCCCCGCGCGGGACGCCGTCTTCTTCGTGGCGCCTCCCGCGGGGGGAGCCGCCGCGGCCTTGCTCCCGGCGGCGGTCCCGGTGGCCGCCTTCTTCGCGCGCCCGCCCCCCTTGACGCTCTTCCCGCCGTTCGCGTCCTTCGCCGTGCCCCCGGAGGCCGCACGGCCGGAGCCACCGGCACGGGTCGAACCGCTCGACGCCGACTGCTGTACGGCGGTCTTCTTCGCCACCATGCCGCGGCCCCTTCACATTTTATGATCTTGCTCGCGAATCGTGCTGGGACGATAAATCGACTCGAGTCCCGCGGCAACGGGGCACACCGCCCGATTCGCCCGCCCCGCGCAGGGAGCGCGCCGGACCTGCATCCGTTGTGCCCAGCTCCCCGCCGGGTATGCCGCCGGAAAGAACGTCCCAGGATCCGAACAGGCGTGCCGCGCCATTCGAGTCACCGCGCGCGGCGCCCGCCCGCCCCCGCGCCCCGCCTCCCGGACCGGAAATCCGGTCGGCCGCCGCCCCCGCGGCGCCGTACACTGGCTTGAGCGAAAAGCGTGGATGGGGACGAGTAGCGGCGTAGGCAGCCCAGAGCGACCCGGGGACGGTGTGAGCCCGGGGGCGAGCGCGACGTGAAGATCACCCCGGAGCCGCCGGAAGAAAGCCGCA
>Ga0164243_10015027_pt1 | contig 10734 bp, 10 predicted proteins | sample OricompcompostOP_FD_108781 | JGI IMG/M metagenome (GOLD analysis project Ga0164243, IMG submission 108781) | Organic Plus compost microbial communities from Emeryville, California, USA - Original compost - Organic plus compost (OP) | ecosystem: Engineered > Solid waste > Mixed feedstock >...
GGATCCAGCAGTCTGGGCTCGCGAGCCCAGACCACAATTGTTTCCTGTCAGGGGATGTTTCACCGGATTAGCCCAGACCACAATTGTTTCCTGCCAAGGGAACCTATATTTAAAATTCCATCTAAATGGCCCTTTCTTGTGATCTCAACCATCTTTCGGGTATCTCGTTATTACTGGCTAATAAATAATCATTATAGGCACAAGGGATATATGATTTATCCGGAAGCTGCATCCACCATCTGCCTGTTTTCTTGCTTTTCAGGAACTTGGTATGAATATCGGAGAAGGCTATATGGAATTCCAAGAAGGCATCTTTATCATGCAACATGGCTTCTTTATTTTTGATAGCCCTGCCATCAACAAAATACCATAACATTTGAGCCATTTGCATGGCTGTTAGCCCATACTGATCTTGGGTGGGCTTATACCCGTAAATTCCAAAACTGCTCATCTGCCCGCTCATGCCTGCATACCTGCTTATTGCACAAGCCTCTTCACCGGTAAAACCATTAGGAGAAAGTACGTTCGCAGGTGCATCTGCATGCCGAATAGCGCAAACATCGAAGCTTAGCATATCGGAGTTTCGGAGTACAGGTTCTATCTCATCAAGATTTTCTCTCAGTTTGCCAAGGCGGTAACAATCAAACCGAAGTTTATCTAATGTTTCCAACATCTTGGGCTGAACGAAGTAACTTTGGAAACCGATATGATTATAATGCCTGATGTAATTGGGTTGTTCTGTAAACAAATCCATCAAAAATTTTTCAGCGCGTGCAGGCGTATCTTCATGGAGATCTATTAATGCATCGGCAACAGTTAGTTCAATAATGTATTGTTTATTTGCATAAGCTTTGTACTGGGCATAGGTAAGATCATGGCTACCACCTAATACCAATACCGTTTTCCCGGCATCAATCAAGGCCCCTACAATCGACGACAACGCAGCGTATGCATCCGTTAATGCATTTCCCGGTAATAGGTTCCCGAGATCTGCCAGTTTTACATCTTGATGCCAATGATATAACTTGTAGAACGCCTCCCTCACCAAATCGGGCGCATGCATTTCAGGCGTTTTTCTTCCGGCCCCCCGTTCTTCGTTTACACCGATTAAAACAATATCAGCATTATCAAGATCGGGCCAATGTTCTTCTTCATAAGCATCGATCATGTTACCGATTTGCAAATCAGTATACAAATTATCATGGTTCAGCAACCACTTGGAAATAGGTGCTAGATAGTCTTGCAGTTGCGATTGATCTAACATCAGGACGAAGGTTTGTTTGAAGCAAACCTACAACAAGAATTTTACAATTGGATATAACAAGGAGAGATGACAATAAATTTTTCTTGATACCAAAATTTGTGTATCAAGAAAATGTAATTACTCTGAATAACTAGTTCTTATGAACAATAAATTCAAATGGTTTCGGTGCTTTTCTTTTGAAAACCTTTTCCAACAAATTGCGCTTACTAGTTACCCTACGTTTGTTGCAGTCAGCTAATTCGGTAGCGGAGGCGATAAACTCCATAGTTTCTACCAGTGTAAGCATTTCGCTGATTTGCTTCACTTCGAGTTGGATTTGCTGCTCATTGTATCGGTCTTCATGTAGCAAGATTAATAAATCTCTTTCTACAGGCTTCATGTACGTAAAATTTGAAAGTTCTCTTAATGGTAATCTTTTTTAAAGCTGACATCAATAGGTGATCTTAGGTATAGGTAGCAAATAATTCGTGCCTGCTTCGATTAATGCATTTTACGTTTGTTCATTGTTGGGCATCCACAATCGTTCTTTTTAAAAACACCACAACTCTGAAATAAAATACTCGTACCAATCAGCAGGGCTATGATCCATAATAATTTCTTCATATTTTATCTTATTTCGTCCGTTTACTTAATAGCCAGTCCTGGGAGAGTTTACCTTTTCTTAACAATGGTCAATTCTAAATTAAACTATTTTCGCAAATAAAAATTTATTTTTTTGTCAACATCTCCGCAAGTACCGAAAAAAATTTTAATCGTTCCTCTTGATTGGGGCTTAGGCCACGCTACGCGCGACATTCCCCTGATTTATGAATTATTAAACGCCGGCTGCGAGGTGATTATTGCCGCCGAAGGCAAACATGCCGCTTTACTTCACCAGGAGTTCCCCGGATTAACCATGCTGCCCTTACCAGGTTACAGGATTCAATATGCTCAAAAAGGTCTTTTCTTCGGACCGAAGATCATACAACAAATTCCTAAAATATATAAGTCGGTGACTTATGAGAATAACTGGCTAAGAGAGATCGTTAAAGAATATAAAATTGATGCCGTTATCTCTGATAATCGTTTCGGGTTGCACCACCCTGGTATCAAATCGGTTTTTATTTCCCATCAATTATTGATCAAGACTCCTTTCGGCAAACCTGTTGAAAATTGGCTGCAAAGCATCAATTATTCATATATAAATAAATATGATGAATGTTGGGTTCCTGATTTTCAAGGAGATAATAATCTTTCCGGAGAACTAGGTCATCCCAAAAAATTACCGGAACATACCAAGTACTTGGGCTGCCTTTCCAGGTTCGAACCGATACCGGGTATAGAGAAAAAATACGATGTGTTGGCATTAATTTCCGGCCCGGAACCGCAACGTTCCAACTTGGAATCGATGATCCTGGAACAGATCAAATCTCTTCCTATCAAAGCATTGATCGTCAGCGGTTTACCTGGGCAACCATTTAAAAATGAAATCGCGCCGGGCATCATCCATGTAAATCACCTCGACTCTAAATCACTCAATGAAGCCATGATAGCTTCAGACCTGGTAATCAGCCGCACTGGTTATACTACTTTAATGGATCTTGCGAAACTGGATAAAAAATCGGTTCTCATTCCCACTCCCGGCCAATCGGAACAGGAATATCTCGGCGATTACTTCATGAAAAAAGGATACAGTTACTGTATCCCTCAACAAAAATTTATCTTGGCAGAAGCGCTAAAAGCCGCGGCCACATTCCCTTTCAAGTCTTATAAAGATAATGGCGATATGTACGCCTACAAGGCGGTCGTAAAAGAGTTTGTAGATAGTTTACAACAAGAAAAGAAGCAAGTTCAGGCTTGAGAACTATAATGCTTTTTCCAACGCTTCCACGCTCTTGGCATCATTGCCGATAAAAATTTTCTTGCCCACGATTGTAACCGGTCGCTTCAGGAATGAATATTCCTGTAAGATCAGGTCATGGTAATCTTTTTCGGTCAATTCTTTCTCGTGTAAGCCCATCGGCCTGTACTTCTGGGAGCGGCGGCTGAATAATGCCTCGTAACTTCCGGCTAAATCATGCATTTCCTTCAACTGGGCATCTGTAATAGGATCTTTTTTAATGTCTTGCAAAGTGACGCCCTTTTCGGTAGCCCCTACTTTCTCGATAATTTTTTTACAAGTGCCGCATGTGGATAAATAATACATCTTCTTCATCCCGTAAAGGTACTAAGTTTTTGTGCCCTAATAAGATAGCCTTAAGCGGGAAATTTGTAATTGATGCAGGCGAAAATACTTTTCTACGTATTTTTACCTCATGAGTAAAAAATTATTCTTATTAGATGCCATGGCTTTGGTGTACCGCGCGTACTATGCCCTTTTGCGCAACCCACGCATTACCAGCAAAGGCAGAAACACCAATGCCCAGTTTGGTTTCACCAATACTTTATTTGAATTAATCAATAAAGAAAAGCCTAGCCATATGGCTGTGGCATTCGATACGCATGCTCCTACCGAAAGACATACCGATTTTGAAGACTATAAAGCCAACCGTGAAGATGCTCCAGAAGATTTGATCGAGGCGCTACCTGATATCAAAAGAATCATTGAAGGTTTTAATATTCCCGTGATGGAAGTGGACGGATACGAGGCGGATGATGTAATCGGCACGCTGGCATGGCAAGCCGCCGATGCAGGTTACGAGGTATATATGGTGACGCCTGATAAGGACTACGGACAATTGGTGCGGGATAATATCTTTATTTATAAACCACCTGCCGGTGGCGGTAAAGAAGAAATCCTGGGTCCGAAAGAGGTATGCGAAAAATGGCAAATAAAACGCGTCGACCAAGTCATTGACATCCTGGGGCTGATGGGCGATGCCGTGGATAACATCCCCGGTATACCGGGCGTCGGTGAAAAAACGGCGATGAAGTTATTAGCCGAGTATGACACCCTTGAAAATGTAATTGCCAATGCCGACAATATCAAGGGAAAAATGGGTGAAAAAATTAAGGCCGGGGCGGATAGCGCTGTTTTATCCAAGAAATTAGCTACCATCATCACGGATGTTCCCGTTGAGTTTCACGAGGAAAACTTCGGCATTAAACCGATGAACCCCGCTGCTTTGGCAGAAATATTTGCCGAGCTGGAATTCCGTACTCTCGGTAAAAGGATCTTGGGCGAATTATACCAGGATGCTACGCAGTCTGCCGTGGCAGTGCAACAAGATCTGTTTAGCGCTCCGGTTGAACAAAAAAATACGCCTAAAGCAGCAACACTCGCACCCGCTACCGAGCAGGTCGGGTTGGTCGCAGATAAGAACATCGAAAATACACCGCATAATTATATTCTCGCAGGTACGCCCGAAGAGCATTTAACGCTATTACAACAGCTCCTGGAACAAGATGAGATCTGCTTCGATACCGAAACTACTGGTACCGATGCGAATAATGTGGAATTAGTCGGAATGAGCTTTTCCTATACTCCCGGCACGGCCTATTATGTGCCCGTTCCACCTAACCGGGAAGGCGCGCTGGAGATTTTGCACACCTTCAAACCCTTATTCGATAAGGAAAATATTATTTTTATCGGGCAGAATCTTAAATACGATTTAATCGTGCTGAAATGGTATGGTATCGCTATCAAGGGCAGTATTTTTGATACGATGTTGGCACATTACCTTATTGAACCGGAAGGCAGGCGTGGCATGGATTTGCTCAGCGCCCAATACCTGGGCTACGAGCCGGTTTCGATAGAAACGCTGATTGGCAAAAAGGGCAAAAACCAAGGCAATATGCGCGATGTTCCCGTGGAAAAAGTAAAAGATTATGCTGCTGAAGATGCTGACATCACGCTTCAATTAAAACATAAATTCGCCCCTATCGTAGCCGAACGTGAAGTGAGCAAGGTATTCTACGAAATCGAAAATCCCCTGGTTAAAGTGCTGACGGATATGGAATATGAGGGCGTGGCCATCGATAAACAGACTTTATCCGATTATTCTAACGAGTTACAAGCAGAAATCAAACGGGCGGAAGAAAGTGTTTACGAACAGGCTGGTGTTCGATTCAACCTGGCTTCTCCTAAACAATTAGGGGAAGTGCTGTTCGAAAAATTACAATTAGATCCGAAAGCAAAGAAAACTAAAACAGGACAATATGCTACCGGTGAGGACATCCTCCAAAAACTCGCGTCAAAACATAAAATCGTGGAAGATATCCTGGTGTTCCGGGAACTAACCAAATTGAAATCTACTTACGTGGATGCGCTTCCCACGATGATTAATCCGCGCACGGGAAGAATACATACGTCTTACAACCAGGCTGTGGCAGTGACCGGGCGATTGAGTTCCAATAATCCGAACCTGCAAAATATCCCGATCCGCACCGAGCGGGGACGTGAGGTCAGGAAGGCTTTCGTTCCGAGGGATGCAGAACACATCTTGGTATCGGCTGATTACTCCCAAATTGAATTGCGGATTATCGCGGCTATCAGTAAGGATGAAAATATGCTGGCGGCCTTCCGCTCCGGAACCGACATCCATACGGCCACGGCTGCCAAGGTTTACGGCGTTGAAATTTCAGAGGTAAGTCCCGATATGCGCCGGAATGCTAAAAGTGTGAACTTCGGTATTATATACGGTGTGAGCGCTTTCGGGCTATCAGAAAACCTCGGAATTTCAAGAACAGAAGCCAAGGGGCTCATCGATAATTATTTCATCCAATATCCGGCAATTAAGCAGTACATGCAAGACCAGGTAGAGTTTGCAAAAGAGCATGGCTATGTACAAACCATGCTGGGTCGTAAACGTTGGTTAAAAGACATTAATTCATCCAATGCCGTGGTCCGGGGCTTTGCAGAACGCAACGCCATTAACATGCCGATCCAGGGTACAGCAGCAGATATGATTAAACTTGCCATGATCTCGATTCATAAAGCTATGCAATCAGCAGGATTCCAATCCAAGATGATACTGCAAGTACATGATGAGTTGATCTTTGATGTGTATAAGCCGGAACTCGAAAAACTCAAACCGCTAATTATCGAGCATATGAAAAACGCGATGGAAATCGATGTGCCGATCGAAGCAGAGCTAGGTTCGGGAAATAACTGGTTGGAGGCCCATTAACCAAATAATAAATTTTTTCAGCCTGTAGTTTTGCATTTCCTGCTAAACATTACATATCAATGTTTCCTGCTTGGATTTACCAATTCCCTTTATTAGTTTTCAGTCATGATCGAAACTGCGAGGTTACAACTAGTGCCATGTACTTTGCAACACTTTGAAGCAAGTTTACATGGAAATGAAGCGCTTTCAAAAGCTCTTGGCGTGACGGTTCCAAGTGGGTGGACGGAGTTCCCGGAAATGATCATTATCGCCTATGATAAATTAAAAAATGATCCCTCCATGCTAGGATGGTTCTTTTATTTGATTATACACAAAGCTGATAATAAATTAATCGGAACAGGTGGATTTAAAGGTAAACCGGATAAGAATGGTACGGTAGAAATCGGCTACGAAATTGCCGAAGAGTACCGTGAACAAGGTTATGCCACCGAAATGGTCGGGGCATTCATTCGTTTTGCCTTCCACCATCAATACATCCACAAGGTGGTAGCGCATACTTTGGAGGAATACGATTCATCCGTAAAGGTGCTTCAAAAAAACGGGATGCAGTTTGCCGGGAATATCGACACTCCCGGTAAGGATACCCTATGGAAATGGGAGATCACCAGGAATGCGTATGAATCGCGCAATAAATAAACAAATATTACCATCTAATCTTTCCGTTTATCCCATTTTAACAACCCCGAATTAGTCATGTTTCCTTATTTTTGGTTTTTCTAGTTTTCTTAACTTAAAAGATATATGAAGAAATTGTTGTTGAGCGCTGCCATGCTTTGCAGCCTCGGTGTATTTGCACAATCTACGGTTACAAACAAAACAGGTAGTAATTATAAGTTCTCTGTAATTAACGATGCCAACGCTACCGGAATCCAAAACCAAGGTAGAACAGGAACCTGCTGGAGCTTCTCCGGTCTTTCTTTCTTTGAATCCGAAGTTTTGAGGAAAGACAAAAATAAAAGTGTCGATTTAAGCGAAATGTTCGTGGTTCGCAGGATGTACCCAATGAAAGCGGCTAACTATGTTCGTATGCACGGTAAATCCAACTTCGCTGAAGGTGGTGGATTCCCCGATGACCTTCTTTGTTTACGCGAGTTTGGTATGGTGCCGCAGAGCGTTTACGATGGCAACCGCGATAAAGTTTATAACCATGCCGAAATGGTGAGCGTGTTAGAAGGGATGGTAAAACCTTTAGGTGAAGCCAAACACCTGAACCCTAGCTGGACAAAAGCCATTGAAGGTACATTGGACGCTTACATGGGTGATGCGCCAAAAACGTTTGAATACAATGGTAAACAATATACCCCGCAATCTTTCGCTCAATACCTCGGTATCGATCCGAACGATTACGTGATTATCTCTTCCTTTAATCACCACCCTTTTTATAGCAAATTCGTGTTGGAAGTTCCTGATAACTGGAACTGGGAAAAAGTTTACAACGTGCCGATTGATGAATTCGTGAAAATCGCGGAAGATGCTGTAACTGATGGTTACACCTTGGCTTGGGCTGCGGATGTAAGTGAGAAAGGTTTCAATTACAGGGATGGCTTAGCAATCGTTCCTGAAAAAGATTTCAGCGACATGACCGAGGCTGAACGTAAAGATGCCTTCATCAACCCGGTAAAAGAAAAGAAAATTACGCAAGAAATGCGCCAGGAAGCTTTCGATAATTACGAAACACAAGATGATCATGGTATGCATATCACCGGTATCGTAAAAGATCAAAATGGTGACCTGTTCTTCAAAGTGAAAAACTCCTGGGGTGAAACCAATGATTGCGGCGGTTATTTCTATGCATCTGTTCCATACTTCGCATATAAAACCACCTGTTTCATGGTAAATAAAAAAGCAATCCCTGCTGCTATCGCGAAGAAAATGGGGATAAAATAATCCGGGTAACCCGTTATTTAATACAAACAAAAAAGCGTGTCAATAAAATTTGACACGCTTTTTTGTTTGCTCCCCCTTCGTAAAATTCTATATCCTAGAACCCGCCCGATCGGGTAACGTTATCTCAATTAAAAAATAGCAAAAACCCCGAACGATGAAGATTAAACGCTAAAAATATTCTATTCCTTCCCCTCCAACCTGTCAGTAATGCTTAAACCTCCCAACCGCAAACGGAGCGGAACTTTTGTTTGCTGCTCCAACTCCCACTCTTTTTTACAAAAAAATCCAAAATGATTTCTATAAAAAGTCCCTCCAATATCCTCCTTTAGAAAAACTTCCTTCATTTTCAAGCTCCCTAACCTGTAAGTAGTCATCTCTTTATACTTATCGTGGTAACGCTGCAAATATTCCTTAAACCCATCATACAAATTATCATATAAACTATCACACGGTTGCTCCTGCACATTCTCCTGCGCGTTACCAGCCAACGAAACCAAGCAACAAAACAACACAACAAAAAATCGCTTCATAAAAACCTCCGAAAAATCTGTGAAATCCCAAAATCCATAAAAATGCGTGATTACGTGATTGCTTCAAAACTCCCGGCCCCTTCCCGAACCAACTCAGGCTCTCCACTTGTACAATCAATTACCGTGGAGAAAACGATCCCCCCGGCGCCCCCATCTACCACAATATCGACCTGGTTGCCAAACTTTTCGTGGATAATTTCAGGGTCTGTATATTCCTCGATATAATCATCAACCGGCAGGGTAGTACTCATGATCGGGTTTCCCAATTCCTCCACTATAGCATGGCAAATTTTATTATCGGGTACCCTGATACCCACCGTATCCCGCTTATTTTTCATCAACTTAGGCACCTGCTTACTCGCGTGCATGATAAACGTATAAGGACCGGGTAGGGCTTTTTTCAACATCCTGAAAATTGGCGTATCCACACTTTTGGTATAATCAGACAAGTGGCTTAAGTCAGAACAAATAAAAGAGAAATGGGCCTTCTTCGGATCAACGCCTTTAATCCTCGCTACCCTTTCTATAGCTTTATGTTGATAAATATCGCAACCCATCCCGTACACGGTATCAGTTGGATAAATAATCACGCCGCCGTCTTTCAAACACTCTACGATCATCTTTAACTGGCGGGGATTGGGATTGTCCGGGTGAAGTTGTAATAGCATAATTGAAGTTACGATTTATATAGTTCTATTTAATTTAACAATGCTTCTTTCTCATTGTTCTCCTTATTTCACGATGCTATCTTTTCGCGGGCAGTAAATTTTTTTTACCTTTCCGCAAATTCAAAACTCGTTGGATGAAGCTCAAAGGAATTATCCCAAGAACTTGGCGAAGAATTAAGAAAATACTGTTATTCCTATTTATTGCGCATTTAGTTTATATTATCATACTCCGTTGGGTGAACCCTCCTATTACCATCACCCAAATCGTTAGTTGGGTGGAAACTTGGGGCACGGAAAAACATTTTCAAAAGAAATGGGTCGATTATGATGAGATCTCTCAATACGCGAAGCTTGCCGTAATCGCCAGCGAGGATCAATTATTCCCGGATCATGACGGCTTCGATTTCAAGTCGATCGAAAAAGCCATGAAACATAATCAAAAAAGTAAAAAAATTCGCGGCGCCAGTACCATCAGTCAACAGGTAGCTAAGAACGTTTTTCTTTGGCAACATGGTGGCTGGTTCCGCAAAGGACTTGAAGTTTACTTCACTTTCATGATCGAAAAGTTATGGAGTAAGCAAAGAATACTGGAGATGTACTTGAACGTTGCTCAAACCGGCGATGCCATCTTCGGCATCGAGGCTGCGGCAAAAGTATATTATAATAAAAGCGCCGCCGCCCTTAACCGTGAACAGGCGGCTATGATCGCGGCATGTTTACCCAACCCGGTCAAATATACGGTCGTGCCGCCTGCAAGGATTACGGCGGCCCGCCAAAGACATATCTTAACTCAAATGCGAAATATCGCGCCGGATCCTGATATTGTTGAACTGGTTACCGGGAAGAAACAAGAAGATCCGAAGAAGAATTCAAAGTAAGCGGTCGATAAAGTTTATTGCATTGCTGAGCCGCTCCTGCTCCCCACCCCTGATATCAGCCCAGGGTATACCGCAATTAACAACGATATCTTTATAAATATTATAAAAATATTCCCTCGCTGCCGGTTCGGGATGCTCCCGTTGCGGATCATAAGTCCAGGGAATATCAATATATGTTAGCAAATATCCATCGTACCGGCGCTCAGAAATCCATTGCAAAATCTGCGGATGACAATCGCCATATTTACTTTCGCTCCAAACCTTTATAACGTACAAATCCGTATCACAAATCAAAAGTTTATCGGCAGATGTGGCTTTATCATCTTCTAATGCTAATTGTCCCTTGGCGATTTCCAACAGATCCTCCTCTTCATACGGGCGATCAATTTGCTCCAGGTA
>Ga0164243_10015028_pt1 | contig 10733 bp, 7 predicted proteins | sample OricompcompostOP_FD_108781 | JGI IMG/M metagenome (GOLD analysis project Ga0164243, IMG submission 108781) | Organic Plus compost microbial communities from Emeryville, California, USA - Original compost - Organic plus compost (OP) | ecosystem: Engineered > Solid waste > Mixed feedstock >...
CTCGATGATATCTACCTCTTCATATTTATTTTGTCCAACATCCCCGGCAAACAAGCGATGGTTTAACTTATCGAATGAAATACGCCAAGGGTTGCGTAAACCGTATGCATAGATTTCTGGCCTAGCACCCGTTTTACCTACGAATGGATTATCTTTCGGAATCCCGTAAGGTTTAGCCGAATTAACATCGATCCTTAAAATTTTGGCTAGCAGGGTATTCAAATTCTGGCCATTCCCGTTTTCGCCGTGCTTATCGCCACCGCCGCCGCCATCGCCGGAAGCAATGTATAAGTATCCATCAGGGCCGAAGATGATATCGCCACCGTTGTGGTTAGATTCGGGTTGCTCAAATTCTAATATTACCCTTTCAGAAGTTTTATTTGCAATATTTTTATCATTTGCAGAGACTTTGAATTCCGCCACGCGGGATTTGTGGTTACTTCCCTTTACTGCGCTCGGCACGCTATAATACAGGTAAAATTTACCGTTAGATTTATAATCTGGATGAAAAGTAATGCCGAGCAATCCCCTTTCATCGTAAGCCTCGTTAATCTTTACCATTTCACCGGATACATCGATAAATGGTTTGGACAATAATTTCCCGTTTTCAACTACCCAAACTTTTCCTTCCTTCTGGCAGAAAAAAAGGCGATCTGAGCCATCGTGCGGTGTGGCCATCGCAACCGGGGAAATGAATTGATCGGTCACCAATTGCAGGCGTACCGTATTAGCCGCAGCTTGGGCGGAGTCCGATTCGACATTTACAGAATCTTGTTGTCCCTTTTTGGATGCCGTGTCACATGCCGTGGATGACAAAATAAAAGGTGCTGTAAGAACAAAGCAAGCTAAGCGAACAAAACTCATAGGACGTACAATTTTATTTGTTTCCTTAAATATATAAAACCATCCCTTCATATAATAAAATTTATGACATAAGGAGATGAATTGACACAGGCGGTATTTTTTATTGACTCTTATATTTCGCTGCATTACCTTTGATCTTCAAATTCCGTCATCCAAAATAATAACAGGAAAAACCGGTCAAAAGTTATTCATCTCAAGGTAAAAAACAGTAAGATTGGCAATGAAACCAGCACCACAGGGCAGGATTGATCCATACGCATCTATACGGTACAGGGAGTTCAAGTTCTTCCTGGTAATCCGTTTCGCCCTAGTTTTTGCACTTACCATGCAATTTGCCATTATTGAATGGAGAATTTATCACCTAACGCAAGATCCCTTATCACTGGGGTTAATCGGCTTGGCAGAAGTTATCCCCGCTTTGTCGATGGCATTATTTGCTGGACATATCGTGGATAAAAGGGAAAAAAGGGGTTTATTGATAAAATGCATGGTCGGCTATATCTTTATCAGCACCATTTTATTTTTACTGACCTGGGATGATATTCTAAAAGGCTTCTCCGTTCAATCTATTGCCTGGCTGACTTATTCCATGGTATTCGTGGGAGGTATCTTACGCGCTTTCGTTGGACCAGCAAACTTCACACTACTTTCTTTATTGGTTCCCAGGCAATTATATAAAAATGCGGCGACTTGGAGCTCTTCTGCTTGGCAGGTAGGCGGCGTTTTAGGCCCTGCCATCGGCGGACTTTGCATCTATTGGTTCGGCGTCCACTGGAGTATGCTTTTGGTGATCGGGATGATGTTATTACCCTTGTACTCCTTGATCAACATTAAACCTAAGCCTATTCATTACAAGGAAAAAGGAGAATCCGTTTGGCAAAGCTTGGGAACGGGATTAAAATTTGTTTGGCATACAAAAGTGGTACTGAACGCGATGGCTTTAGATATGTTTGCCGTATTATTCGGCGGGGCGAAGGCCTTGTTGGCTATATTTGCCACCACCATTTTACATGTCGGCTCGTTAGGCTATGGCTTGTTAAGCGCCGCTCCGGCCGTAGGTTCCCTCATCACGATGTTTATATTGGCTTATAGACCACTTTCCAAGAAACCGGGTCTTAAATTACTGGGTGCTGTATTCGGCTTCGGTATTAGTATTATCGTGTTCGCATTATCGAAGAATTTTATATTATCCCTCGCTGCATTGTTTGTCAGTGGCATGCTAGATGGTATCAGCGTAATTGTCAGGCAAACGATCTTACAACTCAAAACACCCGATGATATGCGCGGACGGGTAGCTTCCGTTGGGCAGATGTTCGTAGGTTCATCGAATGAATTGGGTGCCTTTGAAAGCGGCTTAACCGCCAAGTTGATGGGTACGGTTCCGGCCGTCGTTTTCGGTGGTTGCATGACATTGTTCGTAGTCATTACGACTTATGTCATTTCCCCGGCTATGCGGCATTTGAATTTGGATAAAGATGAACAACCCGGCAAAGACGGCTAAAGCGACATCTTCTCGCGTAGTTTTTCTAATACGTAATATACAGCAGGACAAATAGTTGAATTTAGAAAGGTTGTATTGGGGCGTTTGTAAAACTGGTCACTATCCGTATAAGGATAATTACGGCAATCACCCGGGCGAACTTCATAAATAGCGCAGTAATTGTCGCTACCTAGGAATGGGCAGGGACTACTTTTCACAACGTAATCACCATCACTGTCCAAGTTGAGGTAAGCATCGATAAACACGGATTCTTTCAAACCCAAATGCTTAGATACACGCTTAATATCGGGTGTTTTGAACCTGGGGCTGATCGTTTTACAACAACCGGCGCAATCGAGGCAATCGATCTTTGAAAAAGCCTCGTCATGCAGCCGGGGTAAGAGGCGTTCGGTACCTTTTCCCTTCTTGGTTTGTAATTTTTGCAAAAACTGCTTGTTGACCTTTTGGTGATCTTTCGCTTTTCTTTGCCACTGGTCGAGTATATCCCCCATTGTTTCGCTTAAAATTTACTGCGAAGTTAAAGGAAAGTCCAAAACCTGGCAATTTGTAGACCTTTTTATGACAAATACAGTCCAACTAACCGCTTAATTATCATTACAAATCCGATTCTAGCGGGAAGGTTTGGCGATTGCTTAAAATCACACTAACTTTGCGCATTCTTATCAGTTAATACCTGCTTTATATCATGAATCTATTGGATATGCAACAAAACGAATTCGTTGGCCGCCACATCGGTCCCGACGAATCAGAAACCCGGTCGATGTTAGATACAGTCGGAGTTTCCGGGTTAGATGAATTGGTCAAAAAAACAGTTCCAGCATCCATCCGCATGTCACATGACTTGGCCATCCCGGCAGCCATGAGCGAAAATGAATACTTGGCACATTTGAAAACCGTTTCACTGAAAAATAAAGTTTATAAGACTTATATCGGTCAAGGGTATTACGATACAATTACGCCGAGCGTAATTCTTCGGAACGTTTTCGAAAATCCAGGATGGTATACCCAATATACCCCTTACCAAGCAGAGATTTCGCAAGGCCGTTTGGAAAGTTTGCTCAATTACCAAACCATGGTAAGCGACTTGACGGGTTTGCCAATTTCTAACGCCTCTTTGTTAGATGAAGCTACTGCCGCCGCGGAAGCGATGAGCATGTTCTTCAGCGCACTGAACCGCGATCATGATCATCCTGCCCGGCCTAAGTTTTTCGTAGATGAAGCCGTTTTTGCGCAAACAAAAGATGTTGTCATTACCCGCGCAACGCCTTTGAACATCGAATTAGTATTTGGTAAATTCGAAGCGGCAGCGATCGACGAAACTTATTTCGGTGCATTAGTTCAATATCCTGCCGCCAATGGTAGCATAGAAAATTATAAAGCATTTATTGATAAAGTACATGCCGCAGGCGCTTACGTTGCCATGGCTACCGATCTTTTAGCATTAACTTTATTGGCTTCTCCCGGAGAACTAGGCGCCGATGCAGCCATCGGTTCCGCTCAAAGATTTGGAGTTCCTTTGGGTTACGGTGGCCCCCACGCAGCTTTCTTCTCTACGAAAGATGAATTTAAGAGGGCAATCCCAGGCCGAATTATCGGTGTTAGTATCGATGCATCGGGAAACCGCGCTTTAAGGATGGCATTACAGACCCGCGAACAACACATCAAACGCGAAAAGGCTACTTCCAATATTTGTACAGCACAAGCATTATTAGCCAATATGGCTGCCATGTATGCTGTTTTTCATGGCCCTGAAGGTTTGAAAAATATTGCCAGCAGGGTCGCACAATTTACAGCCGCACTGGCCAATGGATTGTCTAAAGTCGGCGTTAATGTACTCACCAAGGCTTATTTTGATACCATCACCATCCAAGCTACCGATGCTCAAGCCATCAAAGTTGCGGCTGAAGCAAAAGGTATCAATTTCTATTACGGTGAAGGCAACACCGTTGGCATCTCCTTGGATGAAGCCACTACTTTGGCTGATGTTAATGATATATTGGCAGTTTTTGGAGCTACAACTATAGACGCCAGTGCATTGTCTTCTATCACGATTCCGGCGGATTTACAACGTACCTCCCCGTACTTGCTGCACCCGGTATTCAATACGCATCACAGTGAAACACAAATGATGCGCTATTTGAAATCACTTGAAAATAAAGATCTATCCCTCAATACTTCCATGATTTCATTGGGCTCTTGTACGATGAAATTAAATGCTGCTTCTGAAATGATTCCTTTAAGCTGGAGTCATTGGAGCAAGATTCACCCCTTCGTACCTGCGGATCAAGCACAAGGCTACAAACAGGTATTAGATGAGTTGAGCGATTACCTTTGTAAAATCACCGCTTTCCACGCTTGTAGCTTACAGCCTAACAGCGGGGCACAAGGAGAATATGCCGGCTTGTTAACAATCAAAGCATACCACGAAAGCCGCGGCGATCATCACCGTAACGTGATTTTGATCCCGATCTCTGCACACGGAACGAACCCTGCTTCCGCGGTAATGTCCGGTTTCAAGGTTGTTATCGTAAAAGCATTGGAAAACGGTTATATCGATGTAGAAGACCTGAAAGCTAAGGCCGCTCAACATGCGGAGAACTTAGCCGGTGTGATGATTACTTATCCTTCAACTTACGGTGTGTATGAGGAGACTGTAAAAGAAATCTGTGATATCATCCATCAACATGGCGGACAAGTATATATGGACGGTGCAAACATGAATGCGCAAGTGGGATTGACCGCCCCGGGTTTGATCGGCGCCGATGTTTGTCACCTGAACTTGCATAAAACATTCGCGATTCCTCACGGTGGCGGTGGTCCCGGCATGGGCCCCATTTGTGTTGCAAAACACCTCGCACCATTCTTACCTTCACATGTGAATATTGTAACCGGCACTAATGGTAGCGCAGCCCACCACGCGGTATCTGCTGCTCCTTACGGTTCTGCAAGCATCCTGTTGATATCTTATGCTTACATCCGCATGTTAGGATATAACGGTCTGCGTGAAGCTACACGTTTTGCCATCCTGAATGCAAACTACATGAAAGCCAGGTTGGAAAATGACTTCAACATTCTTTACACTGGTGTCAATGGTACTTGTGCGCATGAATTTATCGTGGATTTACGTCCATTTAAATCAACTGCCGGTATCGAAGCGGAAGATGTTGCGAAACGTTTGATGGACTATGGCTTCCACGCCCCTACCATGAGCTTCCCGGTTCCCGGAACGATCATGATCGAACCTACGGAAAGTGAAGATAAGGCAGAGCTGGATCGTTTCTGCGATGCATTGTTATCTATCCGTGAAGAAATTCGCGCGGTAGAAAATGGCCAGGCAGATAAAACCAACAACGTACTCAAACAAGCTCCGCATACCCAATTTGTAATCACTGCCGATGATTGGGATCGCCCGTACAGCCGTCAACAAGCTGCTTTCCCATTAGAATACGTGAAATTGAATAAATTCTGGCCAAGTGTTAGCAGGGTGAATAATACACATGGTGACCGTAACCTTGTTTGTACTTGTGAACCAACAAGCGCTTATGCAGAGGCTTAATTGAATTGAATATAATTTTTGGAATATTTTGCCCCGGCCATGAATTTGGTCGGGGTAATTTTTTGGGAATCACGGGATTGATCGCGGTGGGTAAATTTTGGCAGGATGAACTCGTGAGCCCATCCTGCTGGGGAATGCGAATTAATTATTGAACAATTTCTAACAATTCAACTTCGAATATCAATGCATCTCCCGGTTTGATCTTACCGCCTGCGCCCCTGTCGCCATATGCGAGATCAGACGGAATGAACAATCTCCATTTTGAACCGACAGGCATCAACTGTAAAGCCTCGGTCCAACCTTTAATTACACCTGTAACCGGGAAGGTAATTGGTTCGCCCCTGTCAACAGAGCTATCAAACTTGGTTCCGTCTAGCAACATACCCGTGTAGTGCGTTTTTACCCTGCTGTTCAGGGTAGGCTTAGGACCGGTACCTTCTTTCAATACCTGGTATTGTAACCCGCTGGCTGTGGTGATGACACCGGGTTTAGTTTTATTTTCGGCTAGGAATTTCTCACCTGCCGCTTTTGCTTTAGCCAATTTTTCGGCTTTCATCTTTTGTAAATAATCAGAAATAGACATCTCGCATTGTTCTTGTGTCAATAATACAGAATCTCCAGACCAACCTGCTTTTAAAGCATGGATCACCAAATCAAAATTAAGGCTATCCATATCGTTGGCTTTCAAATTTTTAGCAATATCCAAGCCAATTGCATAACTGGCAGAATCTACTGCCGAATTGAGCACCAACTCGGGCTCTTTAGACGCCCTCTTTCTTGATTTTTTCTTGCGTTGTGCCACTACTGGCAGACTTATCAGGGCAACTAAGCCCATCAGCAAACATTTGCGAATCATTTGGTTTGATTAAAATTTTGTTGCAATATATACTTCCTTTATGAAATATGTTATACTCACTATCTTATTTCAAAATTGGCAGCCATATTTTTGAAGCGTTCTTCCTGTCGTGATATAACTTGATCGTAGCCTTTTTAAAATCCCCGGGTTGCGCATGGTAAATGTCCATGAACTGCTGCGGGTTCCGATCCACTAATGGAAACCATGAGCTTTGCACCTGTATCATGATACGGTGACCTTTCTTAAAGGTATGCGCTACATCCGGCAATGTAAACTTCACCTGCGTTGGTTTATTTGGAGAAAACGGGCTTGGCTTTTCAAAACTATCCCTAAACTTGCCCCTTAATACCTCTCCCCTTACCAATGCTTCATATCCGCCCATCGGGTAAGTACTGGAAGTTAACCGGCTATGCGCAGTGGGGGCTTCCGGTTCATTATAACTGAAATCATCCGGGAAAACATCTATTAGTTTAACTACAAAATCAGCATCAGTACTACTTACACTTGCAATCAAGTCGGCAACCACCGGCCCTGCAATCGTCACATCCTGCTCTAAAACCCCGGTTTGGAACGTGATAACATCCGGCCTACGCGAAGCAAACCGCTGATCATCAGTCATATAGCTGATGGTGCGGGTATGATGTATTTCATTTACATATGGAACAGGCTTCGAGGGATCGCTGACATACTCCGTGGCGCTATTTCTATCTACGGGCTCTTTAAAGTCTAATATTCCCCCGGTATGAAAATACAATGCCTTTGATTGAGCTGAACTCATAGGCCATTGCGGCAGCCTTCTCCATTGATTCTCCCCTGTAAAAAATATAGTGGCTTCGGCGAGATCCGGCTCACTGCCTTTACCCGCTAAATAATAATCAAAAAAAGGAATCTCGATATTTTCCTGGTACCATTTCGCCGTATTGCTATCGAAATGCAAATGACCTAAGGTAGATCCATCCTTGGATGCCCATTGCCCATGATACCATGGCCCCATGACGATCCTATTGTTTGCATTGGGACTTAATTTCTCAATTGATTTATAAGTTTGCCAGGCGCCGTAACAATCTTCCGCATCAAATAAACCACCTACGACCAATGTTGCCGGTTGAATATTTTTAACGAAAGCGCTGACATTTCTTTCTTGCCACCAGGTGTCGTAATTCCCGTGGCTCATCAGATCTTTCCAGAAGGCGATACTGTCGCCCATCAGTTTTGTTAATCCCTCCAACGAGCCTGCTTCCAGGTAAAACTTGTAATTATCTTTCGTATAATATTCAAAACGCTTAGGCCCCTTCGTAGTAGGGAGCGGCCGCGGTTGACCGAATGAAGTATAAAAAGCGAATGCATCCATTTGGAAGAATGCGCCGTTATGATGAAAATCATCCCCGATAAACCAGTTGGTTACCGGCGCTTGCGGGCTCACGGCTTTCAACGCAGGATGACCACTTAATGTTGCCATCGTGGAATAAAATCCAGGGTAAGATATGCCGAATACCCCTACATTACCATTATTGTTATCAACATTATTAACTAACCAATCGATCGTATCATAAGTATCGCTAGCTTCGTCTATATCATGTTTATTTCTTTTATTCGGGTTAAATGGGCGGACATTCACAAAAGTACCTTCGCTCATCCATCTTCCCCTAACATCTTGCATTACCATTATGTAACCCTCCGCGAGGTAATGCGCATGATATTTTTTCCAGATGGCGGCGTAATGTTCCTCACCGTATGGTGCACACGAATACGGTGTACGGCTCATTAAAACGGGATGCTTTGTGCTTCTATCCTTCGGCATATATACGGCCGTAAATAAACGCACACCATCGCGCATAGGTATATAAAATTCCCGTTTGGTATAATGTTCGCGCATCCAAGCTTCATCAATCGCGGCATCTTGGGCAATACCTTCCGTTACAACGATACTAAACAGGATTAACAAGAACCATTTTTTCATACGAATGTTTTTATTTACAAGCCATCAAATTACATAAATAGTTCAATAGATAAGGTACAACTTGGATGTATGGTAGAAAATTCATCCCGGTAACCTTGATCAACTATAACAAAATTCGAAATTTACAGGCTTCCTTTGTATCTTGAAAACCAAAAATATATATTTATGCCTCGTCCAAACCCTTCAGATTACCCCAGTTTCTACGATCGTTATGTTGCTTTAGCCCAAGGAGACGATGTAGTAAAATCCATGCTAGAGCATACGGAAACTTATATTGCCTTTTTGTCCAGCATCCCCGGAAATAAACTGGAATACCGATACGCCCCCGGAAAATGGACTATCCCCGAAATTTTAAGACATATAATCGATACTGAACGGGTTTTTATTTACAGGGCGCTTGTATTCGCAAGAAAAGACAATGTTCCATTGCCCGGTTTTGATCAAGATGCTTATGCCGCCGCCGTGCAAGTAAATGCAGGTGACTGGGATGCGTTGATCGAAGAATTTAAATTCCTGAGACATGCGAGCATATCACTCTTCAAATCTTTCCCGGCAGAAACACTCAATAATATCGGTACTGTCAATGGAAATAAAGTAAATGTGAATAGCATCGGCTTCATTATTATGGGTCACCCCGTAGCACATCAACAAGTGATCGAGGAAAAATATCTATAAAATGCAAAGCAGGTGATTTACCCCTATTAATTTATAATCCACATTATGATACAACAACTCATCAAGATTCTATTCTTGATATTCTTCCCTAGCCTATTGATTGCCCAAAATGTTGTAAAACCGATCGAGGTCGACTGGGTATTTAAAACCGGTCAGCAAATACGCAGCACACCGGGCATCTACAAAAACCTCGTAATCATTGCCGGTGATGATGGCACCGTGCATGCCTTAGAGCAAATCAATGGCAAAATTGCCTGGGAATACCCTGCCGGAAGTGCGGTAAGATCTGATCTTGTAGTAGATCAAGACAGGGTTTATGTCTATAATACAAATGGTAATTTATTTGCCCTAAATGCCAATAATGGCCGATTGTTATGGGAGTTTAAAACGGCGCCCAATAACGTGTTGGATACCTGGGATTATTACACCGCCGCCCCTGCATTTAATAAATCCTTACTATTTATTGGTGACAGTGAAGGAAATCTATTTGCCATACAAAAATCCAACGGTCAACCCGCTTGGCAATTTAAAACCCCAGCCCGTATCCATGCAACAGCAGCTTGTAATGACAGCATGGTATTCGTCGGGAATTACAGCGGTCAACTCATCGCTATAGATGCGAAAAACGGTCATCAAAAATGGACTTTCCAAACGGTTGGTGACCGGTATTTTCCAAATGGAGAGATACAGCGTGGACCAGTATTGGATGATGGCATATTATATTTCGGTAGCCGGGATTATAATATTTATGCCGTGAATGCCGAAACCGGCAGAGCGGTTTGGAATATGAAAGAAATCGGTAGCTGGATCATTGCTACACCTTGCATCGATAGTACCCAGTTATTTGTCGGCACTTCGGATACGCACCGGTTTTACGCCCTTGATAAGTCCGGGGGATTTGTAAAATGGCAATTGCCGCTAAATATGCGTGCATATGGAACCGCCACTTTGTATAAAAACCGTGTGTATTTCGGTTGCTTCAACGGTAAGCTTTACGGTGTGAACAAAATAGATGGTACCGTGGAGCAGGTCTTCCAAACAGAAGGTTCCAAAACCCATTATACAGAGGTGTACGGCGCCGATGATCATTTTAAAAAAGGATTTGAACTTTATGGTCCGGACGGGGAACGCTCCGAACAAAAGATTTTATCTTTGGGTAGCATACTCTCACAACCCGTCATCAAAGATGGTAAGATTTTCGTGACAAGCACCGATGGAAATCTTTACGCCATTAAGATCGACGGCTAAACCGGATACATATGAATCAAGTTTCACTTGACTTTAACTGGGAAGATGAGCTTCCCGCCATTGCCTTTGAAGC
>Ga0164243_10015029_pt1 | contig 10732 bp, 16 predicted proteins | sample OricompcompostOP_FD_108781 | JGI IMG/M metagenome (GOLD analysis project Ga0164243, IMG submission 108781) | Organic Plus compost microbial communities from Emeryville, California, USA - Original compost - Organic plus compost (OP) | ecosystem: Engineered > Solid waste > Mixed feedstock >...
GGCATTGATTGATCCATGCTGGCGGTTGTTCGCTCTTTGATGTACTCTCAGCCAGTCGCCATTTTGATGTCTTGACCCCTTTCTTGCCAAGTACGAGGTAATAGTGTACCTTCCTTTCATGTGCCTGACCCACCAATATGAGCAGTACTTAGACCACCCATATCGTATCCGTGTCCACTGTTATTACCCCCCAGTCTGTCTCCCAGTGCTCTTTCCTCGTCTTTCTCTCCCTCAGTTTTAGGTGTGAATAATTACTATCCACTGTCCACCATCCACCGTCCGTCTGCAGGACCGACCGACACACTCGCCCTTCCTTTATTCTTTGTTGTCTCTGCCAATACGGTGGCTCATCGCCCGGTTTTGCAACCTGCCCCCTTTCCTCCATCGAGGACGAAACATCATCCGGTCGCTTGTCGTCTCCTTCTCTTCGAACTCTCCCTTATTCTCTTTGTTCTTCTCGTTTTTATCGCCCAACCACGCTCGTTCTACACCCGCCCTCGATTTAATCGGACATTTCCAACCGGTCCACGGTCCAGATAGCCCGCTCACTTTCGTTTTAAAAGTCATCCTCGTCGCCAGTCCAGCTCTCTCGCCAAAACACTCAATTCCCCCTAACCCCACGACCTCGCCACGACCGCGGCACCGGCTCTGAACCACGAATCCCACGATCCAGTTATTTTGCGACCAGGTCGCACGTTGCTGCAATGACCATCACATCTACTGCCCGCCGTAGCGCGGCGCTGTTGCTCGCCCTTGGCAGCATGGCAAACGCTCAGTCTGTTTTCAAGCTCGACACCGATGGTAAATCGTTCCTTCGCCGGCATCGGCAATGGCATATGTCTTTTCTCCCTCGGGCTTTTCCGGGCAATGATTGCGTCAAAATGCGCAATCGAGGGCGGTTGGCGGAGAACGTAGATGTAACTAACATGGTGCCATATTACAGACGAGATCCGCGCATCCGCTCGAACGCTCGCCTACGATACGATGCTCTACTACCACGGAAACGAAACTGGCCAGACTCCCGGTATCTTGCCAGGACCTCCTCCTGCCGGCGATTACTACTGGTGGGAAGGAGGAGCCCTCTGGGGTACCATGCTTGATTATTGGCACTACACAGGCGACTCGTCCTACAACTCCGTCATCAGCCAAGCGCTCCTCTTCCAGGTCGGCGAAGGTGTCGACTACCAGCCTCGAAACCACACCGCCTCGCTCGGAAACGACGATCAAGGTTTCTGGGGCATGTCTGCCATGCTGGCTGCCGAGCTTAACTTCCCTAACCCGCCCTCCGACCAGCCTCAATGGCTTGCTCTTGCCCAGGCTGTCTGGAACACTCAGGCCGCTCCCGATCGTCATGACGAGACGTGTGGTGGTGGCATGAGGTGGCAGATTCCTTTGTCCAACAACGGATACAATTACAAGAATAGTAAGTTTGATTTTTTTTCTCTTCCTTTTTGGGGGGTCCTTTGTTCTCTGTCTGTACCTTTGGAGAATTAACGCGGTTTAGCCATTGCGAATGGATGTTTCTTCAACCTTGGTGCGCGTTTGGCCCGATACACTGGCAACTCGACCTATATGAAATATGCCGAAGAGACCTGGGATTGGCTTGTGAATATTGGCTATATTGCCGATAACTGGGACATCTACGACGGTGCTCATATCGAATCCAACTGTACCGACATCAACAAGGCACAGTTTTCGTACAACGCTGCCGTTCTCCTCCAAGGGATGGCCTACTTGTACGACTTTGTAAGTCCCCGAATCGGTCCTATCCGTCTTATGCTATCAGGCTTCCTGGTTTCTCTCCCTGTGTGTGTGTGTGGTGCGTGACACATACACATGCTCTCTCGGCTCAAGGGTGGTACTATGTAAACCTCTGTATGAACTGCGTATTTCTAACCCATTTATCTATGGTTCTAGACCGATGGCAGCCAGCGCGCGATGTGGAAAACGAGAATCGATGGCCTCCTTGCCCGGACACTTGAGGTCTTCTTCCCCGATAACATCGCCTACGAAGTCTCCTGCGAGCCCGGACTCACTTGCACCACCGACATGTACAGTTTCAAGGGCTACGTTCACCGCTGGTTGACTAATCTCGTGCAGCTCGTTCCCGACACCGCTGACAAGATTAAACCGGTCCTGAAAACGTCTGCCCAGGCCGCCGTCAACCAGTGTATCGGTGGGGATTCTCAACGAGCATGCGGCTTCAGCTGGAAGTCGGGCAAGTTTGATGGCAAGATGGGCGCTGGCCAGCAAATGAACGTACTCGCTGCCGTGTCGACCCTTCTAGTCGATAGCGCGAAGGGCCCGCTCACTGCCAGCTCTGGAGGTACCAGCAAAGGAGATGTTAACGCCGGCTCCAACAGTCCGTACCAACGCGAGCATGCCCCCATCACCACTGGAGACAGGGCTGGTGCTGGTATCCTGACTGTCATTGTCCTCGCCGCCGCGACCGGCACATTTGGCTGGATGAGCTGGGAGAGGTGAAGTGATGACTCTGTGACACACGAGGTGTCGTTTTTTGTTGGGCTCCAGAAAGGAGTGGCATAACCCCCGGCTCTAAAGAGCCCCGGGAGGTTTTCGCGGTCGGTTTCACACTTTAAACAAGCATGAGGTTTGGGCAGGTTTACAAATGGCGTCGGGAGTGGAAGGATCGGGTTCGATATTACCTTACAACGAAATACTTTCCTGTCTTGGTACCGGCTACGGCTCGCGGCTTTCTATATTTATTATTCTTTTTTTTTTCTTATTGTATTTTTTTTGTTTGAGTTTATTTAATTTCCAAACTGGGTCCTTCTTCAGATTGTGACGCAGCTTCCCCATCTGGGAATGTTGCGCAAAGATAGTGTCTACATAGCTGCTGGGTTCTGGTTCCGATCGCTGTCTATCTTCATGGAGTTTAGTCTGAATTAGCAGTTGATATCTGGCCAGTAAACTGAATACTACATGTAGTATTGTTTGTTCAATTTGTTCGGTTTTGGCGTAGTGTCGTGAGTCTGTGCAAGGTGTGTAACAAGTTTCAGCCTCGCATTTGATGCGGTTCTCAGACCCAAGCCTTGCCTTCACCAGCTTCTTTTCTACCAGGGCAAACTTTAACATTCTCAATAGCTTCCGAGCCACCGACCTCTTTTGCCTTCACCCCGTCATATCTCATATTCAATACCTTCGACCTTTATCCCGTCATCCCTCGCAAACACCCTAGCAGGAACAACGCAACCATGCCCCTCCTCTCCAACTTCACACCCACAACAACCTTCCCCCCCTTCGACTCCCTCCCCAGCACAACCTCCCCCACCCCCTCCGAACCCTGGTACCTCGTCGCCCAAATCTTCGAAAACATGACAATAACCCAACCGACGCTAATATGCCGCGACCGCAACAGCGCCAGCTTCGCCCTCACCTTCGAAGACCGCGACTTCTCCCTGTCGTCCTTCAAGAAGGGCTTCACGGTCGTCGTGAGGCGCGCGAGGAGGACGGAGGCGAGGGAGGAGGGGAAGAGGGGTTTTGTTACTGTTGAGAAGGGGGAGGAGGGGGTGAGGTGTCTTCCGGGGTCGATGGAACGGGTGCTGGTTTTGGCGGGGGAGATGGGGGAGGGGGAGCGGAAAGAGGTTTGTGGGGTTTGTGGTGGGGAGGGGAGGAGGAGGTGTACGGGGTGTGGATGGGTTAGGTATTGTGGAAAGGTAGGGTTTTATTTGACTTCCTCTCTCTCTTTGGGTTTGTTTAAGATGATGCGAGAGGTGGAGGTTACGATGCTAACGAGAGGGGGGTTTGTAGGACTGTCAGGTTAAGGGGTGGACTGAGAAGGGTCACAAGAGTGATTGCAAGATCTACAAAGCATTGAGGGAGTTGGATGAACTCGAGTCTTGACGAGGACACCAAGAGCGACTGGATGCTAAGACGAGTCAAGCACGCGATAGGGAAGGCGGCTGTCTTCTCCCACTCTTTCTCCCCGGTATTGAGAATGCCAATGGAATTCCAACGAGCCAGGACGAAGGAGAAAAGACATGGTTCCACGGCTTTAGGGACATGGCTCCATGAACGTAGAAAGACATGAGTAGACGTAGATTTGGGTTATTATATATATCCATTTAAGGCGGTTGACGACTATCGCACAACATGCCCCCCGCCCTCGATTATGCCATTAACAAGTATGAACGCTTTTTGTTTTCCGTATCCACAGCCCACCGGTTCGTCCGAATCAACGCTCTGCCCATATTAAATAACGGTATATCGAGATATGTACAGAAATCGAACAACAACGACAACAACGCCCAATCAACCGACAACCCATTATGCCTCCCCATTAGATGACGTACTGTGAAGGGAAAGTTAGCTCGAGAGTGCTGAGAGTAATGTGGAGAGTAATGTGTTGGGCCATGGAGCTTGCTTACAGGAATGAAGAGGTAAGGGACCTGCTTCTCGTACTGGAGCCAGGTCTCACCATACTTGGTTCGACACCTTCGAATGTCACGAGCGGCACGGTGAGCGATCATAGTGCAGAAGAAGACGGGATAGAACCAGGGGAAAGGGCTCCTGCATAGCTGTTAGTCCACCTTGTTACGCCAATGAGAGTTGCGAGAGATATTATGACTGATACGTACTTGAACCCGGTAATCAGACCCCAACTGACGGCGAAGAAAACGTCGCAGGTGTAGTGGATCTTGCGAGCATACCCGTACCATCCGTCAACAAGAATGGTATCGCCAGAAGGAGTCGTGAGAGTCTTGGGGTTGTGGATGGTCTGCCAGGGAACCTGGGGGAAGGTCCTGCGCCAGACAACCTTGCCGCGCTCCATGGCCCGGAACCTGTTCTTCTGGCTGTTGCAGCTGTCCCAGATCCAGTAAAAGAAGAGGTAAGAGACGAAAAGCGCGGCAAGGGCGACTCGGTTCCATCGGTACTCCGAAGGGTCGTGGTTGGCAAGGTAGATGGTGCAGTGGCAGTACGAAAGAGGGACACCGGCCAGATTCCAGAAGATGAGCATGAATCCCCACTTCTCGTAGTACATGTCCCTGTTTCAAGGCGAAAGACAGTTAGCTAAACACTCTACGCGCAATCGACTTTGAATTTCAAAATGCGACCAAACTTACCAAGTGGTGACGATAAGCTCCTCGCCCTTGGAGCAGGCGTTGGCGTAGAGGTAGTGGGCCATGACGAGGAACATAACCTCTCCAGAGACATAGCCGTACCTCTCATACTGACGGGCAGCGGCACCGCAGCTCAAGAAAAATAGGATGTACCAGGGAAGTCTGACTTCGAAGAACATCTTAAAATCGAGGATGCCGAACATGCGGGGATTCAGCTCCGCACCCATGAAGAAGTCATAGATGGGGTAGCCAGTCATCCTGTGCTGAGCTCCGCGAGCGAGCGCCGAGAAGTATGCGATGAAGCTGACGATGAAACCACTGCAAATGGCAACGGAGAGCAGAGGGCCAAACTCGTCAATGATGGTGTACAGAGGGAAAACGCCAGTGTAATGGAGGATTCCAGCGACCAGCATGCTGAAGTAGAGACTGGTGTAGGCGCTGCAGTAGTACTTGAGCTGCTTTCCTCCAGCGTGGGGGAGCGGCTTGCCATAAGCCCAGACACCAGGCAAGAGACAGTAGCAGGCGCCCTCAAAGATGAAGAAGGACCAGTAGATCTTCCAGGCCCTGAGGGTCGGGAAAGCGCCGGTATACACAAGATCGACGAGGTGTTGTCCGAACTCCGACCAGCTCTGGCCAGGCTCGGGCTTTGGCAGTCCACCATCGTAGTAGGTCGCGCCAATCCACATGTACCACATGAGGAGAGGGAAGCCAATCATCAAGCCCAAGGTGCCAAAACTGCCACCGAACTCGAATTCGCCAGAGTAGTCTATCTTGGGGTCTCGACCGGGAATCCAGCCATCAACAGCCGCAGCACCGGAGAGCTTCTCAGGCTGAGCATGCCCGTTGGAAGCTGGCTTTTCAGCCGGCTCCGCGACAGGCGTGGTGGGTTTGGTGGTGGCCTTTGTGGTCTTGACCGGTGTCTTGGGGGGCTCTTCTTTTTCCTCTTCGCTAATATTCTCAACAAACCTGGCCGTTCTCCGTCGAGTTGGCCGTGCGGGTTTGGCAGTCGTCTCAGCTGCGGAGCCGGAGTCGCTGTCCTCGACTGGCGCGGACGTCGAACGACGTGTCGCTCGTCGCGGTGTCTCAATCATCCCTTCGAAGAGCTCCTTCTTTCTAATCACATTGCAACACATCATTGGTTAGTTCAAGTACATGAAGAATTCACTCAATAATGCCGAAGAGGCGGTGGCCCGTCCTCCTCGACATGATTGGGATGATTCTGGCTACACAGACCGCACAATGGGCGAGAAAAAGGAGTTGCATACCGAGGAGTTTGCCTGAGCGAGTAACGACCCGACATCTTGAGAATTGGAAAGAGGAAACCAAAGGAATGTCACTAGAAACGGGGAGAAGAAGAGGCCTTTAAAGTGGGCATGAAGGCACCCGAGGCTATAGATGCATGATCCGATGCAGCGCGAATTCGAGAGAGATGCAGGATGAATCAATTGACGAGTGTCCTCATGAGACTCAAGCCAGGGTCCAACAAATAATAACAAGTTGGGAAGCTCAGCTCAGGGTACTTCGTACTCGTGTCCTTGTATTATTTGGTTGACATTGACGAAAAGTGCCGGTCACCAGGGGCGATCAATCTTAGAGCCGTTCTTCGCTAAGGGCTGGGCATGTTCCGCCTAAGAGCTTCCATTTAGGGACCTAACTAATACCCCATGGCACACGTTCCTGCGCCACTGAGCGCACTAACAATGTCACCAACTACTGGAAGTACAATATTGTACAATAGTACGAAAGTCGTGATCATAAATCGGTCGATTCTTCGCGAATTCGATTACGAAGAATATGCATGGTCAATCAATGTGCATCGACAATTGGTATGCAATGACAATCAATATGCAATGTTTCAACGTTCCAACCGGGTGGAGCAGGAACAATGGAGCAAGGCCTTTGCTCCAATTGTATGGAGTACAAGTAAACTACGATTTTGTTACGTACTAATTCGAAAATGGAGTTTGGACCCTGAATCATTAGGTAACCAGATTCTGCCCAATCAAAATTCGGCCCTTTGACATTGCTCCAGTCGAGGAAGGAATTATTATGTAAAATGTTTTCTGCCGGGAGTGATTGGGGGCACGTCTCACCGCCTTCCCTCGAGTATATAACCGACACAATCCTCGCGCTTTTCAACCTTTTCTTCTTTTCTTCTTCAGCTCTCTTTGCCTGTATGTTCCCACCCCCAACATTCAACTCGACTCGCACTTTCGAAGATGGTGCTAACCTCCCCGGCTACAGTTTGGCTTAGATCAAGTGTAGTATCTGTTCTTTTCAGTTTAATCTCTGAAAGGTCTCTAAGGAGGCCAATCGTGATTAATCTTATTTTTGCCTTTCGGGAGAAGCCCTCTGTGCTTGCACATGGCTTCACCCACAGTGTCCCTGGTATTACACTGCCTCCAGGTGACGCGAACACATTCTCTTTTTCGTTTTCATTACTTTTCCAGGCTTGCCTGGGATGTGAGGAAGACGCATGGTTAGCATTTTGGAGGGGTTGAGTTTTGTGTGTGCCGTCTCGCTCTGCAGGGAAAAAATGTAGAAATAGCTCCGGATTTGTGGTGCCTGACGAACGTAGAAGCATTATCAACACATCATCTCTGAGCTACAGACGTAGTTCTAACTAAGATCAACTCTCCTGCCTCAACTCGTTCTCTTGCTATAATCCTGCTCTAATCCTCATCATGTCGAACGACGCCCAATCGCGCCTCCTTGATCCTGCCATCTTCCCCCATCTGAAGGAGAAGATCGAGCAGGAGCTCCAGGTCAAGGACTCTCTGACGCAAATCGTCCAGAAGCTAGAAGCCGCGAACTCGTATGCTGAAGGCTTGCTCTCTCGCATCCATGCCACCCCTCGCCAAAACTGTGAGTTTCTGTGAAAATTGTCATCTAGGCAGTGCCATCGACCCCACTGTCAGATCAAGGTTTTGCCCCATACTAATCGCATACCATTATGTGTAGACCCTGAGCTTCTAGCCCAGGTTGAGGTAGAGATCAAGAAGGTCATTGATATTGTCAAGGAGCTTTCCGACTTTGCTTCTCAGTACCCCTACTACAAGTAAGCTACAATTGAGCCGTTTGGTTTCTCGTTGGGTTCAAATGTTCATTTGGTTTCTGACATCATGATTCGTTTGCCAGGTACAACCAGAAATGGTCATGGACTATCAACCACGTCCTCTTCACCGTGATCCTCTGCGGATTCCTGGGAGGTATGGCCACCGAGACGAAGCCAGGTGAATTCGGCCGTCTCCTCACCCCAGAGGACGTTAGCGAGATTCTTCAAGGTACTGTAAAGCCCAAACACTCTTCCTTTCTCTCTACCCCTACTAACGTTCGCTGCCTTGTGCCATATAGTCCCTGTAAATCTCAAGGATCGGGACGCCTTCCATATCACCATCGAAGAGTACCTCACCGCCCTCACCATGCTCTGCGACGAGCTCAGCCGTCTCGCGACCAACAGCGTTACACTCAAGGATTTTGACCAGGCTGTCCAGATCCAGTCTTTCGTCAAGGAGCTCTTCGCTGGCTTCCTCTTGCTCAACCTCAAGAACGATCCGTTGCGCAAGCGCGTCGACGGCGTCAAATACGCTGTCAAGAAGACGGAGGAGATTGTTTACGATCTTACTGTGAGGAAGTTGGTTGCGCCGCCTGGCGAAGCTTCGGGTTCTACTGAGATGGAGAGCTGAGATGGAGGAACGTCGTGACCGTTCCTTGATCACCAGCTTGTATTGGAGCATCACGGTGAAGCTTGCCTGGATGGCTCTTTATCACCGTGAATGGCAGGCTCTACTCGAGCAGGTTCAATATCGTTATCCCGCTTTGTAAGCCTCGTCAGGCAAGGATGCTCGGCGACAATGGGGATACGGAAAACAAGGGTAAACAAAACAATAAATAGAAAAATCAACAGTCTAGCACGACGTCCCAGACCAGACAACACTCGCAGGACATCTCTCACTATTACCGTCTAAACCAGTCAGCCGTCCGAAATCAAATTCAATGTTGTCACAGTAGAGTACATAAGAACCAGTGCGAGAACCCTGAATGCTTCCCGTGATATGCGTCCCAATGCCTTCCCAGTACCCTTTCCGGATGGATAAGCCCATCCTGCTATCCCATTATTTCTTCAGCCAATCTACGAACCAGAATGTCTGTCCGTGGCCGCTGACAACCAAAGAATCTCTTTAAACTAGTAGATATCCATATATTTGATCACCGGTGATTGCTTACGCGGAGCCGCTCTGTCTAGCTAGCCAGTTACAAGATCCGCGTAAGCTTCGAAACCTCGCTATTTCGGCCCTTAGCACTGGGTTCCAGTAGTCGCCTTCGAGTTCATCAGCAAGGCAACAATGAGACCGTAGAGACCTGCGAAAAAGGGAGGGGTTAGCATCTTCTTTCTTTTTCTCACGGAATATTCGTCGAAAGTTAAAGCCATACCCAAAACTTCGGCGAAAATGAGAATCAAAATCATGCCGACGAAGAGACGGGGTTGCTGAGCAGTTCCACGGACACCCGCATCACCGACAATACCGATCGCGAAACCAGCAGCAAGACCCGAGAGACCGACGGCAAGACCGGCACCAAGCTGGACGAAACCGGTGTAGAGAGGAAGCGCTTGTTGGAGACCGTCGGAGATGAGAACCGAAACGACCAGACCGTAGATACCAATAATACCAGCCATAATAACGGGGACGATATCTGTAGATTTCGTTAGAGATGGTGTTCATTGGACGGAGCAAGCTTCGGGATGCGTAGGCATACTCTTCACGATCAGGTCAGGTCGGAGAACACCCATCGCCGCGATACCGACACCGGACTTGGCGGTTCCATAGGAAGCTCCCAGGCAAGTGAAGACAATGGCAGCCGTGCAGCCCATGGCACCGAAGAAAGGCTACAGAGTTTGTTAGCGAATCGGTCATCGGACTATCAAGTTTCCGCTGTTGAGAGTCGCCGTCGTTCAAACGATTTCGATAGCTGGGGCATAAACAAAACGGCTCGAGAGGATAACTGACCGCATAGACAGGGCTGCAAGATAGAAATGTTAGCTCGATACTCTCTACAAGATGGTGGGACGGATGCAAATAAATGGCTAATGCAGATGGCAGAAGCTATTGGTGGTTATTTCGCGAAGCAAGAAGCTGGGACCGATGACGACGTTATGCGGCAGCAGCAGGACAACACATACCAAGCCTCGGTGATCCTCAGACCGCCGTCAGACATCTTGACAAATTAGTTGGTGGTGATTGTGGGAAATGAAGTAATAAAAGAGAGAATAGAAGGTTGAAAATAGTAGAAAGGACGAATGAAGAACTGGTGGTAGCTGTGTAAGGATTGGCGAGAAGCTCGGGGGGACCGAAGGACAGGTTAGTTGAAGAAGAGCACTGATCAATACTGGTTCTCAAGCGCCATTTGATGACAGGCAAGGTTTTGATTCGAGGCCTCGAATTCAGGGAATCACGTGAATGCACGGGCCAATGTCTCTTGTTTTTGTCTCAGATCTTGCTTAACTAAGGGCAGTTGGTACCACCTGGGGGGATTTTCATCCAGACCCTCACACCTGTGGGATTGGAGCAAGCCAGAGAAAGAAAAAAAAAAAAAAAAAAAAAAAACCCCCCCACCATTTCCCATACTGTTTTTATTTTCTCCACCTCCTA
>Ga0164243_10015031_pt1 | contig 10731 bp, 8 predicted proteins | sample OricompcompostOP_FD_108781 | JGI IMG/M metagenome (GOLD analysis project Ga0164243, IMG submission 108781) | Organic Plus compost microbial communities from Emeryville, California, USA - Original compost - Organic plus compost (OP) | ecosystem: Engineered > Solid waste > Mixed feedstock >...
TGGCCGGGTTGCCCCGCGCCGACGAGGAGTCACCGGTCCGCTACCCCGGACAGCGCAGCGCCGGCGTGGCCGCGACCCGTTCAGCCAACGGGATCCCGGTCGCCGCCAACCTCTGGGAGGAGCTCACGGTCGTCGCCGCGAAGCTCGGCGTCGCCGTGCCGGCTCCGCTGCCGGCTTGAGTCATCGCAGCGCCGGTACGGTCGGCATCGGCGGGGATGCCGACCGTACCGGCCTCTCCTTGTACCGGCGGCGCCGGCCAGTGGCGCGCGTCGTGTTGACGATCATGAGGGTGGACAACGGGAAGGCGGTCGAGCATTGTGTCCGGCATGGGACAGGCATACGACGTCGAGACTGAGGTACTGGTGGTGGGCGCCGGTCTGGCTGGAGCCACCGCCGCGGTGTTGCTGGCCCGCCACGGCATCCGGACGATGATGATCAGCCGCGGTCACTGGGTCGCCGACTCGCCCCGGGCACACATCGTCAACCAGCGCACCATGGAGGTCATGCGCGCCATCGGGCTGGAGGCGGCGTGCTACCAGCAGGCCACACCCGGTGAGCTGATGGCCAACCACGTCATGATGAACGCCGTCGCCGGTCGCGAGTTCGGTCGCCTGTGGACCTGGGGCAACCACCCCGCCCGGCAGGGCGAGTACGCCGCGGCGAGTCCCGGCAAGGGATGTGACCTGCCGCAGGACCGGTACGAGCCGATCCTCGTGGGCGAGGCCAACCGGCTCGGTGTGACGACCCGGTACGGCATGAAGTTCGTCGGCCTGGAACAGGACGCCGACGGCGTGACGTCCACAGTGGAGGACCTGGTCACCGGCGGCACGGTGCGGATCCGCGCCCAGTACGTGATCGGCGCCGACGGCGGGCAGAGCCCCGTGGCCCAGGCCGTCGGCCTGCCGCTGGAGGGCACCTCCGGGCTCGCCCCGGCGCTGAACGTGCTGTTCACCGCCGACCTGTCCCGCTATCTCGCGCACCGGCCCGGCTCGATCTTCTGGATCATGCAACCCGACCGCGAGGGCAAGCTGGGCAACGCGATGCTACGCATGGTCAAGCCCTGGTACGAGTGGGTGGTCGGCTTCGTCCACTTGGGAGAGTCGGTGACCGAGCTGTCCACCGAGCAGGTCACCCAGCAGGTGCGCGACATCATCCGCGACGACTCCATCGAGGTCCGGGTGCACGGTGTCTACCCCTGGCGCATCAACCACGTCATCGCCCGGCGTTACCACGAGGGCCGGGTGTTCTGCGCCGGCGACGCCGTGCACCGTCACCCGCCGATGAACGGCCTGGGGGGCAACACCTGCATCCAGGACAGCTTCAACCTGGCCTGGAAGATCGCCGCCGTGCTGCGCTGGGGCGCCGGGCCCCAGCTGCTGGAGTCGTACACGGCGGAGCGCCAGCCCGTCGGGCAGCAGGTCGTCGACCGGGCCATCGCGAGCTGGCGGCAGAACCCCGAGGTGATCGCGTCGCTGGGCATCGACCAGAGCGCGGACCCCGCGACGCGGCTGCGGCAGTTCGAGGAGCTCTTCGCCGACACGGACGCCGGCGAGGCGCGCCGGGAGGCGTTCGAGAAGGCCAAGCGCTCCAAGGACTACTCGTACCACGCGCACGGGGTGGAGATGAACCAGGTCTACACCTCCAGCGCGGTCATCGACGACGGCTCGGGCCCGGTGGTCTACCAGCGCGATCCGGAACTGCACTACCAGGCCAGCAGCCACCCCGGCGCCCGGCTGCCGCACTGCTGGGTCGGCTACCGCGGTCGCACGCTGTCCACATTGGACCTCACCACGCCGGAGCGGTTCACACTCATCGCGCGCACGCGCGGCGCCGCCTGGCTCGACGCGGCGGCCACTGTCGCGGCGCAGACCAAGGTCCCGCTGACCGCCCTGCGCATCGGTCCGGGGCGTGAGGTCGAAGACCTCTACGGCGAATGGGCGAGCCTGTCGGAGGTCGAGGAGACGGGATGCCTGCTGGTGCGGCCCGACCAGCACATCGCGTGGCGGGTCCGCAGCATGCCCGACGATCCGACCGCCGCGCTGGGCAACGCGCTGCGCGCCGTGCTCGACCTGCGCTGAGCCGGTCGTGGCGGAGTGGTTCACCACGGTGGGCCACTCCGCCGCGGGTCGGGGCGGGCCGGCTGGCTACCGCGCCGCCGGGGACCTGTACCGTCCCGATCGGGAGGGAGACCTGAGATGACGAGTCTGGGCCTGACGAACGCCCCCAACGCCCGCGACCTCGGCGGTCACGTGACCCGCGACGGACGGCGCCTGCGCGACGGCGTGCTGTTCCGCGCCGACTCGCTGCACCGGCTCACCGACCGTGACCTCGACATCCTCGCCAGCCGGAAACTGGCCTGTGTCATCGACTTCCGCAACATCGAGGAGGCGCAGCGGGTCGGGCCGGACCGGCTGCCGACGCCCGCGCCCCGCTACGTCAGCCTGCCGATCCTCGACCCCGACCACGACGTCGACCTCTTCGCCCTGATCAGCGACGTGCTGCGGGGCCACGCCGACGGGACCGAGTTGGACTTCCTCAGCGAAGAGGCGGTCGGCGGCGGTGCCGTGGGCCTGATGACCGGGCTCTACCGTCGCTTCGTCAGCAGCCGCATGGCCCGCCTGTCGTTCGCGCAGGCGCTGCGCCTGGTCGCGACTGCCGAGGAACTACCGCTGTTGTTCCACTGCGCCGCCGGCAAGGACCGTACGGGCTGGCTCGCCGCGGTGGTGCTCTCCGTGCTGGACGTCGACCAGGACGCGATCCTCGCCGACTACCTGCGCACCAACGACCACAACGAGAGCACCGTGCAGTTCGTCGTCTCCCTGCTCGACGGCAAGGTCAACGACCCGCAGGTGATCGTGCCCATGCTCGAGGCCCGCCCGGCCTACCTGGCGGCGGCGTTCGACGAGGCCGAGCGGATCTACGGCGGCCTGGCGGGCTACCTGCGCGAAGGGCTCGGCGTCACCGACGAACTGCGCAGCGCCCTGCGGGCCAACCTGCTGGAGTAGCGCTCACGAGCGGGATGCGGGGGCTGACGTGGCCAGGGGCGCCCGGTCCGGGGCGCGCAGTGCCCGTACCAGTGCCCAGCCGAGATAGACGACGCCGAGGAAGAAGTAGACGTTGGCGAGCGCCTGCTGCGCGACGGTGTGGTGCAGCTCGTTCTCACCGCCCTTGGGCGCGAGGACCGGTCCGACGATGACGATGGCGGTCGCGACCGCGAAGACCCACCACCGCCACTGCCGCGGCGGCGGGCTGGTGGCGGCCCAACCGGCGACCGTCGACAGCGCCGGAATGGCCCACACCCAGTGGTGGCTCCAGGAGATCGGTGAGGCGAGCAGCGCGGCGACCGCCACCACGGTGACCGACATGAGGGTCTCGCCGCGACGGTAGAGGCGGTTCGCCGCGAAGAGCGCCACGGCGACGGCGAGCACGGCGAGCAGGTAGGTCAGCGCCCGGGGTGGCTCAGGATTGCGCAGCAGCCGGGAGACCGCGCCCAGAATCGACTGGTTCATGGCGTAGTAGACCGCGCCGGTGCGTTCGGGGCTGAAGGCGTGCTTCGTCCAGAAATCCCAGGACGGGCCCGGCGCGACGAGCAGTCCGATCACCATCGTGGCCACCGTGGTGAGGGCCGAGGTGATCGCCGCGCGCCGTTGACCGGTCACCACGTAGTAGAGGATGAACAGCCCGGGGACGAGCTTGATCCCGGCCGCGATGCCGACCAGGACACCCCGCCACCGCGGCGACGCGACGACGAGGATGTCCAACAACACCATCGCGGCGAGGATCAGGTTCACCTGCCCGAAGTTGAACGTGTCCCACACGGGGTGCAGCGCCAGACACACCACGGTGATGGGCACGCTGTAGCGCAGTACGCGCGTGCGCGAGCGACCCGTGGCCTGACGGAACGCCAGCACCGACAGGTGCACCAGCACGAAGAGGCCGGCCAGGGACCCGATCGTCATGACCACCCGCGCCACCGCTTCGGGCACGAGCCCGACGGGCACGAAGACGAGGGCGGCGAAGACCGGGTAGGTGAACAGCAGGCCGGTGCCGGGCTGCCGGACGACGTAGATGTCGTCGCCGCGCAGCAGCGCCTGCGCGCCCATCCGATAGACGCCCAGGTCGATCAGGCCGGTGCCCCACGGGCCGAGAAAGCCGACCAACGCGACCGTCGCCGCCACCAGGCCGAAGATCACCCAACGGTGTTCGTCACGCCATGCGTCACGCAAAGCCCGCCGCAGCACCGCGTCATGCTATGCGAACAGAGGCTCACGATTCAGGCCTCCCCCGCAAACGTCCCGCCTGCCGGTGCCGAGTCCGTGGGACTTGGCCGAACAATCGGCGATCGGGCCGGACGCTCGATCATGTTCTGGAAGAATCGGCGGAGCGGCGCGCTCGGGAGACACCCCACTCCCCCCAAGATCGCGTTGATCTAGGGATTCGCGTGGTGGTTGGAGATCAACTCACCATGCGAATCCCTAGATCAACGCGAGGAGATCAGGGAGTGGCACGCTTGCGGCGCTTGCCGGCGTGCATGGCGGCCACGCGGGCGACGGGAATGGTGTGCCCCTGGGCGATGAGATCGGCCGGAAGTCGCCGCGGCGCCGGCAGCTCCCGCTGCCACGGGTCGTCATCCCCGAGCAGGGCGGGCACCGACCGTACCGTGAACTCGCGGGGATCGACGCCGGGCAGGTCGGACCAGGCGACCGGGAAGGAGACCGGCAAGCCCGGCCGGGCGCGCGGGCTGTAGCAGGCCACGACGGTCGCACCGCCGGCCCTGGTGGGGTCGAGGTAGACGCGCCCGCCGCGCTCCTCCCGGACGTACGCCGTCGTGGTCAGCTCGGGGTCCAGCGCCTCCGCCCGCTGCGCGAGCGCCCGCGTCGCCGCCGCCACGTCCTCGACGGACTCGTCCCGGACCGGCACGAAGATATGCACACCCTTCGACCCGCTCGTCTTCACCGCACCGGCCAGCCCCGCGTCAGCCAGTGCCCGGCGCACCAGCAGCGCCGCCTCGACGACGACCGCGAACGCGGCCCCCGGCGGGGGATCGATGTCCATCACGAGGTGCGACGGCTGCCACGGGGCGGCACCGCCCAGGAGCGGCACGTGGTACTCGACCGCGCGCTGGTTCGCGAACCACAGCAGGGTGCGGCGGTCGTTGCACAACGCGTAGGACACATCCCGACGCGACGCCTGCGCGTACCACGTCACCGTCGGGATCCAGTCGGGGGCGTAGCGCGGCAGGTTCTTCTGCATGAACGGTTCCTGCCCCGCCCGCACCCGGATCGTCGAGAGTGGACGGTCGCGCAGCACGGGCAGGATCCGGTCGGCCATCGTGTCGAGGTAGTCGACCAGTTCCCGCTTGGCCACACCCGCGCCGTCGCACAGCTCCTCGTCGAGATGGCTCAGGGCCACCCCGTCGCGCTCCTCGGCAGCGTCGCCGCGGGCCACTGTCAGTGCCCGGACCGCAGCGCGTCACCGAGCCGGACCCGGCTGCCCATCCGCAACACGGCGTTGCCGTAGATCCGGCCCGCCAACCAGACCAGCACGGCGACGAGGGCGACCGTCGACACGGTGGCCACGGCGATCTGCCACGCCGGCGCGGCGCCCATCGCGATGCGGATCGGCATCAGGGTCGGCGCGAACAGCGGGATCATCGACAGCACCGCCAACAACTGGTTGTCCGGATCGGCCGGCAGGACGCTGATGCCCAACACGTACGGGATGATGAGCACCATCAACGCCGGCATCGTGACACCGGCGACGTCCTCCTGCCGCGAGACGAGCGCGCCGAGCGCGGCCAGGATCAGCGCATAGGCCAGGTAGCCGAGCAGGAACCAGGTGACCGCCCACCCCGCGATGCCCGCCGCCTGCCCGGCCGGGAAGGTGATGCTGTCGGTGGCCAGCCCGACGCCGATGCCGACTCCGGCGACCAGCAGCAACTGGCCGAGACCGACGACCCCGATGCCGATCACCTTGCCGAGCATCAGCTGCCACGGCCGGATCGTGGTGAGCAGGATCTCCACCACCCGGCTGGACTTCTCCTCCACCACGCCCTGCGCCACGAGCTGCCCGTAGGTCATCAGCCCCACGTAGACCAGGACGCCGGTGATGAGCCCGATGACCAGCCGTTGGACGTCGAACTCCCGGGCGGGCTCCAGGGCCGTCACCTCGAACGAGGCCGAGTCGACGGCGGTCGTCACCGCCGCCGGGTCACCACCGAGCCGGATGATCTCCTGATTGAACGCGAGCTGGCGCACGAGCACGCGCAGCGCGTTGTCCAGCCCCGGCGCCAGGCTCTCGGCGACGATCGCCCGCAGCGCGTCGGGGGTGCCCACCACCAGCGCGTCGAGTTCGCCGTCCCGGATCCGCTGCTCGCCCTCCGCAGGGTCCACAGTGGACACTGTAACGTCCCCACCGAGTGCCGTGGCCACGGACGCGAACGGCTGGGCCAGGTTGGCCACCGACGGGGCGAAGCCCACCCGCGCCGTGCTGGCGGATTCGCTGGCCGCCAGTTTGAGCACCAGGATCAGCGCGACGACCGCGCCGACCAGGGCCAGGGTCATGATGCGGAAGGCCTTCGACGCCAGGCGAACGCGGATCTCGCGGCCGGCGACGAGCCACACCCCACCCGAGTTCGCGGGCGGTGAGGTCACGGTGCTCATGGCGTCCGCTCCTGCCCCACGACGTGCCGGAAGAGCTCGGTCAGACTGGGCCGGCGATAACCGAAGGACCGTACCGGGCCGGTCTGCAGAGCAGCCCGCAGGACGGCCTGGTCGTCCGCGCCAGCATCGAGTTCCATCACCGTTGTGGCTCCTGTCTGGGAGATCAGTCGCACCCCCGGCAGGCCCTCGGTCCAGCCCGGTGGGGCCCCTGGCGCGTCGACCTCCAGCTGCGGCGTGCCGCCGGCACGCAGGTCGTCCACCGTGCCCACGGCCACCATCTCGCCGGCCCGGATGATGCCCACCCGGTCGCAGAGGCGCTCGACGAGATCCAGCTGGTGGCTGGAGAAGAGCACCGGAATGCCGCGTTCGGCGCTGCCGCGCAGCACCTGGCTCATCACGTCGACGGCCACCGGATCGAGGCCGGAGAAGGGCTCGTCGAGCACGAGGATGCGCGGCTCGTGCACCAGGCAGGCGGCCAGCTGCACACGCTGCTGGTTGCCGAGACTGAGCTTCTGCACCTCGTCGTCACGCCGCTGCGCCAACCCCAGCCGCTCCAGCCAGGCGTCGACGCCGGCGCGCGCCTGCTGTTTGGACTGCCCGTGCAGTCGAGCCAGATAGATCAGCTGCTCGGCGACCTTCATCCGGGGATAGAGGCCACGCTCCTCGGGCATGTACCCCATGCCACGGCGGTCGTCGAGGGTCAGGGCACGCCCCGCCCATCGCACCTGCCCGGCGTCGGGCGCCAGCACGCCCAGGATCACCCGCATCGCCGTGGTCTTACCGGCGCCGTTGCTGCCGACGAACCCGAAGATCTCGCCTGGCCGTACGTCGAAGCTGAGGTCGCGCAGCGCGACCACCTCGCCGTACCGCTTCCACACTCCCTCGACCTGAAGGCCCTCCCCGCTCACGAGCGAAGCCTACCGGCAGCGATCAACTCCGGCCGAGCCCGATCACGCCCGCAGGAACTCCTCGATCTGGTCCAGATGCCCGGGCTGCAGGCCACGCACCGGAGAGGGCGCGACGAGCAGCACCCGGCCGTCCCCGCTGGTCAGGGTCTGCCCGCCGCCGGTGTGCGGAGTCCAGCCACCGCCGACGGGATAGGCCGCCCGCCCGCCGGTCAACTTCTCCAGATCCGGCCCGGAGGAAGGGATCGCGTCATCGTCCGTCCACACCAGACGGTCACCGCGCGCGAGCACGGCGTGCGCCGCCTCGATCTTGGCGATCGCCGCCTGCGGGCCCTGCCGGAAGTCGGTCCAGGCCCGCTCGAAGCGGGGCAGGCCGAGCAGCGCCTCGATCTGGTCGACGTCCGCGCACCACGTGGTACACCAGCGGATCTGCGCGAGCCCGGCCTCGTGCACGGCCAGGATGCGCGCCACGAGCGCCGGCGCCCAACGGATGCGGAACTGGTCCGGCCCGGAGTGCGCGTTGCCGGTCCGCGGCGGCGCTCCCCAACCAGGTCGATGGGCGTTGAGGACGCCATCGACGTCGAGCAGCCACACGACCCGTGTCTCGTCCTCGTCCCGCGTCATCCAATCCTCCCCGCCCCGGCCCCGTTCGATCTTCCTCGACCACGGCCGAGTCGGCGACTCGAACCTGGGGCAGGCCTCGCCGCGACAGCGTGTGCCCGCTCACTCACCGTCGGCAAGGTCCTTCTCCGACAAAGCCAGCCGTACGGGCGGAGCCTCCCGACCGGCCGCACCGCCCGCCGTACGGCCTGACCTGGCCGAACCGGGCACGGACCCGGACATGGGAGACTGGACCGCGACCGACCGCGCACAGGAGTTGAGCATGGCAGACGAGCAGTCCGCGACCCAGGCGGTGGCCCTGGCGGTGGCCGCGGCGCACGCGGCCGCGCCGGGCATGGCGGCGGCCTCTCCCGACGCCGTCGACGCGGCGCTGCGGGCGATGGCGCGGCTGCTCACCGAGACCGCCGACGTGGTGCTCAAGGCGAACGCCGCCGACGTCGAGGCGGCCACGGCGGACGGGATGAGCGGCGGCATGCTGGACCGGCTGCGGCTCGACCCCGCGCGACTGGCCGCCATGGCCGGGCAGATCACCGCGCTGGCGGAGGTGCCGGCCCAGCCGACCCGCCGGCACGTGCGGGACCTCGATGGCGGGCTCGTCCTGCAGGAGTGGCGCCGGCCGGTCGGGGTGATCGGGGCCAACTTCGAGGCCCGTCCCAACGTGGCCGTCGACGTGGCGTCGCAACTCGTGAAGTCCCACAACGCCGGCGTGCTGCGCACCGGCTCGGCCGCGATCGCCTCCGCCGCCGCACTGGTCGACCACGTCGTCGCCCCGGCCCTGACCAGCGCCGGGCTGCCGGCCGACGCGATCCAACTGGTACGGGTGCGCGGGCGGGAGGCGGCGGCCGCACTGGTCACCCACCCGCGGCAGATGCCGCTGGTGATCCTGCGCGGCAGCGGGGAGAGCACGCGCAGCCTGGCCCAGCTCGCGGCGACCCACGGCGTGCGGACGCTGGCCCACGCCGACGGCGGTGGTGTTCTCTACGTCGACGCGGCCGCCGACGTGGCGAAGGCGCGTGCGCTGATCGGGGCGAGCCTCGACCGGCTGGGCGTCTGCAACCGGCTCAACCTGCTGCTGGTGCACGCCGACCGCTACGACGAGCTCGTACCGTCGTTCGTGGAACTGCTGGGCTCGCGCACTCCGCCGATCGCGGCGTCGCTGCCCCCGCACACCCACCCGCTCGGGTACGAATGGGCGCTGGACGCCGCGGCCGAGGCCACCGTGACCATCGCCCCGGCCGCCGGAGCCGTCGAGGCCGCCACCATCGCCAACGAGCAGACCTCGGGGCTGGCCGCCGGCATCGTGACCGAGGACGACGACGCGGCGCGGGCGTTCCTCGCCGCCTACACCGGCACCGGCGCGTTCTGGAACGCGACCACCCGGCTGCTGGACGGCTTCAAGCTGCTCGCCGTGCCGGAGACGGGCATCAACATCGACCGGGTGCCGGGGCCCCGGGGTCCGGTCACCTACCAGGACCTGTCCCTGCGCCAGTACGTCGTCCTCCCCCGCGATTCCGCCGCCGCCCTCTGACCCCCCACCCCCTCGCCGCGATCTTGGGGTTTTCCGCGTGAGTTGATCTCCAATCACGCGGAAAACCCCAAGATCGGCGCGAGGGGGGGGCGGGGTCGGCGCGAGGGAGGGGCGGGGTCGGCGCGAGGGAGGGGCGGGGGTCAGGCGAACTGGGCGGGTTGGCCGGTCGCTTCGAGCACCGACATCCACAGGTCTCCCTCCGGGTCGACCTGGTTGCGGGTGGCGATGGCCAGGCGCATGGGCACGTGCACGAACCGGCCGCGCCACCGTCCGACCACCATCTCGGTCCGCCCGGCCATCGCCGCGTGCACGGCGGTCTGCGCGAGCCGGATGCAGTAGACGCTGTCGTAGGGGTTGGCCGGCACGCTACGGATGGCGTAGCTCGGGTCGATGTAGCGGATGACCGCCTCCATGCCCGCCGCGTCGAAGTCCTCGCGGATGCGGGAACGCAGGTACACCCCGAAGTCGCGCAGTTTGCGGTTGCCTGAGGCGTCGAGTTCCACCGGCTCGTCGGCGAGGTACTCCTGACCCGCGCCCTCGGCCACCACCACGAGGGCGTGCCCCCGCTCGGCCACCCGTGCCCGCAGGTGCGACAGGAAGCCGTTGGCGCCGTCGAGCATGAACGGCACCTCGGGGATGAGGACGAAGTCGGCGTCGTTGTTGGCCAGGGCGGCGTAGCAGGCGATGAAGCCGCAGTGACGCCCCATCAGCTGGACGATACCGATGCCGTTGGGCACCGCGGTCGCCTCGACGTGCGCGGATCGGATCGCCTCGGTCGCCTTGGCGAAGGCGGTCTGGAAGCCGAAGCTCTGCTCGATGTACGGGATGTCGTTGTCGATCGTCTTCGGCACACCCACGACGGCGATGCGCCGCTCCCGCTGTGCCACCACCTCGGCCACCCGCAACGCCCCGCGCATCGACCCGTCCCCACCGACCACGATGAAGACGTTGATGCCCAGCATCTCCAGGGTGTCCACGATGGCCTCAGGATCCTGGTTGCCCCGGGAGGTGCCCA
>Ga0164243_10015032_pt1 | contig 10731 bp, 11 predicted proteins | sample OricompcompostOP_FD_108781 | JGI IMG/M metagenome (GOLD analysis project Ga0164243, IMG submission 108781) | Organic Plus compost microbial communities from Emeryville, California, USA - Original compost - Organic plus compost (OP) | ecosystem: Engineered > Solid waste > Mixed feedstock >...
AGGACCGCCTTCAGCCGGTCCTCGAACTCGCCGCGGTACTTCGCGCCGGCGATCATCGCCCCCATGTCGAGCGCGATCACGCGGCGGTCGCGCAGCGACTCGGGCACGTCGCCGTCGACGATCCGCTGGGCCAGGCCCTCGGCGATCGCCGTCTTGCCGACGCCCGGCTCGCCGATCAGGACCGGGTTGTTCTTGCGCCGGCGGCTGAGGACCTGGATCACGCGGCGGATCTCCTCGTCGCGGCCGATCACCGGGTCCAGCCGTCCCTCGCGGGCGGCCTCGGTCAGGTCCTGGCCGTAGCGCTTCAGCGCCTCGAGCTTGTCCTCGGGGTTCTGGTCGGTGACCTTGTGCCCGCCGCGGACCTCGGCCACGGCCCGCGTCAGCGCCTCCGGCGTCGCCCCGGCGGCGCGCAGCGCGTCGCCGGCCTTCGAGTCGTGGCCGGCGATCGCCAGCAGGACGTGCTCGGTCGAGAGGTACTCGTCGCCGAGGGCGCGCATCTGCTCCTCGGCGCCGCGCAGGACGGCGACGAGCTCGCTGGACGGCCCCGCGGCCTGGCCGCCGCCGGTCGTGGTCGGCAGCGCGTCGAGCGCCGCCTCCAGCGGGCGGCGGACCGGCTCGGCGGGAACGCCGAGCTTCTGCAGGACGGGCTCGACGACCCCGCCCTCCTGGTCCAGCAGGGCGAGCAGCAGGTGCTCGGGGGTGATCTGCGGGTTGCGTCGACGCTCGGCGACGCGACCGGCCTCGGCGAGCGCCTCCTGCGTCTTGATGGTGAAGCGATCCGGCTGCATCGGCGAACCTCGGGTATCGGCGGCGGGTCGGCCCGGAGACCGCCCCTCCTGGCGTTTCAGGGACAGCGTGACGCAGGAGCCCGGTCCGGTCGAGTCGGGGCGAGCCGACGGCCGGGACTAGATCTGCGTCCGACTGACTGAGATTTTGCGCGCGTCCGGCGCAGATGTCAAGGGCGCCGACGGACGTCCGGCGAGGCGCCGCGAACAGCGACCAGGGGGCGACGTGCGCCCCCGGGCGAGCGGTCAGGCGTCGCCCAGGCAGGGAGCGTCGCCATCGGCGGCGAGGCAGGGATCGGCGCCATCGGCCGCGAGGCACGCCTCGCCCGGCAGCTGCCCGCCGGCGGCCCGGACCAGCAGCGCGTGGAGCGTGCGCCGCTCGTCCTGCGTCAGCGACCCGAGCACGCGGTCCTCGACGGCCGCCAGCCGCTCCTCCGTCCCGGCGAGCCAGCGCCGCCCCGCATCCTCGAGCTCGACGATGTGCCGGCGGCGGTCGGCCGGATCGCGGCGACGCGAGACCAGGCCGCGCTCCTCCAGGTCGTTGAGCAAGCCCACCAGGGTGCTCGGGTCCAGCCGGACGGCGTCGGCGACCCCGCGCTGGGTCGCCGCGCCGTGGTCGCGCAGCAGGGTCAGCACGACGACGTGGGCCGGACGGAGGTCCCCGCCGGGCGCGAACGCGTCCGCCTCCCGGCGCGCGACGCGGGCGAGGTGCGAGAGCAGCGCCAGCGAGTGCGCAGCCCGATCGGTCTCCGCCGGCACGGCCATCCCCCGACATCGTATCCGACGAACATGCCGCTCCAGGCCGATCATCGGTGCAACGCAAATCATTTGTGCTACACCTCTTCCCATGCCCCACCTCCTGCATCTCGACTCGTCGCTGCGCACCGCCGGCTCGCGGAGCCGCCTGCTGTCCGCCCACTACGCCGACGCGTGGCGCGCCGCCAACCCGGACGGCACCGTCCGCTACCGCGACCTCGCCGCCGATCCGGTGCCGCACCTCGACGAGGCCGGCTACAGCACGCACTTCGTCGCCCCGGCGGAGCGCAGCGAGGAGCAGCGCGCCGCCCGCGCCCTCGGCGAGCAGCTCGCCGGAGAGGTCGTGGCCGCCGACACGATCGTCCTCGGCGCCGGCCTCTACAACTTCTCGGTCCCGAGCACGCTCAAGGCGTGGCTCGATCGGATCGTCGTCCCCGGGATCACCGTCGGCGAGGACGGCGGCGGACTGCTGGGCGGCAAGACGCTCGTGCTCGCGCTCGCCGCCGGCGGCGGCTACGGGCCGGGCACCCCGCGCCACGGCTGGGACCACCGCGAGCCGTGGCTGCGCCACGCCTTCGCGTTCCTCGGGCTGACCGACGTCGTCGTCGCGACCGCCGAGCTGACGCTCGCCCGCGAGAGCCCGGCGATGATCCCGCTCGGCCTCGGCGACGCCGAGGACCAGAGCCTCGCCGCGGCCAAGGACGCGCTGACGGCGCACGCCGCCGCGCCCGTCGCGGCCTGACCGGCGGGCCGGCCGGCGGGTCGCCCCGGCGGCCGGCCTCGACCGCCGGGCCGGCGGCGCCCCCGCCCCGGACCGGAGCGGCGAAGCGGCCCTGGCGCCTACCCGGCCGACCCGGGCTCGGGGCCGACGACGCCGTAGCGGACGCAGGCGAAGTCGCGGTTGCGCGCGACCTCGCGCGTCGCCAGCCGCAGGCGTCGCGGCAGCAGCGGCGCCCCGGCGCCGAGCGTCACGGGCGCGATCGAGACGACGACCTCGTCGAGCAGCCCGGCGTCGGCGAAGCGCCCGACGAGCTCGCCGCCGCCGACGAGCCAGCGGTCGCGGCTGCCGGCCGCCGCGACCATCTCGGCATGGACCGGGGCGACGTCGCCCCGCACGAACCGGACGTCGCCGTCGACCCGCGGCAGGTCGCGGGTGGTGAAGACCCACGTCGGCTGCGCGTAGGGCCAGCTCGCCCCCGGCTTGGAGAGCTCGTGCCGCAGGAGCCACTCGTAGGTCGACGAGCCCATCGCGAGCGCCCCGGCCCCGGCCGTGAACGGCTCGTGCGCCATCGGCCCCTCCGGGTCGTGGTCGCAGCGGAAGAGCCACTCCAGCGAGTGCTCGGGGTCGGCGAGGAACCCGTCGAGGGTGGTGGCGGTGTAGTAGACGGTGCGGGACTCGGCCATCGGACGCCAGTCTGCCGTGCCGGGGGCCCGCCGCCATGACCGTTCTTGCGCTCCCGGCGCGACGCGCGTCTCCTGATCGGTCGATACTTGGTCGGGATGGCGCCGAGCGACGCGACGAGGACCCGTTCCCCGAAGGGCGAGCGCGAGGCGGCCCGGATCCTCGCCGCGGCGACGACGGTCCTGGCGCGCGAGGGGATCGGCGGCGCGACGCTCGGCCGGATCGCGGCCGAGGCCGGCGTGGACAAGCGGATGCTCGTCTACTACTTCGGCGGGCGCGATCCGCTGCTGGCGGAGGTCGTGCGCGAGGTCGGCGACCGGCTGATCGAGGCGATCCGCGCCTCGCTGGTGGTGACCGACCGGCTCGAGACGCTGGCGGAGGCGGTGCTGGAGCGGATCTGGGCGCGCACGACGCAGGACCCGCGACTGGTGCAGGCGTACTTCGCGCTGGCGTCCGGCGCCGGGGAGGACGACGCGCCGACGCGGGCGCTGCGGGCGCTGAAGGAGCGCTTCGAGCGGGTGTTCGGCGACTACATCGCGCTACTGGAGGACCACGGCCACCGGCTGCGCGTCGACCGGGACGGGCACGTCACGCTCGTGATCGCGCTCTGGCGCGGGTTGAGCCTGGAGTGGCTGGAGCAGGGCGACACGCCGGCGCTGCGCACCGCGCTGGCGGAGTTCAGGCAGGTCGCCGCCGCGCCCTTCGCGCCGCCGGACTAAGTTTTCACCGATCGGTGAAACTCGTGCTACCGTCGGCCCATGACGCCGACGTGGCTCGCCCTGCCCGGCCGGACCGGCCGGCGGCCGATCAACCCGTGGATCGCGTTCGCGATCGTCGCCGGCGGCCAGCTGATGGTCATGCTGGACGTGACGGTCGTCTTCACCGCCCTGCCGTCGATCCAGGCCGACCTCGGCCTCAGCGACGCCGAGCGCCAATGGGCGGTGAACGCCTACACGCTGCTCTTCGGCGGCTGCCTGCTGCTCGGCGGCCGGCTGTCGGACCTGCTCGGCCGCCGCCGGATGTTCGTCGCCGGGACGGCCCTCTTCACCGCGGCGTCCGCGGCGGACGCCCTCGCGACCACGCCGACCCAGCTGATCGCGGCGCGCGCCGTCCAGGGCCTCGGCGCCGCGATGCTCGCGCCCGCCGCCCTCGGGGTCGTGACCGCCACCTTCGCGACCGGGCCGGGACGAGCACGGGCGATGGTGGCGTGGGCGGCCGTCGCGGCCTGCGGCGGCGCGCTCGGGATGCTCGTCGGCGGCGCCCTGACCGACCTGCTCTCGTGGGAGTGGGCGTTCCTGATCAACGTGCCGATCGGCGGCGCCGGCCTCCTCGCCGCGCTGCTGGCGATCCCGCCCGACGCACCGGCCGCGCTCCGGCGCCGGGCGTTCGACGCCGTCGGCGCCGTGCTGGTCACGCTCGGGCTGGCGCTCCTCGTGCTGGCGATCGTCCAGACGGAGACCTCCGGCTGGCTCGGCTCGCGCACGCTGCTCTACGCCGCCGGCGCGGCGATCCTGCTGGCGGCGTTCGTCGTCGCCGAGCTGCGCCATCCCGCGCCGCTCGTGCCGCTGGCGCGGCTGCGCAGCCGGCCGCTCGTCGCGGCGAACGTCGGCGCGCTCGCCGTCCTCGGCGGCAACGCCGGCGCGTTCTTCGTCGTCTCGATCTACCTCCAGCAGGGGCGCGGCTGGAACGCGCTGGAGTCCGGCGCGGCGATCATGCCGCTGGCGCTCTCGATCCTGGCCTTCGCGCCGCTCAGCGAGCACGTGGCGCGGCGGGTCGGGGTGCGCGTCCCGGTCGTGGCCGGCCTGCTGACGACCGCGGTCGGCGCGGCGCTGCTGACCGGGATCGGCCCCGACGGGAGCTACCCGGCCGAGGTGCTGCCGGGCCTGGTGCTGCTGGGCGCCGGCACGGGGACCAGCTACGGGCCGCTGACGCTGATCGCCAACGACAGCCTCGCCGACGAGGACGCCGGGCTGGCGTCGGGGCTCTACAACACCGCCAACCAGATCGGGGCGCTGCTCGCCGTCGCGGCGATGTCGACGATCGCGGAGAGCGCGTCGGGCGGCGTCGCCGATCCGACCGCTGCGCTCGCCACCGGGACGAGCGCGGCGTTCGAGGGGCTCGCGGGCGCGCTGCTGCTGCTCGCCGTGCTCGCCGTCTGGGCCGTGCGCCCGCGCGACGTCGCCTCGCTCGCCACCGGCGCGTCGCGCGTGCCGGCCCTCTGACGTCGCTATGCCCGGCGCCCGAGGGCCAGGACGGCCAGGGCGGCACCGACCGCCCAGCCGCCCAGGACGTCGGACGGGCTGTGCACGCCGAGGACGACCCGCGTCGCGCCGACGGCGAGCGTCAGCGCGGCGGCGAGCGCGAGCCAGCGTCGACGGCCGTCGACGTGCCGCAGCAGCAGGCCGAGCGCGAGCCAGCCGGCGGCCGACTGCAGCGCGTGCCCCGACGGGTAGGCGCTGCTGCGCTCCACGACCTCGCGCAGCTCCAGCGGGGGTCGCGGACGGTCGACCGCGAGCTTCGCCAGCGGCGTCAGCGCGACGGCGGCCGCCGCGGTCGCCGCGGGCCGCAGCGCCAGCGGCCACGGGCAGCGGCGTCGCAGCGCGAGCACGGCGCCGGCGCCGGCCACGAGCGGCACGACCCACCAGCCGCTGCCGAGCGCGGTCAGCGCCCGGGAGGCGTCGACCAGCCACGCCGGCCGCCCGGCGGCGACCTCGTCGACGATCCGCGCGTCCGCCCGGGTGACGGCGTCGTCGCCCCCGACGACGAGCGCGAGCCCGACCGCCACCGCCAGCAGCGCCGCGGCGATCGCGACCGGCCCCCATCGCGACGGCGCGGGCAGCCGCTCGCGCCCGGCCCCGGTCACCCGTCGAGCGCGCCGCCGCGGGCGACGGCCTCGATCAGCTCCTCGTCGGCGAGCTGGGGCGGGATCCCGCCCACCCGGGGTCGCAGCGCACCGGCGATCGTCGCCGCCAGGCGCTCGCGCTCGGCGACCTGCAGGCCGTCGCGGCGCTCGACGAACGCCCGAACGGTGGAGCGGTCGAGCTCCCCGAGCGCCGCGAGGTCGAGCCGCGGCGCCGGCACGGCGCCCGCCCCGGGGATCCGGTCCCAGGTCGCGGCGGCGCCGTCCCGGGCCCCGGTCGCCGCGGGCGCCACGGCGGCCGCGCCGTAGGGCTGGCGGATGACGTACGTCCCCGCGACGAGGTCCCCGATCCGCTGGTGGCGCGGGTGGGCGAGCACCATCGCGATCCCGGGCAGGTAGACGAGCGGGTACTCGACGATCCGCAGGAGGTTGCGGACCAGGCTCGAGCCGGGATCGACGCGGCGGCCGTCGTCGCGGACGACCCGCAGGCCGAGCAGCGCCTTGCCGGGCGTTCGCCCGTCGGCGGCCAGCTCCAGCCAGGGGTCCCACAGGAAGAGGAAGGCGAACCCACCGATCGACAGGACGACGATCTCCCACGCCTCCCCCAGCTCGTAGGCGATCCCGCTCGCGAAGCCGAGGACGATCGACGCGGCGACCACGCGGATGGCGAGGTCCAGCAGCGCGGCGAGGATCCGCGTCCCGGGTCCGGCGAGGACGAGGTGCAGCTCGAGGCCCTCGGGGGTGGTGATCGACACCCGGTCCTGGTAGTCGTCCACCCCGTGACCCTATCCCGGTTCCTCGAGACCCGCGAGCGCTCGTGGCGGCGCCTCGAGGAGCTGGTCCGCGCCGCGGGCGGCAGCGAGCCGGAGCGGCTCGGCGCCGACGGCGTCCTGGAGCTCGGCGCCGCCTACCGGGCCGCGAGCGCCGACCTGGCCTACGCCCGGCGGGCGTTCCCGGGCGACCCGGTCGCCGCCCGGCTGGAGGACCTGGTCGGCCGGGGGCGCGCCGTCGTCTACGCTCACCGCGGCGCGCGACCGTCGCCGTGGGCGTTCCTGGCCCGCGACTACTGGCGGCTCGTCCACGGCCTCGGCCGCTGGCTCGGGATCGGCGCGGCGGCGCTGCTGCTCCCGGCCCTCGTCGTCGGGATCTGGGCGGCGCTCGACCCGACGGTCGCGGCGACGATCGTGCCCGACAGCTTCATCGACGGCGCCGCGCCGCCCGACCTGGACCGGGGCCTCAGCTCGCCGGAGTCGGCGGCGTTCTCCTCGCAGCTGTTCACGAACAACATCCGGGTGACGTTCATGGGCTTCGTCGCCGGGGTCGGCTTCGCGCTGCCGGCGGTGCTGCTCCTCGCCTACAACGGGGCGATCCTCGGCGCGGTGCTCGGCCTGGCGGCGGCGAACGGCAACCTCGGCAACGTCGTGCGGATGGTCACCGCCCACGGCGTGCTCGAGCTGACCTGCATCGTCGTGGCGACCGCCGCCGGGATGGCCGTCGGCTGGCGGCTGGTCGATCCCGGGGAGCGCCCGCGTCGGCGAGCCGTCCGCGACGCCGCGCGCCCCGCGGTGCTCGTCGTCGCCGGCACGGCGCCGTTCCTCGTGCTCTGCGGCGTGGTCGAGGGGTTCGTCTCGCCCGCCGGGTGGCCGGCGGTCGCGGTGGTCGCGCTCGGTCTCGGCCTCGCGGGGGCGTACTGGGCGCTCGTCGCGCGCCGCGGCCGGAGCTGATGCCGCCCCCGCGCTGAACATCCGCATCACTAGACATATGTTCACATAGACATCTATTGTGGTCGGCGTGGCCGCGCCCGGTGCCAACCCGCTCGCCGACCGCCGCTATCGCCGGCTGCTCGCCGCGCAGGTCGTGTCCCTGCTCGGCGCCGGCCTGACGACGGTCGGCCTGGCGCTGCTCGCCTACGACCTGGCGGGCGAGCATGCCGGCCTGGTCCTCGGGACCGCCCTGGCGCTGAAGATGGTCGCCTACGTCGTGGTGGCGCCCGCGGTCGCCGGGCTGCTGGACCGCGTGCCGCGCCGTCGGCTGCTCGTCGGCCTCGACCTCGCCCGCGCCGCGATCGCCGGGTCGCTGCCCTGGGTCGCCGAGGCGTGGCAGGCGCTGGTCCTCGTCTTCCTCCTCAGCGCCTGCTCGGCCGGGTTCACCCCGACCTTCCAGGCCACGATCCCCGACCTGCTCGGCGACGAGCGCCGTTACGCCCGCGCGCTCTCGCTGTCCCGAATCGCCTACGAGCTGGAGGGCTTGCTGAGCCCGGCGCTGGCCGGGCTCGCGCTGCTCGTGGTCGGGTACACGGCGCTGTTCGCGCTCAACGCCGGGGCGTTCCTGCTCTCGGCGGCGCTCGTGACGAGCGTCGCGCTCCCGTCCCGGCCGCCGGCCGTCCACTCCGGGAGCCGCCGCGAGCGCGTCGCCCGGGGCGTCCGCCGCTACCTCCGGATCCCGCGCCTGCGGGCCCTGCTGGCGCTCGACGTCGCGGTCGCCTGCGGCGGCGCGATGGTGATCGTCAACACCGTCCTCGTCGTCCACGAGCGGCTCGACCGCAGCGCCCAGTCCGACGTCGCGCTCGTCCTCGCCGCGGCCGGCGCGGGCGCAATGGCCGTCGCCCTGGCGCTGCCGGCGGTCCTCGACCGGATCGACGACCGCCCGGTCGTGCTCGCGGGTGGCCTCGCCGTGGCCGGCGGCCTCGCGGCGATCGCGGTCGCCGACGCGCTCGCGACGGTGCTGCTCACGTGGGCGACCACCGGAGCGGCGCTGTCGCTCGTCGAGACGCCCTCTGGACGGCTCGTGCACCGCTCCGAGCAGGACGGCGACGGGCCGGCGCTGTTCGCCGCCCAGTTCGCGCTCTCACACGCCTGCTGGCTGGTGGCCTACCCGCTCGCCGGCGGGCTCGCGGCGCTCGCCGGCATCACGGTCGCGGCCCTCGTCCTGGCCGCGATCGCGCTCGTCGCCGCTTTGACGGCACGGCGGCTCTGGCCCGATGCCCTGGCCACGCCGCGTCCCGACGACCGTCGCGCCAGCGCGATCCGGGCGCCGTGAATCAGGGCCGGCGGGCGGCGACGTCGCGCTCGGGGCTGGCGGCGTCGCGCCAGCCGTGGACGGCGTGCTCGAGGTGGTGGCGCATCGCGCCGAGGACGTCGAGCAGGTGACGGTCGTGCAGCCGGTACCGGATCCGTCGCCCGTCGCGCCGCGCGACGACCAGGCCGGCCTCGCGCAGCACGCGCAGCTGCTGGGACACGGCGTTGGGGCCGAGCCCGGCGCGCGCGGCCAGCTCGTCGACCGACAGCTCCTCCCGGCCGAGCGCGAACACGAGCCGCAGGCGGCTGGCGGTGGCGAAGATCGCCATGCGGCGCGCCAGCTCCTCGGCCTCCCCCGGGTCCAGCGGCCGCATCGGCGGCGAGTGCTCCTCGGGAACCGGCATCGCACGCCTAGGGTAGCCGCCGTCACCGGCCGTGTCGCCCGGGGAGGAGCGCCGCCGGGCCGATGCGCCCGGCGGATCGGCCGCTCACAGCGCCGCGCGGCGCTTGGCGCGCAGGTACGCGGCGACCGCGGCGGCGGGGAGCGCCGAGGGCGGCGCGACGAGGACCTGGGCGCCGAGCGCGCGCAGTCGGGCGGCGACCGCGTCGCGTCGGGCGCGGACGTCGACGGCGACGGCCTGGGCGAGCGCGTCGAGCGGGACCTCCTGCGCCCCGGTGGCCAGGGCGCGCAGCCGGGGCTCCTCGACCGCCGCGACGCAGAGCGCGTGGCGGCGGGCCAGCAGCGGCGCGGCCTCCAGCAGCGGCCGGGCGGCGGCCTCGTCGAGCAGGTCGGTGAGCAGGAGCACGAACGCCCGGCGGGCGCCGCCGACGGCCCGGAAGGCGCGGGCGTGGTCGCTGTCCAGCGGCCGCGACTCGAGGTCGTGCAGGGCGCGCACGACGGCGTCCCCGCCCCGGCGTCGGGGTGCGACGCGCCGCCGGACCTCGACGTCGTAGGCGATCGCACCCACGTGGTCCTCCAGCGCCGACGCGGTCGCGGCGACCGCCGCCGCGGCGTCGAGCCAGACGTCGAGCAGCCGCTCGCCGCCGGGACCGCCGACCGGGGCGTCCGCGAGCCGCCCCGCGTCGACGAGCAGCAGGACGTCGCGGTCGGCCTCGACCCGCAGCTGGTTGCTCATCGGCCGGCCGAGCCGCTCGGTCGCGCGCCAGTTGACCTGGCGGACGTCGTCCTCCGGCGCGTAGTCGCGGACGTGGTCGAAGTCGGTGCCCAGGCCGAGCGGCCCGCGGCTGCGGATGCCGCCGGCCGAGCGCGCCAGCGTCGCGAGGCGGTGCGCGCCGCGGTAGTCCGGCAGGACGTGGACCTCGGCCCCCTCCACGCCGGCGTGGTCCCAGCGGCCGAGCCGCAGCGGCCCGGTCCGTCGCGCGGCGGGCGCCGGCAGCGCGTGGCGGCCACGGCGCCGGGCGACGAGCCGCGCCTCCAGCCGTCCGTGGCCCTCGCCGCCCTCGATCTCGACGCCGGGCACGGCGGCCAGGCGCAGCAGCAGGCCGGGCTCCGCGCGCTCGGGGACGACCGTCACCGCGACCGGCGCGCCGCGGGGCGCGACCGCCGGCGCGTCGAGCCGCAAGCGCGGCGGACGGCGGCGGGCCAGCAGCGCGTCGACGAGCGCCGCCAGCGCCAGCGCGACCGCCAGCCCGGCGCAGAGCGACGGCGGCAGCACGATCGCCAGCACGGCGCAGATCGCCAGGCCGGCGCCGAGCCACGGGGTCGGGCTCACCGCCGCCGCCTCACGAGGCGACCGGGGCCGGCACGCCCGCCAGGGCGGCGGCGACGGCGTCGACGTCGCGCGTGCCCTCCAGCTCGGCCTCGGGGCTGAGCACCAGCCGGTGGGCGAGCACCGGCTCGGCCGCCGCCCGCACGTCGTCGGGGGTCGCGAAGTCGCGGCCGTCGATCCG
>Ga0164243_10015033_pt1 | contig 10730 bp, 6 predicted proteins | sample OricompcompostOP_FD_108781 | JGI IMG/M metagenome (GOLD analysis project Ga0164243, IMG submission 108781) | Organic Plus compost microbial communities from Emeryville, California, USA - Original compost - Organic plus compost (OP) | ecosystem: Engineered > Solid waste > Mixed feedstock >...
CCGCCGCGCGCCAGCACATGTTCGCGAAACGACTTGGTGACCACCACGATGTAGTCCGCCTTGCGATACACAAAGCGTTCCAATGCCTCGAGCCATCGGATCAGGCGCCGGTTTTTCAGGGCGCCGACCGCAGTGATGGATTCCGGCCAGAGGTCGCGTATTTCCAGCAGCCAGGGGCAGCGTTTGAGGCGCGATACGAAATAACCGGCCAGGCCATTGAAGAACTGCGGCGAGGTCGAAAGAACGACATCCGCCTTGCCGATGAAGGGCGCCACCACGATCGCCATGAGCATGTAGAACACATAGTTGAAGGTTCTTTTGAGAAAACCCTCGTTGGCCGTGATGTAGGTGAGCACGCGAACCACGCGGATACCGTCCTGGTGCTCGATGTGCACCAGCTTGTTGCGGTAGCCCGGGTACAAGCGCCCCATCGGATGATGCGGCGCGCAACTCAGCACCGTCACCTCATGGCCCTGTTCCACCCAGCGCCGGCAATGTTCAAAGGTGCGCGTGGCCGGCGCGTTGACTTCCGGAGGAAAGTAATGAGAAAGAAATAATATTTTCATCGTCCCACCACGGAAATAGTGTATCCGAAACGTATTGGCAGTGATCCGGAGCGGGTCAGTTGCAGAACTTTGCTTGGCAGCTTCAAACCGAATTCAGGACAGTACCAACGGTCAAGGACATGAATGTTATCGACACCGGTGGTATGGATTCTTATAAGTATTCTGCCTTGCAATTGGATGTCGATGTTAGCTCCGCGAATCGCGGCATGCAATGCTGGATGCAAGTGAATATACGAATGGCAAGCGCGCGAACCGGTGCCCTGTAATCGATCGGCGATACTCAAACCGGTGATCAGTCCATTTTGATCGAGCTGGAGGCGGGCTTCGCGATGATGCTCGATGCCGCCGAGTTGCAAAAAGCCGCGGTAGGCGCCTTCGAACAGAACCTGCCGTTCGGTCTGGGCAATGCGCGCATCAAGGCGTTTGGCGCGGCGCCCGACGCGGAATTCGCCCCACAGTTCCGATTGTTCTCCGCCGTCCACCGCAACGGTATTGTGCGCTTCGGTGGAGCGCACGTAGCGGCGCATGGCACCGGGTTCATATTCGCAAACGCCGCTGTCGACGATCAGCCATTGCCGATCCAGCATCAGCACGTAACTGAGAAAATCGCAGTGCGTGTGGCCGGGTTGGTAGCTGGGGCCGATGTCGCCGCAATCGATCAGGAAAAAATCCCCCGCGCTTTTCCAGCCGTACAAGCCGCTGGCGGGGCGATCGATCAAAGCCGGCGGCGCTGGTGTGCGAACGAATCCCAGGCGTTCGGCGCGTTGCGCCAGCGCGCGCGGCGTCGGCGCGATGCCGTTGGCCGAATCGTTGAACAGCGGAATTTCATCATTCGGCGTGGCAATGGCGGCCAGGTAATCGAGCATCGCCGTGATTTGCCGATGCAGGGCCGCGCCGAATTCGGATTGGAACAGGCCGGGGTAGTCGCAGGCCAATCGGTAAAGATCGAGGCAGCCATCCAGGATGATGCAGTGGTACAGGGGCGAGCGCTCGTAGTGGCCGCCGTCGGCGAGTATCTGTTCGCGCAATTGCACCAGCAGCGCCCGTTGGCTGTAGTGTAGCCAGCGCTGCGCCTTGTCATCGGCGAAAAATACACCGGCGAACAACAGCGCCTTCAGGTTCTCGAAAAAGTGATTGGCGAGAATGTGATGTTCCTGATTACGCTCCAGCCAGCGCGCCTGGTCGTACAGGCTGTTCACCCAGTGCGCGCGCCGCAAGGATGGCGGCAGCGAACCGAGGAATTGGCACCAGTTGACGATGCGAAGGCTGGTTGGATACGGCTCCCACGCCGGTGCCGCGCCCTGCGGATTGTTGGCGATCCAATCGTCGAGCAGGGCGGCTTTTTCACAAAACGGTCGTTCCCGATCCTTCAAAAAGTCGAAATAGTGGAGATTGTATCGCCACAGCCGGGGCACATTGCGCGGACACCAGTCCATCGCCCCGGCGGCAAAACGTTGCGACAGGTTGAGAAAATTGAAGACGTAGCCATCCGGTGCCGCTGTTGTCGCATTGGATACCGTCGTGGTTTCGTCAACGAAACCGTCGCGCTGCCGCGGCGCTTCGCGCCACGGCTCAATGGTGCGCGCGCCGATGCCGCGGCGCCAGACCAGGAATACGATCTGTTGCGCGCGCAGATGGCGGAGCGTGGCGAGTAGGCGGAACAGACGTTTGGCTGACACATCAAACACCGATCTGGTCGACGACGTCGAAGCAGGCGTCCGCGACCTCCTTCAGCTCGTTGAAAGGAATCAGCGCGGAAGCGTTGCCATTTCGCACCGCCTCGACAAAAACGCCGGCGCAAGCACTTTGTCCCTTGTCCTGGCGCCATAGCCGCTGGCGGCTGAACCCGGGCAAACCAAAACCGCGCAGCACGCGGAAATTGTCGAGTTGCAGGATGCTGCCGCCGGCGAATACCTCCAGCCGCTCCTTGGCCAGCGCCTTGCTGCCGTTGGCGAAATAATTGATAGTGCCGATCGAGCCGTCCTCGAAGCGCAGGTTGATGCAGACTGTGTCGCGTTTGGGTTTGTGCTCCATGGCGAAGGCTTGCACGCCGGCAATGGGCGCTGCCGCCAGATAACGCAATAAATCGATGAAGTGACAGGCCTCGCCAAGGATGCGCCCGCCGCCAATTTCCTGGTCCTGTGACCAGTGTTCCGCAGGAATATGGCCCGCGTTAATAGTCATGTTGAAGCTCTTGGGCCCGGGTTTCGTGGCCAGCAGGCGCTTCATGGTGACAGTGAGCGGCGCGTAGCGGCGATTGAATCCCACCATCAGATGCAGGTGCGGATTGGCGCTGCGTACCGATTCGATTTCTTCCAGTTCGGCGCGCGACAGGGCTAACGGTTTTTCCACGAAGATGTGCTTGCCCGCAGCGAGTCCCTTGCACACCCAATACGCATGACTGTTGTGCCGGGTACTGACCACCAGTGCGTTGATCTGCGGATTGGCCAGCATGCCGTCGCTGTCGGTGGTCGCCTCGGCGATGCCGAATTTCTTGGCGAGGTGCACGCTGCTGACGCCGGACGCGGAAGCGACGCAGGCCAGTGCGGCGCCGGTCTGCGCAAAGGCGGGAATCAGCACCGCGCCGGCGTAGTTGCCGGCACCGAGGAAACCCAGCGCCGGTGCGCTGGAGGCTGCTTGCGGTATCACCGGCAGCGTTCTTTGCGCGCTGATATCGGCGGCGGCGTCGGGATAGGTCAATACCACGCCCAGCGGATTGCCGTTTTCCAGCAGGTGGTATGCATCTGCCGCGGCGTCGATGGCGAAGCGGTGCGAAACCAGCGGCTTGAAGTCGATCCTGCCGTCCGCCAGCATGTCGAGAACGGCCTCGAAATTGCGCTGTTCCGTCCAGCGCACAAATCCCAGCGGATAATCGTGGCCCTTTTCTTCGTATTCGGGATCGTATCGGCCAGGCCCGTAGGAACAGGAAACTTGAAACGACAATTCTTTTTCGTAGAAGTCCGCGCGCGACATATTCATGCCGACCACGCCTACCAGCACGATGCGCCCGCGCTTGCGCGACATGGTAGCCGCCTGATGGATCGGCTCATCGCTTTTGGTCGCTGCGGTGATCAGCACGGCGTCGACGCCCCGTCCCCTGGTGAAGGCCTGGGCGGCGGTGACCGGGTCCTCGCCGCGTTTGAGATTGACGGTCTCGGCGCCGAAGCGGCGGGCGAGTTCCAGTTTGCTCTCGTCGAAATCGATACCGAGCACGCGGCAACCATGGGCGCGCAGCAGCTGCACGGCGACCAGGCCGATCAGGCCGAGGCCGGTGACGACGACGGTTTCCCCGAGCTGGGGCTCCAGCAGGCGAATGCCTTGCAACGCGATCGCGCCGATCACTGTGAAGGCGGCGGATTCGTCATCCACCGAGGCGGGTACCTTGGCGCAGAGGTTCTTGGGCACGTTGACATATTCGGCATGTTTGCCGTTGGAAACGACTCGGTCTCCCACCGAAAACTCGGAGACGCCACGGCCGGTTTCGGCCACGACGCCCACGTTGCAATAACCGAGCGGCAGCGGTGTATCCAATTTGTTGCGCACGGTTTCCCAGGTGCTTTGCAGGCCATCGGTGCGTAGCTTGTCCAGGACCTGCCGGACCTTGTCCGGGTTTTGACGCACCTTTTGCAACAGGTTGCCCTTGCCGAAATCGACAAGCATGCGCTCGGTGCCGGCCGAAACTAACGAGCGGCTGGTCTTGATCAACACCGTATTCTGCCCGGCGCGCGGAACCGGTATGTCGGCCAACACCGTTTCGCCGCTGTTCAGATTCTGCAATATCTGCTTCATGGTTCGATCCTGACGTTATCGTTACGGCTTACTGCGGCTCGGGCTGCGGCAGGCGTCTTGCAGGAAAACGGCACAGATCCGGTTGGCCGAGATTGCACTGTTCGAGCGCATTTGAGAATCCACAATTTCATACATGATGGCGACCTTGAGATGAATTCAGCGGGAAGAAGTCAATATCCGGTTTGCAGTGTCCGCTTCGGATCGTGCGAGCTGTCGTTCGATAACGGCGATCAACGCGTCGACGTTCTGATCCCAGGACTGACTGTTCTTCGAAAGATTGTCGCGGCCCGTTGCCGCCAGCCGTTTCCTCTCCTGGGGATTATCGATGGCGTATCGCAGTGTCGAAAATAGGGAGTCCACCGACCAGGGATCGAAATAGAGAGCGGCGTCGCCGCAAACTTCGTGGGCGAAATCCAGGTCGCTGGTCAGGATGGGGCAGTCGAATGCCATAGCCTCGAGATAGGCGCCGCTGAATGATTCGAGCGTCGACGGCATGACCAGCGCATCCATGCTGCCGAACAAGGCGGCGATGTCGCGTTGGTCGACCGGGCCGAGGTTGACGATGTGTTTCTCCAGCTTTCGCGCTGACACGGCCTCGAGAAAAGCCCGGGCTCCCTTATGCTGCTCCGGCGCGATGGTCGTGAACAGCACGACGTTATCCAGCTGCTCCCTGTATTTGGCGAAAAGGTCCAGGAATATTTCCAGGTTTTTGTGCGGATAATAGCGGGTCAGGTAAATCATTCTGAAGCTGTCGCCATCCGGTTTCGGGGCATCGCTCCTGGCGCCGGATATGCTGTCGACGGATAGCGAGTTGGGTAGGATGACCATGTCGCCCCGGTAATGGTAATGCTGTTGTATGCGCCGTTTCGCCGTTTCCGTCTGGCACAGCAGCACGCAGCAGCGCTTCAGGCTTTGCGCGAAACGATGCTGCTTGTAGCGATAAATCATGCGCGATCGCGGGCTTTCCCGCGAATAATGCCGTTGCGGATAGAACAGATGGGAATCCTGCACCAACAGGATTTGCGGAGCGATGTCTTTTTCCACGGCCACGTTGCCCAGGCAGAGCACGATGTCGGGGGAAAATTCGGCGATTTGCTGGATCAGACGAGTCTTGTCATAGAACCAACGCCCGACCAGCCCGAATGTCGGTGTGTAGGGAATGAATTCGCACCGCGTTCCCGCCGCCGGGATGTTTTCATAGCCAAGGTTTGGCGGGATGAATATCTGGTAGTGCGCATCGGGCTTTTTGCCGGTCAGGCTGAGGATGAGGTTTTTGCCAACGGAGATGCCGCCACCGGCGCGCAGCGCATGGGCAACGATGGTGATTCTAGTCTGCCTGCCGGTCATGACGGTACCTGGTTCTGGTCGGCACAGGACCAGCTGTGCAATGCGTTGATCATTCGCGCGGCCGAAGCATCGCATGAGTAGTCACGATTGATTTCGGCGGATTGTTTGCCATGGGACAGCGCCAGAGCGCGGCCGCCGGCAACGTAATAGCGCAGCGCGCTGGCCAGCGAATCGACGGAGCCGGGTTTCACCAGGAAACCGTTGATTCCGGGCTGCACCAGATGCCAGGCCGCTCCGCAGCTGGTGGACATGATCAACGCCTTGGCCTGTGCCACGGCCTCGCTGGCGACCACGCCCCAGCCATCGTAGCGGCTGGGCAGCATCAGCACGTCCGCGGCTTTGTGCACCGAACCCACCTGGTCCCAATTGACCGCCGGCAGGAACAGCACTTTCCCGGACAGGCTCCACTGCTTAGCCATGGCTTGGTATTTGGCGGTATCGCCACTGCCGACCATGACCAGGCACCAGGAATCGGTGTCGAGTTTTGCGAAGGCACGCAGTTGCACGTCGATGGCCTTGCGCCGGTTCATCTGGCCGAGGAACAGGAAAACGCCGCGGCCGGCGGCGAATTCGACGATACGTGGGTCCGGCTCGATATCGGTCCGCGGCGGTAGTACGGAATAGGTAAGATCGGCGATTTTGTCCGGGCTGATTCCCCAGCGCATGAAATCCAGACGTGCCAATACACCCTGCGCGAATGCGCCCAGGCCGTGCCGGTTGAGGAGCCGCGCATACCATTTCTTCGTCGGGTAGCGCAGCCATCTGCGCAGGCCCGGGCGTGAACACTCCGACCAGTGACACCAGCTGATACCGTGGCTCGAGGCGGTGATCGCCAGTTCGCGCAGTGTTTTGGTGCTGTAGCCGGGAATGATGTGAATGTAATCCCTGAGGTCCAGCAGGCGTTGGCGGGCGGAAATACCCAGTTCGGCCAGAGCGCACTCCCAGTCGCCGCTGGCTTTTTCCGTGCTCCAGCCCAATGCGATCCGATGCTGGGTGACCTGCTCGTAATACGTCACACGCAAATCGACGCCCTGCCGGAGCAGGCTGTTGAACAGGCCGTTCTGGTGATGGGACTTGAAGTTCATCCATATGTGAACTTTCATTTTCGGGTCACTCTTCAGGTATTTCCAAGGTTTGAAAGCTGTCGTGCGTCTTGCTCTTGTGTTGAAGCGTCAACCTGTAGGAAAAAAAAATCACCAAGATTGCCTGTGCGGCATTCGAAAACATATAGCTGATCCCAACGACCTCGGCGTGCCTTTGTTCGAAATTCAGGACGAAGTTAATGCAAAGAAACAAAAGTGCCCAAAAGATGTTGATGTACAGTAAAAGAAGCCCCTTGCCGTGGCTGGCGATGTGTTGTGTGAATATAGAAGTGGCGCCGTTGATCGAGGCGGCGATCGCCAGATATTTGAACAGCTCGGCGAAGCCCCGGTAGTGTTCACCGTATTCCCCCAGTATCTGCCCTCGCCAGGCGATCGCCGTGGCCGCCATCAGCAGGGCGATGGTCAGATTGGTCAGGAATGCCAGGTGCAGGTAGCTGAGCTGCTCGCGCTGATTGGTTCCCAGCCGCGCCATTATCGGCAGCATGGCGTTGGATACCGCTCCCGGGATGAACAGAATGATCGCATACCATTGCAGGGATATGTTGAGCCCGGCCAGATCGGCCAGGCCGTTGGCCGCGTTGGCGACCTTGAGGTTCGCGTACCACTGGCTTTGCGAGACCACTAGGCCGCTAACGAAGGCGGGGATGCCGAATTTGATGATCAGGCTCATATGCGCGGTATCGAAGTATCGCCAGCCGCATTTCCACGACCGAATCGTCGTTATCACGGCGCCGCTGGTCGTCAGCCAGGTCAGGGTGGTGCCGATGATCAGAGCGGCCAGGATCCAATCGCGCTGATGGGGCACGATCGCGTAAATCAGCAGCAGCGCGACCGATCCGCCGAGCAGAGAGAACAGGGCTGTTTTCTTGTACTGCTCGAGGCCCGATATCGCTCCTTGCACGGTTGTCTGCATGGTCAGCAGGAACAACCAGCCGCCGAGGACCGCCACGTCGTGGGCGCTCAGCTTGCCGTTGAAGAACAGGCGGGAGATGAAGTCGCCGCAAAACGAGGTCAGGGCAAAGACGAGGGCGGCCATGCCGGCCACCAGGATCGACAGGCTGCTGATCAGGGACGCGGCGCAGGGCAGGGATTTGCCGCGATATTCGCCCGCATATTTCGACAGCGTGATGCTCACGCCGCCGGCCAGGAGAATCGACCAGGTCTGCACGGTGTTGGTTATCAGTGCCAGCGATCCGTAGGCTTCGGCCACCAGGTAGCGCGCGGCCAGATACATGGAGATCAGGTTGAGCAGCCGCAGGGAAAGGGCGTTGAGCAGAGCCCAGAAGCTGACTCCGAAGATGCGCGCGAGAATTGCCCTAGTCATTTAACGACCTGGGCATTTCTGGCCACGCTGATACGCGGCGGCTTCACCGAGCGCTTTGCCAGCACGGAATGGCGATAAACGCCCAGCCCGGCAAATGCCCACCACATGAGCGACACCTGGAAACTGCCGATCAGCATGCGCGGTTCAAGCATGGTGATGCTCAGGCCGGCAAGAATGGCGCCGAAGTAAATGTTGGTTGAAAAGCGGTGTTCGGCGTTGCCCTTCGAGAGTTTGTAATTGGACAGCGTCACCCGCAGAATCTTGTAGACCACCGCCATCAACATGAGCGGGGTGAATAAGCCGGACTCGGCGGCAAGCCGTATCCACAGGTTGTGGATTTCATCGTGGCCGATGCTCGCGTTGCCCATGCCGGCGCCAAGCAGCGGATTTTCAGCGACCTTCTGCAAGCCGATGAGATCGCCCTGCAACCGGCCCGCGCTGATGGTATTGAGGTCATCCGCGCCCCGGGTCCGGGTTTCGTCCCGGGTGATGCGCATGTGCTCGGCGAACTCACTCAGGTTGGCGGCGATGAACGCAATGCCGGCCGTCGCCAGGATGACCAGGAAAATGCGCTTGCCAGGTTGGTTGAACGCAACGGCAATTAGCAGCGCCGCGGCGACCAGGCCCGCCCGACCGGCGACGGCGAACTGGGACAGCACGATGCAGCCGATGGCGGCACTCGCCAGTATCTTGAGCAGGATGTCATAGGGGCGATTCCTGCGCCCGAAGGCCAGCAGCAGTGGCGCCACATACAGCGCCACGCCATTGGACCAACCGGTCCTGAGGCCGCCGAATCCGCTGGTCCAGAGGTGTTCGGCCTTCAGCTGCGGCGGCGGCGCGAAGTCGGGGCCGCCCGCGTACTTCCCTATTGCCACGATCAGGCAGGCGAACGCCACGATGCTCGAGGCGATGACGAAAATCAGTTCGGCATTGATCCGCATCCGACCGATGAGGAAAAAGATCCACAGCGCGGAAAAAACTAGCAGGTAATCCTTGACCGCTATAATGGTATAAGCGGTGTCCGACTGGATCAGGCCGCCGGCGATCGCCGACAGGTTGAGCACCAGCCCCAGAGGCCCCAGCACTCCCTTGGGGAAACCGAGTTTGCTGCCCGGCAGCGCGGCAATGATCACCAACAGCGTACACATGAAGAACAGCGCCATTTTCAGGTCGCCCAGCAGCTCGATGGATATGCCGGGCAGCCAGAAGATGGGGGCCAGTCCAAGGTATATTCCCAACAGGGGTTCAATGACGAGTTTCATGCGTTGCTAGTGCTCCGGTCGCAAAACGGCTGCGGATTTCAGAACGCTGAAACCGGAGGGGGCCATGGGCAAGTCGGTGATCTCCTGTGCCTGGTCGCTCGGTTCCTGGACTATGAAATACGTGCCGGATGCACTGGTCGATAGACGTATCTTGCGATAATCGGGTATTTCGACCTCCACGGTCCTGGCGCCTTTATCCGTCGAGTAGGCGTAGAGCAGCCATTGCCGGCGCGGTGTTTCACCAATTTTCAGGGCCAGCGCATACACGAGGATCGGGGTCTTGAGGTTCCAGTTTCCGGGTTGGTCAAAAGAGGTGTTCAGCAAATACCAGCGGTCGACATTGGCGTATTTCGCCGGGATATTCGAGTTGTACGGATGCTGTCGCGACCGGTTGGGTACCAGCGAGCCTTCACACCAGAAGCGTTTCAGGATCGGGTTCTGGTTGATTTCATCAACGATGTTCAGGATTCCCTGGGTATATTGCTGGTTGTTCGCCACGGTTTCGTTGTAGAACCTGAATTCGCGCATGATCGCGGGGCGCACCAGCCACGCGCCCCATTTGGCCATGGCGATGTAGGTCTGCAGGCTTGAACCGCGCTCTTTGCTTTCCTGGGCGGCGCGCCAGTCCGATTGATCGTAGGTGTGGCCGTCCCAGAGCGACAGGTCAACGAAGTAGTTCGGGTTCGCGGCCTTGTTGGCGTTGATCAGGAACACCCAGTTCATCGCCTCGACCTGCGGACTTTGCACGACGGCGGAGTTGGTATTGGAGTAATACGAATAACTCGACCCGTCCCAGTAGGAGGCGTAGGGGTCCAGGGAGTTTTCCGTGAACAGGGTTTCGAATTCCCAGGTCGGGCTTTTGCCGAAGGTCGGGCTGCCGTTTGCCAGGTAGCCGACGAAACGGGCGTTGCGTTTCCAGGTTTCGTTCTTGAGCCCGTCCCGCATGCCCTTGTGCAGGGCGGTGTACAATTTTTTCCAGCCGGCGACGGCGATGTCGCGTTTGGTTTCCCCATTCAGCAGGTTTTGCACGACGGCATAACGGGCGGAGTAGCGTTTATCCAGTTCGATCTGATACCAGGGCAGCTTGGGGTGTTCGTTATTTGACAGAAAGATGACCAGCGGCGGATTCGGATACAGTTCCTGCAATTGCGCCACGACCGGTCGCGAGGTCCATTGGTAACCGACCTGGTACCAGTATTTTTCGTCGCCGAACGGGGAAAGGCGCTTTTCAGCCGTTCCCACCAGCGGCAGGACGTTGGGATTGGAGTCGTCGCCGATCGAGCGATAGGGCTGTTCGCTGAGCAGCCGCTCCCACTGGGTGGAGACAAAGGTCAGCGGC
>Ga0164243_10015034_pt1 | contig 10730 bp, 9 predicted proteins | sample OricompcompostOP_FD_108781 | JGI IMG/M metagenome (GOLD analysis project Ga0164243, IMG submission 108781) | Organic Plus compost microbial communities from Emeryville, California, USA - Original compost - Organic plus compost (OP) | ecosystem: Engineered > Solid waste > Mixed feedstock >...
CGCGGGCTACGACGCCACGGTGCGGATCTGGCCGCTCCATTCCAACGCCGCACCGACCGTGAGGACGCTGCCGTCACCGCTCAATGCGGTGGCCGTGGCGGCAGACGGCGAGATCGTCGTCGCCGGCGCCGACGGCCAGGTGCGATTCCTCGGCCCCGACGGAGCGGCGCGCGCAGCGGTCGAAATCGGTCCGAGCCCGGTGATCGCACTCGCCCTGTCGCGGAACGGCGCATCGGTGGCGGCCTCAGGCATTCGTGGCGCGGTCGCGGTGATCAGCCGTGCGGAGCGGGTGGTGACGCGAACGCTGGTCGGTCCGGGCCTGCCGGTCTGGTCGCTCGCCTTCGGCCGCGACGATGCCACGCTGTTTTCCGGCGGCACCGACCGCATGGTACGGCGCTGGAACGCCGCGACCGGGGAACATCTCGGCGGCGTGGCGATGAATGCGGCCGACGATCCGCTCGCCGCCTATGCGGGCGATCGCGGCGCGGAGGTGTTTCGTGCCTGCATCGCCTGCCACACGCTCTCGCCTGACGCCGGCAACCGTGCCGGGCCGACGCTGGCGGGGATCTTCGGCCGCAAGATCGCGACGCTGCCCGGCTACAATTTCTCGCCGGCGCTGCGGAACATGGACATCGTCTGGACGCCGGAGACGGTGGCGAAACTGTTCGAGGTCGGCCCCGCCACCTACACGCCCGGCACGAAGATGCCGGAACAACGCATTACCGCCGCCGCCGATCGCGAGGCGCTGGTGCGGTTCCTGGAAAAGGCGACGGCGCCGCGCTGACGGTTCAAGCCCCGCCTTTCTCGCGTTCGCGCAGATAATCCTCGGTGGTGCGCGGCGCCGGCCGCTGCGGCGCGCCGTAGGGATCGAAGGACTCCTCGGTCATCGCCACGACGCGGCAATCGTCGCACATCTTGATGACGTCGAGCCGCTTGGCGTTGTCCTTGTACATCCAGTGCTTGCCTTCGAGTTTGGCGGTGATGCGCTCGATCGTGCTTCGCGTGCCGAACGGCTTGCCGCAGCGGATGCAGGGGAACGGCTCTTCTTCCTTGATCACCCGCGCCGAGGCGGTGGCGGCGCGGAAGTCGAGTTGCGGCGCGAGCGTGATTACTTTCTCCGGACAAGTGGCCGCGCACAGGCCGCATTGCACGCAAGCGTCTTCGAGGAAGCGCAGCATCGGCCGTTCGGGATCATCCTGCAGCGCGCCGGTGGGACAGGCGGAGACGCAGGCCAGGCACAGCGTGCAACCCTCGACATTGACGTCGACCTTGCCGAACGGCGCGCCGGCGGGCAGAGCGACCACGTCGACCGGCGCGGGCGCGACCTGGTGCAGTTCCCGCAGCGCCTGCCGCAGCACGTCGCGTTTGCCGCCGACCGGCGCGAAGGCGGCCGGGATGGCCACCGGGGCGCCGACCTCACGCTGGCGCAGCGCTTCGCCCAAAGCGAAAGGATCGTCAGTCTCGATCGTGCCGCAGCGGTCCGGGCCGAAACCGAGGCCGGCGAGTATCGGCTCGGCCAAGGCGAGCGTGCGGCGCAGGCCGTCGACATCATGGCGCGGCCGCGCCCGCAACAGGAAGCGCAGCGCGCTCGCCCCATATGCGAAGGCGGCGGCGACGGCTTCGAGACCGACCTGGGTGACTTCGTTCACCGCCAGCGGCAGCACATTGGCCGGCAGGCCGTCGCCGTGGCGCGCCAGCGCGTCGATCAACGGCGCACCGTGCGCTTCGTCGTGAACGAGCAGAACCGGCTTGGTGCCGCCGGCCTGGCGATAGGTGGCAAGCAGCGTGCGCAGCCGCCGCATCAGCGCGTCGGCGGGAGGCAGCGCATAGGACGCGGCGCCGGTCGGGCAGGCGGCGGCGCATTGGCCGCAGCCGGCGCAGATCTGCGGGTCGATGGCGACGTGATCGCCGGCCGGCGTGATGGCTCCGGTCGGACAGAGATCAAGACAGCGGCGGCAGCCGACGATGCGGGAGCGCGAATGCGCGCAGAGATCTTCGGTGAACGTGATGTAACGCGGCTTGTCGAAGGTGCCGACCAGTTCGCCGGCCGCGAGAACGGCGCGCAGCGTGGCCGCCGGATCGTTCGGATCGGCGCGCAGATAGCCGTCGCGCAGGTCGGCCGCCGGAAACAGCGGCGCGCCACCGGAGAGATCGAGCACGATGTCGCAGCGCGAAACGGCCCCGTCGCGGCCCGGTCCGAAGACGAGGCGGTCGCGCGAGGACGGGGCCGGCGCGGCGTAGTCGTCGACGGTGAGCTCGAACGCGCCGAGATGGCCCTTGGCATTGCGGATCGTGCCGCGGACGACGGGAAAGTCGGTGACGCGCGGTGGCGCGATGTCGCCGGAACGGCTCAGCAGAACGGTGACGTCGAGCCGGTCCTTGAGCAGCCGCGCGGCCTCGATCGCGCCTTCGTCGCGGCCATAGACCAATATGACGCCCTCGCTGCTCAGGCTGACGAGCGGCGTCTGCGGCAGCGGCTCCGCCGCGGCGGCGAGCAGGGCCGCCATTTTTGGTCCGGCATGCGGCGCCTCGCGCGCCCAGCCGGCCGTCTCGCGCACATTGGCAAAGGACAAGGCGGCTTCCGTGCCTGCCTCCGCGGCGAGCTCGGCAAAGAGCGGCGCTTCCTGCGTACAGCCGATCGTGATCGGCCCGCCGCCGGCAAAGGCGCCGCGGAGCAGGTCGGTCTGGCGGCGACAGAGCTGGTCGGCACGAACGAGCGTGCCGTTGCGACAGGCGCGGGCGAGCGCGGCCTCGTCGAGCGGCATCGTGCCTTCGCAGGAACAGACGAAAACGGTGGGATTGCGCTCGGCCACGCGAAACTCCGTTGCGCCGCCGGCCCGTGCCGGCCACACTTTTCAGGTTATAGTCGTTATAAATAAAAACTGCGAACCGGGCACCCATGACGACCGACCTGCGCCGCCGCATCCGAACGCTGAGCCGGCCGGAGCTCGACCTGCCGCCGCCGTTCCGGCTGGTGACGGCGCGCGAATCGGTCGACGCATTCCGGCACGCCGTCGCGATCGCGGACAGCGAGGGCGCCGGGACGCTGGTCCATGTCGGCCGGTTCGACATGGCTGAGTTCGCGGTCGTGCTCGAGCCCGACGAGCCGCTGCATCTCGCCCGCCGCACCTTCTATGCCGGCTGCGTCGCGCTCGCGGACGCGCTGCTGGTGCATGCGCCTCCCGAGAAGCCGGTCGTTTTCGAGTGGCCTGACGCGGTGCGCGTCGACGGCGGGCTCGTCGGCGGCGCGCGGCTGGCGTGGCCGGCCGATGCGGATGAAGCGGCGCCGCCGCGTTGGCTGGTGTTCGGCGCGATGATCCGCACGGTGGCGTTGGGCGAGGACGAGCCCGGCCTTCATCCGCTAGGGACTGCGCTCGAAGCGGAGGGCTTCGAAACGATCGGCACCGGCGGCCTGGCCGAGAGCTTCGCGCGTCACCTGATGGTGGCCGTCGACGCGTGGCAGGAGCGTGGCTTCGCCGCGGTGGGACGCGACTATTTGAAGCGGCTGGCGCCGCAGGCCGGCACCGAATTCGGCCTCGCGGACAATGGCGACCTGCTGGTGCGGCGGCGCGACGGCACCGAGATCGCGCGGCGGCGACTCGCGACGGCTCTCGCGCAGCCGTCGTGGTTCGATCCGGCGACCGGAGGGCCGCGGCGATGAAGCTGCTGCGCACGATCAGGCTCGACCCGTCCGACACGTTCGTGTTTGCGCGCGCGGCCGAACCTGGGGAATGGGCGGTGTCGGGTGCATTCGCGTTCTGGGATTGCGACCCTGCGACGCTTACAGGCAAGGCGCGGGCGGCGTTTCGCAGCGGCTTCCTCGGGATCGATTCGCTCGGCCGTTCGACGCTGGCGCAGATCGTCGAGGCTTCGGCCGCAGACCGCGAAACCGCGGTGACGCAACTGGCGGAGCGGCTGGTCGACCATTTCGGTGCGCCCGATCTCGACGCGGCGCGCGCTGCTGCCGAAGAGGAGATCGCATTCGCGGAATCGCTGTGCGTTCATCCCGCGGACACGCTGATCGCGGTGCAGCGCACGGTCGAGGCGGACGGCGTGCGCGAAGCGTTTCGTTCGCTGCATCCACGTCAGGCGGGAAGCGGCTTTCGTGCGTTCTCGTTCCTGGAAACCGACGAGGCCGACGAAGAGGCGCAAGACGACGCGGTCGATCTGATCGCATTGGCGAAAGAAAGCGGACGATGAAGGATTTCTGGCTCTCGTGCGGGCACCATCTGCTCGACCGCGACGAAGGCGGCGGGCTGGTCGTGACCGACGAGTTCATCAAGGTCTATTTCGCGCGGCCGGAACTGGCGCCGCCGGCGGATGCCTGCGCTGCCGAGCGGGCGCTGCACGAATCGCTGCTGCGGGCGCCGCGCCGGACGGTCGCGCGCGAGGAGATCGCGGCGATCGCCGACGCGGATGCGCGCGAGAACTGGGAGGTGATGATCGCGTTCCGCGACCACCTGATGCGACACCCGACGCTCGAGGCGGCGTATCTCGCGCTGGTGCGCGGCGGCGTCGGCCGGACGCCGCCGCTGTTCTTCCATCAGCTGATCCACGTGATCCTGCGCAACGTGCTCGACGGCTGCGACGACCCCTTCGTGCTGCGCGCGGCGGAACTGTTCTTCCGGCCGCAGCGGATGACCGTGCACGAAGGAGCGCTGATCGCCGCCGACGAGGAGACGGTGAACGGCGCGAATCCGGGGCCGGTTTCGCCGCTGGTCGCGATGCTGGGCCTGGAAGCCGGGCCCGAGATCGATGTCCTGAACGAGGGGAACGCGGAGACCTACTGGGAGCGCAGCGACCGCTTCGACATGGCGCTCGACCTGACGGCCGGGCGGCGGGGTCATGCCGCGCTGGCGGAGGTGATTGCGCGCTGGACACGGCACCTGCTTCATGCCGAACTGACCGTCGAGCCGCTGGTGGCCGTGCAGGATGCGCCGCTCCCCTGGTATGTGGGGCTCGACGTCCATGGCACGCGGCTGGGCGATAGGCTGTGGCATGGCGAGGCGCTGGACGACGCGGCGCAGGAAGCTGTCGTCGCGCTGTTCAAGGCAGGCGCCGCTGCCGCCATTGAAGGCGAAGGATTCCTGATCCTGGCGATGAGCCCCGACCGGCTGCTGCGGATGAAGCCGCAGAACCTGATCACCGGGCTGCCGCTGCAGGCAAAGGAGGCGGTGAGTTAGATGGCCGAGCCTCTGTTGCGCATGCGCGTCGGTATCGTGGTCGAGCGGCGCAACGCCGTGACCGCCTGGGCCGAGCATGTCTGGCGACCCGTGGCGGTGCTGGTCGGCGAGCCGGAGGCGGCGCCGTGGACGGAACTTTCGCGCAGCAGCGACGCGGTGATGTTCTATGCCGGCAGCGCCGATATCGGCTTGTTCCGCACCGAGACGGCGCAATATCGGGACAATCTGGCCAGCGAGCAGCCGGCGCTCTGGATCGTACTCCGTCCGACCGGGTACGAGCCGCCCTTCGACCTGGTCCTGGTCACGGCCGATCCGGCGGAAGGGGAGGCGGCGACGCAGGCGGGGGCCGACCTGGTGGAGACCGTCGCCATGCCCGAATCGATCGCCGCGGTGGTCGCGCAGTTCGTCGCCGAGCACCATGTCGAGCAGGAATTCTTCAAGCGCAAGCGCGACAAGGCCGATCCGAACGCGCTGGGGATCCGGCCGCGCGTGCCACGGAACGGCAGACGATGAGCGATCCGGAAGGCTTTCTCGGCCGCTGGTCGCGGCGCAAGCGCGAAAGCACGCAAGAGGCTGCTGCCGCCCCGCCGGCGCCGCCGGGTGAGGCTGCGCGCGACATGCCGGCGGAGGCTCGGACTGCGGAGGCACCGGCCAACGCGGAGCCCGCCTTCGATCCGGACCTGCTGCCCCCGCTCGAGTCGATCGATGCGACGACCGACATCACCCCGTTTCTCGCCAAAGGCGTGCCGGCCGACCTGACCCGGGCGGCACTGCGGCGCGTGTGGACCGCCGATCCGGCCATTCGCGACTTCGTGGGACTGGCGGAATACGCCTGGGATTTCAACGATCCGGGCGCGATCGCGGGATTCGGCACGATCGCCTCGGCGGAGGAGGCGCAACGGCTGCTGGCGCAGGCGATCGGCGCGCCCTCAGCGCCCGCCGAAAGGGCGGAGGCTGTCTCCGGTGAGGCGGAGCCGGCACCCGATGCGCCGGCCCCTGCGAATCAAGAGATCGCTGCGGCGCCCCAAGTCGAGCGGTCCGAAACCGAATTGGAGCCCGCCGCCGATTTGCATGAAGATGCGGCCGACCGCGCCGATGCCGCCGTGCAAAACGAGGCATCCGCCCCGCAATCCGCCGCTAACCCGCCGCGCCGCCGCGGTGGCGGCGCCCTGCCGCAGTAAACGGCGAGCGATCCATAGGCTGAGGCTATTGACCCTGACGAATAACAAGGGTTAGCCTCTTTCCAAATTATAATAGTTCCGATGTAGCGAACGCGGAACTGGGCTTGGGGAGTTTGCCCGGGTGTCGTTGCGGGGCCAGGGTCTTGAGCAAGCCATTCGTGCTGTGGGCGGCGTGAGCGAGCTCGCGCGCCGGATCGGCGTTTCGCAGCCGTCCGTCTCCAATTGGGTGCGAATTCCTGCCGAACGGGTCATCGCCGTCGAGGCCGCCACGGGCGTGCCGCGCACGGTGCTACGGCCGGATCTGTATCAAGAGGCAAGCGTGGCGGAACTGGACGAGGTCGACGCGGCCCGGGCGCAGGAATATGCCGTGCTCGCCGCGCTGCTGATGCGTGCGCCGGACGCGACGCTGCTGGCGCGACTTGCCCGTATCGTGGTCGATGCGAGCCCGCTCGGCCTCGCCCATGCGGCGCTGGCGCAGGCGGCCGGCGAAGCCGATGCCGACCAGGTCAGCCGTGAGTATTTCGCGCTGTTCATTGGCCTCGGTCGCGGCGAGCTGCTGCCCTACGGCTCCTATTACCTGACCGGCTTCCTGCACGAACGGCCGCTGGCGCGGCTGCGCGAAGATCTCGTGCGCTTCGGCGTCGCGCGGGCCGAGGGCGTGTACGAGCCCGAGGATCATATCGGCATCCTGTGCGAGACGATGGCCGGGCTGATCACCGGGCAGTTCCCCGCCCCAGAGGACGCCCAGCGCGTGCTGTTCGAAAAGCACATCGCACCGTGGGCCGGGCGTTTCTTCGCCGACCTCGAGAACGCGGAAGCCGCGCAGTTCTACCGCCATGTCGGCCGGGTCGGACGGACATTCCTGGACATCGAAAGCGAAGCCTTCGCGCTGCCGTCATGACGGCGCGCGCACAGCCTGAGGAGGCGGCGATGAAAGACAAGAGCAGCAAACCGGTCGGACGTCGCGACTTCCTGCGCACGCTCGGAGCGGGCGGCGCCACGCTGGCAGCGACCGCTGCCGCGCCGCTGAGCGCGGAAGCACAGAGCGGCGGCGATGGCGACGCGAAAACCAAAGCGCGCTACCGCGAGTCGGAACACGTGAAGACGTATTACCGGGTCAATCGCTACTGAGGGGAGGCAGACGTGCTGATCAAAAGGACGGATCGCGAAGCGCGCCGGGGATCGCTCGTCGCTGCGCTCGCCAGTCAGTCGGGCGGCGGGCTCGACCGCCGCAGCTTCCTGCGCCGCTCCGGTCTCGTTGCGGGTGGGCTCGCCGCGGTCGGAACGCTGCCACTGGGCACCGTGCGCAAGGCTGAAGCCGGTCCGCCGCCGGCCGCCGGCGCCAAGGTGGAACTGCGCAAGAACATCTGCACGCACTGCTCGGTCGGCTGCACGGTGGTGGCCGAGGTCTCGAACGGCGTGTGGATCGGCCAGGAGCCCGGCTGGGAATCGCCGATCAACCGCGGCTCGCATTGCGCGAAGGGCGCCTCGGTGCGCGAACTCGTGCATGGTGACCGGCGGCTCAAATACCCGATGAAGCTGGTCAACGGTCAGTGGACGCGGATCTCTTGGGAGACCGCGATCGACGAGATCGGCGACAAGCTGATGGAGATCCGGCAGAAGTCGGGTCCGGAATCGGTGTACTGGCTCGGCTCGGCCAAGTTTTCCAACGAGGGTGCCTATCTGAACCGCAAGTTCGCGGCGTTCTGGGGCACCAACAATTCCGATCACCAAGCGCGCATCTGTCATTCGACCACCGTCGCCGGCGTGGCCAACACGTGGGGCTACGGCGCGATGACGAACAGCTACAACGACATTCGCCGGGCGAAGACGCTGATCATCATGGGCGGCAATCCGGCCGAAGCCCATCCGGTGTCGCTGCAGCACCTGCTCGAAGGCAAGGAGCTCAACCAGGCCAACTTCATCGTCATCGAGCCGCGGCTGACGCGCACCGCCGCGCATGCCACCGAATATGTGCGGATCCGCTCCGGCACCGACATTCCGGTGATCTGGGGCATGCTCTGGCACATCTTCAAGAACGGCTGGGAGGACAAGGAATTCATCCGCCAGCGGGTCTACGGCATGGACGAGATCCGCAAGGAAGTGGAGAAGTGGACTCCCGACGAGGTCGAGCGCGTCACCGGCGTGCCGGAAGCGCAGCTCAAGCGCGTCGCCGAGAAGTTCGCCAAAGAGAAGCCGTCGACCTTGATCTGGTGCATGGGCGCGACCCAGCACACGGTCGGCACCGCCAACGTGCGGGCGTTCTGCATCGCGCTGCTGGCGACCGGTAACGTCGGCGGCTTCGGCAACGGGGCCAACATCTTCCGCGGCCACTGCAACGTCCAGGGCGCGACGGACCTCGGCCTCGATATCACGTCCCTGCCGCTCTATTACGGCCTCGCCGAAGGCGCCTGGAAGCATTGGTGCCGGGTCTGGGAGGTCGACTACGAGTGGATGCTGTCGCGCTTCGAATCGAAGCAGATGATGGAGGCGCCCGGCATCCCGTCGACGCGGTGGTTCGACGCCGCGACGCTGCCGAAGGACCAGGTCGCGCAACGCGACAACCTCAAGGCGATGATGATCTTCGGTCACGGCGGCAATACCGTGACGCGGATGCCGCAGGCGGCGAAGGCGATGGAAGCGCTCGACCTGCTGGTGGTGGCGGACCCGCATCCGACCACATGGGCGGTGCTCGGCGAGCGCAAGAACAACACGTATCTGCTGCCGGTCTGCACGCAGTTCGAAACCTCCGGCTCGCGCACGGCATCGAACCGCTCGCTGCAATGGGGCGAGCAGATCGTGAAGCCGATCTTCGAGTCGAAGGACGACTACGAGGTCATGTATCTGCTGGCGAAGAAGCTCGGCTTCGCCGAACAGATGTTCAAGAACATCAAGGTCGAGAACAATCGGCCGAGCCCGGAGGACCTGCTGCGCGAGATCAATCGCGGCGGCTGGTCGACGGGCTATTGCGGGCAGTCGCCGGAGCGGCTGAAGGCGCATATGCGCAACCAGGACAAGTTCGACCTGGTCACGCTGCGCGCGCCGAAGGACGCGCCCGAGGTCGGCGGCGACTATTACGGCCTGCCATGGCCGTGCTGGGGCACGCCGGAGATCCGCCATCCCGGCACGCACCAGCTCTACAACACCAACCTGCACGTCAAGGACGGCGGCGGCACGTTCCGCGCCCGGTTCGGGCTTGAACGCAACGGCGTCTCGTTGCTGGCGGACGGATCCTATTCGGTCGGATCCGAGATCCAGGACGGCTATCCCGAATTCACCTACGGGGTGTTGAAGAAGCTGGGCTGGGACGCAGACCTGACCGAGAGCGAGCGGGCGACGATCGAGCGGATCGGCGGCAACAATCCCGACACGGTGTCGTGGTCGACCGACCTGTCCGGCGGCATCCAGCGCGTGGCGCTGGAGCACGGCTGCTCGCCGTTCGGCAACGGCAAGGCACGCGCGGTGGCGTGGAACCTGCCCGATCCGGTGCCGGTGCACCGCGAGCCGATCTACTCGCCGCGGCCGGAGCTGGTGGCGAAATATCCGACGCTGCCGGACGCCAAGCAGTTCCGCGTGCCGAATATCGGCTTCACCGTGCAGAAGGCGGCGGTGGAGAAGGGAATCGCCAAGGAGTTCCCGCTGATTCTCACCTCCGGCCGTCTCGTCGAGTACGAGGGCGGCGGCGAGGAAACGCGCTCGAACAAGTGGCTCGCCGAATTGCAGCAGGACATGTTCATCGAGATCAACCCGGCCGACGCCGCCGAACGCGGCATCAGCGACGGCCAATGGGTCTGGGTGACCGGCGCCGAAAGCGGTGCGAAGGCGCGCATGAAGGCGCTCGTCACCGAACGCGTCGGCAAGGGCGTCACCTGGTGTCCGTTCCACTTCGGCGGCTGGTTCCAGGGCGACGACCTGCGCGGCAAGTATCCGCAAGGCGCTGACCCGATCGTCCTCGGCGAGAGCGTGAACACGTTGACCACCTACGGCTTCGATCCCGTCACCGGGATGCAGGAACCGAAGGCCACGCTCTGCCAGGTCAGAGCGGCTTAAGGAGGCGGGACCATGGCTCGGATGAAGTTCCTCTGCGACGCCGACCGTTGCATCGAGTGCAACGCCTGCGTCACCGCCTGTAAGAACGAGCACGAGGTGCCGTGGGGCATCAACCGGCGCCGCGTCGTCACCATCAACGACGGCAAGCCGGGCGAGCGCTCGATCTCCATGGCCTGCATGCATTGCACCGACGCGCCCTGCGCGGCGGTGTGCCCGGTGGACTGCTTCTTCACCACCGCCGACGGCGTGGTGCTGCATTCGAAGGAGCTGTGCATCGGCTGCGGCTACTGCTTCTACGCCTGTCCGTTCGGCGCGC
>Ga0164243_10015035_pt1 | contig 10729 bp, 9 predicted proteins | sample OricompcompostOP_FD_108781 | JGI IMG/M metagenome (GOLD analysis project Ga0164243, IMG submission 108781) | Organic Plus compost microbial communities from Emeryville, California, USA - Original compost - Organic plus compost (OP) | ecosystem: Engineered > Solid waste > Mixed feedstock >...
CGAGCCGCACGTCGTCCTGGTGGGCCTGACCGCCCTGGCCGTTCTCGCCCTTGTCGCCCCGGCGGCCTGGCTCGCCCTCTGGCGCGGGGGAGTCCTTCTGATGGCCGTCCTCGCCCCCGGACTCGCCCTCGCGCGGGCGACGAAGGCGAGCATCCGCGGACACGTCGAGGCCGAGTTCGGCCGGTGGTTCCGGCCGGACGAGGAAACGGCCGCGGGCCTGACCGCGTGCGGCGTGGAGGAGCGGAGGTAAGTTCAGCGACGCGGATGACGCTCGCGCCGGCACTCGTCCTCCTAGACATACCCCCCGCCGCCGTTATGCTGAGGTCGGGATCAACGAACCGACCGGGCCGGGGCGACACATGGGCGTAATCGACGAGGCGGACGTGGTGCGCGGCCGTTTGCCGGCGTACCCGGAGAACCGAGGGGTCGGGATCGGGGTCATCGGCGCGGGGTTTATCGTCCGCGACTGCCACCTCGTGGCCTATAAACAGGCCGGGTTCAACGTGGTCGGGATCACCTCGCGGACCCCCGCCACGGCGCGCGAGGTGGCCGCCCTCCGTGGAATCCCGAAGGTGTTCGATCGCATCGAGGCGCTCCTGGACGACCCCGAGGTCGAGGTCGTCGACGTGGCGGTCCCGCCGACGGCCCAGCCGGACGTCATCCGCCGGATACTCGACCACCCCGCCCGCCGGGTCCGCGGCATCCTCGCGCAGAAGCCGCTGGCGATGGAATACGGCGAGGCCCGTTCGCTCGTCGAGGCGTGCGAATCGGCCGGGGTGCGGCTCCAGGTCAACCAGAACATGCGGTACGACCAGTCGGTCCGGGCCCTGAAGACCCTGATCGACCGCGGCGCGCTCGGGGCGCCCGTCCTGGCGACGATCGCCATGCGGGCGATCCCGCACTGGATGCCCTGGGCGGAAGACGGCCGCTCGCTCGCCACGTTCATCATGAGCATCCACCACCTCGACACCTTCCGCTACTGGCTCGGCGACCCCGCCCGCGTCCTCGCCAGCACCCGGCCCGACCCGCGGACCGCGGCGAAGTTCGCGCACGACGACGGGATCAACCTGTACATCCTCGAATACGACAACGGCGCCCGCGCCTCGTCGTGGGACGACGTCTGGGCCGGTCCCGTCCGCGAGGGGGCCGCGGCCGACATCGACATCCGCTGGCGGTACGAAGGGACCGAAGGGCTCGCCCTGGGGACCATCGGCTGGCCCGGCTGGCCCGAGCGCGTCCCCAGCACGCTCGACTACTCGACCGTGCACGACGAAGGGCGTTGGCACCGCCCCCGCTGGCCCGAGGCCTGGTTCCCCGACGCCTTCGCCGGCACGATGGCCGGCTTGCTCCTCGCCCTGGAGACGGAAACTGAGCCCGACATCTCCGGCCGCGACAACCTGAAAACGCTCGCCCTTTGCGAGGCCGTTCTCACCGCCGCGCGGGAGCACCGCGTGGTCGACTTGAAGGACGGCGCCCCGGCGGGCTGAACCGATCCGTCCCGACCGCCGTCTCGTCCCACCCGCCTTTCCCTCTTCGCAGGCCGACGACCATGAAACTTGGACTGATCAATTCCGCGTGGGCCCAAGCCGGGCGAGAAACGGCGTTCGGGATCCGGACGACCAAGGAGATCGGGTTCGATTCGATCGACATCTTCGCCGACCCGCTCGACGCCCCCGTGAAGGAGCGCAAGCTCATCAAGGACGAGTGCGACCGGGCCGGCCTGCCGATCGTCAGCGTGGCCTGCGTCGCGATCGGCCTGATCGACTTCAACCCGAGCGTCCAGCGGTTCCACGTCGAGCGTGTTAAGGCCTACCTCGACATGGCCTACGCGTTCGAAGCCAAAAACCTGCTGCTCGTGCTCGGCGAATACATCTGGCAGAAGGAGGTCATTCCCGCCGCCGAGCAGTGGAAGACCGGGGTGGGCCGCGTCCGCGAGTTGGGCGACTACGCCGCCGACCTCGGCCTGGAAATCGCCCTGGAACTGGAGCCCTTCCGCCTCTCGCTGCTGAACGACGTCGACAGCATGTCACGGTTCCTCGACGACGTGAACCACCCCGCGGTCAAGGCGAACCTCGACATCTCCCACCTCGTCCTCGCCGGGCAACCGGCCGGGGCGGTCGAGCGGCTCCGCGGGCGGGTGGCGCACGTCCACATCTCCGACTGCGACGGCAAGGTCCACGGCGACCTCCCCCCCGGGCGCGGGGTGGTCGACTTCCCGCCCTACCTCCGGGCCCTCAAGACGCTCGGGATCGACGACGCGACCGTCTCGATCGAGTTGGAGTATTCGCCCGAGCCCGACAAGATCGTCGACTGGGTGCGCGAGGCGTACGAATCGACTGCGGCCCTGATGAAACAGGCCGGACTCAGGGGCTGATATGAGAACCCGGCTCGCCGAAGCGGTCCTGGCCGCCGCGCTCGCGGCCGTACTCGGGTGGCCCGCGGTCGCGACCGTGCTCGCGGCGGCCTTCGATTCGTCCGGCGCCGGCGCGGGGGGCCTCATGACGCCCCCGCCCGAAAACGTGTCGACGGGCGGCGTCATGCGTCCGCTGAGCCTGGCCGTCGAGACCACCCGCCTGGTGTTGGCGACCGAGGCCCTGGCGCTGCCGGTCGGCCTGCCGCTGGCGTTCCTGCTGTTCCGAACGGATGTCTTCGGCCGCCGTCTATTGATCGGGTTGCTCGCCGTGGCGGCCTTCGTCCCCTTGCCGCTGCACGCGACCGCCTGGCTCGGGGCGATGGGGAACGTCGGCCGGGCCCAGGCCATTGGGGCTGGACCGCTGCTGGTCGGCTGGCCGGGCGCCGCGTTCGTCCACGCGGCCGCGGCGCTGCCCTGGATCGTACTCCTCGCCGGGGTCGGACTCCGCACGGTCGAGCCGGAGTTGGAAGAGGCCGCCCTGCTCGACCGGCCCGGGTGGCAGGTCGCGCTCATGGTCACGTTGCGCCGCGGGGTCGGCGCGATCGTCGCCGCGGCCCTGGCGGTGGCGGTGCTGACGGCCGGGGACATGACCGTAACCGACCTGCTCCAGGTACGCACGTACGCGGAGGAGGCTTACCTTCAATACAACCTCGGCAACGGCCCGGGCGCGGCGGCGGCCGTGGCCGTGCCCCCTTTGATCGTGCTCGGTGGCCTGGTCCTTTTCGGCGTCCGCGCGTTGTTCACGGTCGACCCCGCGCGGCTCCCTTCGGCGGCGGCCCGGGCGCGGCTTTGGAGGCTCGGCCCGTGGCGGGTGCCGCTCGGCCTAGCCGCGTTGGCGGTGGTCGGCAACGCCGTCGCCCTGCCGCTCTACAGCCTGGTCTGGCGGGCCGGTCGTGTCGGCGGGCTCGCCGCGGCCGGGCGGCCGCCGCACTGGTCGCTCGCGGGGCTGGTCGGGACGCTCCGGATCGCCTGGGACGAGTCGTCCGAACCGCTCGTTCAGAGCGCGGTCCTGGCGGCGGTCGGGGCCACGTTCACGGTCGCGCTGGCCTGGGCGCTGGCCTGGGCGAGCCGTAAGCCCGGGGTCTGGCGTTGGGTCACGGCCGCGGCGGTCACGCTCGCCCTCGCCGCGCCCGGGCCGGTGGCCGGGATGGCCCTGGTGTTCGCCTACCGCTCGGTGCCGCCCGTTTACGACTCCCCCGCGGTGGTCGTGCTCGCGGACGTCTTGCGGACGTTCCCCTACGCCTTGCTCGTCCTCTGGCCCGCCGTACGCACCATCCCGCCCGAGTATCTCGACGCGGCGGCCGTCGACGGCCTGGGGCCTTGGCGGTCGGTCTGGCGGATCGCCCTCCCCGTGACCCGCCCCGCGGTCGTCGCGGCCTGGGGCGTCGCGTTCGTCCTCGGGCTCGGCGAGTTGCCCGCGACGAACCTCGTCACCCCGCCCGGCCTGACGCCCCTGTCGGTCGTCATCTGGGGGCTACTCCACACCGGCGTGGAGAGCCACCTTGCGGGCGTCGTCCTCGTCATGCTCGGCGCGGTGACGCTGGCCGGCCTGTTTGTACTCGCGGCCCTCGGAAACGTGTTCCGGTCGACCGATTGAGCGTGCGGAACGACGGCGTCGGCGCGCAGCGACAACCCTCTCACCCCGGTCTCGTCACCTTTTGCGGCAACGGGATCGGGGTGAGAGGGTTGATCTCTCTTCCGCGGCGGAAGAACCCGAGACCCCGATCAGATGGGGTACAGGTTCTTCAGCTCGGCCCGCTTCTGGGCGCTCCCCTTCGCGGCCTTGATGAGGGGGAAGGTCTGGAGCTTGCCGTCGACTTCGAGGGTCAGCTTGCCGGACCGGATGACCGAGGTGGCGACCCGGACGTAGCGGGTGGTGCCGTTCGGCAGCCAAACGTGGATGCGCTGCAAATTCGGCTTGAAAACGCGCCGGCTCACGCCGGTGCACTTGGTGCCGACGCCGCCGAGGTACTTCGCCTTACCACGGGTGGTCACGTGGTTGCCGAAGGTCGTCTTCTTGCCGCTGACTTCACACTGGCGTCCCATGGGACGAAACTCCTAAACACCTGCAAGCTATGGATCCGGGCGCGACCGACGTCGATCCCCGCCCCGACGGTCGGCCCCCCGCGCCCGGGCGACATCCGGGTCCGGTCGGCGGGCGCGACGCAACAACGGGCCGGCGGTCAGCGCGGCATGCGGCCGGGGTTTTCACCTTCCAGGTGCTGGAGGAGGCATTCCTTGTGCACCTTGTGGGTGGGGACGGAGGTCTTGCACTGAGGGCAGATCGTCAGGTTGGGCGCGACCAGGAAGTCGTGGCTCCGCCTCATTCCCTTCGCCGATTTCGATTTACGTCTCTTAGGTACGGCCACGGATCGTTCCCCCGACGGTCGTCGCTGCGTTGAGTGTGTCGGAAAAGAGTCTTATTATCGGAACCTTCGGCCGAATTGCAAGCCCGACTTGACCCAGGGTGGACGCCGGGCCGGCCGGCGTGGTAGACAGGGCCCGGCGGATGTCGGGGGAACGCTCGGGGCCGGACGGGACCAAGGGGGGCGCATGTCGGACGCAGGATCCACTTCCGTACGTTGGGGTTTCATCGGCTCGGGCCGGATGGCGACGGCCCTCGTCCGGGGCATGCTGCGGGCCGGCACCGCCGCCCCCGGCGCGGTTTCCGCCAGCGACCCGGCCGAAGCCAGTCGCGCGGCACTCGCGGCCGAGGAAGGGGTCTTCGTCACCGATTCGAACCTCGAGGTCGCCCGGCGCAGCGACGCGCTCGTCCTGGCCGTCAAACCCCAGAGCATGGCCGCCGTCCTGCAAGAGTTGCGGCCGGCCGTCACGCCCGATCACCTTATCGTATCGATCGCCGCGGGCGTCTCGATCGACACGATGGCCCGCGGGCTCGGGGCCGACCGCCGGCTCGTCCGGGTGATGCCGAACACCCCCGCGCTCCTGGGGGTGGGGGCCTCCGCGTATTGCCTCGGTCCGCACGCCCGGCCGACGGACGAAGGGGTGGTCCGGTCGTGCCTTGAAGCGGTCGGGCGGGCCTACCGGGTGCCGGAATCGCTGCTCGACGCCGTGACCGGGCTGTCCGGGAGCGGGCCGGCGTTCGTTTACGTCATGATCGAGGCCCTCTCGGACGGCGGGGTCCGGGTCGGCCTGCCCCGGGACGTGGCGACCGCCCTGGCGGCCCAGACCGTCCTGGGCGCGGCGAAGATGGTCCTGGAGACGGGCGAACACCCAGGGGTCCTGAAGGACCAGGTGACCAGCCCCGGCGGGACCACGATCGCCGGCCTGCACGCCCTGGAGCGGGGCGGCCTGCGGGCCGCGCTGATCGACGCCGTCGAGGCCGCGACGAAACGCTCGGCCGAACTCGCCGCGGCGGCCGCGCGGGTCGAGACGCCGCCACCGGGGAGACCGGCCTGACGTGAAGCTCGGCCTGATTTCCGACGTCCACGGCGACCCCGTCGCCCTGGAACTGGCCTGGGCCCACCTGACCGTCCTCGGCGCCGACCGGATCGTCTGCGCCGGCGACGTCGTCGGCTACGGCCCCCTGCCCGACCGCGTCGTGAGCTTCCTTGAGACCCACCAGATCGCCTCGGTCCGCGGCAACCACGACCGCTGGGCCCTGGAGCGCGGGCTCGGCGTCCCGGACGAGTTCGGCGGGGGCCTGCCGTCGAAGGAGACGCTCGCCTACCTCGCCACGCTCCCGTTCGACCTGCCCGTCGCCGGGTCCGGCCGGGTCGGCGTGGTCGTCCACGGCTCGGTCAATGACGACATGGAGTTCGTGACGCGGGAGAAGCACCCCCCGCACGTCCTCCGCGGTTGGCTGGAAGACCTCCGGGCCGACTTCCTCGTGGTCGGCCACACGCACCGGCCGATGTGGTACCGCTGTGAATCCGGGCTCGTCGTCAACCCCGGCTCCGTCCTCTCCGCGCCGAGGGCGACGACCTCGCGGACGTTCGCCCTGTTGGACCTGGGAACCCTGGACGTCACGTTCCACGACGTCGAGTCCGGCGCGCCGGTCGAAGTCGAACCCTGGCCCGAGGAATCGAAAGGCTGACGGCCCGTCGGCTTCCCAAGGCCCCGTTCAATCCCGTCAATCCGACCTGTCGGTCGGAGCGTCATTCCCGCCCGGCCCCGGGTGTGATAGACTGGCGTTTTGGTCTCGCGCGAGGCGGCAAGACCGGCCGGCGCGGCCTTCATTCCCGAGTTGAGAGGTTCGGCACGTTCTATGGAAGCCCAGGCCCCCGCCGAGCGCCCCGTTCTGGTCCTCGACTTCGGCGCGCAGTACGTCCAGTTGATCGCCCGGCGGGTCCGCGAGCGGCACGCCTTCGCCCGGATCGTGCGGCACGACGTGACGGTGGAGCGGGTCCGCGAGTTGAACCCGCTGGCCCTGATCCTCTCGGGCGGGCCGTCGAGCGTCTACGAGGCGGGGGCCCCGAAGTGCGACCCGGCGCTGTTCGACCTGGGAATCCCCGTGCTGGGCATCTGCTACGGGATGCAACTCGTCTGTGAGGCGATGGGCGGGCTCGTGAAGCCGGCCCCCGCGCGGGAGTTCGGCCGGGCCGAGTGCACGGTCACCGCGGCCGGCGAACCCCTCTTGCACGACGTGCCCCACGCGACCACCGTCTGGATGTCGCACGGCGACCAGGTCCACGACGCCGGCCCCGACTTCATCCCCCTGGCCGTCACGTCGACCTGCCCGCTCGCCGCCGTGAAGCACAAGACGCGGCCGCTCTACGGCCTCCAGTTCCACCCGGAGGTCAACCACACGCCTTACGGCGCCCTCATGATCGGGAACTTCCTCGACCGGGTCTGCGGGAACCCGAAGTCGTGGACGATGGAGAAGTTCATCGACCGGTCGGTGGACGAGATCCGGCGGCGGGTCGGGCCGACGGACCGCGTCGTCTGCGGGCTCTCCGGCGGGGTCGACTCGGCGGTCGCCGCGGCGCTCCTGGCCCGGGCGCTCGGGCCGCGGGTGGTCTGCGTCTTCGTCGACAACGGCCTGCTCCGCTCCGGCGAGCGCGACGCCGTGGCCGAGGCGTTCGGCGCCCACAGCGACGCCGAACTCCGCGTGGTCGACGCCTCGGACCGGTTCCTCAACGCCTTGAAAGGCGTGACCGACCCGCAAGAGAAGCGGGTGCGGATCGGCCACACGTTCATCGACGTCTTCCGCGACGAGGCCCGGTCGATCGACTCGGCCCGGTTCCTCGCGCAAGGGACGCTCTACCCCGACGTGATCGAGAGCGGCGGCGACCCCGACGGCCCGGCCGCCACGATCAAGCACCACCACAACGTCGGCGGCCTCCCCGCCGAACTCGGGTTCGAGTTGATCGAGCCGCTCCGCGACCTGTTCAAAGACGAGGTCCGCCGGCTCGGCCTCGAACTCGGCCTCCCCGACGGCATGGTCTGGCGCCACCCCTTCCCCGGCCCCGGGCTCTCCGTCCGCTGCCTGGGCGAGGTCACGCGACCCCGACTGGAGGTGCTCCGCCAGGCCGACGCGATCTTCCTCGAAGAACTCCGTAACGCCGGGCTCGAACGCCAGATCGCCCAGGCGTTCGCCGTGCTCCTTCCGGTGCAGTCGGTCGGCGTCATGGGCGACGGCCGCACCTACGAAAACGCGATCGCCCTCCGCGCCGTCGAGACCGACGACTTCATGACGGCCGACTGGTCGCGCATCCCCCACGACGTGCTCGCCCGCGCCTCCACCCGGATCATCAACGCCGTCAAAGGGGTCAACCGCGTCGTCTACGACGTGACGAGCAAGCCCCCGGGGACGATCGAGTGGGAGTGACCGGCCCGGCTTATTAAACCGCCTCACGAGCGCGAGCCCCGTCCACGGGGCTCGTTTTCATTTCGAACGCCGCGTCGTTTCCGCACACGCGAACGTCCACCCCGGCCGGCACGCATTGCATTCCCCCCGGACGGGGATAGACTAACGGCGGTGAACCCCTTTCCCCACCCGTCCCGTCTCCGAGTTCGTACCGGAGGGTCCGATGCCGATGCCGTTATCGAGACTGGCGATCCGCACGCTCGCGTTGGCCGTGCTTCTGGCGGTCTCGTCCGCCGCCCGCGCCGAGACCAAGACCCTCGCCCGCTGCGGCCAGGGGTTCCTTGAGGAGGTCGACGGCTACAAGGTGCTGCACCTCAAGGGCACCCCGTACGAGATGGGCTACCAGCAGGGGGCGCTGCTCAAGAACGACATCAAGGAACTCGTTCACTTCCTGTTCGAAGTCAAGGCCAAGGAGCTGAAGGCGGAGGTGGGTGGGATCAACCTCCTAAACCCGAAGCGGGCGATCGGCGGGATCGCCGCGAGCCAGAAGAAGCACGTCCCCGCGCGGTTCTACGAGGAGTTCCAGGGCATCGCCGACGGCTCCGGGCTGAACGTGCAGGACGTGATCGCCGCCAACTTCATCCCCGAGCTGTTCCACTGTTCGGGCTTCGCCCTGAGCGGGTCCGCGACGAAGGACGGCACCCTCTACCACGGCCGCATCCTCGACTACGGCTGCGACTGGCGGCTCCAGGAGCACGCCGTGCTGACCGTCGCCGAGCCGGAAGGGAAGATCCCGTTCGTCAACGTGACCTACGCCGGCTTCATCGGCAGCGTCACCGGGATGAACGCCAAGAAGATCTCGATCGGCGAGATGGGCGGGCGCGGCCTGGGGCACTGGGACGGCGTCCCGATGGCCTTCCTCGTCCGCATGGCGCTCGAAGAGGCGAACACGCTCGACGAGGCGGTCGCGACCTTCCGCGACAACCCGAGGACGTGCGAATACTATTACGTGATCGCCGACGGCAAGACCGGCCAGGGGGTCGGGATGGAAGCCTCGTGGGACACCTTCGGCGTGGTCAAGATGGGCGAGTCGAACCCCAAGCTCCCCGACCCGGTCAAGGACGCGGTGCTCCTCTCGGCCGGCGACCGCTACAAGGAACTGGTCAAGCGCGTGAAGGAAGGCCACGGGACGTTCGACGCCGAGAGCGCCCGGCGCCTGATGGACCGGCCGGTCGCCATGAAGTCGAACCTCCACAGCGTCCTCTTTGAGACGGGGACCTCCCGCCTCTGGATCGCGAACGCCTCCACCGACGGCCAGCCGGCCGTCACCCAGCCCTTCCACGCGTTCCGCTTCACCGAACTGCTCACCCACAAGGCCGACCCCTCGGCCCCCGAGATCCCCCTCCCCTCCAAGCCGAAGGCGAACGCCGCCGCGGCGCGGTGAGCCGACCGCATCGGTAGGGACACATTCCGATTTCGACCGCGGGGGCCGGGTTTCCATGAAACCCGGCCCCCGCGTCGTTTACTCCCTCGACATGTTCCACAAGAGCCAGACGAGCAGCACGAGCGAGAGGATAAACCCGCCGTAGGCCAGTGAGTTGGAACCGGCGCGGAGGACGAGGGCCGAGGCGACCACCAGGCCGGCGATCAAAATGCCGATGGCCAAGGTGTTGCTCGCGCGCGTCAGTTGACGGACCAGGCTCTCGAAGTGGTGGAGGTCGAAGCGGACGGTCAGTTCGCCGCGCTTGATCGATTCGAGCGAGGTCAGCATGACGTCGGGCAGGAGCATGGCGACGCGCTGGACGTCCTCGGCGGTGCGGACCGTCTGGGATAAAAGCCGCCAGGGGTGGAACCGGCGGAGCGTCAACTCGCGCAAGAACGGGTGGAGTTCTCCGGCGATGTCGAAATGGGGGTCGAGCGCGCGGCCGACGCCGTCGATCGTCACCAGCGACCGGATCAGGAGGACCAGGTCGGGCGGGATGCGCAGGTGGTGGGTCCGGATGAACGCGACCAGCTCCTTCAGGAGCATGCCGAGGTCGATCGAGTCGAGGGTCAGGTCGGAGTACGAGGCGACGAGTTCCGCGGCGTCGCGCCGCAGCGCGCGGGGGTCGACGTGTTCGCCGCGGATGTCCAGGGCGTCGAGGGAGCGGATGACCCGGTCGGTGTCCTGGGCAAGAAGGCCGGCGAGCAGGTCGGCGATCCGTTCGCGGGTCCGGGCGTCGAGTTGGCCGAACATGCCGTAGTCGAGCGGGGCGATCACGCCGCCGTCGATCACGCGGAGGTTGCCGGGGTGCGGGTCGGCGTGGAAGAACCCGAAGCGGAAGATCTGCTTCAGCAAGATCCGGGCGCCGCGGACGGCGACCTCGGCGGGGTCGACCCCGAGCCGCCGGAGGCCCTCGATGTCGGTCACCCCGACCCCGCCGATGAACTCCATCGCGATCACGCGCTCGGTCGAGAATTCGCGGAGGACGAACGGGACGTGGGCCGTCGGGTCGGAGGCGAGTTGGGCCTGGCAGCGCTCCATCGTCCGCCGCTCGACGTTGAAG
>Ga0164243_10015037_pt1 | contig 10728 bp, 7 predicted proteins | sample OricompcompostOP_FD_108781 | JGI IMG/M metagenome (GOLD analysis project Ga0164243, IMG submission 108781) | Organic Plus compost microbial communities from Emeryville, California, USA - Original compost - Organic plus compost (OP) | ecosystem: Engineered > Solid waste > Mixed feedstock >...
AGGGTACCGGCATTACGACCTGGATATCCGAGACCGGGAAGGTGTGCTGAAACTTATACAAAGTGTGAAGCCGGATGCCATCGTGCATGCAGCCGCACAGCCATCCCATGACCTGGCGACTCAAATACCGTTCGAGGACTTCGACACGAATGCCGTCGGAACATTCAATCTACTTGAATCGACACGCCGGCATACCCCAGAGGCAGTATTCGTCTACATGTCTACGAATAAGGTCTATGGTGATGCGCCCAACAGGTTGCCCCTTGTCGAAACGCCGACCCGTTGGGACTATGAACGTCCGGAAGACCGGGAGGGTATCTCAGAAAACTTTGGTATCGATCAATCGAAACACTCCCTGTTCGGTGCTTCCAAGTTGGCTGCGGACATTGCCGTACAGGAGTACGGCCGGTATTTCGGAATGCGCACGTGTTGCTTGCGTGGGGGATGTCTGACCGGCCCGAGCCATTCCGGCGTAGAGCTACACGGCTTCCTGAGCTATTTGATCAAGTGCAACGTAACCGGACGCAAGTACACGGTATTCGGCTACAAGGGCAAACAGGTACGCGATAATATTCACGCCTTCGATGTAGCCCGGTTCATTGAAGCGTTCATTCAGAACCCCAGGGTAGGGGAGGTCTACAATCTCGGGGGTGGACGAAGCAACAGTTGTTCGATCTTGGAGGCGTTTGCGCTTGCAGAGGCGATATCCGGAAAGCCAATGGTGTACGAGTACGTTGATCGGCACCGCGAGGGTGACCACATCTGCTATATCAGCAACCTCTCCAAAATGCGCGCACATTATCCGGACTGGACGATTACCATCAGTCTGGAGGATATGGTTGCCGAAATACACGAGGCATGGGTACGACGCGTGCGCGCTGGTCTCATCCCTGGCTGATCTACGTGACTCTGGAAGCTCGATGGAACGGTTGTACTCTCGCTACCTGCGTGTGGATACAACGCGTAACGAGCACCTGCTGTGAAACCCGGCATCTGAAATCCAGACTGCGCCGTGTTCAGCCAGCACCATGAAGGTGTATGTGCAGTCCTTAAAACCGGGAAGATATGTGTAGGTCGAAGCAAAAGACATTCTGGATATGGCGATCTTCGTGCAGAGCGAGCCAGCTCTGCATGAAAAATCAACTCGTACCACTTTGTGATCGCCTTCCGGCACGGTCACAACACTGTACCGGGTGTGCTCTTTGAAGGGAACTTCAGGGAACATCACACACCTCAAGTCAGCGGATTCTCACAGGGTAGGGGAGAGGTAGGAGCGAAAGGTGCAATGCCTGCATCCCTTTCCTCGTCAACAAATCCGCTCTTTCTCTTTTCTTTTTTGCTAATTAGTACTTTTAATCTTTTCCCATCAGCATATCCAGTTACAAAATAATCATTTACACTGACTCAAAAACGACAGATATAGTGTCAGGCGGGACAGATCTAGTGTGGAGATCCGTCTCCTGGCGACAGATTCAGTGATGGGTGCGACACCAGCAGTGGAAAGGAACGACACGATTAGTGGCAACATGACGACACATGTAGTGAAGCTCCTGCCGCCCAACTGATATGACGACACTTTTAGTGTAAAGGGATGCACCGAGACTGTAATTCGACGACAAGGATAGTGACACTGCCGCCTGCTCGGATGTCGTTGCCCGTGTGGACGAGTCCTACACAGCTCTTTTGACATATGCTTCCACTACTTCTGTCGTCATATCAGAGCGCTGTACAGGTATGTTCACTACTTCTGTCGTCATATTCACTAATTGTGTCGTTGCTTCCACCGGATCTGTCGACATGTTCTCACTAAATCTGTCGGCATAATGCTCACGTGTGGTGCGTAGATTGCCCAAACCGATTACCACCCTTCCTGAGGTCATGGGTAACGAGATCAACTGGGTCGTCAAGTCGAATAAGTTCATTGAGGCGCGCTACGACATGAGCGTAGTGCAGAGCCGGATCATCATCCTGCTCATCTCAAAACTTGATCGGTTTGCTGAGGACTTCGGCACTCAGATCCTGCACGCCAGTGAGTTCAAAGAACTGTCGGGGCAGGAGGGATGGTCTGTCTACGCGCAGCTTGAGGAAGCAGCACAGCAATTGGTGGAACAGCGGATCCACATTGCGCATGAGAAGGGGTGGACGAAAGCCAACCTCCTCAGCTTCGTGACTTATCACAAAAGCAAGGGATGTATCGAGGCTAGATTCAACCCCGATATGCGCCCGCTTTTGTTGAAGCTGCAAGGATACTACACGAAGTATCAGGCCAAGCAGGTCATGCAGCTTTCCTCACCGTACAGCATTCGGTTGTATGAGCAACTCAAGATGCGGTACGAGCAGGCGAAAGCCTATGGTAAATCCCCCGTGTTCGAGATTGAGGTTTCCTATCTGCGTGAGATCTTGAATCTCGAGGATAAGTACGACCGGTTCTCGGACTTTCGACGCCGTGTCATCGATTTCCCGACTAAGGAGATTAACGAGCACACGGATCTAAGCGTCTCCTACGCGACCAAGAAGCGTGGACGCGAAGTGCATGCGATCGTCTTCCAGGTTTCGGAGAAACGGGAGACATTGCCGGCGAAGAAACCACAATCCAAGCCAGGGGCCCAGGCCGATATGTTTTCCGCCTCGAAGGACCCTTACGAACTCTGGCTCGACGGGCTGACCGAAGAAGAACGTGCCAGGCTCGAGGAAGAAGCGTGCGCCCGCATTGTCGATCTTGCGGACACACCCGGTGTTCGCATGTATCAGATTGAACAGGCGCAGCGCATGATATACCAGGAGCGCATTGCTGCTGCTTCATCGCAAGCAGCCTAGAGTTGCTGTGCCGCTTTCGGTTACCCGAAACAAGTGAACCTGGGCGGTACCAGTTTCGGGTATGCCCGATTGGGGCTGCATAATGGTTTGGGTCACTTCGACAGCCGGCTTGAATCCGGTCACCGATGGATTGAGAACCGTTCGAATGCGGCACAATCTGCCCGAATCCTCACGCCTTTGAGATGGATGTGATTGCTTCCTGTAAACGGGGCAACACACAAAAAACCGTATGCCTGTGTAAGGACTTCAGGACCGACCATTTCTGCCGATACCCATACTAAATGGCACACGTGCGCGAAAATCGCCTTTCGATACGTTCATAGGAGGAAGGCAACCTGCCTGGCAGGTACGAACGTTCGTGTGATTCACGACGGAGACTCCGTCCTACCATTAGTTTCGGGTTCACATGGAGCTCTTGCTTTCGGTCGTTTTTCTGGTTGTACTTATAGCTTTCCCCGCATTAGCCATTGCGCTGAACTACCTGGCACATCGGGACAAAAGGCAATCCCTTTCCGTTGCTCCGGTTCGGTTCGAACACGAGCATCACCCTGGCAGTGAGCGCAGCACCCGATGTGAAGTTCTGCCTGCACCTGCGCAGAGTTGATCGTACCGCATCGTACCTCGGGTGAACTGGTGTAACGCATTGATCGGCTGCCCACACTGCATGATAGCCGGGGTGATCAGATCAACTCAACTCTAGAGATGGCTCCGGTTCTGAATCGGAACTCCACATGAGGGGCCCGGATGCGATGCTTAAAAATGAGTGCAGCTGGCTAAAGGGCAAACCCCTGTGCCATTACCGCTCAATCAACCTGTTTATCCCGATGCTGCTACAATTCGCTTGAAGTATCTCGGTGTAACAGGAGAAGGAAGCTCTTCAGGCGATTGACACTTCTAAATTTCTTTCGTTTACTGCACCAGCCACGTTAGTTGCGGATAGTAGCATTACCTCTCTGGGAGGAATGCTGGCAATGTGCCCGTCTGTAGGAGCGTTCAGGAGTGAAGTGATTCACGGAGTGGTGAATGGCGCAGGTGCATCCGACACTGAGAGAGCCTCAGCCGAACGGAGGCCAGATATGGCCTGCCGAGCCGGTATATCATGATCCGCCGATATGGGTGCCGCCGCCATCCAGTCGCACGGATGAAATCCTGGGGCGCATCAAGTATTTCGGGTTCGCTGTTCTTATCGCTGCACTCCTCGTGGCGCTTCCGGTCGCATTGTTGCTGACGCAGGCATCTGAGACGAGCGAGTTAGACGACGAGGCACTTACCGGATTGCTCGCGTCCGGTGTGGATTTTGATGAACCATCTGATTACAGTCCCGGCCACGTACCAGTACTAAAACCGGGAGGAGTCAGCCTTACGGTAGATTCCACACCCGATGGAGCAGTGGTGCTCGTCGACTATGATTCCATAGGTGTTACGCCGCTAATAGGGCACAGGCTCAACCGCGGTGTTTACGTGCTATCGATGCGAAAGGAGGGGTATGCTCCACTCGACACGGTGCTCTTCGTCGATGAGCATACCGCTGCTGCTCCGGTATTGTCGATCTCGTTGCGGCAGGTAGAACGTACGAACAGCGGAACGGCCACGCCGGAAGCCAGATCGATTGTGAGCGCAGAGCGTGTGGCGCGTCCGAAAGAGCAGGTAGAACAGCGTACATTGCGTGCACAAGAAGCGGAATCGGGTGCTGAGCGGGCCGATCAACTCTCCCGGCGTGCGCGGGCGGAGCAAGCCGATCAGAGAGAAACATCACAGGAGACAGCGGATCGCACCGAGCCGGTTGCTTTGACGGGGACCTTGACCGTGCTCGTGAGGCCTTGGGGGTCAATATATATAGACGGAACCCTGCATCAGCGCGAGACGGACATCCAGTATACGGCGACGCTTTCGGTGGGTCGGCACCACGTCCGGGTCGAACATCCTGCGCTTGGGACTCGCGAGACGGAGGTGGAGATCGGAGCGGACCGGCCCGTGAACCTTGTGTTTGACCTCTTGCCGAGAGGTGAGGCGGGCGACGGCAATTGACCGGTGATCCCCGGGATGATGTGGATGCATGCCGCTCTCCGATGGAGGGCGTATCCTCTGCATTTGCATTGCGGAGGATAAACTACACAACATCGGTATCGGCAAGTGGACAGACGGTTTAAACAGGGAGGATAGGGTATGCCTGCACGAAGAAGAAGGCTTGGACGACAGGCGCTGGTGTACATGGCTCTGCTGGCTTGTTTTGGATACGCTGAGGCATTCGCTCAAGCTGTATCTCCTTGCTCCGAGTTACTTCCGGAAGCAGAGCGGCACTATGTGGCGGGCGAACTCGATGCGGTCATCACAGTGCTTACCCCCTGTGTAGCGAGCAGTGAGATTTCCGTGGAGGAGGCGGTAAGTGCCTATCGCTTGCTCTCCCTCAGCTATATAAAGCGAGGCGAACTCGAACAAGCCAAGATCGCAGTTCTACAACTCCTCAGCCACAAGCCAGATTACGGACCAGATCCTGTTCGAGACCTGCCTTCCTACACGGCGCTGGTTAATGTGGTCAAGCAACAGCTTACGCTGGCTGTTGCACAAGAACCCGTAGCTGTTGAAGAGCGGGAAGAGTCTCCCAGGGTGTCTCCGGAGCCTGTTCGTCGCCGATCCTGGTTCGCGGCGCACAGAGGGTGGGTGCTCGCAGGAGGATCTGTTGCAGTTGCAGGGATCGTCGCCGCTGTAGCAGCGGGGTCCAGTGGAGGTGGTGATGGTGGTAGTGGCGGTGGCGCATCGGCTCTTCCATTACCACCCGCATTGCCAGACTGAAGCCCCCTTATCTCGCGCCAATAAACACGGTGTCCCCTATATGGGCAGGGTACAACTGACGGCTTGGATGATTTCCTTCATCCTTTTCATCATTTTCGGACCGAGCATCGTTTCGCTCGCGCAGGTGCCTCGCGTCATCAACTATCAGGGACGGCTCACGACGGGCGAGATTCCGGCTTCTGGCTCATTCCGGATCATCTTCGCACTATATCAGGACCCGACGGGGGGAGAGCCGGTCTGGACGGAGGCACACGACGTACCGGTCACCGATGGCGTATTCGAGGCGCTACTAGGAAGCAAGGTGCCGTTAGAGGATGGGGTCCTATCCTCAGGTGGGCGGTTGTACCTGGGGATCAGAGTAGGGGAGGAGGCGGAGATGACACCTCGGCTGCCTTTGACCAGTACGGCATACGCTATTCGTGCAGCAGAGGCGGATGGGGTAGCCGATGGTGCTGTAGGTACGGCCGAATTGGCTGACGGCGCAGTTACTACGGCCAAACTAGCCGATAGGGCGATTTCGAATGTGAAGCTTGCGCCGTCAGCGGCAGTGTTGAGCTTGAACGGCCAGCGTGGCGATCTCAACCTGGTTCAGGGAGATAACGTCACCATTACTCGAAATGGAAGCACATTTACCATCTCAGCAGCTAGAGGCTCAGTTGGAGACATCACCGCTGTCCTTCCTGGCGCCGGGCTCAACGGCGGCGGTACATCGGGAGACGTGACGCTCAGTCTGGCTGATGGCGGTGTTACGCAATCGAAGATTGCTAGTGGTGCGGTGACGACGAGAGCACTGGCCAACAACTCGGTCACAGCGGCCAAGCTGGATGCTAACGCTGCGGTATTGAGCCTGGAAGGAATGACAGGCAACATCGACCTGGAAGGGGATGGAACGGTAGAGATTCGAAGGCAGGGTAACACCATCATCATTCATGGGCGCGGTTTCTTCGTCGGTGCTGGTGAGATTCCGAGCTCGAGGAGGTGGAAAGAAAACATTCGTCCGATAGAAGATGCTGTTTCCCTGGTAAAGAAGTTGCGAGGGGTGAGGTACGAATGGAAAGAGGACGGGCGTGTGGATGTAGGGCTGATCGCTGAGGAAGTAGGTGAGGTATTGCCCGAAGTTGTCACCTACGAGGAGAACGGGATAGATGTGACATCCGTGCGCTATGCACAACTTGTAGCCGTGCTGATTGAGGCAATCAAACAGCAACAGGATCAACTCGAGGCGCAGGAGGACGCATTGCAAGATCTTCGCTCACGTGTTGTGCAGCTAGAAGACATCGCTTCGTCCCGTGCGGCTGATTCCTCAAACGTCGCCGTTTTGAGGGAACACAGCGATGCTCCTGTCCCATGAGCGACACATCGCACTTTACAACCGTGCACTCCTATCCAGTAGAACCCTGGAGAAGACACAGGCTGCCGTCCTTGAGCATGGTATAGATACCGTATTCACCTGGGGTTTGATCGCAGGAATTGTAATGAGCATATGATGGACGTGTGTTTGGCACCGTTGAGATGCTTTCTGGTTGTTACCGGAATTCTCCTTTCGATGGGAGTGGGTTTCTCTGTGTGGGCACAGGTGCCGTATATGATGCATTACCAGGGACAACTCATGGATGGCGATAGTCCCGCTTCCGGAGTGTACTCCATTACCTTCACACTCCACACGAGAGCATCGGGAGGCAATGAGGTTTGGCGTGAACCACATGAAGTGACCGTGACGGACGGTGTGTTCAACGTGCTGCTAGGCGCCACGATACCCATGTCGCCGGATGTGCTGGCCGCCCGGGATAGCCTGTATCTAGGCATGCGCATTGCAGATGTGGAGCTTACGCCGCGTCTGCTGCTGGCAAGTACACCTTTCGCGATCCGTGCCGCTAAAGCGGAGTCTGTGGATGATGATGCAGCGGTCCTGAGTTTAAATGGGATGCAGGGTGCCCTCACCCTCCGGGAGGGGAGCAATATCTCGATTACAGAGGATGCAGGAGCGATAACCATATCGGCAGCGAGCGGATCTACAGGTGGCAGTACCATTACCAGTGTGCTGCCTGGCACTGGACTGACCGGCGGAGGATCGGCAGGAGATGTGATGCTCAACCTAGCGGATGGCGGGGTCGCGGAGGGCAAATTGGCCGATGGGGCCGTAACCACGGCTAAGATCGCAGATGGTGCCGTTACACGTGCGAAACTCGCTCCTGATGGTCTCGTGACGAGCGTGAATAACCTCGGAGGGGATATTCAGATACGGGCGGCGGGTGGCGCTACCATCACGTCAGACAACAATATTATCACGATTACCGCAGGAAGTGGGGGAGGAGGCACAGGCATTCAGGGCGTGCAGAATACCGATGGAGCTCTTCAAATAGCCAATCCGAGCGGACCTACAGCTACGGTGAATGTGGTGAGCAAAGGTATAAAAACCGAAATGCTTGCCGATGGCGCCGTCACGGCCGTGAAACTGGCCCCATCGTCGGTAGGCAGCGCGAACCTGGCCGAGGGCTCGGTGACTGGACCTAAGATTCTAACGGGCACTATCGATGCAACGAAGCTCGCTCCCAATACGGCTGTTTTGAGCCTGAACGGACAGCGTGGCGCCGTGAGCATCGAGGGAGGGGACAATATCTCCGTCACTCAAGCTGCCGGCACGATCACGATTACAGCGACAGGTGTAGGTACCGGCGACATTACAGCAGTCAACTCGGGAACGGGCTTGAGCGGAGGCGGGACATCGGGGGAAGTCACATTGAGCCTGGCGGATGGAGGTGTGACTACCAACCACCTTGCTGATGGTACGGTGGGGGCAGTCGATCTGGCTGAGAATTCCGTTGACGATACAAAACTCGTAGATGGTGCCGTGACAGGTGCAAAAATCGCAAACGAAACAATAACGGATCTAAATCTAGCTGATGGTGCCGTTACGTCCGAAAAACTGGCCGATGGTGTTGCCGTGTTAAGCCTAAACGGCAAAGCAGGCCACATAAATCTGGTTCCTGGCGAGAATGTTTTGATAGACTTTGACAATAACGGAGATATCGTTATCTCCGCAATAAACACGCTTATTCCGGATGTGCTGCCCAGTTCGATCCGGTGGAAAGAAGATATCCGTACGCTCGAGGATGCTGGTGCGATTGTGGAGCAGTTGCGTGGCGTGCGTTATGTGTGGAAGGAGGACGGGCGGGAGGATATCGGTCTGATTGCCGAGGAGGTCGGGAAGGTCGTGCCCGAAGTGGTGGAGTACGAGGTCAACGGGGTCGATGCCAGGGCTGTGAACTATGCCAAGCTCGTTGCTGTGTTGATCGAGGCCGTAAAACAGCAGCAACACCAGCTGGAGAACCTGCACCGTCTGCGAGAGGCGGACCGAACCATGGTGCAGGAACTCGTTTCGCGGGTCGCACAGCTGGAAGCCAGCACACAGAGTGTATCCGCCCATCCGGATAATAGCAATGAAGTAGTGAGCACCCGTTGAGCGGTTGTAATCTGAACTGCCATGACCCAGCCACATGCATGCGGTGTGTTTCGATGCATCACTGTCGGAATTGCGGTGGTGCTCGCCGGGAGTATGGGGGCAATCGCTTCGCATGCTCAGACGTTCCGGATTGAGTCAACCGCTTTGAGCACGCTTGGCGGGGCCATGACTGGAGGTTCTTTCTCGCTTCAATCCAGTGCGGGAGAGACTGTGCCGGCGGGGCATACCCGGGGCGGCGCGTTTTCCATCAGAAGCGGCTTCATTGCGACGGTGTCGGTTGACGCAGGCAGGCTGGTCGTTGAGCATACGCCGTTAACACAGCCCGTCTCAATCGGTACAGTGGAGATCAAGGCCGATGTACTGGCCACACGCGGTGTTGCCAGCGCCACTCTATTCTACCAGATGGGCGGTGAGGAAGCGTTCGAGTCCACCCCGATGACCGCCGAAGAGGGACGCTACGTAGCGGCTATTCCTGCGAATGCGGTTACCAGCAGGGGAGTGTCTTACTACATTTCTGTTTCCGACCAGAAAGGCAAAATCGAGCGCGTTCCCAGGAAGGGCGTATACGCCATCCGAGTAGCGGTTCCTGATGGCAGTGTCAGTGCCTCACTTCCGTTACCAGCCGGAGAGGCACAGACGAACTACCGCCTCATTTCCGTGCCTCTAATGCTGAATGAGCGTCACGTTGGTGCGGTTCTGGCTGATGATTTCGGTGCCTACGACAGTACCAAATGGCGTCTGTTCGAGCTGACACCGAGCCAGACGGTAAACGAACTTCCGGGGACGGGTGAACTCCTTCCTGGGGAGGGGTACTGGCTCATCGCCCGCGAGGGAGGACGAACACTCGACCTCGGGGCGGGAACAACGGCAGACCACAGTCAGCCGTTCCCCATCCCGCTACATCCGGGCTGGAATCTCATCGGGACGCCCTTCAATTTCGCTATCCCGTCCGCGAATATTCGTCTGGAGAACGGTGAGCCGCTCACGTTGCGTTCATTCAACGGGAGTTGGAACGATCCACAGCAGCCGGTTACGGCAATGCAGCCATTCGTGGGATACGCCGTCTATTCAGAGAAAGCTACTCGTTTGCTCATCGATCCAAACAGGGAGACTTCGAAGAAAGAGGTGAATGCCCTGAAGGTTACTTCCGAACCAGCATGGGCGATTCGTATAACGGCCGAGTCTAAGGGTGCCCGCGACATCGACAATATTGCGGGAGTGGCTGCCAGCGCCGAGGTGGGCCGAGATGCACACGATCAGCCGGAGCCACCGGTCATCGGCGAGTATGTTTCTGTGTACTTTACACATCCGGAGTGGGAAACTATCACCTCTCACTATGCAGTGGACGTGAGGGCTGAGCCCGAGCAGGGAGAGGTATGGAACTTCCAGGTGCGCGCAAACACGAACAGCCCCACGCACTTGCAGTTCGAAGGACTGGAGCGTGTACCGGATGCTTACCAGGTTTGGCTTGTCGATGAACTGCTTCAGTATACGCAGGACCTGCGTATGGATAGCCGGTACACAGTCGGACGCATGTATGCCGACAAGCCGCGTTCATTCCAGCTGATCGTCGGCTCCGCCTCGTTCATTGATACGCAGTTGGAGTCCATCCGAGAACTACCCGAGGATTACGAAGTGTTTCCGAACTTCCCGAA
>Ga0164243_10015038_pt1 | contig 10728 bp, 6 predicted proteins | sample OricompcompostOP_FD_108781 | JGI IMG/M metagenome (GOLD analysis project Ga0164243, IMG submission 108781) | Organic Plus compost microbial communities from Emeryville, California, USA - Original compost - Organic plus compost (OP) | ecosystem: Engineered > Solid waste > Mixed feedstock >...
CGACCAGGACGGTCAGCGCCGCGGCCACCGCGATGCCCGCGATCCGGCGCAACCGTACCGGTTTCGTCGCGGCGATCGCGTCGGCGAGCAGGGCGCGGGCGGTGCCGGCGTCCGGCCGGGCGGCCGGGTCGGCGGTGAGCAGCGCGGCCAGTACCGGCCCGAGCGCGCCGGCCCGGGTCGGTGGCAGCAGCGTGCCGGCGACCGCCCGCCGGTACAGCGCGGCGGGATGCCGCGCCGAGCCGAACGGCGAGTGACCTTCCACCGCCGCGTACAGGGTGGCGCCGAGCGAGAACAGGTCGGCGGCGGTACTGGCCGGGCCGCCGGCGGCCACCTCCGGTGCCTGGAACGCCGGCGTGCCGCCGACCGTACCGGCGTCGGCGGTGGACCAGGTGGGCCCGCCGATCCCGGCCCACGGCGGCGCCGTCGGCGCACCCGCGGCGTCCCGGCCCGGGGCGGTGGGGAGCGGTGGTACGCCGGGGCGCGGCCCGGCCTCCGGATGGCGCGGCGGCGGTACGGCACCCACCGGGGCCGGCCGGGACAGGCCGAAGTCGATCAGCTTCACCGCGTCGTCCGGCCCCACCAGTACGTTGCCGGGTTTCAGGTCGGCGTGCACGATCCCCTTGGCGTGCAAGGCTTCCAGCGCATCCGCGAGCTGTACGCCGAGGCGCCCGGCGCGGGCCGGCCCGACCGGCCCGGACTCGGCGAGCAGCTGCGCCAGGCTCGGCCACGGCAGGTACTCCATCACCAGCCAGCGGGTGTCGCCGTCGGTGACCGCGTCGTACAGGGTGACCACGTGCTGGTGTTGCAGCACCGCGGCGGTCCGGGCCTCCCGGCGCAGCGCGCGCCCGGCCCGCGTCCCGGTGTCCTGGGACCGTTTGACCGCGACGGTACGGCCCAGCTCCAGATCGGTGGCCCGCCACACCAGGCCCATGCCGCCGAGGCCGACCTGCTCCTCCAGCCGGTACCGGCCGGCGACCAGCGCAGCCATCGCAGCCATCCTCCCGACGACGCGCGGTCGGCTGGGGGTCGACGCCGGGTGCGTACGCCGGCCGCGTCGTGCGGTACGTCAGCATAGCGGCGCGGCCGTGCTCGCCCGGTCCGGCGGCGTCCGGCCGGACGAGCGGCGACGCTACCGACACGTACCGGTGCGTAGCAGAGCGGCGCGGGCAGTCGGCGCTTAGGGTTGTCTGGTGGCGACAGCGCGATCGGTGGACAAAGAGGTGCTCGACCGGCTGGTCCGGGGCGAGGCGTACGACCCGCATGCGGTGCTCGGGGCGCACCCGCTCGGCGACCGGACGGTGGTACGGACGGTGCGGCCCGGCGCCGACCGCGTCGTGGTGGTCGACGGCGAACAACGGTTCCCGGCGAGCAAGGTGCACGACGGCGGGGTGTTCGAGGCGTTGCTGCCGGGCGCGCCGCGCGACTACCGGATCGAGGTGACCGACGCGGGCGGCACCCGTACCGTCGACGACCCGTACCGGTGGCTGCCGACGCTCGGCGACACCGACCTCTACCTCATCGGCGAGGGCCGGCACGAGGAGCTGTGGCGGGTGCTCGGCGCGCATCCGCGCAGCTACTCCACCCCGAACGGGCCGGTCGCCGGCGTCGCGTTCGCGGTGTGGGCGCCGAACGCGCGGGCGGTGCGGGTGATCGGCGACGGCATCGGCTGGGGCGCGTACGACGGGTTGTCGATGCGTTCGCTCGGCTCCTCCGGGGTGTGGGAGCTGTTCGTGCCGGACTTCCCCACCGACGGGCTGTACAAGTACCGCATCCTCGGGCCGGACGGCCGCTGGCGGGAGAAGGCGGACCCGATGGCGCAGGCGACCGAGGTGCCGCCGCGCACGGCGTCGAGGGTGTACCGCTCGGCGTACGAGTGGGGCGACGCGGACTGGCTCGCCGCCCGCCGCCGCACCGAGTGGCACGAGCGGCCGGTGTCGATCTACGAGGTACACCTCGGGTCCTGGCGGCCCGGGCTGAGCTACCGGCAGCTCGCCGACGAACTGGTGTCCTATGTGGACGAGATGGGCTTCACGCACGTGGAGTTCCTGCCGGTGGCCGAGCACCCGTTCGGCGGCTCCTGGGGCTACCAGGTGACCAGCTACTACGCGCCGACCGCGCGGTTCGGCTCGCCGGACGACTTCCGGCACCTGATCGACCGGCTGCACCAGGCCGGCATCGGCGTCTACCTCGACTGGGTGCCGGCGCACTTCCCTCGGGACGAGTGGGCCCTGGCCCGCTTCGACGGTACCGCCTGCTACGAGCACGCCGACCCGCGCCGCGGCGAGCACCCGGACTGGGGCACGTACGTGTTCGACTTCGGCCGCCGCGAGGTGCGCAACTTCCTGGTCGCCAACGCCCTGTACTGGTGCGAGGAGTTCCACGTCGACGGCCTGCGGGTGGACGCCGTCGCGTCCATGCTGTACCTCGACTACTCGCGCAACGAGGGCGAGTGGACGCCGAACGTGCACGGCGGCCGGGAGAACCTGGACGCGGTGTCGTTCCTGCAGGAGGCGAACGCGACCGTGTACCGGCGGCATCCCGGCGTGGTGATGATCGCCGAGGAGTCGACCGCCTGGCCCGGCGTCACCCGGCCCACCTACCTCGGCGGGCTCGGGTTCGGGTTCAAGTGGAACATGGGCTGGATGCACGACACCCTGTCGTACGTGGCGAAGGACCCGATCTACCGGCAGTACCACCACCACGAGATGACGTTCTCGCTGATGTACGCCTGGAGCGAGAACTTCGTGCTGCCGATCAGCCACGACGAGGTGGTGCACGGCAAGGGGTCGCTGTTCGGCCGGATGCCCGGCGACGACTGGAAACGGTACGCCGGGGTACGCGCCCTGTTCGGCTTCATGTGGGCCCACCCGGGCAAGCAGCTGCTGTTCGCCGGCTGCGAGTTCGCGCAGGTCGGTGAGTGGAGCGAGGAACACGGGGTGGACTGGGCGGCGCTCGACTGGCCGGCGCACGCCGGGGTCAAGGCCATGGTCACCGACCTGAACGCCCGGTACAAGGACACGCCGGCGCTGTGGAGCCAGGACACCACACCGGCCGGGTTCGCCTGGATCGACGCGAACGACGCCGCCGGCAACGTGTTCTCGTTCCTGCGCTGGGGTTCGGACGGCTCGGTGCTCGCCTGCGTGGCGAACTTCGCCGGCGGCCCGCACGCCGACTACCGGCTCGGGCTGCCGCGCGCCGGCCGGTGGGTGGAGCTGCTCAACACCGACGCCGAGTCGTACGGCGGGTCCGGCTGGGGCAACCTCGGCGCGGTGACCGCGACCGAGGAACCGTGGCACGGGCAACCGGCGTCCGCCACCATCCAGGTACCGCCGCTCGCCACCGTCTGGCTCCGCCACGCCCCCGAGTAATGGGCGTGACGCCGGCTCCCGGCGTCGTGACCATGGTCGGTGCGTCCGGCACGCCACGACGAGGGGAACCGCGGCATGAGCACCACGTACCAGCCGTTCGAACTGACCACCGACGACGGGGTGCGGCTGGTCGGCCGGTACGCCGGCGCCGGCGAGCCGGTGCTGTTCCTGCACGGTTCCGGTGGCGGGCTGGATTCCTGGGCGGGGATCGCGGAGCGGCTGGCCGACGCGTACCAGGTGTGGCTGGTGGCCCGCCGCGGGTACGGCCCGAGCGGGCAGCCGCCGCGGCCGAACCGGTTCGCCGACGAGGTGGCCGACGTACACCGGATCGTCCGCCACATCGCCGAACGGCGCCACACCGATCCGTCCGGCGCCCCGTCCGAGGGCGGCGCGCACCCGGCCAGCACGCCATCCGAGCGCGGCGTGCACTCGGCCAGCACGCCATCCGAGCGCGGCGTGCATCTGGTCGGCGGCTCGTACGGGGCGAGCCTCGCCCTGCACACCGCGCTCACCGCGCCGGACGGGCTGCGCAGCGTGGCGCTGTTCGAGCCGCCGCTGTTCGCCGCCGGGCCGCGGATCGTGCCGCTCGCCCAGCGGTACGCGGCCGCGTTCGAGCGCGGTGACACCGCCGCCCTGGCCGCCATCCGCACCGAGGTCACGCGGGTACCGCCGGAGATCGTCGCCGCGTTCGCCGGCGCCGGCCAGCCGGAACCGGCCGAGGCGTATCGGTCCGGGCTGGGGTGGCGGCACGACCTGGACGCGCTCGCCGCCGACGGCACCGACCTGGCGCGCTGGTCCGGGGTACGGCTGCCGACCCTGCTGCTGGCCGGTACCGACACCTGGGCGCCGATGCCGGACACCATGCGCGAGCTGGCCGCCGTGCTACCGGACGTACGGTTCGTGGAGCTGGCCGGCCAGTCGCACTTCGCCACCATGACCGCGCCGGAGGCGGTCACCGACGCGCTCCGCGCCTTCCTGGCCGACCGGTGACCGCGCCGACCGGTGACCGCGCCGGTCGGTCCAGCGACGCGCCGAGTGGTCAGCCGACGTCGCCGGAGCGCTCTCCTGCGGGCGTACGGCTCGGTCCGGAGCAGGCCGCAGCTCGGTCGGGCTCAGCCCGGCGCGACGGCGGTAGCGACGAAACTCACTGAGAAAGTGTTCGCGGCCGTCGCCGGCGAATCGGCCGCCGGCGGATCCGGGTGATCGGTGCCCATGGTCCACCTTCCCGGTAGTCACGGCGTAACCCGGAAGAACCGGAGCAAACAGGCAGAGGTTGCCGCCTGATGCGACCGTACGAAGCGATCGCGGCGCGGAAGGTAGCCGATGTGTCGGTCGGGGGTGTCGCTTTCGGGCGATGTACTGCTGTCGGGGGTGCTGCTTAGACTCCGCACGGCGGTACACGGGGAAGGGAGCGCGGCGGAATGTCACGGGGCGGGGTGTTCTGCGTGGAAGGGCAGTGGGCGCGCGACATGACCAGCCGCGGTTCGGTGCTGCCGACCCTGGAGCTGCTGGAGCGCATCCAGTCCATCAAGTACATCCACAAGGACGTCGCCACCGCCCAGGAGCTGGAGTACTACCTGGACCGCTGGACGCTCAAACAGTACGACGACTACACCGTCGGGTTCTTCGCGGTGCACGGTGAGCCGCAGCGGCTGCTGCTCACCGAGTTCAACCACCACGACAACACCATCGAGCTGGACGAGGTGGGTGAGATCCTGGCCGGCAAGTGCGCCGGTCGGCGGATGTTCTTCGGCAGCTGCGCGGTGCTCAAGGCGCCCGACCGGGTGCTGCACGACTTTCTGGACCGTACCGGTGCGTCGCTGATCTGCGGCTACACCAAGTCGGTCGACTGGGTGGAGGCGGCCGCGTTCGAGACGGTGCTGCTGGACCGGCTGGTCAACGGCAAGCGGGTCGACTCGGCCGAGTCGACCATGCGCTCGGCCCGGTTCTCCGCGTTCGCCGAGCATCTCGGCTTCCGCGCCGTCTACCGCAACGGCCGCTGATCGAGCACCTTCTCGAAGCGGGCGACGAGGGTACGGTCACCGCCCGCGATCCGCTGCCCCGGCGCACCGCCGACCAGCGCCGTGCCGCGGGCGGCGAACCCGGCGGCCTCGTAGTACCGGCAGAGCCGCCGGTTGCGCGCCACGCAGTCGAGCCGGAGCCGGTCGTGGCCGTGCTGGCGGGTGGCCCGTCCGGCCCAGTCGAGCAGCGCGCGGCCCAACCCGGCGGCGCCGCGGCGGACCGCGAGGCGGTGCACGTACCCGGCGCCGATCCCGTCCGTCCACAGTGGATCGTCCCAGTCCAGTGTGACGGTACCGACCGCGGCGCCGTCCACCCAGGCGAGCCAGGTGTACCCGGCGGCCACCTGCTCGACCACCCATTCCGGGCGGAACCGGGCCGGCCACTGCTCGACGCCGCGGGACGCGAGCCACCCGGCCGCCTCGTCCAGGATCGCCAGTACCAGGTCCAGCTGGGCCGGCTCGGCGGGCGACACGGCGACGCCCATCGGTGCGGCGGTCATGCCGGGCAGCCTAGCCGGTCGTACGACATAGGCTGGGGGCATGCCCGCCGCACTGCCCGTGACCCGTTCGATCTCGATCCCCGGGACCGAGTTGCGGTGGCGGTTCTCCCGGTCCGGCGGGCCCGGCGGGCAGGGCGTCAACACCGCGGACTCCCGGGTCGAGCTGTCCTGGGACCTGCTGGCGTCACCGGTACTGTCCCCCGCGCTGAAGCGGCGCGCCGCCGAGCGGCTGGGCGCCCGCCTGGTCGACGGGGTGCTGACGGTGGCCGCGTCCGAGCACCGCGCCCAGCTGGACAACCGGCGGGCCGCCGCGGACCGGCTCGCCGAGCTGGTCCGGCGGGCGATCGCGCCGCCACCGCCGGCCCGCCGCGCCACGAAACCGTCCCGCCGCGCGGTCGCCCGCCGGCTGGACGCCAAGCGGCACCGCGGCGAGATCAAGAAACTCCGCCGCGGCGGCCACGACGACTAGGGCGACCGGTACACCGTCCACGGTCCGCGGACGGTGTACCGGTACGGGTCAGGTGGCGGCGAGCGCCGAGGTGCGCACCACGGTACGGATCTGGCGCAGCAGCACCGACAGCGCCGCCAGGTCGGACGTGGCGCCGTGGAACTCGCCGATCGCGGTCAGCGCCCGCCCGATCGGGGTGGCGTTCTGCTCCGCCCAGGCGTCCACCCGCTCGGTGGCCGACAGCGCCGGGTCGGTGGCGGCCAGCGCCTCGGCGGTCAGCGCCGCGAGCGCCGCGTACAGGTCGTACCGCAGCGCCTGCCGGGCCTGGGTCTGCCACCGGTCGTGCCGGGGCAGCGCGGAGATCCGGTCCAGCAGCTCGTTCACCCGGAACCGCTCCGACATCGCGTAGTACACGTCCGCGATCTCGGCGAGCGGCCGGCCGGTGGCGTGCTGCACCTCCACCACGTCGAGCAGCCCGAAGCCCCACAGCACGCGGGTGGCACCGTCGGCCAGCTCGGCCGGTACCCCCTCGGCGACGAGCTCGTCACGGTGCTTGGCGTACGCCTCCCGCTCGGCACCCCGGTACAGCTCGCCGACCCGCGGCAGCAGCTCGCCCATGCCGCCGGCGAACCGCTCGATCTCGTCCGGTACCGACAGCGGGCTGCGCCGGTTCTGCAGGATCCAGCGCACCGCCCGGTCCAACGCCCGCCGGGTACGCAGCAGCGCATCGATCTGCGCCGCCGCCGGCACCGTGTTGTCCAGCGCCTCCAGCTCGCGCCACAGCGGCGCCAGGTCGAACACCTCGCGGGTGATCACGTACGCCCGGAGCACGTCGGCGGCGCTCGCGCCGGTCTCCTCCATCGCCCGGAACACGAACGAGATGCCGCCCCGGTTGACGGTCTCGTTGACCAGCAACGTGGTCACGATCTCCCGGTGCAGCGGGTGCTGCAGCATCTCGTCGGCGTACCGCTCGCGCAGCGCGGTCGGGAAGTAGTCGACCAGGATGCGGGTGGTCCACGGCTCGTCCGGCAGCGTGGACGACAGCAGCTCGTCCTCCAGCCCGATCTTGACGTAGGCCAGCAGCACCGAGAACTCCGGCGAGTACAGCCCGAGCCCGCGCTGGTCCCGCTCGGCGAGCTGCTCGTCGCTCGGCAGCCCCTCCAGCGTGCGGTCCAGCCGGCCGGCCCGCTCCATGCTGGCGATCATCCGGCGGTGTACCGGCAGCAGCGGGTGGGTCTGCGCCCGCGCGCAGCCGAGCGCGGTGTTCTGGTCGTAGTTGTCGCCCAGCACCTGCTCGGCGATCTCGTCGGTCATCGCGAACAGCACCTCGCGGCGCTGCTGCTCGGTCAGCTCGCCGGCCGCCTTGGCGCGGTTCAGCAGTACCTTGATGTTGACCTCGTGGTCGGAGGTGTCCACCCCGGCCGAGTTGTCGATGAAGTCGGTGTTGACCCGGCCCCCGTTGGCCGCGAACTCGACCCGGCCGAGCTGGGTGAGCCCCAGGTTGCCGCCCTCGCCGACGACCTTGCAGCGCAGGTCGGCGCCGTCCACCCGGACCGCGTCGTTGGCCTTGTCGCCGACGTCGGCGTTGCTCTCGCTGCGCGCCTTGACGTACGTGCCGATGCCGCCGTTCCACAGCAGGTCGACCGGGGCCAGCAGGATCGCCCGGATCAGCTCCGGCGGGGACAGCGACGTGACGTCGTCGGCCAGCCCGAGCGCGGCCCGGGCCTGCGGCGAGACCGGCACCGACTTGGCGGTACGCGGCCACACCCCGCCACCGGCCGAGATCGTCGACGTGTCGTAGTCGGCCCAGCTGGACCGGGGCACCTCGAACATCCGGCGCCGTTCCGCGTACGAGACCGCCGGGTCGGGGTCGGGATCGAGGAAGATGTGCCGGTGGTCGAACGCGGCGATCAGCCGGGTCGTCTCGCTGCACAGCATCCCGTTGCCGAACACGTCACCGGACATGTCACCGACACCGACCGCGGTGAACGGCTCGGTCTGGCAGTCCACGCCGAGCTCCCGGAAGTGGTACTTGACCGACTCCCACGCGCCGCGCGCGGTGATGCCCATCTTCTTGTGGTCGTACCCGACCGAGCCGCCGGACGCGAACGCGTCGCCCAGCCAGTACCCGTAGTCGGTGGCGATCTGGTTCGCGATGTCGGAGAACGTCGCGGTGCCCTTGTCCGCCGCCACCACCAGGTACGTGTCGTCCGCGTCGTGGCGCACCACGTCCTCCGGGTGCACCACCGCACCGGACGGGTCGATGTTGTCGGTGACGTCCAGCAGCGCCGAGATGAACATCTTGTAGCAGGCGACGCCCTCCGCCTGGAAGGCCTCACGATCGGACGGCGGCGGCGCCTGCTTGAGCACGAAGCCGCCCTTCGCACCGACCGGTACGATCACCGCGTTCTTCACCATCTGCGCCTTGACCAGGCCGAGGATCTCGGTACGGAAGTCCTCCCGGCGGTCCGACCAGCGCAGCCCGCCGCGCGCCACCGCGCCGAACCGCAGGTGCACGCCCTCGAACCGGGGCGAGTACACGAAGATCTCGTACCGCGGGCGCGGCTTCGGCAGCACCGGGACGCGCTGCGGGTCGAGCTTGACCGCCACGTACGGCTTGGGGCGGCTGCCCTCGCCGCGCTGGAAGAAGCTGGTCCGCAGGGTCGCCTCGATCAGCGTGAGCAGGTTGCGCAGGATGCGGTCCGCCTCGAGGCTGGCCACCTCGTCCAGCTGCGCGGTGATCGCGTCGGTCAGGTGCCGGGCGTGCTCGGTACGGTCCGCGTCGGACAGCTGGATGCGCGGATCGAACCGGGTCTCGAACAGCGCCACCAACAGCGTCGCGATCCCCGGGTACGCGACGATCGTGTCCTGGATGTACTCCTGGCTGAACACCGTGCCGGCCTGCCGCAGGTACTTCACGTACCCGCGCAGGATGACGATCTGCCGCCAGGTCAGCCCGGCCCGCAGCACCAGCTGGTTCAGACCGTCCACTTCGGACTCACCGCGCCAGGCGGCGGAGAACGCGTTCTCCACCTTGGACCGCACGTGGGACATGTCCAGCGCGTCGGCCGGCGGCCGCAGCCCGAAGTCGTACAGATAGATCGTGTCGTCGGCGCGGCGGATCTCGTACGGCCGCTCGTCGGCCACCCGCACCCCGAGCGAGTGCAGCACCGGCAGAAGCGCCGACAGCATCATCGGCTCGCCCAGCCGGAACACCTTGAACCGCAGGTCGTCGTCGTTCTTGCGGCGCCGGTACAGGTGCATCGCCAACTGGCCCGGCTCGTCCAGCAGCTCCAGCTTGGCCAGGTCCTTCGACGCCTCGTACGGCGTGTGCTCGTCCTTGTACGTCTGCGGCAACGCCGTCGCGTACCGGTCGTACAGGTGCCGGGACTGCTCGTCGCCCAGCTTGGCGCCGAGCACCAGCCGGAAGTCGTCCTCCCACAGCCGGGTCGCCTCGGCCAGCTCGTGCTGGATCGCCTCGACGTCCAGCTCGCCGGGCGGGTTGGCCGGGTCGGTACGCACCGTGACATGGATGCGGGCCAGCTGCCCCTCGGTGACCCGGGTCGAGTAGTCCAGGCCGATCCCGTTCAGCCGCTGCAGCAGGATCTGCTGGATGCGCAGCCGGTTACGGGTGGAGAACCGGTCCCGCGGCAGGTAGACCAGGCAGGAGATGAACCGCCCGTACGCGTCCCGGCGCAGGAACAGCCGCAGCTGCCGCCGGCCGGCGAGCCGCAGCACCCCCATCACCGTGTGGTACAGCTCGTCGGTGGAGCACTGGAACAGCTCGTCCCGCGGGTACGTCTCCAGGATGTCGACGAGGTCCTTGCCGGAGTGGCTGCGCGGGGACAGCCCCGAGCGGCGCAGCACGGTGTCCACCTTGCGCCGGACCACCGGCAGGTCGCGGGTGGACTGCACGTACGCGGCGGAGGTGAACAGGCCGAGGAACCGCTTCTCCCCCACCACGTTCCCGGCCGCGTCGAACGTCTTGACGCCGATGTAGTCGAGGTAGGCGTTGCGGTGCACGGTGGCCCGCGAGTTCGCCTTCGTGATGATCAGCAGCCGCTTCTCGAGCGCCTTCGCGTACGCCTCCGGCGCCATCGAGGACAGGTTGCGCGGGGTGGCCGGCGCGTACCGCAGGATGCCCAGGCCGCTGCCGTCCACCGGCGCCAGCACCTGCTCACCGGCGACCTCGGCCAGCTCGTACTCCCGGTAGCCGAGGAACGTGAAGTGGTCGTCGGCGAGCCACTCCAGCAGCTCGACGGCGTCCTCGACGTCCTTGCCCGGCACCGGCGGCGGGGTGGTCTGCAGCCCGGCCGCGAGGGTACGGGCCTGCCCGACCATGTCCGTCCAGTCCGCGGACACCGCGCGGACGTCGGCCAGCACCCGTTCGA
>Ga0164243_10015042_pt1 | contig 10726 bp, 6 predicted proteins | sample OricompcompostOP_FD_108781 | JGI IMG/M metagenome (GOLD analysis project Ga0164243, IMG submission 108781) | Organic Plus compost microbial communities from Emeryville, California, USA - Original compost - Organic plus compost (OP) | ecosystem: Engineered > Solid waste > Mixed feedstock >...
ACCGCCAGCCGCACCGGCACGGAGCACGACCCGCCGGTGCGGAAGCCACCCGTGCCGGCCACGTCGCCGGCACGACGGCCGGCCGTACCGGCGCGCACGGCACCACCGTGCCGCCGCGACGGCCACCAGCGCCGGCGCGCAGCGCACGGCACGCCGGGGCGGAAGCCGCCCGCCCCGGCAGGCAAGGCACCACCCGCCGGAGCGGACGCCACCCCGCTTCCGGCGGTCGAGGCACCACCGTGCCGATGCGGTTTCGCCGCCCGCGCCGGCACGCGGACCGCACGACCCGCCGGGCCGGAAGCCGCCCGCCCCGGCAGGAAGCCGCACCGTCGTGAACACGGGGCCCCGCCCCCGAGCCGCACACCCGTCCCGAACACCGCCCACACCGCCACCGCTCTGCTTCGCCCTGCCCGAAAACTCTTGCCCCGCGAGGGGCCGTCGGCCCACGCACGCCGAGGGGAATCCGCATGGCACCAGAACCACCGCTGCTCAGCATGTCCGGCATCACCAAGTCGTTCCCGGGAGTCCGGGCCCTGGACGGCGTCGACCTCGACGTCCAGGCCGGCGAGGTGCACTGCCTGCTCGGCCAGAACGGCGCCGGGAAGTCCACGCTCATCAAGGTGCTGGCCGGCGCCCACCAGCCCGACACGGGCACGATCCGCTGGCGCGGCGACGACGTCACCCTGCGCTCGCCGATCGCCGCCATGCGCCTCGGCATCGCCACCATCTACCAGGAACTCGACCTGGTGGAGCACCTGTCGGTCGCCGAGAACGTCCACCTCGGCCATGAGCCCACCGCCGCGGGGTTCGTCGTCCGCGGCCGGGCGGCCCGCGCGTCAACGGCTGCGCTGCTCAAGCGTCTTGGGCACCCCGAGATCGACCCCGGACGCCTGGTCGGCGACCTCTCCGCCGCGCACCAGCAGATCGTCTCCATGGCCCGCGCCCTCTCCCACGACGTACGGCTCATCGTGATGGACGAGCCGTCCGCCGCCCTGGACCCGGACGAGGTCGACAACCTCTTCCGCATCGTCGGCGACCTGACCGCCGCCGGCGTCGCCGTCGTCTACATCTCCCACCGCCTGGAGGAGATCCGCCGCATCGGCGACCGCGTGACCGTGCTGAAGGACGGCAGGGCGGTGGCCCGCGGGCTGCCCGCCAAGTCGACGCCCACCAGCGAGGTGGTGTCGCTGATGACGGGCCGCAACGTCGAGTACGTCTTCCCGCCCCGCCCCGACACCCCGCAGGTCAAGGCCGCCGAACCGGTGCTCACCGTGGAAAACCTGTCCCGGCGCGGGGAGTTCGCCCCGCTCGACCTCCAGGTGCGCCCCGGCGAGATCGTCGGTCTCGCCGGCCTCGTCGGGTCCGGGCGCTCCGAGATCCTCGAGACCGTCTACGGCGCCCGCAAGCCCGACACCGGCCGCGTCCTCGTCGACGGAAAACCCCTGCGCCCCGGCAGCGTCCGCGCCGCCGTCCGCGCGGGCCTCGGCCTCGCCCCCGAGGAACGCAAGGCGCAGGCCCTGCTGATGCTGGAGTCCGTCACCCGCAACGTGTCCGTCTCCTCCATGTCCCGCTTCGCGCGGGCCGGATGGATCGACCGCGGCGCCGAACTGGGGGCGGCGCGCGCGGCGGTCCGGGAGCTGTCCCTGCGGCCCGACAACCCCGACGTGCCCGTGCGCACCCTCTCCGGCGGCAACCAGCAGAAGGCCGTCCTCGCCCGCTGGCTGCTCCGCGGCTGCCGGGTACTGCTGCTCGACGAACCCACCCGCGGCGTCGACGTCGGCGCGCGGGCCGAACTGTACGCCGTCGTACGGCGCCTGGCGGACGAAGGGCTCGCCGTGCTGCTGGTCTCCAGCGAGGTGCCCGAGGTCCTCGGCCTCGCCGACCGCGTCCTGGTGCTGCGCGAGGGCTCCGTCGTCCACACGGCGCCCGCCCGCGAACTCGACGAACACCGTGTACTCGACCTGGTCATGGAAGGAAGCCCGGCGTCATGACGCAGAACGTCTCCCCGCCGCGGGACAGCACCCCCAAGGTGCCACCGGCCGGCGAACAGCCCGCCTGGCGGGCCGTGTTGTTCCGCGCCGACGTGCGCACCCTGTCCCTGCTCGGCGTGCTCGCCGTACTGATCCTGATCGGCGGCCTCACCAAGCCGGACCAGTTCCTGGACACCCGCAACCTCCAGCTGGTCCTCACCCAGGCGTCCGTCATCGGCGTCGTCACCGTCGGCATGACCTTCGTCATCATCTCCGGCGGCATCGACCTGTCGGTCGGCGCGATCGTCGCCCTCGCCTCGGTGTGGGCCACCACCGTCGCCACCCAGGAGTACGGCTTCGCCGGCATCCTCTTCACCGCCGTCCTGGTCGGCCTCGGCTGCGGCCTCGTCAACGGGGTGCTCATCGCGTACGGCGGGATGGTGCCGTTCATCGCCACCCTCGCCATGCTCGCCTCCGCCCGCGGTCTGGCCCTGCAGATCACCGACGGACGCACGCAGATCGTCACGGTCGACAGCGTCCTCGACCTCGGCGAGCGCGACGCCTACGTGCTGGGCGTCCCCCCACTGGTGCTGGTGTTCGCCGCGGTCACCGTCGTCGGCTGGCTGGTGCTCAACCGCACCACCTTCGGCCGCCGTTCCGTCGCCGTCGGCGGCAACGCGGAGGCCGCCCGCCTGGCCGGGATCGACGTACGCCGCCAGCGCCTCTACCTGTACCTGCTGTCCGGGTTGTGCTGCGGCATCGCCGCCTTCCTGCTGATCGTTCTGTCCGGCTCCGGACAGAACACCAACGGCAACCTCTACGAACTCGACGCCATCGCCGCCGCGATCATCGGCGGCACCCTGCTCACCGGCGGCCGCGGCACCATCGTCGGCTCCGTCCTCGGCGTCCTGATCTTCACCACCATCACCAACATCTTCGCCCTGAACAACCTGCAGACCGACGTCCAGCAGATCGCCAAGGGCGCGATCATCGTCGCCGCCGTGCTGGTCCAGCGGCGTACCGCGAGCACGACCTGACGGAAGGGTTCACCGCCATGCCAGAGCCGACGTTCACCAGCCGCAGAGGGCTCCTCTTCGGAGCCGCCGCCGTCTCCGCCGGCGCCCTCGTCACCGGCTGCACCAGCAACGAGCCCAGCGGCGGCGACGAGCCGGCCGCGAACAACCAGCCGGCCGCCGACGACAAGCCGGGCAAGCAGGTCACCATCGGCTTCGCCGGACCGCAGGCCGACCACGGCTGGCTCAACGCCATCAACGACAACGCCAAGAAGCGCGCCGAGAAGTACTCCGACGTCACCCTGGAGATCACCGAGGGCTCCAACGACACCGCCCAGCAGATCGGCCAGATCGAGACCCTCATCAACAAGAAGGTCGACGTCCTGGTGATCCTGCCGGCCGACGGCAAGGCCCTCACCCAGGTCGGCCTGAAGGCGATGCGCGCCGGAATCCCCGTGGTGAACCTCGACCGCGTCTTCAACACCCCGCAGGCGTACCGCTGCTGGGTCGGCGGCGACAACTACGGCATGGGCCTCAACGCCGGCCACTACATCGGCGAGAAGCTCAAGGACAAGCCCGACGCCAAGGTGATCGAGCTGGCCGGCCTGGACAACCTGGAGCTGACCAAGCAGCGCACCCAGGGCTTCGACGACGCCCTCAAGAACTACCCGAACATCCGCAAGGTGGCCCGCCAGGCGGCCGAGTTCACCGTCGAGTCCGGCCAGGCCAAGATGGCGCAGCTGCTCCAGGCCCAGTCGCAGTTCGACGCGCTGTGGAACCACGACGACGACCAGGGCGTGGGCGCGCTGCGCGCCATCGAGCAGGCCGGCCGCGACGACTTCCTGATGGTCGGCGGCGCCGGCGCGCTCTCCGCGTTCGAGGCCATCAAGGCCGACAACGGTGTCCTGAAGGCCACGGTGCTGTACCCGCCGACGATGGCCGCATCCGCGATCGACCTCGCCCGCGCCCTCGGCCAGGGCAAGGGCATCGGCGGCCTGGCCGAGTTCGAGATCCCCTCCTCGGTGACCTGCTACTCGGCCGTCGTCGACAAGGACAACGTCGACCAGTACATGCCCACCGGCTTCAGGTGAGGAGCCCCGCCCCACGGGCCTGACCAGCCCACCGGGCGGGGACCGCCCCGCCCGACACGACGACGAGGAGGACATCCGAATGGCACAGCCGCAAGCGTCCGAAGGGGCGGAAACGGGGAAGCCACCACTGCGCATCGGCATGGTCGGTTACGCCTTCATGGGCGCCGCCCACTCCCAGGGCTGGCGCACCGTGGGACGCGTCTTCGAGCTGCCGCTCCGTCCCGAGATGGCCGTCATCTGCGGCCGGGACGCCGACGCCGTGCGCACGGCGGCCGGCCGGCACGGCTGGGCGGAGGCCGAGACCGACTGGCGGGCCCTGGTGGAGCGCGACGACATCGACCTCGTCGACATCTGCACCCCCGGGGACAGCCACGCCGAGATCGCGCTGGCCGCGCTGGCCGCGGGCAAGCACGTGCTGTGCGAGAAGCCCCTCGCCAACACCGTCGCCGAGGCCGAGGCGATGGCCCGCGCCGCCCAGGAGGCGCGGGACCGCGGCCAGGCCGCCATGGTCGGCTTCAACTACCGCCGGGTGCCCGCCACCGCGCTGGCCCGGCGGATGGTGGAGGAGGGCCGCATCGGCACCCTGCGGCACGTGCGGGTCGCGTACCTCCAGGACTGGCTGGTGGACCCGCAGTTCCCGCTCACCTGGCGGCTGCGCCGGGAACAGGCGGGCTCCGGCTCGCTCGGCGACCTCGGCGCGCACATCGTCGACCTCGCCCAGTACCTGGCGGGGGAGCCGCTCGCGGGCGTCTCCGCGCTCACCGAGACGTTCGTCCGCGAGCGGCCGCTGCCGACCGCGCCGAGCAGCGGCCTGGCCGCCGTCTCCGCCGCCGGCACCGGACCGGTCACCGTCGACGACGCCGCCGTGTTCACCGGCCGGTTCACCTCCGGCGCACTGGCGTCCTTCGAGGCCACCCGGTACGCCACCGGACGCAAGAATGCCCTGAGGATCGAACTCAACGGCGAGCGCGGCTCGCTCGCCTTCGACCTGGAGCGGCTCAACGAACTCGAGTACCACGACGGCACCGCGGACGCCACGCACGGCGGCTTCCGCCGCATCCTCGTCACCGAGCCCGACCACCCGTACCTGGACGCCTGGTGGCCGCCGGGCCACGGGCTCGGCTACGAGCACACCTTCGCGCACCAGGCCCGCGACCTGGTCCACGCCATCGCCGAGGGCCGCAGCCCCGAACCGTCCTTCGCGGACGGTCTCCAGGTGCAGCGCGTCCTCGCGGCGGTGGAGGAGAGCGCCGAGAAGAACGCCGTCTACACCCCGATCGCCGCCTGAGGAGGACCGATACGGATGCCGCGCAACTTCACCCTGTTCACCGGTCAGTGGGCCGACCTTCCGCTGGAGGAGGTCTGCCGGCTCGCCCGTGACTTCGGCTACGACGGCCTCGAACTGGCCTGCTGGGGCGACCACTTCGAGGTGGACAAGGCCCTCGCCGACCCCTCCTACGTGGCCGGCCGCCACCAGCTCCTCGACAAGTACGGCCTGAAGTGCTGGGCGATCTCCAACCACCTGGTCGGCCAGGCCGTCTGCGACGCCATCATCGACGAACGCCACCAGAACATCCTGCCCGCCCGCATCTGGGGCGACGGCGAGCCCGAGGGGGTACGGCAGCGGGCCGCCGCCGAGATCAAGGACACGGCGCGCGCCGCGGCCCTGCTCGGCGTCGACACGGTGATCGGGTTCACCGGCTCCGCCATCTGGCACCTGGTGGCCATGTTCCCGCCCGCGCCCGAGTCGATGATCGAGCGCGGCTACGAGGACTTCGCGGAACGCTGGAACCCGATCCTCGACGTCTTCGACGCGGAGGGCGTGCGCTTCGCCCACGAGGTCCACCCCAGCGAGATCGCGTACGACTACTGGACCACCGTGCGCGCCCTCGACGCGGTGGACCGGCGCCCGGCGTTCGGGCTGAACTTCGACCCGTCGCACTTCGTCTGGCAGGACCTCGACCCGGTCGGGTTCCTGTGGGACTTCCGGGACCGGATCTACCACGTGGACTGCAAGGAGGCCCGCAAACGCCTCGACGGCCGCAACGGCCGCCTCGGCTCCCACCTTCCCTGGGGCGACCCCCGGCGCGGCTGGGACTTCGTCTCCGCCGGCCACGGTGACGTGCCCTGGGAGGACGTCTTCCGCATGCTGCGCTCCATCGACTACCGGGGCCCGGTCTCGGTGGAATGGGAGGACGCGGGCATGGACCGCCTCCAGGGCGCCCCGGAGGCCCTGAAGCGCCTCAAGTCCTTCGACTACGAACCCCCGAGCGCGTCCTTCGACGCGGCGTTCAACAGCTGAACCCCGGCGCGGGCGGGGTTCCGGGGAAGCCCGGCACCCAGGGCGGGGCGCACCCGGGCGGGATTCCGCCGCCACGCCTGAGGCGGCCCCGGCCGGGGGCTCGGTGCTCTGCACGGGGCTCACCCGGGGGAGCCCGGGCGCCTTGTGCGGGCGCACCCGGCGAGCGGCCGTCCCGGAGGCCGGCGCCCGCCGTCTTCGGAACGCCGAGCGCCGGGCCGGAGGTCCGGTGCGGTTGTGGCGGGTGCGGGGCCGGAAGGCCACCGGGCCCCGCACGGTCCGCGCGTGCCGCCCCGGAGGGGCGGAGCGCCCGGACAGGCCCCGGCCGCAGGTCGGGAAGGGGACCGGCGTCTTCGCCGGTCCCCTGAGCCGGCATGCCCGGAACCCCCTTTGTCCTCTGTTGGGAAAAAGTTCAACCAGACGCGGTCCAAGGGGTGTTCCCCCCGGAAGAACGCGGTTACCGTCCCTGAGTGTTCAGGGCACCCACGCCTCCGGGGTGACGGCGCACCCCGGCGCCCGCACGCACCGCACGACCAGCACCTGTTCCGTACGGCCCCATCCCGTTCCCGGAGGGACTTCGTGCACAGAAGCAGACTCAAACCGACTCGCACCGCCAAGCGTCCCGCCTTCCGCACCACGCTCGCCCTCGTCACCGGCCTGCTGCTGGCCGTGGGCACCCCGGCCACCGTCGCCGGCGCCCAGCCCGGCCGTCAGGTGCAGGACGCACCGGCCGCGGCCGAGGGGCAGTTCCAGCAGGTGCCGCTCGCCAAGGGCGAACCCGAGATGGGCGAGCCCATGTCGCTCGCCGTGCTCCCGGACCGCAGCGTCCTGCACACCTCCCGTGACGGCACCCTGCGCCTCACCGACGCGGGCGGCACCACCAGGGTGGCCGGCCGTCTCGACGTCTACAGCCACGACGAGGAGGGCCTCCAGGGCGTCGGGGTGGACCCCGACTTCAAGAACAACCGGGCCATCTACCTCTACTACGCCCCGCCCCTCGACACGCCCGCCGGGGACGCCCCGGAGACCGGCACCGCCGAGGACTTCGCCAAGTTCGACGGCGTCAACCGCCTCTCCCGGTTCACCCTGAACCCCAACGGCACCCTCGACCTGTCCAGCGAGAAGAAGATCCTGGACGTCGCGGCCTCCCGCGGCATCTGCTGCCACGTCGGCGGCGACATCGACTTCGACGCCGAGGGCAACCTCTACCTGTCCACCGGCGACGACTCCAACCCGTTCGCCTCCGACGGCTACACGCCGATCGACGAGCGCGACAACCGCAACCCCGCCTTCGACGCCCGCCGCAGCGCCGGCAACACCAACGACCTGCGCGGCAAGATCCTGCGCATCAAGGTCAACGAGGACGGGTCGTACGACATCCCGGAGGGCAACCTCTTCCCGCCGGGCACCGAGAAGACCCGTCCCGAGATCTACGCGATGGGCTTCCGCAACCCGTTCCGGATCAGCGTCGACGAGAAGACCGGCGTGGTCTACGTCGGCGACTACGGCCCCGACGCCGGCACCGCCAGCCCGACCCGCGGCCCGGCCGGCCAGGTCGAGTTCGCCAAGGTGACGAAGGCCGCCAACTTCGGCTGGCCGTTCTGCACCGGCGACAACGACGCCTACGTCGACTACGACTTCGCCACCGGCGAGTCCGGCGAGAAGTTCGACTGCTCCGCGCCGAAGAACACCTCCCGGCACAACACCGGCCTGGTCGACCTGCCGCCCGCCCAGCCCGCCTGGATCCCCTACGACGGCGGCTCCGTCCCCGAGTTCGGCAGCGGCTCCGAGTCCCCGATGGCGGGCCCGGTCTACCACTACGACCCGCAGCTGGAGTCGTCCGTCAAGTTCCCCGAGGAGTTCGACGGCGACTTCTTCGCCGGCGAGTTCGGGCGCCGCTGGATCAAGCGCATCGAGCAGAACGAGGACGGCTCGGTCGCGAAGATCAACGACTTCCCGTGGACCGGCACGCAGATCATGGACATGGACTTCGGCCCCGACGGCGCGCTCTACGTCCTCGACTACGGCCTGTCCTGGTTCCAGGGCGACGAGAACTCCGCGCTGTACCGCATCGAGAACGCCGAGGACGGCTTCTCGCCGATCGTCGGAGTCACCGCGGACCGCACGTCCGGCGCGGCCGGCCTGAAGGTCGCGTTCACCGCCACCGCGGAGGACGCCGACTCCCCGGAGCTCACCTACGCCTGGGACTTCGGCGACGGCACGACGGGCGAGGGACTCAACCCCACGCACAAGTACAAGAAGGTCGGCACCTACACGGCGACCTTCACCGCGAAGGACCCCGAGGGCAACACCGGTAACGCCAGCGTCCGGATCGTCGTCGGCAACACCGAGCCCAAGGTGAAGATCGACGTCCCCGGCAACGGCAGCATGGCCGCCTTCGGCGAGCCCGTGCCGTTCAAGGTGACCGTCACCGACCCCGAGGAGACGATCGACTGCTCCAAGGTCAAGGTCGCCTACAGCCTCGGCCACGACTCCCACGCCCACGAGCTCACCAGCGAGACGGGCTGTGAGGGCACCCTCACGCCGCCCCCGGGCGACGGCGGCCACGACCCCAACGCCAACATCTACGGTGTCGTCGGCGCCAGTTACACCGACGGCGGTGCAGGCGGACAGGAGGCGCTGACCGGCACGGCCCGCGCTGTCCTCCAGCCGCTGCACCGCCAGGGCGAGCACTTCACCTCGCAGTCCGGCGTCAGCGTCATCGACAAGTCCCAGGCCAACGGCGGCAAGACCGTCGGCGACATCAACGACGGCGACTGGATCTCCTTCAGCCCCTACCGCTTCGACGGGCAGAAGAAGATGACCGTACGGGCCTCCTCCGGCGGCTCCGGCGGCTACATCGAGCTGCGCACCGGCTCCCCCGAGGGCCCGCTGCACGGCTCGGCGTACATCCCGCCGACCGGCGGCTGGGAGACGTTCCAGGACGTCGACGTCCCGCTGCGGGCACTGCCGAAGAAGACCACCGAGATCTACCTGGTCTTCCGCGGCGGCGAGGGCGCCCTGTACGACGTGGACGACTTCGAGTTCTCCAAGGAGCCGTTCAAGCAGGGCAAGAAGGTGCTGGTCTTCTCCAAGACCGCCGGCTTCCGGCACGACTCCATCGAGACCGGCGTCGCCGCCCTGAAGGAACTCGGCGCCCCGGCCGGCATCTCGGTCACCGCGACCGAGGAGGCCGGACAGTTCACCACCGCCAACCTCGCCAAGTACGACGCGGTCGCCTTCCTGTCCACCACCGGTGACGTCCTCAACGCCGACCAGCAGAAGGCGTTCGAGAACTACGTCAAGAACGGCGGCGGCTACATGGGCATCCACGCCGCCGCCGACACCGAGTACGACTGGGAGTTCTACGGCGGACTCGTCGGCGCCTACTTCGCCTCGCACCCGGCCATCCAGAAGGCCACCGTGCGCGTCGAGGACCACGACCACCCGGCCACCGCGCACCTGGACGACACCTGGGAGCGCACCGACGAGTGGTACAACTACCGCACCAACCCGCGGGACAAGGCCAAGGTCCTCGCCACCCTGGACGAGACCACCTACCAGGGCGGCACCATGAAGGGCGACCACCCGATCGCCTGGTGCCAGACCTACGGCGGCGGCCGCTCCTTCTACACCGGCGGCGGCCACACCAAGGAGTCGTACGCCGACGAGGCCTTCCGCGCCCACCTGCTCGGCGGCCTCCAGTACGCCACCGGCCAGGTGAAGGCCGACTGCAAGCCGGACACGGGCTACCGGAAGATCTTCAACGGCCAGACCCTGGACGGCTGGAAGCAGGCCGGCCCCGGCAGGTTCGTCGTCAAGGACGGCGGGGTCATGGAGTCCGAGGGCGGCATGGGTCTCCTCTGGTACCAGGCCAAGGAGCTGAAGTCGTACTCGCTGAAGCTCGACTGGAAGATGCGCGGCGACGACAACTCCGGTGTCTTCGTGGGCTTCCCGGCCTCCGACGACCCGTGGTCGGCGGTCGACCGGGGCTACGAGGTCCAGATCGACGCGACGGACGCGGTGGACCGCACCACCGGTGCGATCTACACGTTCAAGGCGGCGAACATCAAGGCCCGTGACCAGGTGCTGCGCCCGCCCGGGCAGTGGAACTCCTACGAGATCAAGGTCAAGGGCGAGCGGCTCCAGGTGTTCCTGAACGGGGTGAAGATCAACGACTTCACCAACAAGGACCCGCAGCGGAGCCTGACCGACGGCTACATCGGCCTGCAGAACCACGGTCCCGACGACAAGGTGTCCTTCCGCAACATCCAGCTGAAGGAACTGCCCTCCTAGGGCCCCGAGAACGGCGGCGGGCGGGTGGACGCCGGACCCCCGCCCGCCGCCTCCCCC
>Ga0164243_10015043_pt1 | contig 10726 bp, 10 predicted proteins | sample OricompcompostOP_FD_108781 | JGI IMG/M metagenome (GOLD analysis project Ga0164243, IMG submission 108781) | Organic Plus compost microbial communities from Emeryville, California, USA - Original compost - Organic plus compost (OP) | ecosystem: Engineered > Solid waste > Mixed feedstock >...
CGGCGAGCTCCTCGGCCAGCCCGTCGAGCCGGCCCTGGTCCCGCCCGTGCAGCAGGAGCGTCGTGTCGGGCCGGCGGGCGAGCGCGCCGGCGAGCGCGCGGCCCAGGCCGTCGGTCGATCCGGTGAGGACGATGATCCGTTCGGGCATGGGTACCAGTCTAGCTCATTAACGAGACGCAATGTCTCAGAACAACCGGTGCGGCGACCCGCGGCGGCGTTCTCGGCGAGCCGGTCGGCGCTGCGGGTACCGGCTCGACCCGGCCCCGGCGTACGTGACCGGGCGGCGGTTCGACGTGCTCGCCGCCAACCGCTCTGTCCGTCTACTGTGGACTGACTGGCCGGCGGTGCCGGAACCGGACCGGAACATCGTCTGGTGGATGTTCACCGACCCGGCCGCCCGGGACGTACTGGTCGAGTGGGAGCAGGAGGCCGCCGCACTCCTGGGCCGCTTCCGCGCACCGCCGCCCGGTACCCGGACGACCCCGCGTTCGCCGCCCTGACCGAACGTGGCGCGCCCGGTTCGTACGCTGGGCGGTCGTGGTCGCGCTGCGCCGGGGCCGCGGCGCCCGGCCGAGGCCGCCGCGCTACCCGCCACCGCCCGTGCGGTCGGCGCTGAGGGCTCAGCGTGAAAGATGTCTCAGCCCGTGGGCGGCGGCTTCGTGATCGGTACCCGATGACGTAACGTTGCCGCCGACATGTTCCGCGGCCTGCTTCTCCTTCGCTGCCGCGACGAGGCCCGTTGAGGCTGGCACCTCGTCGCGGGGATGCCGCGCGCCGGTCGATTCCTGTTGGGGCCACCCGCCCATCTCCGGGCCTCTGACGACGTCACTCGAACCGCCGATGTCGCCGCCCGAGGATCGCCACCGATTTGACGTCCGTACCTCATCTGTCCGGTTCGCCGCGGCACACCCCGCCCGGCTCGCCGGCCCGCCGGAACCGTACGGCGACCCGGTACGGACACCGTCCGCGAGACACGCGAAGAAGGAGTACGCCGCGATGACCGGCGCCACGTTCAACCGCCAGCAACCGTCCCCGATGCCGTACCACCGGTATCGGCCGTTCCACAGCTACAACAAGGTCGAGCTGCCGGACCGTACCTGGCCGGACAAGCGCATCGACCGCGCCCCCCGCTGGCTCACCACCGACCTGCGCGACGGCAACCAGGCGCTGGTCGACCCGATGAGCCCGGAACGCAAGCGGCGCATGTTCGACCTGCTGGTACGGATGGGATACAAGGAGATCGAGGTCGGCTTTCCGTCGGCCAGCCAGACCGACTTCGACTTCGTCCGGGAGCTGATCGAGGGCGGCAGGATCCCCGACGACGTGACGATCTCGGTACTGACCCAGGCCCGCGAGCACCTCATCGAACGCACCGTGCAGAGCCTGATCGGCGCGAAGCGGGCCACCGTGCACATGTACAACGCGGCGGCGCCGGTGTTCCGCTCCACCGTGTTCGGCTTCCCCGGCGACGGCCGGGCGCAGACCAAGGCGATCGCCGTCGAGGGCACCCAGGCGGTCGTCAAGTTCGCCGAGCAGTACCTGGACGGCACCGAGTTCGGCTTCGAGTACTCGCCGGAAATCTTCATGGACACCGAACTCGACTTCGCCATCGAGATCTCCGAGGCGGTGATGGACGTCTGGCAGCCCGGCCCCGGCCGCGAGATCGTCCTCAACTACCCGTGCACCGTCGAACGCTCCACCCCCAACGTGTACGCCGACCAGATCGAGTACATGAGCCGCACCCTGTCCCGGCGCGAGTACGTGTGCCTGTCCGTACACACGCACAACGACCGGGGCTGCGCGGTCGCCGACGCCGAACTCGCGGTGATGGCCGGCGCGGACCGGATCGAGGGCTGCCTGTTCGGCAACGGTGAACGCACCGGCAACGTCGACCTGGTGACGTTGGGCATGAACCTGTACTCGCAGGGCATCGACCCGCAGGTCGACTTCTCCGACATCGACGAGATCCGCCGTACCGTCGAGTACTGCAACCAGATCGGCGTGCACGAACGGCACCCGTACGCGGGGGATCTGGTCTACACGGCGTTCTCCGGCTCGCACCAGGACGCCATCAAGAAGGGGTTCGAGGCGCGCGAGGCCGCCGCGGCGGCGCGCGGCGTGCCGGTCGACGAGGTCGCCTGGGAGATCCCGTACCTGCCGATCGACCCGCACGACGTCGGCCGCAGCTACGAGGCGGTCATCCGGGTCAACTCGCAGTCCGGCAAGGGCGGCGTGTCGTACCTGCTGAAGTCCGAGTACGGCCTCGACCTGCCGCGGCGGCTGCAGATCGAGTTCTCCGGCGTCGTCCAGCGGCACACCGACGACGAGGGCGGCGAGGTCGCCGCGGCCCGCATCTGGGAGATCTTCCAGCAGGAGTACTCCGTCGACCGGCAGACCGACCGCCGTGTCGTCATCCACGACTACGTGACCCGGTCCGCCACCGACGACAAGCTCGAACTCGGCATCGAGTTCACCGCCGACGGTTCCCGCCACTCCGCGTCCGTCACCGGCAACGGCCCCATCGACGCCTTCGTCCGAGCACTGTCCGATGTGGACGTTTCGGTACGGGTACGGGACTACGCCGAGCACGCCCTCACCGGCGGCGGTGACGCGGTCGCGGCCGCGTACGTGGAGTGCGAGATCGGCGGTCAGACGTACTGGGGCGTCGGCATCGACGCCAACATCACCACCGCGTCGCTGCGCGCGGTCGCCAGCGCCGTCAACCGGGCGCGCTGACGCCGGACCGGCCGGTCGGGGCGTTCCCGCGTACGCCTCGGCCGGCCGGTGCACGCCTCGGCTGGGGTTCCGCTGCTCGGCTGGCTGGTTGCCGCCTCGCTGGGTTCCGTGGCTCGGCTGGGGGTTTCGCCTCTGGGTTGGCGTTCGTGCCTCGGGCGCCGTTCGCCGCCTCGGGCGGCGTTCGTGCCTCGGGCGGCGTTCGCCGCCTCGGCCCGGGCGCGGTTCGGGGATCGGGCGGTGCGCGTTTCGTGCCTCGGCGTTGGTGTGTCGGTCTGTTCACGGGGCCAGGCGCGCCATGGTCTGTGCGGCGGGCGGCGTGTGTCGTGGCGTGCGGGCCGCCCGAAACGTCCGACGCTCGGGTACTGGGGCCTGTTGGCACGGAGTTCTGGTTCTGGCCGGGCGCGTACGAGGCGTTGATGTCGCTGGTGGCGCCGGCCGCCCGGCGGTACGCCCGTCATCCACAACCCCCACGGTTGTCCACAGATGACGCGCTCGGCCGTTGGTGCCCGAAAATCCGACTAGACTGGCCCGTGGGGGATCCCCCTGGGAGCGGTGGGCTGGCGAGTCAGGGGCTGGCGAGTCAGGGGCTGGCGAGTCAGGGGCTGAGCCCAGCTTTTCGGACAAACTTGGCGCGCTGACCGAACCCAGCCACCTCGACAACCGTCCGTCCCGCCTGCTCGACGCCGACCCACCCCGACCGGCGCGGCCCAGACCCCCGCCGGTACCGTCAGAGCCCGCCGGTGGCCAGGATGACCTGACCGGTGATCCAGCGGCCGTCGTGTCCGACCAGCATCGCCACCACGTCGGCGATGTCGTCCGGTTGGCCCAGCCGACGCAGCGGCGTCATCGCCGGTATCTGGGCCAGCGCCTCGGCCGGGTTGTTGTCGCGCAGCAGCGCCGTGTCGGTCGCGCCCGGACAGACCGCGTTGACGGTGATTCCGCGCGGGCCGAGTTCCACGGCGGCCACCCTGGTCAGTTGTTCGAGGGCGCCCTTGCTGGCCGCGTACGCGGCGATGCCGGGTGCCGGGCGGACCGTGTTCAGCGTCGACATGTTGACGATCCGGCCACCGTCGCGCATCGTCCGCGCCGCATGTCGAACGGTGAGGAACGCGGACCGTACGTTGACGGTCATCGTCCGGTCCCACGCCTCCTCGGCCAGGTCCGCGATCGGGCCGGCCATGTCGTCCAGCGCCGCGTTGTTGACGAGGATGTCGTACCCGTCGAGCCGCTCGCCGGCGACCTCCAGCAGCCGGTCGACGGCGCCGCGCTCGGCCAGGTCCGCCCGTACCGGATGCGCCCGGCCGCCGGCGGCATCCACCTCGGCGGCCAGGCTGTCGGCGTCCCCGGCGCTGGTGGCGTAGTTGAACACGACGGTGGCGCCGTCCGCGGCGAGCCGCCGTACGATCGCCCGTCCGATGCCGCGCGACCCACCGGTGACGACCGCGCCCTTGCCAGTCAACCGAGCCATACCGGCACGCTATCGGGCGCACCGTCCCCGACCGTTCACCTGGGTGTGGAAAAAGTGTCGTACCCCTGACCGATCCTCGGTACCGACGCCCGTTCGTAGGGGAGGATGTGCCGCATGGCCGATCGTGAGCCGACCGGCGAGGCGCTGACCGGCGCCGAGGACGTGCACGGGTACGTGGGACGGGTCTGTTTCAAGACCGGTCCGCCCCGCCGCGTCGGTGTCGAACTCGAATGGCTCGTCGCGGACGCCGACCGCCCGGAGCGGCCGGTGCCGGTGGAGGCGCTGGCCGAGCGGTTGGCCGGTGCGATGCCCGGCGGCAGTGCCGTGACGTTCGAGCCCGGCGGGCAGGTTGAGCTGAGCTCCCCGCCCGGCGCCGGGCTGGCGGCGTGTCTCGCCGCCGCCACCGCCGACCTGGCGCGGCTCACCGAGTCGCTGCAGGATCTCGGCCTCACTCTCGTTCCCTCCGCCATCGACCCGTACCGGTCGCCCCGACGCCAGCTGCGCACCGAGCGGTACGAGGCGATGGAGCGGTACTTCGACGCCCGCGGCACGCTCGGCCGGATCATGATGTGCTGTACCGCCGCGGTGCAGGTCAACCTCGACGCCGGTGCAGACACCGCCGACGTGGTGCGCCGGTGGCGGCTGCTGCACGAGATCGGGCCGGCGCTGGTGGCCGCGTTCGCGAACTCTCCCGTCCTGGCCGGGCAGGTCACCGGCTGGAAGTCCACCCGGCAGGTGGTGTGGCAGCGGCTCGACCCGCCGCGTACGGGCACGCCCGCCGGCGCCGACCCGGTGTCCGCGTGGGCCCGGTACGCGTTGGCCGCCCCGGTGCTGGCGGTCCGGGGCGCGCGGTGGCGGGCCGATCCGGGGATGACGTTCGCGCAGTGGCTGGCGCGCGACGACCCGCCCACCGCCGATGACCTGGCGTTCCATCTGACCACGCTGTTTCCGCCGGTGCGCCCGCGCGGCTTCGTCGAGGTGCGGTACCTGGACGCGTTGCCGCCGCGCTGGTGGCCGGTTCCGGTGGCGGTGCTGACCGCGCTCACCGACGACCCGGACGCGGGCGAGACGGCCCGCGCCGCCGCCCGGCGGGCCCGGGACTCCGGCGGCGACTGGCTGACCGCGGCCCGGTACGGGCCGAGCCACCCCGGCCTCGCCGCGGCCGCCCGCACCTGCTTCGCCGCGGCACGGGATGTGTTGCCGCACCACGAATCCGAGCTGCTCGACGGCTACCTGGACCGGTACCTGACCCGCGGCCGATGTCCGGCCGACGACGCGTTGGAGGCACGATGACCGACAAGCAGCGGTACGCGGACGAGCTGGCCCGGGTGCGGGACCGCAGCATCGGCCTGACCACCGCCGTGCTGGACGAGGGCGAGCTGACCAGGCAGCATTCCCCGCTGATGTCGCCGCTGGTGTGGGACCTTGCGCACGTCGGCAACTACGAGGAGCTGTGGCTGGTGCGCCAACTGGCCGGCGCCGAGCCGATGCGCCCCGAGATCGACGGGCTGTACGACGCCTTCGAGCATCCCCGCGCCGAGCGCCCGTCGCTGCCGCTGCTCGGACCGACCGAGGCGCAGCGGTACATCGAGCTGGTGCGGCGCAAGGTGTTCGACGCGCTGGACACGCTGCCGGCGCCGTCCGACCCGACGAGCATCAGCCTGTACGCGATGGTCGTGCAGCACGAGCACCAGCACGACGAGACGATGCTCGCCACCCACCAGCTGCGCCGCGGCGCGCCGGCGCTCACCGACCCGGACTCGCCGGTACCGCCGCGCGCCGGCCCGCTGCCCGCCGAGGTGCTGGTGCCGGCCGGGCCGTTCGTGATGGGCACGTCCACCGACCCGTGGGCGTACGACAACGAGCGTCCCGCGCACACCCGCGACCTGCCGGCGTTCTGGCTCGACACGACGCCGGTGACGGTCGGGGCGTACCGCGGGTTCGTCGAGTCCGGCGGGTACGACGAGGCCACGTTCTGGTCCGACCGCGGCTGGGCCTGGCGGTGCCGGTCCGGCAAGCGCGCGCCGGCGTTCTGGGTGCGCGACGGGAACGGCTGGTTCCGCCGCCGGTTCGGCCGCCTGGAGCCGCTGCCGGACGACGAACCGGTGCAGCACGTCTGCTGGTACGAGGCGGAGGCGTACGCGCGCTGGGCCGGCCGCCGGCTGCCCACCGAGGCGGAGTGGGAGAAGGCCGCGTCGTGGGATCCCGCCACCGAAACCCAGCGGCGGTACCCGTGGGGCGACGACGAACCCGACGCCACCCGGGCGAACCTCGGCCAGACGCGGCTGCGGCCGGCACCGGCGGGGTCGTACCCGGCGGGTGCCGCACCCTGCGGCGCGCTCCAGCTGCTCGGCGACGTGTGGGAGTGGACGGCGAGCGAGTTCACCGGCCACCCCGGCTTCTGCGTCTTCCCGTATCGCGAGTACTCCGAGGTGTTCTTCGGCGAGGGATACAAGGTGCTGCGCGGGGGGTCGTGGGCGACCGATCCGGTGGCGTGCCGGGCCACGTTCCGCAACTGGGACCATTCGATCCGGCGGCAGATCTTCGCCGGTTTCCGTACCGCCCGGGACGCCTGATGTGCCGGCACCTGGCGTACCTGGGCGCGCCGCGCACGCTGCACGGGCTGATCGTCGAGCCGCCGTTCGGGCTGTACCGGCAGGCGTGGGCGCCGCGCCGGCAACGGCACGGCACCGTCAACGCCGACGGCTTCGGCGCCGGGTGGTACCTGCCCGGCCGCGCCGAGCCCGTCCGGTACCGCCGCGCCCAGCCGATCTGGAGCGACGCCAGCTTCGCCAGCCTGGCACCGACGATCGCGTCCGGCTGCGTGCTGGCCGCGGTCCGGGACGCCACCGTCGGCCAGGGCGCGGACGAGTCCTGCGCCGCGCCCATGGCGTACGACCGGTGGCTGTTCAGCCACAACGGCGCCCTGGCCGACCCGGAGCTGACCCGCAAGGCGGTGCAGGACCGCATCTCGTGGGTACCGGACGCGCGCGCACCGGTCGACTCGGCGTTGCTGTTCGGCCTGGCGGTCGCCGCGTGGCAGGCCGGCGCGCCGCTCGCCGACGGGCTGTCCGAGGCGGTCCGCGCCGTCGCCGACGCCGGCGGCGGCCGACTCACCGCGCTCGCCACCGACGGCGTCACGCTGGCCGGCATCACCTGGGGCGAACCGCTGTACCTGCGGACCACCGGTACCGGCCGCGTGCCGCCGGCGCGGGCGGGCGCCCCGCCGGACACAGCGCCGGCGGCCGACGGTTCGCTGCCGTCACCGGGCGGCACGGTGCTAGCCGCCGAGCCGGACGACGACGGTACCGACTGGACCGAGCTGGACGACCGTTCGCTGATCACCGTGACGCCGACGGGCGTCGCCATCCGGGGGGTGTGACATGCGGGATCTGACCGCCGACCGGGCCGCCGAGCTGGCCGCCGACGCCCGCGCCGGGCTGACCGCGACGCCGAAACGGTTGCCGCCCAAGTACTTCTACGACGCGCGCGGCAGTGCGCTGTTCGAGCAGATCACCGAGCTGCCGGAGTACTACCCGACCCGGACCGAGCGGGCCATCCTGGACCGGTACGCGGCCGAGATCGCCAAACTGTCCAGCGCGGACACGTTGGTGGAGCTGGGGTCCGGCTCGTCCGCGAAGACGCGGCTCCTGCTCGACGCGCTGCGCGAGACCGGAACCCTCCGGCGGTACGTGCCGGTCGACGTCAGCGCGGCCGCCCTGGCCGGCGCGGTCGGCGCGTTGCGTTCCGGGTACCCGGGGGTGGTGGTGGAGCCGGTGGTCGCCGACTTCGGCCGGCACCTGGATCTGTTGCCGCGCAACGGGACCCGCCTGGTCGCGTTCCTGGGCGGTACCATCGGGAACCTGGATCCGGCGCAACGGGCGGATTTCCTGGCCGGGCTGCGGGCCGTGCTGTCGCCGGGCGACACGTTCCTGCTCGGCGTCGACCTGGTGAAGGACTCGGCGCGGCTGATCGCCGCGTACGACGACGCCGCCGGGGTGACGGCCGAGTTCAACCGCAACGTGCTGCGGGTGCTCAACCGGGAGCTGGCCGCCGACTTCGATCCGGCCGCGTTCGGCCATCACGCGGTGTGGGACGCGGACCGGGAGTGGATCGAGATGCGGCTGCGGGCCGAGACGGCGCAGACGGTGCGGCTGGCCGACCTCGATCTGACGGTACGGTTCGCGGCCGGCGAGGAGCTGCGCACCGAGATCTCCGCCAAGTTCCGCCGCGACCGGGTGTCGGCGGAGCTGACCGCGGCCGGTCTGGTACCGGTGGCCTGGTTCACCGACGACGATGTCGACTTCGCCCTGTCGCTGTCGGCCGCGCCGAGCTGACCCCGGCCGGCCGCTTGTTCCGGCGGCGCTGCGGTGCGGCGCTCGTGCGGCGTCGCCGGTCGAGTGGTGGGCGCGACACGACGAGCCTCGCCGTACGGGTTGGCGCGCCGCGCCGCCGGGGGCAGGATGGCGGTCGGATACGCGACTCGACCCCGGTGACGGCGCGACAGGGGGCAGCGATGGGCAGGGCCGCCGACGAGATCGTCGACTACTACACGGAGCCGTACGGGCGGCGTCCCCCGCCGTCGCTGCACACCGGCCGCGGCGTCGACGAACCGGTCGACGTGCTCGGCCAGCCCGGCCTGCTGACCACCGTGCCGCCCGCCGGCCCGTCGCTGCTCAGTCCCGCCACCGCGGCCGGCTGGGTGCACTACCGGGTGCCGCTCGGCCCGGCCTGGCCGGTACTGGCGATCGTCGCCCGGCAGGCCATCGGGGTCGGTGTGGTCCGGCACGCCGGGCGGTTCCGCACCGGCAACCGTGCCTTCGACTCCCGGTACCGGGTGAGCCATCCCGGCGTGGCGCCCGCGATGCTGGCGCGGCTGGTGGATCCGCGGGTACAGGACGCCCTGTGCGCCAGCGACCGGGTGCGGTTCGTGCGGATGGAGCGGGTGCTGTGGATCCAGTACGCGCTGCGCTCGGCGCAGGACGACCCGGCCGAGGCCCGGCGGTACGTGGTGCGGCTGGCCGAGACGCTGTTGCGCAGCCCGGCCCTGCCGCTCGGGCGCGGCGCCTGAGCTCCGCTCGTCACGTCCTCGGCGGCATCTGCCGGCGCTCTGTGGCGCGCTTTGGTGTGATTCGCCGCCTCTAAAAGCCCCCGCCCACCCTGGGGGGCACCCCGGCAGCAATCCTACCGGGATTTCGGGTGGTGACCGGCGCTCCCGATCAGGCTGTGGACAACCCCGACCCCTGTGGACACGCTTGACACGAGCACACCGCTCACCCCAGTCGGATGCGTCACCGACGGCGCCGAGCAGCTCGCCGTTCGGCGTCCGCATGCGCCGCCCGTACCAACTGGACCACCGTGTCGGAGGTCGCGTCGCCGGGGTTGACGACGGCGATCCATCCGGCCGACGCGTACACCGGGTGCGGCAGGATGACGTCGGCGGTGCGGTACGAGGATGCCCCGGCGTCGCGCGGCTCCGTACCGGTCAGCTCGATGAACCTGGCCCTGCCGACGGCGATGTTGACCCGCCACCGACCCGGCGGGTCCAGCTCGGACAGCGTGTCGCCGGGATAGTCCTTGGTCACGATCGTGGCGTACGGCTGGGTCCGCTCCGGCACCCGCCCGTCCGGCGCGTAGTAGAAGAAATGGTCGCCCCACGAGACCTCCGGATGGTCGCTGCCGGCGGTGGGGTTGAGGTGGAGTACGCCGGGGAGGCCACGGATCGTCGCGAGAAGCTGTTCGATGTCCATGGCTGAAGTATCAGGTTGAAGTGCTTGTGGAGGGTTGGCCGTGGACGAACGGCTCGGCACGGCGGCGGTCGCGGCCGCCTCCGGGTACTCGGTGCAGCAGGTACGCGATCTCGAAGCGATCGGCGTGCTCACCCCCGCCCGCCGGGCCGCCAACGGGTACCGCGAGTTCACCGCACGGCACGTCCGCGACCTGCGCGCCTACCGCAACCTCGCCGCCGCGGTCGGGCCGGTACGGGCCCGCCAGGCGCTGCGCGACCTCCGTACCCTCCCGCGCGACCGGGCCGCCGCGCTGATCGGCTCGTACCACGTCGCGCTCGCCCGGGAACGAGACGACGCCCTCGCCGCACAGCGTGCGTTGCGCACGATCCGGGCCGAGGCGTCGGTCGAGGCGCCGCCGGTACCGGCGGACTCGATGACGATCACCGAACTCGCCGACGCGCTCGGCGTCCGCGCCTCGACGCTGCGGTTCTGGGAGAAGGTCGGGCTCGTCACCCCGGACCGCGTCGGCACGACCCGGCGGTACCCGCTGCACGCGATCCGCGCCGCCCGCATCACCGCCGCGCTGCGGGCGGCCGGCTACCGGATCCCGGACGTACAGGAGGCGATGGCCGCGATCCACCGGCTGCGGGACGTCGCCGATCCGCTCGCAGCGCTCGCCGCCCGTATCGACGCGATCGCCGGGCGCATGCTCGCGTTGCTACGTGCCGGGAACGACCTCGCCGACATCATCGACGAGTCGTGACGTCCGCCGGGCGGCCGCCGCGTGCCGCGC
>Ga0164243_10015044_pt1 | contig 10726 bp, 7 predicted proteins | sample OricompcompostOP_FD_108781 | JGI IMG/M metagenome (GOLD analysis project Ga0164243, IMG submission 108781) | Organic Plus compost microbial communities from Emeryville, California, USA - Original compost - Organic plus compost (OP) | ecosystem: Engineered > Solid waste > Mixed feedstock >...
TCCTCCGGGCCGGGGGAGGCGGCCCGCACGGTGCCGGTGAGCGGCCCGCCGGCCGCCGGCCCGCCGGCGGCGCTCCCCGCGCCGCCCTGGGACTCCGGTTCCGGCGCGCCGTTCCGGGCCACCACCTGGCCCCCGGCCAGGACCACCGCGGGGTCGAAGTCGCCCAGCGCGCCGCGCAGCAGCACCAGATCCGCCCGCTTGCCCGGCGCGACCACACCCCGGTCGTACAGCCGCAGCCGCTGCGCCGGTGTCCAGGTCATGGCCCGCAGCGCGGCGGCCGGCGGCAGCCCCGCCCGGACGGCGACCCGGCCGATGTGGTCCAGATGCCCGGCCCGCACGATGTGGTCGGCGGCCAGGTCGTCGGTGACCAGGCACAGCGGCGGCAGCTGCGGCAGCGCCAGCAGGGCCTCGACCACCTCGGGCAGCAGACACTTCTCCTGGAGCATCATCAGCATGCCCAGCCGGGCCTTCTCCAGGACGACCTCGGTGCGGTTCTTGGTGTGGTCGGAGTCGATGCCCTGGGCCATGTAGGCGCTCAGCTCCGCGCCGCTCAGATTGGGGCAGTGGCCGTCCAGCAGGGCGCCGTGCTCCCGGGCGACCCCGACGACGCCGCGCATCCGCGGTTCGCCGCCGACCACCGCGCGGTAGTCCATCACCTCGCCGAGCGCGACCACGCCGGGCCAGCGCAGCATCGCGGCGATGTCGTCCGCCCCCAGATCGGCGCCGGAGTGCTCCAGCCCGCGGACCGCCGGAACGCACGAGGGGACGCCCCACAGCTGGGTCTGGGCGGTCCCGCGCCCCTCCTCGATCATCCAGCGCATGGCCTCGGCACCGGCCACGTTGACGATCTCGTGGGGGTCGGCCAGCACCGTGGTGGTGCCGCGTGCCAGGGTGACGGCCGCGAACGTGCGGGGGGTCAGGAACGAGCTCTCGATGTGCATGTGCGCGTCCACGAACCCGGGTGCCACCAGCAGGCCGGTGGCGTCCAGGTGGGCGCGGGCGGCGGCGGGCGTCCCGGGCGGGACCACCCCGCTGATCGTCTCGCCGCGCACCAGCACGTCGGCGGCGAACTCCTCACCGGTGAAGGCGGAGACGACGGTGCCGCCGCTGATGCGCAGGTCGTGCTCGTCCTCGGGGGTGCCGGCCGTGCCGGGGGTGTCGTTGCGGGTCATCGGATGTGTCCTTTGCGAGTCCTTCGCCGGTGCGGCCGGCGGTCAGGAGACGAGCGTGTAGAAGTAGTAGCCCAGCGGGATCATCACGATCCACAGACCCCACGGGATCTCGCGGAAGCGTCCCGCCGCCGCCTTGATCAGCACGTGCGCCGCGAGGCCGACGGCGATACCGGTGCCGAAGTTGCCGAAGAAGACGGTCGTGGCGACCAGCAGGGCCGCGGGCAGCGCGGTGGTGGGCTCGCTGAAGTCCACCTTGCGCAGCGCACCGAGCATCGTCAGCCCGATGTACATCAGCACCGGTGCGGTGGCCGCCGACGGGATGAGGGTGGCGAACGGGGTGATGAGCAGCAGCGCGGCGAAACCGCCCGCGGCCACCACCGAGGACAGCCCGGTGCGTCCGCCGCTGTCCGCGCCGGCCGAGGACTCCAGATACGCCGTCATGCTGGGCGCGCCCAGCCCGGCGCCGCCGATCACCGCGGCCGAGTCGACGTAGAAGGGGCGCCGCATCCGGGGCAGGTTGCCGTCGGCGTCCAGCAGCTTCGCCCGGCCGGAGACGGCCAGCAGGGTGCCCGTCATGGAGAAGAACTCCGAGACGAAGAAGGCGAAGATGTACGGGAAGTACTCGGGCTTGAGCGCGCCGAGCACATCCACGTGGAAGGCGACCGGGCCGGGGCTGTCGGGGGCACCGAAGAGGTGGTCGGGCAGCTCGGTGACCCCGGCGGGGATACCGGCGACGGTGACCGCCGCCATGGTGATCAGGAAGGCGCCGGGCACCTTGCGGGAGGAGAGCGCGGCCAGCAGCACCAGCCCGCCCAGGGCGAGCAGCGCCGGGGCCTGGGACAGATCGCCCAGGGTGAGGCTGTTGCTCTGCGGCTTGGCCTCCACCAGGCCGCTGTCGCGGAAGCCGAGCAGCGCGATGTAGAGGCCGAGGCCCGCGCTGATCGCGTACTTGAGGTTGAGCGGCATCAGCCGGGTGAGCAGGTCGCGGATGCCGAAGAGGGTCAGCAGCAGGAAGGCGACACCGGACCACAGCACCATGCCGAGTGCCGCGTCCCAGGGCACGTGGTCCTGGCCGACGAGGGTGACCGCCACCAGCGCCACCCCGCCGAGGCCGGGGGCCAGCACGAAGGGCAGGTTGGCGGCCAGTCCCATGGCGAGCGTGGCCAGGACGACGGCGAGGATGACGGCGGTGGTCACCGGGCCGTGCGGCATCCCGGCCTTCGCCAGCTGTCCGGGCACCACGACGGCGGCGTAGGCGGTGGCCACGAACATCGACAGGCCGGCCAGCACCTCGGTGCGGGGCGTACTGCCCCGGGCGCGGACGGCGAACCACCGCTCCAGCAGGGAGTTGCCGGACGGGCTGGGCTGCGGGGGCGGTCCGGCGGTCGCGGTGCCGGTGCCGTCCGGCCGCGTGGTGCCGGGCTGCCCCGGGGGCGGGTTGTCGGTGTGGGGCATCGCTACCTCGGGTGCGCGGGCCGCGGGGGGAGCGGCGGTTCGTACGGGATCGGGGAGCGCGGGCTCCGGACACGGGCGCCGTGCGGGGCGGGACGCCGCGACGGTGGGGGTGCCGCCGGGAGTGGGCGTCCGTGCCGGGCACGGGGTGTGTGGCACGGTCTCTGCAACCGGTCTCTGAAACCGGTTGCAGAGACCGGTTGCAGATAGGATGACACGGACCGGTCCGCGCGGGAAGACCGGCAGAGGGGAGCAGCGTGCCGACGCTCGCGGACGTGGCCAGGGAAGCGGGGGTCTCCAAGGCCACCGCGTCCCGCGCGATGATGCGGCCCGACATGGTCGCCGCGCCCACCCTGGAACGGGTCAGGGAGGCCGCACAGCGCCTGGGCTTCCAGCCCAACCGGGCGGCACGCGCACTGACCACCGGGCGCACCGGACTGCTGGGACTCATCGTGCCCACGCTCGCCAACCCGTTCTTCTCGCCACTGGTCCTCGGCGCCCAGCAGGCGGCCGAGGACACCGACAGCCATCTGCTGCTCGGCGTCTCCGAGTACGACCCCGAACGCGAGGCCGTCCTCGCCGAACGCCTCGGCGAACAAGCCGACGGACTCGTCCTGGTCGCCCCCGTCGGCGACGACCGCACCCTGCGCGCACTGGCCCGCCGCCGCCCCGTCGTCCTCGTCGACCGCCGGGTGGGACGACTGCCCGCCGTCGTCCTGGACACCGCCTCCGGCACCGCCGAACTCGTCCACCACCTCGCCCGGCTGGGCCACCGCGACATCGCCTACCTGTCCGGCCCGCCCGGCTCCTGGGCCGACCGGGAACGCCGCAGCGCCGGGGAGGAGGCCGCCGCCGCGCACGACGGCAGGCTCCATGTGCGGGGCCCGCTGCCGCCCACCTACGACGCCGGGGTGGCCGCCGCCCGCGACCTGCCGCCCGCCGCCACCGCCGTCGTCGCCTACAACAGCTATCTGGCCCTCGGCCTGCTGCACGGCCTGGGCGCCGCCGGACTGCGCGTCCCCGAGGACCTCAGCCTGGCCGCCGCCGACGACCTGACGGCCCTGGGCGCCACCGATCCGCCGGTCACCGCGCTCGACGTCCCGGTGGCCGAGGCGGGCGCCCTGGCCGTCTCGCGGGTGCTCCAGGCCGGCACCCGCCCCGCGGCCACCACCCGGCTGGCCACCCGCCTCCAGCCCCGCGGCTCCACCACCCGCCCGGGCCACCCCGACTGAGCCCGCGCGCGGGCGGGCCGGTGTCGGGGTGCCTGGCTTTCGATGGGCCGGTCTCGGGGCGCCCGGCCTGGGGGCGTTCGGCCTTGGGGCGGTTGGTTTTCGGTTGGTCAGTCGGTGGCTGTTCAGCCTTGGGGCGGTCGGCTTCCGGCCGGACAGCCTGTGGCTGACCAACCCTGGGCCGTCCGGTTTCCGGTTGGCCGGTCCGCGGTTGTTCAGCCGTTCGACGGTCGGCCTCGGGACGGTCCGCCCCGGGCCGACCTGCTTTCGGTCACTCGGTATTCGGCCGGTCAGTTCTCGGCAGGTCGGCTTTGGGCCGTCCGGCTTCCGGGCGGACAGCCTGCGGCTGCTCAACCTTGGGCCGGTCAGCCCGGGACCGGTCGGCTTTCGGCTGCCCGGCGCTCGCTCGGCCGGCCTCCGGCCCGTCGGCCCTCGGCTGCTCAGGCGCCTGCCACCCGGCCTCGGGTCGCCCGGCCTCGCGTTGCCCGGCCTCGCGTTGCCCGGCCTCGGGTCGCCCGACCTCTGGCCACCCGACCTCTGGCCACCCGACCTCCGGCCACCCTACCCCGTGCCGAACGGCTCCGGGCCGCCCGACCTCCGGTCACCCGGTCCCGGGTCCAGCCCCCGGTCACGTGGCCCGGGGCCGGTCAGGCCCGCTCCTGCCGGGTCAGGAGCGGCACCAGCGGGTCGTGCTCGTCCAGGAGTGCCGCGACCTCCGCGGCGGTGGGGCCGGTGGCCGGGCCGCGGCGGGTGACGGCGACCGACGCGGCCACGTTCGCCCCGCGTGCCGCCTCCGAGGGGCGGGCGCCGTGCCCCAGCAGGGCGAGGAAGGCGCCGACATGGGCGTCGCCCGCGCCGTTGCTGTCCACCGCTTCCACCGGCCGCCCCGGCACATGCACCGGGGCGGCGCCGGCCTCGGCCAGCCAGCAGCCGTCCGCGTCGCCGCGCACCAGCACCCCGGCGCCGGGACGCAGCCGGTCCACGAGGGCGCGGGCGGCGGCGTCCGCGTCCGCGAGCCCCGTCAGCAGCCGGGCCTCGCGGCGGTTGCAGCTGAGCCAGTCCACCCGGGAGAGCACCCGCGCCAGCCGGTCCGCGTCGATGTCGGCGACCAGCGGGCCGGGGTCCAGGCACAGCACCACGCCCGGGGCCAGGTCCTCGGCGAGCGCGGTGAGCCGTTCACCGGCACCGGCGTGGACGAGCCCGTACCCGGAGAGCTGCACCAGGTCGCCGGGCCGGGGTTCGGCCGCCAGCAGCCGGGCCTCGGCGGCGCTCAGTTCGCCCTCCACGCCGGTGGCGGTCACGAAGGTGCGTTCGCCCTCGGCGTCCACCAGGGCCACGCAGTAGCCGGTGTCCCGGCCGGGGCGGGGCGTGAGCAGCGGGGTGACGCCCTCGGCGGCCAGCGCGGAGCGCACCAGGTCGCCGAACGGGCCGGTGCCGTGCCCGCCGCCGTAGACGGCGGGCAGTCCCATCCGGCGTGCCGCGGCCAGCACGTTGAAGCCGCCGCCGGCGGTCTGCACCGCGTGCGAGGCCAGCACGTCGCCGCCCCTCTCGGGCAGCCGCGGGACGCGCAGCACCATGTCGACGATCACACTGCCGGCCAGGATCAGCCGCGGTCCGGCCGGCGGCGGTGTTCCGTCCGCGTTCATCGGGCGGCTCCTTCCCCGGTTCCGGCGGCGGGCGCGACGGCCTCGCCGGCCCCGGCTGCTTCCTCGGTGGCGGTCGTACGGGCGGCGGGACCGGCGGCCGTGCCGCCGTCCGCCGTCCGGGCCGCAAGGTCCGCTTCCGCTGCCGCCGCCGCGTCCTCGCGCCGGGTGCGTGCCGCCTCGGCGCTCACGGCCCGGTCCAGCGGGTGCAGCAGGCTGTACCCGACGGCGGCCACCGCGAAGGTCACCACCCAGCCCAGACCGTTCTCGCCCAGCCAGCTGTGCGAGAAGGGCCCGGAGAACCACACGTCGGTGTCGCTGGTCTTGGCCTCCGTCAGCAGCAGCCCCACGACGATGGCGACGGCCCACGACAGACAGGCCGACCAGGCGAAGCCGCCGTTGTACCAGTAGCGGCCGGACCGGCCCGGCCGCATCAGCGCCTCCGGGTCGTAGGCGCGGCGCCGCAGCATGTCCACCGCGAAGACACCCACCCACGCGGTGATGGGCACCGCCAGCAGGGTCAGGAAGGTGGTGAAGGGGCCGTAGAAGTCCTTGGCCACGAGCATGAAGTAGATGCCGCCCGCGAAGGTGATCACGATGTCGAGGCCGACGGCGACGGTGCGCTTGGCGCGGACGCCGAGGGTGACGAGCGTCAGGCCCGCCGAGTAGACCGACAGGTGGTTGGAGAGCAGCAGCCCGCCGAACGCGGCGATCAGGTACGGCACGGCCATCCAGGAGGGCAGCATCGCCTTGATCGCGGCCACCGGGTCGGAGGCGGCGGCCAGCGAGGTGTCACCGGCCGACAGCAGGGAGCCCAGGGAGATCAGCAGCACCAGCGGGATACCGGCGCCCCAGGCGGAGGCCAGCACCAGCCGGCCACCGGGCACGGAGCGCGGCAGATAGCGGGCGTAGTCGGCGCCCGCGTTGGCCCAGCCGATACCGGTACCCGCCGCGATCACACCGATTCCGGCGATCACGGCGCTCATCGGCGCCGCCGGCGCGTGTGCCACCTTCGCCCAGTCGACCGTGGCGGCCAGGAACGCCATGACCACCAGGTTGAGCAGCCCGAACACATAGGTCGCCCACCGGTTGATCCACATGATGGCGGCGTGCCCGAGCCCGCTGATCAGCAGCGTGCAGGCGATGAACACCAGCAGACACACCAGCGTCAGCACGGTGTTGGCGTGTGCGCCGAAGACGATGGCCAGCAGCGACAGCAGCGCGTAGGCGGCGGTGGTGGTGTTGACCGTCTCCCAGCCCACCCGGCTGATCCACGTCACCAGCGTCGGCCCGGTGTTGCCGCGGCGGCCGAAGACGGCGCGGGAGAGGGTGAGGGCGGGGGCACCGCCCCGCTTCCCCGCGATGCTCAACGCGCCCACCAGCGCGAACGATCCGAAGGCGCCGATGACGGCGACGAGGACCGCCTGCCAGATGTTGAGCCCCCGGAAAGCGACCAGCGTCGCGCCCAGCGGCAGGCCCAGGATCGAGATGTTGGCCGCGAACCAGGTCCAGAACATCTGGTTGGCGGCTCCGTGCCGTTCGGTGTCCGGCACCGGTTCAATGCCGCGGGTCTCCACGGCGCCGACCAGCTCACTCCTCTTCGAGTCAGCCATGGCCCGACCTCCTTGTGAGGCGATGGGCGGGGAGCGGTGCTCCCCGCGGACATGAGGAGCGTGCTCCTCGGGAACATCCGGCCCGAGCGGGCCGGCCCCCCCCACAACGGGGTTCAGGCGTCGCCGCCGTCGGGACGCGCACCGGCCGCCACGGGGGCCGCCGGGCAGGTGTCGCGCAGCGCCAGCAGAGCGGCGGTGAGCGGCTCCAGATCCAGGCCGTTGACGGATCGCAGGGTGGCCACGGCATCGGCGGGCAGGCCGCGCAGACCCGCCACCGCACCGGCGACGGCACCTGCTATGGCACCGATCGTGTCGCAGTCCCCGCCCAGGTTGGCGGCCAGCAGACAGCACCGCCACGGGTCGTCACCGGCGAGCGCCAGCACCGCGAAGGCGGCCGGCACCGACTCCTGCGAGGCGACGCTGGTGCCGATGAGCTTGCTGATCGTCTCGACGGTCGCCTCGTCGTCCGGGTCCAGCCCCGCCACGGTGGCCCGCGCCCAGCGGATACGGGCGGCGATGTCGGCGCCCGCCACCCAGTTCCCGCGCCGGGCACCGGCCTCGGCGGCGGCCTCGGCCGCGTCCATCGCCTCGTCGAGCGGTGCTCCGGCGACCGCGCTGCTCACCGCGGCGGCGACCGCCGCCGCACCCGCGATGCCGATGGTGGTGTCGTGGGTGACCTGGCAGGACTCCACCACCCGGTCGACGAAGGCCTCCAGCGGCTGTACGGGGAAGGCCACCCCGACGGGGGTGACGCGCATGGCGGCGCCGTTCGTCGTGCCCGTCCGGCCGGCCTCCTGCGTCGGCACGCCCCGTGCGACGGCGTCCAGCGCCGCCTTCGTGGAGGGCCCCAGCAGGTCCAGGGAGCCCTTGGCCTTCATCCCGGCCTCCCACTCCAGCAGGGCGTGGGCGAACCGTTCGGGGTCGATCCGGCCGCCGCTCCCGGTGAGCAGCCGTCCGACGATGAGGGCCTGGTCGGTGTCGTCCGTGATGCTGCCGGCGGGCAGCCCCGCCGCCACCGGGTTGTCGGGCGGTCCGGCCTCGAAGCCGGTGACGCGGCCGAAGCGGGCCGCGATGGCGGACCGCGACATGATCTGGGTGGGCATGCCCAGGGCGTCGCCCAGGGCGAGCCCGTAGAGGGCTCCCGCCGCGCGGTCGGTGCGCGCGTCGTGCGGGTCGTGCGGGTCGTGCATGAGGGGGTGCTCGCGGCTTTCTGTCGAGGTGGGTGGTGCTGCTCAGAGGGCGCCGGGTTCGCCGAAGCTGGTGCGCAGTTCGAAACGTGCCGGGTCCAGCAGGCTGACGACGTGTTCGAGGACGGCGCCGGTGGGGGAGCGCCCGATGCGGGTGACCCGCAGGAAGGACGTCCCCTCCGCCCGCCGCAGCTGTGCCGCGTCCGCGGCGTCCAGCGGTACGGCGGTGGCCCGCTGCTCGCCGGAGGCCACCACCAGTCCGGCGGCGGCCAGGGTGGCGGTCAGCGAACCGTCCACGAGTCCGGTCCGCGGCACGTCGGCCAGCCCCGTGTACAGCGGCACCCGGCTGCGTTCCAGGGAGACCCGGTCGTCGCCGGCGAGGGTGCGCATCCGGTCGACGGCCAGGAAGTGGTCGTCGTCCAGGCCCAGTCGTGAGCTCAGATCCGGTTCGCGCACGGTCTCCAGCCGCAGCACGGTCGTCTCGGGCGTCACGCCCTGTTCGGTCAGCGCCTGTTTCCAGCCGTGCCGGTTGTCCAGGGGAGCGCCGTCGAAGCTGACGAACGAGCCGATGCCGGGGTGGGTGCGCACCAGTCCCTCGTCGGCGAGGGAGCGCAGGGCCGCCCGCACGGTGGACCGGCTCACCGAGAAGCGCTCGGTGAGGGCGTGCTCGCCCGGCAGCCGGGTCCCGTCCGGCAGGGTCCCGCGCCGGATCTCCCGGCTCAGGATGCGGGCCACCCGCTGATGCTTGCGTGCCTGTTCGGACATGTCCGCACCGTAGACGTACCTGTCCGAACCTGTCTGTTCCGTGGGTCACACCAGGACAGCTCAGGACAGCTCGGGACCGCCTGCGCGCACGGGCCACGGGCTCCCGGAACCGGGCGGCGGCCCGCCCGGTCGCCGCCGGTTAAGCTCGGTCGATGAGCAGCAGTGAGATCGAGCAGGCCGACCCGTCCGTCCGGGCGGAACTGGGCGCGTTGCGGGACAGCATCGACAACATCGATGCGGCGGTGGTGCACATGCTCGCGGAGCGCTTCAAGTGCACCCAGCGCGTCGGCCGCCTCAAGGCCGACCACAGCCTGCCCCCGGCCGACCCGGCCCGCGAATCCCGCCAGATCGCCCGCCTGCGCGCCCTGGCCAAGGACGCCAAACTCGACCCCGCCTTCGCCGAGAAGCTGCTCAACTTCATCATCGCCGAGGTCATCCGGCACCACGAGCAGATCGCCGACGGAGTCGAGCCGGGCGGCCACCCCGGGACGGCCGCCGCCTCCCACGACTGACCCGGCAACACCGGACACACGCGAGCGCGCCCGGCCCTCGCCCCTCGCGGGGCAGGGGGCCGGGCGCGCTCGCGGTACGCGGGGTCTCGGCGGGCGGACCACCGAGGCCGGAACACAGGGGTCGGGGCCGGATCGCCGGGCGGCCTCAGCGGACCGCAGGACCCTCAGCGGGTCAGCGCAGAATCTCAACGGATCGCAGGACCGACCTCCAGCGGGTCAGTGCAGGTCTCAGCGGGTCCCAGGACCCCCAGCGGGTCAGCAGGTCTCAGTGGTTCGCAGGACCCTTAGCGGTCACAGCGGGGCCCTCAAGCGAGTCAGCAGGGCCCTCAGCCCGGTCGCAGCGCCCTCAGCCGGTCGCAGCTCCCTCAGCGGTCCTCCTCGCCCAGGCGGTGGACCCGGACCAGATTGGTGGAGCCGGGCACCCCCGGCGGGGAGCCGGCCGTGATGATGACCAGGTCACCGCGCTCGCAGCGGCCCAGCTTCAGCAGCATCTCGTCCACCTGGTCCACCATTTCGTCGGTGCTCTGCACCATGGGACCCAGGAACGTCTCCACGCCCCAGGTCAGGTTGAGCTGGGACCGGGTCGCCGGATCGGGCGTGAACGCCAGCACGGGAATGGGGGAGCGGTAGCGCGACAGACGGCGCACCGTGTCCCCGGACTGGGTGAAGGCCACCAGATACTTGGCGCCGAGGAAGTCCCCCATCTCGGCGGCGGCACGGGCCACCGCGCCGCCCTGGGTGCGGGGCTTGCTGCTCTCCGTCAGCGGGGGAAGCCCCTTGGCCAGCATGTCCTCCTCGGCCGCCGCCACGATGCGGCTCATCGTCCGCACCGTCTCGGTCGGGTACTTGCCGACGCTGGTCTCGCCGGAGAGCATCACCGCGTCGGTGCCGTCCATCACCGCGTTGGCCACGTCGGAGGCCTCGGCGCGGGTCGGACGGGAGGCGTCGATCATCGAGTCCAGCATCTGCGTGGCCACGATCACCGGCTTGGCGTTGCGCCGGCACAGGTTGATGGCCCGCTTCTGCACCAGCGGCACCTGGTCGAGCGGAAGCTCCACGCCCAGGTCGCCGCGGGCGACCATGACGCCGTCGAACGCGTCGACGATGTCCTCGAGCCGGTCGACGGCCTCGGGCTTCTCGACCTTGGCCAGCA
>Ga0164243_10015045_pt1 | contig 10725 bp, 10 predicted proteins | sample OricompcompostOP_FD_108781 | JGI IMG/M metagenome (GOLD analysis project Ga0164243, IMG submission 108781) | Organic Plus compost microbial communities from Emeryville, California, USA - Original compost - Organic plus compost (OP) | ecosystem: Engineered > Solid waste > Mixed feedstock >...
CTCCGTGGCGGGGGAATTCGCGAGGGTAGCCCGGCTCCATCGGGCCCGTATGTCGGGGCAAGCCTTTTTGGTTCCTTTTGTGGCGATTGACAAAAGGGACTCGCCCGAGGGGGCGAAACAAGAAGGTCGGGCAGACTCGGTGCGGCGCAGAAACACCCAAGCCAAGGCAGCTGGGTTATTCCCCTTCGGGCCAGCGCAAGCGCTGTTCGCGATGGAGCCGCGTCCCGCGTTCGCGGGAATGACGAGATTGAGGTCGGCACGAAGGATAGGGTTGGAGAGAGAGTTCGGACCAGGCCCAGTAAAGTGAAACGACCCACCGTCGTCTAGGCTATCTCCAAGCCCTGCCGGCCTCCCGCCGGCACGCGTGGCCGACCCTGCGCAGGTGTTTTCCACGGGCCGCGGCCAGCAACCCGAGGAGGTGCTTCCGTGAAAAACGCCGTCGCTTTCATCGGCAGGTGCGTGCTGGCAGGCCTGCTGGTCGTCCTGCCGATCTACCTGGCCCTGCTGCTCCTGCTCAAGGGCATCGCCTCGGCCGGCCAACTGGTCCGGCCCTTCACCCAACTGTTGCCGGAGAGCCTGCCGGCCCAGCAGATATTGTCCGTGCTGCTCGTGCTGGTGATCTGCTTCGCCATCGGCCTCGCCGTGCGCACCCGCCTGGGAAAGCTGGCCCGTGGCCGGCTGGAGCGCTCGGTGTTCGAGCGCATTCCGGGCTACGAACTGCTGCGCAGCCTGACCCTGCAGGTGGCCGGCGAGAAGAACGACGGCATCTGGAAGCCGGCCCTGGTGGAAATCGAAGAGGCCCTGGTGCCCGGCTTCATCATCGAGGCCTTCGAGGACGGCCGCTACACCGTGTTCGTGCCCTCGGTGCCGACGCCCTTCGCCGGCGCCGTGTACGTACTGGAGGCGCATCGCGTGCACCCGGTCGACGTGCCCTTCACCGAGGCGGTGAAGGTCATCACCAAATGGGGCTCCGGCGCCCGCGGCCTGGTGCAGGCCATGGAGGCGGCCCGTGGCCGGGAGCCGCCGCCCGGCGGCGGTACCGCCTGACCGGCCGCCCGTCTCAGCGCCGGAAGTCGTCGGGCCCGTGGCGTTCGGGCACTTGCTCGTGGGCCTCGCCCCAGGTCCGGTTGACCTTGACCCCACGCTGCACGGCGGGGCGCTTGCCGATTTCGTCCGTCCAGCGGCGCACGTGGGTGTAGGTCTCGACGTCGAGGAACTCGGCGGCGGCATAGACCTGGTTGTTCATCAGCGCGCCGTACCAGGGCCAGATCGCCATGTCGGCGATGCTGTATTCGCTGCCGGCGACGTAGCGGTTGCTCGCCAGCTGCCGGTCGAGCACGTCCAGCTGGCGCTTGACCTCCATGGCGTAACGGTTGATGGGGTACTCGAACTTTTCCGGCGCGTAGGCGTAGAAGTGGCCGAAGCCGCCACCCAGGAAGGGGGCGCTGCCGACCTGCCAGAACAGCCAGTTCAGGGTTTCGGTGCGCCCGGCGATGTCGCCGGGGATGAAACGCCCGAACTTCTCGGCCAGGTAGAGCAGGATCGAGCCGGACTCGAAGACGCGCAGCGCGGGCTCCAGACCGGTATCCAGCAGGGCGGGGATCTTGGAGTTCGGGTTGACCTCGACGAAGCCGCTGCCGAACTGCTCGCCCTGGCTGATGCTGATGGGCCAGGCATCGTATTGCGCGCCGTCCAGGCCCAGTTCCAGCAGCTCTTCGAGCAGGATGGTCACCTTGACGCCATTGGGCGTGGCCAGCGAATACAGCTGCAGCGGATGCTTGCCGCGTGGCAGGGGCTTGTCGTGGGTGGCCCCGGCGACGGGACGGTTGATGCTGGCGAAGGTGCCGCCGTTGTCCTTGTCCCAGGTCCAGACGCGCGGTGGGGTGTAGGTTTCGTTCGGCATGTCGATCCTCGCCTTGGACGGAGTTCGTCGGTCGCCACGCGCTCGGTTCTGTCGTGGCCGCTAAAGCCCTTCAGAAAACCCTGTCAGCCGCCTGATGTCCAGCCTCTCGTTGTAACGGGCGGGGCGGCCTCCGGCAATCAGGGCGGCGACCAGGGCCAGCTGCTAGCGGATATAGCTGCCGCCGTTCAGGTCCAGCGTCGCGCCGCTCAGGGACGGCAGCGAGGGCCGCAGGGCGAAGGCCACCAGTTCGGCCACTTCGTCCGGCTCGGCCATTTCGCCGATGGGGATTTCGGCGACCGCCGCGGCCTTGCCGTGCCTGGCGATGAAGTCTTCGGCCATGTCGGTGCGCACCCAGCCGGGGGCGATGGCCACCGCCGCCACGCCGTCCTGGCCGAAGCTGCGGGCGATGGATTTGGTGAGGTTGAGCAGCGCCGCCTTGGTCGCGCCGTAGGGCATGGCGTCGGCGGCATAGCCGCGTTGCCCGGCGCGGCTGGCGAGGTTGACGATGCGCCCGCCGCCGAGGGCGCGGAAATGGCGCAGGGCTTCCTTGCACAGCGTGGCGGCGGAGAAGAAGTTGACCTGGAACTCCCGTTGCCAGGCCGCCGTCCAGGCCGCCTCGTCGGCATCGATGGAGATTTCCGTGCGGATGCCGGCGTTGTTGACCAGGCCGTGCATCCGCCCGGCCAGGGCCTGGGCCTCGCGCCACAGCTGGAAGGGCCCCTGCGCGTCCGACAGGTCGGCCTGGACCAGCCAGCCCTCGCCGCCGACAGCGGCGAGCAACGCCTCGGCACCGGCCCGGTCGCGGCCGAAATGGATGATCGGCCGGGCGCCTTCCTGCGCCAGGCGGCGGACGATGGCCGCGCCGATCTGGCCGGAGCCGCCGGTGACTAGAATGTTTTGCCCGCACAGCGGTTTCGCGGAAGACATCCCTTGCTCCTGTGTCGGTTGAAGTTCAGGGGTGGTCGAAGTTCAGGCCAGGCTCATTTTCGCCGTCAGGTTCTGCTGCATGTATTCCAGGAAGCGGCGCTGGAACAGCATGGTGTGCTCGTGGGCGGCCTTTTCGGCGGCTTCCGCGTCGCGGGCGGCGATGGCTTCGATGATTTCCTCGTGGTCGCGGCCCAGGCGGGCGGTGCCGGCCGAGCTGACGATGTAGTCGAAGTGCAGGTGCAGCAGGCGCTGGCCTTCGCCCAGCAGGCGTTCGTAGTAGCTGACGAAGTAGGGGTTGCGCCCGGCCTCGGCGATGGCCATGTGGAAGGCCTTGTTCAGCTCGGACATCGCCTGGAAGTCGCCGGATTCCACGGCCGCCATGTAGGCCGCGTCGGCCTTGCGGATCGCCTGCAGGTCCTCGTCGCTGCGCTGGAGCGCGGCCAGGCGCGTGACCGCCCGCTGGATGAGGTCCAGCGCGGCCACGTAGTTGGGGAACTCCTCGATCTCGAAGGGGGTGACCAGGGTGGTGCGGTTGGGCAGGATAGTGACCAGGCCTTCGCTGGTCAGCCGGGCCAGGGCATCGCGCACCGGCGAGCGCGACAGGCCGAACTGCGCCGCCAGGGAGACCTCGTCCAGCTGCACGCCGGGCTTGAGCTTGAGGGTGAGGATCTGCTTGCGCAGCTCCTCGTAGATATAGCGCCCGCCATGGCGGCGCCCGGGGCTTTCCACTTCTTCTTCTTTGGCCATCATCAGGTCTCGGTGTGCGCGGGCTGTGTCATACAGACCAGCCCGCCATCTTAGCGTGGCCGCGTTCAGCGCGGAAACGCCGGGCCCCAGGTGTCGCTGAGCATGAAGCCCGCGGCCAGCGGGTCGTCCGGGTCGACGCCGATCTGCTGGATGCCGTACAGCCAGGCGCGGCCCTCCACCCGCGGCAGCACCGCCGGTTTGCCGGCCACTTCCGTGGCGCCGAGCAGTTCCACCTGGAACTCGCCGCCGATGGTGGAGCGCGACACCAGGCGCTCGCCGGGCCGCACCAGGCCGCGCGCGCTCAGCGTGGCGAGGTTGGCCGAGCTGCCGGTGCCGCAGGGCGAGCGGTCGACGCGCCCCGGCGGCAGGGTGGTGCAGGTCTGGTAGGTGCGCGCGTCCAGGTGGTTGCGGAACATCACGTAGGCCACCTCGTCGATCTGCGGGTACAGCGGGTGGCGCACGCGCACCTGCTGGTTGATCAGGCCGCGCAGCTTCACGCCGGCATCGGCCAGTTCGCGGGCGTTCTCCGGGGCGATGGCCAGGCCGACCTGCTCGACGTCGATCAGCGCGTAGTACACGCCGCCGAAGGCGATGTCGGCCTTCAGCGGGCCGAACTCGCCGCCGTCGATCGGCACGTCCAGTTGCTCGACGAAGGCCGGCACCATGTCCAGCGACACCCCCAGGCAGCGCCCGTCGGCGCAGCGCGCGCGGGCGGTGACCAGCCCGGCGGGGGTGTCCAGCACCACGGTGGTTTCCGGCTCCTGCATCGGCAGCATGCCCAGCTCCAGCAGCGCGGTGACCACGCAGATGCAGTTGCTGCCCGACATCGGGTGGGCCTTGTCCGCCTGCAGCACGATGAAGCCGGCGTCGGCCGCAGGGTTGGTCGGCGGCAGCAGCAGGTTCACCGACATCTGCAGGCAGCCGCGCGGCTCCATGACCACCAGGCGGCGCAGGCTGTCGTCGACCTCGTTGATGTAATTCATCTTGTCCAGCATGGTCTCGCCGGGGATGCCCAGCACCCCGCCGGTGATGACCTTGCCGATCTCGCCTTCGCAGTGCACGTCGGCCAGTTGCAGCGTCTTCTTCCAGCGCATCAGTCGCACCTCACTTGATGTACCAGCCCCAGGGCTGCTCGCTGTCGTAGCGAGTGATCTGCTTGGTTTCCAGGTAGTTGTTCAGGCCCCATTCGCCCAGCTCGCGGCCGATGCCGCTGTGCTTGTAGCCGCCCCAGGGCGCCTCGCTGAAGGTCGGTTGCGAGCAGTTGATCCACACGATGCCGGCACGGAACCGCCGGGCGACGCGCTCGCAGCGCGGCAGGTCGCGGGACATCACCGCGGCGCCCAGGCCGAAGCGCGAGGCGTTGGCCGAGCGCACGGCTTCGTCCTCGCTGTCGAACGGGCGCACGCAGACCACCGGGCCGAAGATTTCCTCGTTCCAGATCCAGGCGTCTTCGGGCACGTCGGCGAACACTGTCGGCTGCACGTAGTAGCCCTTGTCCAGGCCGGCCGGGCGTTCGCCGCCGCAGACCAGCCGCGCGCCTTCTTCCTGGCCGCGGGCGATGGCCTGCAGCACCTTGTCGTACTGCGCCTTGTTGACCAGCGGGCCGAGCAGCACGCCTTCGCGCAGGCCGTTGCCGATGGTGATCTTCCGCGCCTCTTCGGCCAGGCGCGCCAGCAGCGGTTCGTACAGCGCCCGCTGCACCAGCACGCGGGAGGTGGCCGAGCAGACCTCGCCCTGGTTCCAGAAGATGCCGAAGAGGATCCACTCCACGGCGGCCTCGATGTCGCTGTCGGCGAAGATCACGAAGGGCGACTTGCCGCCCAGCTCCAGGCTGATGTTTTTGATGTCGCGGGCGGCGGCCTGCATGATCCGGCTGCCGGTGGGCACGCTGCCGGTGAAGGCCAGCTTGTCCACGCCCGGGTGCTCGGCCAGCGGCGCGCCGGCCTCGGCGCCCAGGCCGGGCACCACGTTGAGCACGCCCGCCGGCAGGCCGGCTTCATGGGCGATCTGGGCCAGGTGCAGGGCGGTCAGCGGCGTCAGTTCCGAGGGCTTGAGCACCATGGCGCAGCCGGCGGCCAGGGCCGGGGCGACCTTCCAGGCGGCCATCAGCATGGGGAAGTTCCAGGGGATGATGGCGCCGGCCACGCCCACCGGCTCCTTGCGCGCCACCGAGCTGAAGCGCTCGTCGGCCAGGGCGATTTCCTGCTCCTGGCTGGCGTCGAGCTTTTCCGCCAGCCCGGCGTAGAAGTCGAAGCAGCCGGCGGTGTCGCCGATGTCCCACAGCGCCTCGGGCAGCGGCTTGCCGTTGTCGCGCACTTCCAGTTCGGCCAGTTCCTGCTGGCGGCCGCGGATGCCTTCGGCGATGCGGCGCAGCACGGCGGCGCGCTCGGCACCGCTCATGCGCGGCCAGGGGCCTTCGTCGAAGGCCCGGCGGGCGGCGCGCACCGCGGCGTCCACGTCCTCGGCGGTGGCGGCGGCCACCCGGGCGAGGAGGGTTTCGTCGCTGGGGTCGAAGGTATCGAAGCTGCCGCCCTGGGCGGGGGCGAGCCATTGGCCGTCGATGTAGAGCTGCTGGTAGTTCATGCGGTTCCTCCGATGAAGGCGAAGCGGCGAGCGCTGAAGGGGCTGAGGTCCTGGGCCGGGCGGCGGCCGGCGGCGAGGTCGGCGACCAGGCGGCCGGTGGTGGCGCCCAGGGTGAGGCCGAGCTGGCCGTGGCCGAAGGCCATGAGCACGTTGCCCAGGCGCGGCGAGCGGTCGATCACCGGCTTGGTGTCGGGCAGGAAGGGGCGGTAGCCGACGCCGAACTCGACCTTGGCGGTGTCGAGCTGCGGCAGCACGCGGCGGGCCTTTTCCAGGATGATCTCGGCGCGCCGGAAGTTGGGTTCTGCGTTGGGGCCGGCGAACTCGATGGTGCCGCCGATCTGCAGGCCGCGGGTCATGGGGGCGAAGCAGAAGCCGCCGTCGGCGTAGATCACCGAATGGCGGATGTCCACGCCCGGGGTGGGCAGCACCGCCTGGTAGCCGGCGATGCCGGCCAGCGGGATGCTCACCCCGAGCTGCTCGAAGAACTGCCGCGAGCCGGTGCCGGCGGCCACCACCACCAGTTGGGCGGGGTAGCGGCTGCCGTCGGCCAGGGTGACGCCGGCGGCGCGCTCGGCGCTTTCGTCGATGTGCTTCACCCGCTCGCGCACGCGGATGCCGCCCTGGGCGACGAAGCTTTCGGTCAGCGCGGCGATGAAGCCTTCGGTGTCGTTCACCGCGCGCCAGTCGGGAAACAGCAGGCCGTGCTGGAACTTGCCGGCCAGGGCCGGTTCGAGGTCGCCGATGGCGGCGCCGTCGAGTTCCTCGGACTGGAAGCCCAGCGACTTGCGTAGCTCCAGGTGCGGGCGCTCGTGGACCAGGGCGGCGGGCGAGTCGAACACCTCGATGATCGGCCGCTGGCCGAGCAGGCTCTTGTCCGCGCAGGCGTCGAGCAGCGGCGCGTAGTCCTCATAGACGTGGTGGGTGAGGCGCGCCATGTCGCGGGCGATCTCGGCGATCTTCGAATGCCGCGCGCAGGCGACGAAGCGCAGGAACCACGGCAGGATGCCCGGCAGCGCGCTGGGGCGCAGGGCCAGCGGGCCCCGCTGGTCGAGCAGCCAGCCGGGCACCTTCATCAGGATGCCCGGCTTGGACAGCGGGATGACCTCGCTCACCGCCATCTGCCCGCAGCTCCATTTCGCCGTGCTGTCGCCCGGCGCGGCCGGGTCCACCAGGGTGACGCGGTAGCCTTCGCGCAGCAGGTACAGGGCGCAGCAGACACCGACGATACCGCCACCGACGACGATGGCGTTTTGCGAAGCGGCTTGCGGGTCGTTCATTTCAGGGTCTCTTCCGGGCTGCGGTGGTCGGTGAAGTCTTCCAGGCTGAAACCCTGCCAGTAGGGCTGGGCCCTGTCGACGTAATGTTCGGCGCGGCCGGTGATGCAGGCCCGGCCCTCGATGCTCGGACGCACCGCCGGCGTGCCGTCGGCCAGGGCCAGGACTTCCTCGACGCGGCCGTCGAAGCGGCTGCCGATCAGGCTTTCATGGCGGAACACGGCGTCGCGCGCCAGCAGGCCGCGGGCATGGCGCTGGGCCACCCGGGCCGAGGTGCCGGTGCCGCAGGGCGAGCGGTCGATCAGGCTGTCGCCGGCAATCACTACGCTGCGCCCATCGGCGTCGGCTGCCAAGGGGCGGCCGGCCCACATGCAGTGCTTCACGCCGCGGATGCTGGCGTCCTCGGGGTGCGCCACGGCGAACTCGCGGTTCACCAGCGCCTGCACTTCGCGCCCCCAGGCCAGCAATTGCTGCGGGGTGAAGTACTCGCAGCCGGGGTAGTTCGGCTGCGGCTCGATGATCGGGTAGAAGTTGCCGCCGTAGGCGATGTCCAGGCGCAGCTCGCCGAGGGCCGGCAGTTGGATGCTCAGGTCGCGGTGCAGGAGGAAGCTCGGCACGTTGGTGAAGCGCACGCCGCCGACCTTGCCGTCCTGCATGCGGTATTGCGCGCTGACGCGCCCGGCGGGGACGTCGACGATCACCGTGCCCGGCGTCTTCGGCCGGACCAGGCCGGCTTCAAGGGCGAAGGTGATCGAGCCGAGGGTGGCGTGGCCGCACATGGGCAGGCAGCCGGAGGTCTCGATGAACAGCAGCGCGAGGTCGGCGTCCTCGCTCACGGGCGGGTAGAGCAGGGTGCCCGACATGTGCGCGTGGCCGCGCGGTTCGAGCATCAGCGCCCGGCGGATCCAGTCGTACTCGGCCAGGAAGTGCTGGCGCCTTTCGCTCATGCTGGCGCCGTGCAGCTCGGGGGCGCCGTCGACGACCATGCGCACGGGCATGCCTTCGGTATGGCCTTCGATGCAGGTGAAACTCTGTCGGCTCATGGGGTGCGTCCTCCAGGGGACGCCGCTGCCGGGGCGGGCAGCGGCGTCCATGCGCTCAGCGCTGGGAAGCCTCGAATACCTTGCGGAATTCGGCCTTTTCTTCGTCGGTCAGCGGCAGCAGCGGGGCGCGCGCGTTGCCGGCGCTGAAGCCGGCCAGCTCGCAGCCGTACTTCACCTTCTGCACGAACTTGCCGCTTTCCAGGCTGGCCATCACCGGGAACAGGCTGCGCATCACGTCCTGGGCGCCGGCCAGGTCGCCGGAGGCGAACTTGCGGTAGAAGTCGGTCACCTGGTCGGGGAAGCAGTTGGCCGGGCCGCAGATCCAGCTGCTGGCGCCCCAGAGGAAGAAGTCCAGGGCCTGGTCGTCGGAGCCGCAGGACAGCTGCACCTTGTCCTTGTAGTTGGTGCCGATCTCGATGGCGCGCAGCAGGTTGCCGCTGCTTTCCTTGATGGCGATGACGCGCGGGTGCTCGGCCAGCGCCTGGACCACGCCCATGCCGACCTCGACGTTGGTGCGCACCGGGTAGTTGTAGAGCACCAGGTTGATTTCCGGGAAGGTCTCCAGGATGGTCCGGTAGTGCGCCAGCAGTTCTTCCTGGGACGGCAGCGCGTAGTAGGGCGGGGCGATCAGCAGGTTGGTGTAGCCGGCCTCGACGGTTTGCTTGACCTGCTCCAGCACCTCGCGGGTGCAGGAGCCGTTGGCGCCGGCGATCAGGGTGCCGCGCTCGCCGACCACTTCCTTGACCGTGGCGAGGACCTGGCGACGCTCCTCGTTGGTGAGCGCGTAGTACTCGCCGGTCGAGCCCAGCGGGACGAAGCCGCTGACACCGGCCTTGAGCTGGTATTCGAGGATCGAGGCCAGGGTGTCGTGGTCGACCGCGCCGGACTTGTCGAAGGGCGTGACGAGGGCGGGCAGGATGCCAGTGAGTTGCATGGTGGATCTCCGCATCGGTGGTGGGGGGTTAGTAGGCGTAGCGCCTGAGCATCCGGGCTTCGATCACGCCGACCAGGCGGGTCAGCGGGAAAGCCACGAGGAAGTAGATGACCGCGACGGCGGAGAGGAACTCGACCGGCCGCGCGGTGCTGTTGGAGATGTTCTGGCCGACGAACATCAGGTCGGCGACGCCGACCGAGGAGATCAGCGCGCTCTCCTTGAACAGGCTGACGACGTTCGACAGCAGCGGCGGCACCGCGCGCAGCAGGGCCTGCGGGAAGACCACGTAGAGCACCTTCACCCGCGGCGTCAGGCCCAGCGCGGTGCAGGCGTCGTGCTGCTCGCCGGCGATGGACTTGAGCGCGCCGCGGAAGGTCTCGCTGGTGATGGCGGCCATGTACAGCGTCAGCGAGATCACCACCGAGACGTAGGGCGGGATGTCCAGGCCGAACACCACCGGGAAGCAGAAGAACACCCAGAACAGCTGGATCAGCAGCGGCGTGCCGCGGAAGAACTCGACGAACAGCGTCACCGGCAGCTTCAGCAGGCGGCTGCGCACGTTGCGCAGCAGGGCCAGGACGAAGCCGGCCAGGCTGCCGATGAGGGCGCAGCCGAGGGTGAAGGCGAGGGTCAGGGCCAGGCCCTTGAGCAGCACCTGCCAGTAGGAGAAGACGACGGAAAAATCGAGGCTCATGGCGGTTTCCTCAGCGCTGCGTCGCCAGGTCCTGGCGCCGTTCGAGGTACTGCACCAGCTGGCCGATGGGCAGCGACAGGGCGAAGTAGACGAGGGCGATCAGGGTGTAGGTTTCCAGGGGGCGGTAGGCCTCGGTGGCCAGGCTCTTGCCGACGTACATCAGGTCGGACACCGCGACTATCGCCACCAGGGCGCTCTGCTGCAGGCTGCCGATGCCGTTGGTCATCAGCACCGGCACCGCGCTGCGCAGGGCCTGCGGCAGCACCACGTAGAGCGTGCGCTGCCAGGGCTTCAGGCCCAGGGCGACGCAGGCGTCCAGGTGCTCGCGCGGCACCGCCTGCACGCCGGCGCGGTAGGCCTCGGCGTTGAACGCGGTGAGGTTCAGGCCCAGGGCCAGGAAGCCCATGGCGATGGGGTCGATGAACACGTTGAAGAGCATCGGCACGCAGTAGAAGAACCAGACGATCTGCAGCAGCGCCGGGGTGCAGCGGAAGAATTCGATGAACAGCTGCGCCGGCCAGCGGACGAAGAACCAGCGGCTGAGGGTCATCAGGCACAGGCCGAAGCCGCAGACCAGGCCGATCAGGTTCGACACCAGGGCCAGCTCCAGGGTGACCTTC
>Ga0164243_10015046_pt1 | contig 10725 bp, 8 predicted proteins | sample OricompcompostOP_FD_108781 | JGI IMG/M metagenome (GOLD analysis project Ga0164243, IMG submission 108781) | Organic Plus compost microbial communities from Emeryville, California, USA - Original compost - Organic plus compost (OP) | ecosystem: Engineered > Solid waste > Mixed feedstock >...
AGGCTGATGTACTTGGTGATCATCGCGATGACGATGATCCAGATGGTCCCGTACACCGGGATCGGCAGGATCAGGTACACGATGAGGATGGCCAGGGCGGTCGACACCGCCGGCAGCACGTGCGGCAGGAACGCGAGCACGTCGACCAGCCAACGCACCTTCGAGCGCGTCCGGGTGATGATCCACGAGGCCGCCACCGAGACGACCATCGCGCCGACCGCTGCCGTGACGCCGATGACGAGGGTGTTCGTCAGTGTCCGCAGGAACACCGGGTCGTGGAATGGCCGGTGACCTGCGAAGAGACTAACCGGATGGTTGCCCCTCGGTCCAGCCCTCACCAGGACACGGAGAGGTCACGGTCCGTCCCGGCTCTCGGACGGCCTGCCGGGCCCCGGCGGCGCCCTCGCCGACGCGAGCCCCCCGGGACAGCGCTCGAGCCCCGCGCCCGCTCCCGGGTGCGGGGCTCGAGGCCGCCGGTGACGGCCCTCAGCCGCGCGCGGCGAGCTGCTCGCGGACCTGCCGCTTGGCGCGCTGCAGCATGCCGTGCATGCCACGCAGGCGCAGCGGGCTGACCACCTGGTCCAGCCCCAGCATGTGCGGGTAGTCGTCCGGCACGTCGAGCACCTGCTGCGGCGTCAGGCCGGACACGCCCTGAGCGAGGATCGAGGCAAAGCCACGCGTCGTCGGGGCCTCCTCCGGCGCCGTCGCGTAGAAGTGCACCAGCCCGTCGTTCTCCAGCTCGGCGAAGGCACGCACCGGTGCCTGGCACTCCTCCACGCGTTCCAGCGCCCCGGGGGCGTCGGCGTACCGCTCCGGGAGCGCGGGCAGCTCCCTGGAGATCTCCAGCAGCAGCTGGAGCCGCTCCCGCTCCGGGAGGGCCAGGAAGTCCTCCCGGATCGACGCGAGCTCCGCCGGCAGCGTCGCGGGCTGGCCGGTCACCGTGCTCCACCTCTCACGACCGCACCCTTCATGCGTGCACCGGGACCTCACCGGGCTGGTCGCCCTTGACGATCGGCACCCGCACGGCGTTGCCCCACTCGGTCCACGAGCCGTCGTAGTTGCGCACCTTGTCGAAGCCGAGCAGGTACGTCAGGGCGAACCAGGTGTGGCTCGACCGCTCTCCGATCCGGCAGTAGGTCACGACGTCGTCGTCGGTGCGCAGGCCCAGACCGCCCTCCTGGTAGATCGCCTCCAGCTCCGCACGGCTCTTGTAGGTGCCGTCCTCGGCGACCGCCGTCGCCCAGGGCACGTTGCGTGCCGTCGGGATGTGGCCGCCGCGCAGCACGCCCTCCTCCGGGTAGTCCGGGATGTGCAGCCGCTCGCCGGTGAACTCCTGCGGGGAGCGGATGTCGACCAGCGGCCCCTTGCCGAGGTGCGCAAGCACGTCCTCCTTGAAGGCCCGGTACGTGCGGTCGTCGCGCTCGACGACCGGGTAGTCGACCGGTGTCGGGGTGGGCACGTCGGTGGTCAGCTCGCGCCCCTCGGCCACCCACTTCCCGCGCGCGCCGTCGAGCAGCCGCACGTCCGGGTGGCCGAACAGCGTGAAGACCCATGCGGTGTACGCCGCCCACCAGTTGTTCTTGTCCCCGTAGAGCACGACGGTGGTGTCCCGCGAGATGCCGCGCGAGCCGAGCAGCGCCGCGAAGCCGGCACCGTCCAGGTAGTCGCGCTGGTCGGGGTCGTTGAGGTCGGTGTGCCAGTCGATCTTCACCGCGCCGGGGATGTGGCCGGTCTCGTAGAGCAGGACGTCCTCGTCGGACTCCACGACCACGAGGCCCGGGTCGCCGAGGTGCTCGGCCAGCCACTGCGTGCTGACCAGCCGCTCGGGGTGGGCGTACGCGGCGATCTTCGGGTCGGTGTCCAGCGGTGCGGGCATCAGTGCTCTCCTCGTCCTCGGCCGTGCGCCGCGGCCGGCGCGACGTCTCCCGGCACCAGGCTAGGTCGGGCGGGTGGCACGGTCGCGTGGCCGGGTCACACTCCGCAACACATCCGCGCGCCGTCCGATGCCCGCGACGAGGGCCGGACGTCCCGCCGGTGGCTCCCGGCGTGGGGAAGGATGCCGACCATGAGCGTCGGTCCCAGCGTGTCCTCCTCCATCACCGTCCGCCTGCGCGTCGAGGCCCGCCCCACCGCCGTGAGCGAGCTCACCACGACGATCGAGCAGACCGGCGGACTGGTGACCGCTCTCGACGTGACCGCCTCCGACCCCGAACGCATCGAGGTGGACGTCACCTGCGCGACGCGCGGTGAGGAGCACGCCACGCAGGTGGTCGACGCGCTGCGCGCACGGCCGGGCGTCGCGGTCGAGCGGGTCAGCGACCGGACGTTCCTGCTGCACCTCGGCGGCAAGCTGGAGGTCCGGTCCAAGGTGCCGATCCGCAACCGGGACGACCTGTCGATGGTCTACACCCCCGGCGTCGCGCGGGTCAGCCAGGCCATCGCCAGCCGGCCCGAGGACGCCCGCAACCTCACCATCAAGCGGAACACCGTCGCCGTCGTCACCGACGGCACCGCCGTGCTGGGCCTCGGGGACATCGGCCCGCTCGCGGCGCTACCGGTCATGGAGGGCAAGGCGGCGTTGTTCAAGCGGTTCGCCGACATCGACGCCTTCCCGATCGCGCTGGACACCACGGACGTCGACCAGATCGTCGAGACGGTGTGCGCGATCGCCCCGGTGTTCGCCGGCATCAACCTGGAAGACATCTCCGCGCCGCGCTGCTTCGAGATCGAGGCCCGGCTGCGCGACCGGCTCGACATCCCCGTCTTCCACGACGACCAGCACGGCACCGCGATCGTCGCGCTCGCCGCGCTGGGCAACGCGCTGCGGGTGGTCGACAAGAAGCTCGAGGACGTGCGGATCGTCATGTCCGGCGCGGGAGCGGCCGGCACCGCGGTGCTGCGGCTGCTGCTGGCCGCCGGGGCGCTCGACGTCGTCGTGGCCGACGTCGAGGGTGTGGTGCACCGCGACCGCCCCGGCCTGCACCCGTCGCTGCGCTGGACCGCCGAGCACACCAACCCGCGCGGGGTCACCGGCACGCTCCGGGAGGCGCTGGCCGACGCCGACGTCTTCATCGGCGTGTCCGCCCCGGACATCCTCACCGGCGCGGACATCGCCACGATGGCGCCGGACGCGATCGTGTTCGCGATGGCGAACCCCCGGCCCGAGGTCGACCCCGACGACGCCGCCCGGCACGCGACGGTGGTCGGCACCGGGCGCTCAGACTTCGCCAACCAGATCAACAACGTGCTGGCCTTCCCCGGCGTCTTCCGGGGACTGCTCGACGCCCAGTCCCATACCATCACCACCGAGGTGCTGCTGGCCGCCGCGCGGGCGCTGGCGGCGACCGTCGACCCGGCCGAGCTCAACCCGACGTACATCGTGCCCAGCGTGTTCCACCCGGAGGTCACCGAGCGGGTCGCGGCCGCGGTGGCCGAGGCGGCACGGGCCCAGCGCGCCTGAGCACCGTTCCGGGCGCGCCGCGACCGCGTCCGGCGGTCAGGCGTTGCGGACGGTCGAGTCCCGCACGACCAGGTGCACCGGCCGCAGCTCGACGCCGGGCGTCACCTCGCCGCCGTTGAGCGCGGAGAAGACCAGCTCGGCGGCCCGGCGGCCGAGCGCCTCCAGCCCGAGGTCCACCGAGGTGAGCTCGGGCCGGGTGTTCGTGGCGATCATCGGCAGGTTGTCGAACCCGACGACCGCGACGTCGTCGGGCACCGTGCGGCCGAGGTCCCGCAGCACGTCGAGCGCCGCGCGGGCGAGCATGTCGGAGGCGGCGACGATGCCGTCGATGTCCGGGTACCGGGTCAGCAGCCGGCTCGCGGTGAGCCGACCCCACCGCTCGGTCCAGCTGCCGTTGCTGGCGTCGTCGACCAGGAGCTCCAGCCCGTGGGCGGCCAACGCCGTGCGGGCGCCCGCCTCCCGCTCGGCGTTGGCCACGAACGTCGGGTCACCGCCGATGAACGCGATCCGGCGACGGCCCGTCTCCCACAGGTGCGTCGCCGCCACCGTGCCGCCCTGCACGTCGTCCGCCACGACCGAGACGTCCCCGGGGTCGACCGAGGGCGCGTAGGCGTAGACCACGGGCACCGGCAGGTCGGGCCCGAGCGAGGGCCGCGGGTCGGTGCGGGCACCGCCGACGACGATGAGGCCGTCGATCCGCCGCTCCAGCAGGGTCCGCAGATGGCGGCGTTCGCGCACCGCGTCGCCGCGGGCGTCGCACAGCAGCACCGAGATCTCCCCGGCACCGAGCGCCTCCTCGGCGCCGGACAGGACCGGGATGACGAAGCGGCCCTCGAGGTCGTTCGTGAGGACGCCGACCGTGCCGGTGCGCCCGGAGGTGAGGTTGCGCGCGATGGCGCTCGGCGTGAAGCCGAGCCTGGTCGCCGCCTCGACGACCCGTTCGCGCGTGCCCCCGCCCACGTCGTACCGACCGCTGAGCGCCTTGGAGGCGGTCGACTTCGAGACCCCGGCGGCGCGCGCCACGTCCGCCAGGGTCACGCCACGCGAGGGGCCCATCGCGCCGCTCACCTCCGTGCTTGACATGTGAGGACGGGAGGAGGCTACCATGTCGGAACCGGTTTCGAAACATTTCGAATCGAGGAGTCGATGACGACCCAGCACCACGCCCACCCGGGCGCCCCCCGGCGGCTGCACAGCCTCGGCTACACCGGCGCCGTCCAGCTCGAGGGTCGCCTCGCCGACCGGCTCGCGGACGCGGCGGAGACCTACGGCGGACTGCCCGAGGACGACGTCCTCAAGGGCTTCCGACGGCTCGCCGGGCAACCGGCCCCCGGCGACGACATGACGGGCTGGGCGAGCGAGACCAGCCAGATGACGTTCGGGCAGTGGGTGAGCGGCCTCGCCCGGCTGTCGGCGGTGCTGGGCGAGCCCGCGCTGGCCGAGAAGGCCGGTCGGCTCGTCGACGGCTACGCGCGCACCCTGCCCGCCTCGGGCGAGACCGGCATGAACATCTACGCCTGGGAGAAGCTCGTCTGCGGGCTCGTCGACACGGCCGTCTACGGCGGCAAGGAGGACGCCCTCGGGCTGCTGTCGCACATCGCTCGCGGTGAGCGCTTCGACCGGACCCGTGCCGCGGCGGTGGCGAACGACTTCTCCGGGCAGGAGCCGAACTTCGCCATCGAGTGGTACACGCTCGCTGAGAACCTCTACCGCGGTTATCAGGCCGGCGGCGACGCCGCCCTCGCCGAGAAGGCCCGCGAGTGGCACTACGACGCGTACTGGGACCGGTTCCGGGAGCGCCCGCAGCCCGGCCGGCGCTGGGGCATCCCCGCGTGGCTGCACGCGTACAGCCACGTCAACACGTTCGCGAGCGCAGCGGCCGCCTACGACGTCCACGGCGACCCCGGCCACCTGGACGTCCTGCGCAACGCTCACGACTGGCTGCAGGAGACCCAGACCTTCGCCACCGGCGGCTTCGGGCCGCACGAGTTCACCATGCCGGAGGACGGCACCCTCGGACGGACGCTGGAGTGGGTCACCGACTCCGCCGAGATCACCTGCGGGTCGTGGGCCGCGTTCAAGCTCTGCAGCGCCTTGCTGCAGCACACCGGCGAGGCGCGCTACGCCGAGTGGGTCGAGCAGCTGGTCTACAACGGCATCGGCGCGACCGTGCCGGTGCGCCCCGACGGCCGCACGCCCTACTACGCCGACTACCGGCTCGGGGTGGCGACCAAGCTGCCGTACTGGAACGCCTGGCCGTGCTGCTCGGGCACCTACGTGCAGGCCGTGGCCCACCTCGTCGACCTCGTCTACTACGGCACCGACGACGGCCTCGCCGTCGCGCTCTACGTGCCCTCGCGGGTCACGTGGGACCAGGACGGTCGCCAGGTGCGGCTGCGCCAGGTCACCGACCTGCCCGCCGAGGACACCTCGACCTTCCACGTCGACGTCGACGCCCCCACCGGCTTTACGCTCCGGCTGCGCGAGCCGTCCTGGAGCTCGTTGAGCGTGCGCGTGAACGGCGAGCCCGTGACCGCGTTCGATCGGCACGACGGCTGGGTGCTCCTGACGCGGACATGGCAGCGGGGCGACACGGTCACCGTCGACCTCGCGCCACGGCTGCGGGCCCTGCCGGTCGACGCCCAGCACCCGAACCGGGTGGCGCTCGCCTTCGGGCCCGCGGTGCTCGTCCAGGACGTCGACTGGGTGCTGCCGTTCGACGCCCCCGTGCCGTGGGAGATGCTCGACTGGGAGTCCCATCTCGTCCGCCAGGGCAGCGAGCTCCTCTTCGTCCCGGCGCAGGCCGGCACGCACCGCATGCCGCCGGGCCCCTTCCGGCCCTTCTTCGAGGTCCCCGAGCGCGTCCCCTACCGCATGTACCACGACCTCGGAGCCGCGCGGATCGTCTGACCGACGACCGGCGGGCCCTCGTCGTGCCCCCACCAGAGAGAGGAACTGCTGTGCGAAGGACAACGCAACGCCGCGTCGTCACGACGCTCGCCGCGGGTGTGACGTGCGCGGCCCTGGTCGCCGGGTGCTCGTCCGGCCCGGACGACGCCGCCACCAGCGACGGGGTGCAGACCCTGACGATGTGGGCCCGCTCCGACGACGAGGGCTTCCTGCCCGACCTCGTCGACGAGTTCAACGCCTCCCACGAGGACATCCAGCTCGAGCTCACGCTCGTGCCGAGCGCCCAGGTGGTGCAGAAGTACAGCACCGCCGCCTCCACCGGGTCGGGGCCCGACGTCGTGGCGGTCGAGATCGGGACGATCCCGCAGTTCACCTCGACGGGGTGGCTCCAGGACATCACCGACGAGGTCACGGCGCTCCCCTACCGGGACGCGCTCAGCCCGGCACACCTCGAGCAGGGGGCCGTCGGCGACCGGAACTTCGCCGTGCCGCTGTCCGCCGACGTGTCCGTCCTCTACTGGAACAAGGACCTCTTCGAGCAGGCCGGCCTCGACCCGGAGAAGGCGCCAGCCACCTGGGACGAGATCCGCGCGGCCGCCGAGGCCGTGAGCAGCCTCGACGGCAAGGACGGGTACTTCTTCTCCGGGGCCTGCGCGGGGTGCATGGCGTTCACGATGCTCCCGTACGTCTGGGCCGGCGGTGGCGAGGTGCTGGAGTCGGACGGCGACCAGGTGACCCCGCTGCTCAGTCCCAACCCGCAGCTCGAGGCGGCCCTGACGTTCCTGCGCGGCATGGTCGACGACGGCCTGGTCCCGCAGACCGCCCAGACCGAGAACGGCTCGGACCAGTTCGGGCCCTTCTTCAGCGGGCAGGTCGGCATGTTCGTGCAGGGCACCTACCCGTTCGCGCAGCTCAAGGAGAACTACCCGGACGTCGACTTCGGCCTGACACCGGTGCCGAGCCAGGACGGCAGCGGCACGGCGTCGTTCGCCGGCGGTGACGACCTGGCGATCACCGAGGGCACCGACCGCGAGGCCGGCATGACGGTGCTGAAGTGGTTCCTCGACGAGGGGCAGCAGAGCCTGGCCGCCAAGGGCATCCTGCCGGTGCGGTCCGACCTCGCCGAGGGCGACTACCTGCAGCAGGACCCGCGCAACGCCGTCTTCGTCGACGCGCTGAGCGTCGGGCACACCCCGAAGGCGGCGAAGGTCGCCTCGGTGTTCTTCGACAACAACGGACCGTTCGGCGGCCTGGTCCAGTCCGCCCTGTTCGGCAGCGGCTCGATCGCGGACGCCATGAGCCAGGCCCAGACGGCGGCCGAAGCGGCGCTCGCCCAGTAGCCATGTCGGTCACGCCCGCCCTCCCGGTCGCCCGCACCACCACACGTGGTGCGGGCGACCGCGGCCCCGTCCGTCCCGCGTCCCGCAAGGCGCTGTCCCGCTCCCGACGCCGTGGCCTGCTGCTGGTGGCACCCGCGCTGCTGCTGCTCGCGGTGGTCTTCGTCGCCCCGCTGGGCGTCTCGGTGTGGATGTCGCTGAGCAGCTGGCCGCTGCTGGGTGAGCACACGTTCATCGGGCTGGACAACTACACCCGGCTGCTCCACGACCCCCAGGTCCACCGGGCGCTGCTGTTCACGCTCCAGTTCGCGCTGGTCATCACCCCGGTCACGGTGCTCGTCGGCCTCGGCCTGGCACTGCTGGTGGAGAAGCGCCGGCGCGGCGTCGGCCTGGTGCGCACGGCGATCTTCGCACCGGTGGCCATCGGCTTCGCCTCGGCGAGCTACCTGTTCCTCGCACTGACCAACACCGCCACCGGGGTCTTCGGGCGGGCGCTGGTCGACCTCGGCATCACCGAGACCGCGGTGAACTGGCTGCTCGACCCCGGCCTCGCGATGCTGCTCGTCGTCATCGTGACGGTGTGGAAGACCGCCGGCTTCGCGATGGTGGCACTGATGAACGGGCTGCAGTCCATCGGCAAGGACATCGAGGACGCGGCCCGGGTGGACGGTGCGGGACGGCTGCGGCTGCTGCTCCAGATCAAGCTGCCGATGATGCGCGACAGCATCGCCTTCGCGCTCACGTTCACCGCGATCGGCGCGTTCCTCACCTTCGACCAGTTCTACATCCTCACCGGCGGGGCGCCGAACAACAGCACCATCACCTCGGTCTACCGCATCTACAACACGGCGTTCACCCAGGGCCAGCTCGGCTACGCCGCGGCGTTCTCCCTGGTGTTCCTCGCCTTCGTGCTGGTCGTCACCGCCACCCAGCTCGTGCTGCTGCGCCGGGGGGCCGACTCGTGACCGCCGCCGCGCTGCCCGCGACCGCCGCGCCGGCCGCCCGCGCACCGGGTCGTCGCCGTCGGGTCGGCCCGCTGGTGTGGGGCGTCGTCGCGACGATGGTCGCGCTGCTGTTCGCCTCCCCGCTCGTCGCCGTGCTGCTCGGGAGCCTGAAGAGCCCGGCGGAGGCGGCGCAGGTCCCGCCGACGTACGTCCCCCGGTCGGTCTCGCTGCAGAGCTACGCCACGCTGTGGGCGTCGAGCGTCGGTGTCGGTCAGTCCATCCTCAACAGCCTGGTCGTCGCACTGGCCACGGTGGTCCTCACGGTCGTCCTGGCCCTGCTGGCGGCCTACGGCTTCCACCGGTTCCCGTTCCCCGGCTCGTCGGTGGTGTTCATCGTGCTGCTGGCGGCGATCATGGTGCCGTTCCAGGTGCTCGTCACCCCCATGTACGTGGTGCTGGACGCCCTGCACCTGACGAACTCGCTCGTCGGCCTGATCCTCGTCGTGACCACGTTCCAGCTGCCGTTCGCGACGTTCGTCATCCGCAACTCGTTCGCCGCGATCCCCGCGGAGCTGTACGAGGCCGCGGCCGTCGACGGCGCCGGGATGTGGAGCACCCTGCGGATGATGCTGCCGCTGCTGCGCGCCGGACTCATCACGGCCGCGCTGTTCGCCTTCTTCGCCGCATGGAACGAGTTCTTCGCCGCGCTCATCCTGCTCGCCGACCAGGACAAGTTCACGTTGCCGGTCATCCTCACCACGCTCGTCAGCGGGGCCCGCGGGGCCGTCGACTGGGGACTGCTCCAGTCCGGCGTGGTCGTGACCATCGTGCCCTGCCTGGTGATCTTCCTCGTCCTCCAGAAGTACTACGTCAGCGGCCTCGTGGCCGGCTCGGGCAAGTGAGAGGCCGGCACCGGCCCCGCCCGCACCCAGCGAAGGAGAACCATGTCCCGCACCGTCGTCACCCTCGACCCGACGGCTGTCGTCGCGCCCGTGCGCCGCGAGCTGTTCGGCAGCTTCGTGGAGCATCTGGGGCGGGCGGTCTACACCGGGATCTACGAGCCGGGGCACGCCACCGCCGACGAGCACGGCTTCCGTCGCGACGTGCTGGCGCTGGTCCGCGAGCTCGGGGTGAGCACCGTGCGCTACCCGGGCGGGAACTTCGTCTCGGGCTACCGCTGGGAGGACGGCATCGGCCCGCGCGACTCCCGACCGGCCCGCCTCGACCTGGCCTGGCACTCCACCGAGCCGAACCACGTGGGCGTCGACGAGTTCATGACGTGGGCCCGGGCTGCCGGGGTCGAGCCGATGATGGCGGTCAACCTGGGCACGCGCGGCGTGCAGGAGGCCGTCGACCTGCTGGAGTACTGCAACCACGCCGGCGGGACGGCCTGGTCGGACCTGCGCCGGGCCAACGGCGCACCCGAGCCGTACGGCGTGCGGATGTGGTGCCTGGGCAACGAGATGGACGGCCCCTGGCAGATCGGGCACAAGACCGCACGCGAGTACGGGCGGCTCGCCGCCGAGACCGCCCGAGCCATGCGCATGGTCGACCCCGGGCTCACGCTGGTCGCCTGCGGCAGCTCCGGCGCCGACATGCCGACGTTCGGGTCGTGGGAGGCCACGGTCCTGGAGGAGGCGTACGACGAGATCGACCTGCTGTCGGCGCACAGCTACTTCTGGGAGAAGGACGGGGACCTCGCCTCGTTCCTCGCCTCGGGGGCGAAGCTGGACCGCTTCCTGGACGAGATCGTCGCGACCGCCGACCACGTCCGGGCGCGACGCAAGGCGAGCAAGCGGATCGACATCTCGGTCGACGAGTGGAACGTCTGGTACCTCGAGGACGAGCCGTCCCGGCCGCCCACGGGCACCGACTGGCCGGTCGCACCCCGGCTGCTCGAGGACCACTACTCGGTGGCCGACGCCGTCGTCGTCGGCGCCCTGCTCGTCTCCCTGCTGCGGCACAGCGACCGGGTGGTGGCCGCGAGCCTGGCGCAGCTCGTCAACGTCATCGCGCCGATCATGACCGAGCCCGGTGGACCGGCCTGGCGGCAGACGACCTTCCACCCGTTCGC
>Ga0164243_10015048_pt1 | contig 10724 bp, 7 predicted proteins | sample OricompcompostOP_FD_108781 | JGI IMG/M metagenome (GOLD analysis project Ga0164243, IMG submission 108781) | Organic Plus compost microbial communities from Emeryville, California, USA - Original compost - Organic plus compost (OP) | ecosystem: Engineered > Solid waste > Mixed feedstock >...
CACCCCAGAGTAAGCATTTTTTGCCGGTATTGAGTTTACCGATTGTTTGACCACCGCCAATGATGCGGTCCAGCGTCAGCTCGACAGATGGGAGAGGTTTTTTGGGCATATATACTATTATACCGCAATAACTATATACTGATATTGACTTTTATAAAATTTTGTGATAATATGATGGTGATATGGAGCAGTTGGAGAAACCCACCACTTCTGTTAACTATGGTTCGAAGATCACCTCGTCAGAGGTGGACGAATTTTTACGTGACGCTTTTCGTGGTCGCGCAGAAATTCATGATCGGTTGGCGAATTTGCCGCTAAAGCCACTTGCTACCCCTGTAAAAGAAACAGTTGAAGCGACAAAAACACACTATGAAGTCCCTGGTCTGATTGACGACGAGAGTGACACTGATTATGAAACATCTTGGGATACAGAGGTCAAAAAAAGCCTTGGTCGCGGTGTTCTGTCGCGCATGATTAAGGGCGCTGACAAATGGATTGCCTATGGTACAGGCCTAGCCATTAGCAAACTGCCTGGAACTAAATCCATGCAAGAACGCGAAGCCTACCAACAAGAACTCAACGAAAAGTACGCCAACAAAGATGGTGATTCGTGGTTCCGCCGCCGGATTAACGCTATTCAGCGCAACAAGTTGAATATTCGTGACCGCCTGCCTATATATGGTATCGGCGCTTTGGCACTTGGCCGTTATGGCATTCCGTACGCGTACGACCTTGGTGTCGATACCGTACACGACGTGTCGGATTACCTGAACAAGCCACGCACAGTGACAATGGGCGATGGTGAAGGGTTCGATATGGCTGCAAACGCTATTGACTACACACCAGTTGAACGAACGTATGACAGCAAGGCAATCATCATTGGCGGCCGCGGTGATACGAGTGGTGTCTTCCTTTATAGCGCACTCGAAGCGCAAGGTGGTGTTGCGGGTACAAACGAAACAGTTGACTATCCAGCTGGAATTGCACCTGTTGACCCGGTTCGTATGGATGTTTCGGCAGCTATTGCCGCAGATGGTGCAGCTAACTTCTACGACCCTAATGACCCGTCACAGCAAACGATTTACGGCTATTCTGAAGGTAGCGCAGGCGCAATCGATGCCTATAATCAAATCGTTGCCGACAACGGTGGTGTCAAACCTGACAACCTCGAACTTGTCCTTCTTGGTTCCCCGTATGCCGAAGGCGGCTTCTTTAAGAGCGATTATGCAAGCGTTGCCTCACCCGTGCTTAATGCTATGGGTATCCCTGTTGATAAGGAAGTGCCTGCCGGCGCGACAGTAATCTACTCACCGAATGATTTTTGGGCAAATGGCGACAATCAGTCATTTCTCGGCATGATGTCACAATTAGCTGACCTCGGTGGTTCTGGTCATGATCCAAGTGTTACCGGTGAATTCTACGAAAAAGTTGATGAAAACGGCGTGCGTCACTTGATCAAGGCTGGCACAGAGCACGCGCTTGTCGAACTGGCTGAAAAGCACGGCATGCCTCTCCCCGATGGAACCAGTGAAATATTGCAGCAAATCGCACCGATCAACAACGGCATGAGTGAAGAAGTTCCTCAGCCGAATGCGTACGCGGCGGTAGATATGACTGGTGATCTGATCGACAGGGAAACAGGAACGAATATTGGATCTGCCTTTACCGACAATATGCCACAAGAATGGCAGGATTTGGGTCAGTCAAGCTTGGTAGCGGTTAATAATATTCCGAATACTGCCGCGGCTATTGCCAACGGGCAAATGTCACCTCAAGAAGGTATTCCATTGATTACGAATCAGGTCCAAGATGTTATGCAAGATGTTGGAACAGTGATGCAAGATCCGATCGGTGCTGCACAAAATATGATTCACGAATCGATCCGAGATGCGATACCACCAGAAGCGCAACCGTTTGTCGCTCCATTTATCCAGGCTTTCTTGCCTCCGCGATAAGGAAAATGAGCATGTGAAACGGCCGCGTTACAGCGGTCGTTTTGATTGCGACCGATAGAGGCGTGCTATCATAAAGGTAATGCCTACTCCCCTGTTGCCTCACGATGAAAAACTATCACAAATTGATGGTTGGCTGGCGCCGTATCATGACAAGATTGTGAATCGGTTGCGGCATACTGCTGAGTTTGCCAAGCGGATAATCGGCACGACGGATATAGCGGATTTTGCGCTTGGCTATTTACACTTTGGCCTGCATCGGACAGATACAGGCTGGACGCTGCGTGAATGGGCGCCGGCAGCGACGAAAATATACCTTGTTGGTAAGTTTTCTGACTGGAAAGATAACGATGATTTTGCGCTCACCCGCGGCAAGAATGATGAGTGGGAAATCCAGTTGCCGGCAGATGCGCTCAAACACGGCGATCATTACAAATTGCATATGTACTGGGATGGTGGCGACGGCTACCGCATACCCGCCTGGGCGACGTATGTCATGCAGGATGCCAAAACCAATGAGTTTGATGCCGTTGTCTGGCAACCCGCTACGCCATTTGAGTGGCATGACAGTGATTTTCAGCTTACTGAGCTGCCGATGATTTACGAAGCGCATGTTGGTATGAGTAGCGAACACGAAGGTGTGAGTACCTATGCTGAATTTACGCGTGACGTGCTGCCCCGTATCAAAGCGGCTGGCTACAATACCGTCCAGCTGATGGCGATTGCCGAACATCCGTACTACGGTAGTTTTGGGTACCATGTGTCGAGTTTTTTTGCACCGAGTTCGCGCTTTGGTACGCCAGATGATTTGCGTGTACTCGTGGATACGGCACATCAAATGGGTCTGCGGGTCGTCATGGATATTGTTCATTCACATGCGGTCAAAAACGAAGCTGAGGGGTTGAGCCGCTATGATGGCACCTATGACCAGTTCTTTCACCCTGGTGATCGTGGCAATCATGATCAGTGGGACAGCCGCGTGTTTGATTATGGCAAACCTGGAGTCGCGCACTTTCTGCTAAGCAACTGTCGTTATTGGTTGGATGAATTCCATATTGACGGGTATCGGTTCGATGGCGTGACGAGTATGCTGTACACACATCACGGTATGGGTACTGCGTTTGATAGTTATGATATGTATTTCCAGGATATTGACACAGACGCGGCTGCCTATCTGACTCTCGCAAATGAGTTGATTCACACTGTTAATCCAGATGCACTGACGCTCGCTGAAGACATGAGTGGTATGCCAGGCCTCGCTGCACCAGTGACAGAGGGCGGCATCGGATTTGACTACCGTCTTTCAATGGGTGTGCCGGATCTTTGGATAAAATATGTTAAAGACATTCCGGATGAGCAGTGGCAAGTATCCGAGTTATTTCATGAGTTAATTCAGCATCGACCAGAAGAAAAAACGATTAGTTACGCTGAAAGCCACGACCAAGCACTTGTTGGCGATAAGACCCTTATCTTTCGGTTGATAGACAAAGAAATGTATGACCATATGCTCGTCGATGACGAAAATATTGTCGTTGATCGCGGCATCGCGCTACACAAAATGATTCGGCTTTTAACTGCCAGTCTGCATCATGGCGGCTATTTGAATTTCATGGGTAACGAATTTGGCCATCCTGAGTGGATTGACTTTCCTCGTGCGGAAAATGATTGGTCATACAAATACGCACGGCGCCAATGGAAACTTGCCGATAATCCGAAACTGAAATACCAGCACTTGGCTGCATTTGATAAAGCGATGATCGATATAGTTCGAACTGTTGATGGTGATCCTGGCTATATACTGACGCACGATGACGATCATGTGATTGGGTACGTTCGTGGCGATGTATTATTTGTGTATAATTTCCATCCGACAAAGTCATTTGATAGTTATGGCTTTTTTGCGCCTATCGGCGATTATAAAATTATTATGTCTTCGGATGACACGAAATTTGGCGGTTTTAACCGAGTTGATACTACTTTGACTTACAGCACGGATAGCAGTGGACTGCTAAGAGTATACCTTCCTGTTCGCACTGCATTAGTATTGCGTTTATCCAATATTTAACAGCTAGATTCGGAAGGGGAGCACCCCATTAAGACTAATGAGCCTATCATCCAAAAAAGAGCGATGTAAGAAATAATACCTATGAACGGTAACATAAAGATGATGCGTAGTGCTGTTTTTTTGATTGGTGCGCCTCTGACTACTGCTATTTTGATAAGCCATATAATAATTATTAGAGCAGCGCCCACAATACTCGGTATTGATACAAATGACAATATTGGCATGAAGGATGAATTGCCAATCATATGCGGGAATCCATGGCGCACAATGAAGGGCGTCGTGATTGCAATAGTGGCTAAGACTAAGAATAAAATTATGAGTATATACTTACGTAGCCATAAAAACATGCTTATAGTATAGCATGCGATTTTACCAGAGGTAACTGTTCCATGGTAAGATAGTTATATGAAAATAGCTATCTCGGGACTCGGACGTATGGGCGGACAAATCGCCAAAAAACTACATGAAAACGGACATGACGTGATTGCGCATAATCGCAGTCCAGAAAAAGTTGATGATGCAAAAGCGTACGGTGCGACACCTGCATACACCGATCAGGATGTTATCGATGCGTTTGCTGGCCAACCAGTCATCCTCTGGATTATGCTTCCTGCTGATATCATTGATGCTAAAGTTGATGAATGGCTACAGATTCTACCCGAAGGCAGCACCATTATTGATGGCGGCAATAGCGATTATCGCGGTGATGCAGCCAGGGCTGCACGTGCTGCAGAGCGTGGCGTGAAATTCCTCGATATTGGCACCAGTGGTGGTGTATGGGGACTTGAAAACGGCTTTTCGATGATGGTTGGCGGTGACAAAACAGCATACGAAACAATCACTCCTGTACTCGATACGCTGGCGCAGCCTCGCGGTGGCCACGCATACTTTGGCACCAATGGCACCGGGCATTTTGTCAAAATGGTGCATAACGCGATTGAATATGGCATGATGCAAAGCCTCGCCGAAGGCTACCGGGTATTAAAAGAAGGCCCCTACCCTGACCTGGATCTTGCGGCAGCCGGTGACGTCTGGCAGCAATCGAGTGTGGTCACGAGCTGGCTGAACGATTTAACCCGCCAGGCGCTGCATGAAAATCCAAACCTGGACGGTATTAGCGGTGTTGTAGCTGAATCGGGCGAAGCGCGGTGGACGCTCGAAACTGCCAAAGATTTAGGTATCCCTATGCCAGCTATTCAGGCGTCATTTGATGTCCGTCTGGCATCGCAGCAAGGCCAAGTCGACTTTTCAACCAAACTACTTGCTGCCATGCGTAACAAATTTGGCGGTCACGATATTAACGGCAAGCAATAATCATCTAGTGAAATAAATGACCAAGACGGCGAAGCCATTGCCATTTTGATTGTTTCAGCTTTGGGTTTACCTCAATTTTGTCAAAATATTCAATCATAGGCAGTGGCTCTGTCACGGGATCATCTTCAATTGTTTCTGCGCGTACCTGCGAGATCATTGCGTGAAACGCTTCTCGAAAAAGGCTTTCATCAACAGTAATACCTAGTCGCTTTGATTGTTGGAACAGTCCACTAGCGGCAAGAGTAAGATCGGGTTCTTCGGTGTAGTCTAGTAACTCTTTACTTACTGATGGATTAAGACTGCCAAGGGCGCTCAGTACGGCCGCATGAGCTTCATCGAACGCAATAATATTGTCGAACTCACCATATTCGGATGGTTTAGTATCAATTAATGACGAGTGTTTTTTGAGAAATGCCAAAAGCCCATGTCGGACAACATCCTGAGATATGTTTTGTACTGGTGTATCAAAAGGATGCTCATACCAAATTGTTTGATCGTGTGGCTTAAAATAGTAGCGATACTGTCCTTCGGCCTCGAGTGTCCAAACATCGAGAACGTAACTGCTCCCCTGTTCTTGGCGATCGCTGAACAGATGGTAGGTTGATCCATCGAGTGTGCCCCATGTTGCTCGCCACTGTTCCTCATGGGTGTCGGGATGTATGCTCGGTTCGCCGATTTGTTTCAGGATATCGTCGGCGTGATCGGCTGGTGTAAATATGCGAGGAGTAGGCGCAGTCTCGCTGGGTCCCGGAAAAAACCGTGAATAGAAATCGTCAGAGTGAGAACTGTAATCACCTGCCATAAGTGCTTGCTATTTTCACTCCTTTTTTCAAATGACGCAAGCGTGAACGATTAGAACTGATTCCACAGATACTGATTCGTGACTTCGTGATGATACAATACCTCGGCATCTTTGACTGATGTTCCTAGCTCGCGCGGGTTACGGTGCGCGACTTCGACTTTCCAATCGACATATTTGCCTTTGGCGCTTTCGCCGAGTAACTCTGTCATGTAGTCGCTAGCCTTAAACAAGCGAATTGAGTCGTTGATAGTACCTGGCAAGAAGCGGAGCCGTGGACGTTTGTCAGACTTATCGTCCTTTGGCAGGGTATCGTCAATGCCGGTCTTGAGTAGGCCAAACAGCGCAAGGTATGGGTTCGAATCTGGTGCAACAGAGCGTACCTCGATACGAGCTGTCCGTTCGTTTGCGAGGGGTATGCGAATCATTGACCCACGGTCGTTCGCTGAGACTTTAATCTGATTTGGCGCCTCAAAATTTGGATCCAATCGACGATATGCATTAACACTGCTGTTGATAAGTAGGCAGAGTTCTGGCGCACGGTTGAGAATCTTGTTGATAAATTCCCAGCCAACCTTTGACAGCCCTTCGTCGCCATTTTTGTCATAGAATATATTTTTGCCATTTTTGGCGAGTGATATATTTGTGTGCATACCGCAGCCGTTAATATTTTGCTGTGGTTTGGGCAGGAATGTTGCGGTCATGCCAAGTTGTTCTGCGACCTGACGACACACCAGTTTATAAAGCAGGATTTGATCGCACGCACGGACCACGTCTGTATAGCTAAAGTTAATTTCAAACTGTGATGGCGCGACTTCTGCATGGTCTTTTTCGTTTTTGAATCCCATGGCCCTGATTGCTTCGGCAGTGCGATCGATAAAGATACGCAGATCATCAAGTGGCAGCGAGTGATAATAACCGCCCGTACTGACCAATGTGAAACCAACCTTTTTATCAAATGATTGTTCCGCATCGACACCGGCCATCAAAAATCCTTCAATTTCAGGTGCCATAAATGCTTCGAGGCCCTTGGATTTTTTGATGTCGTGCGTATATGCCTGCAAGCGCCCTCGGAAGTCTGATTCGTAGGGTGTCAGATCGCGGCCGCAAATGTTGGCGAATACCAGTACTTTACCAGGGCCAAAGATATCGGAGGGCAGAAATGTAATACTTGTCCAATCAACGACCAAGCGCAGGTCGGATTCGTGAAGTTCGGAAAAACCCCTGATCGACGAACCGTCAAAAGTGAGGTTATTGAGAGAATCAAGGAAAAACTGCTTGTTGTAGTCAAGCATGTGCAGCCTACCCTCGATATCTGAAAAGCACACAGTGACGGCTTTGATCCGCGCTTCGGCTGAAAGATACTTGGTGTGCGTTGCTTCGGCTTTGGCCGGATCAGCAATTGATCGTGCTTTGGTGTTCATTTCCTCGAGCTCTTCATAGGTGAGCTCGAGGAAGTTCTTAAGTGGTGTGGTGTTCATAATGAGATATTACCTTTTTCGCTTTGACTTTGGTGCGGCTACAGCGACTTTTTCTTTGACAGGAGCAGGTTCAGCAAAGACATAGCCGTCTTCTTCGTGCAGACCTTTGTCGAGTCCCATGACTTCTTGATCCGGACTGACGCGCAGGCCGATTGTCATATCAATTAATTTGAGCAGTATCCAGCTTGCGACAAAGGCGAAGGCCACCGCTGCTCCTACCGCAACAGCTTGGTGGCCAAGGAGGGTCAGTCCCCCGCCGTAGAAAAATCCGTCGGCACCGGCAGGATTGACTGCTTTTTCGGCGAGGAATCCGATCAGCAGTGCACCGACAATACCACCAACGGCGTGTACGCCAACGACGTCTAGCGCGTCGTCGTAGCCGAACTTGAGTTTGAGCCCGACTGCGTAGGCGCAAATAACACCTGCGAGAAGCCCGATGATGATAGCGGACAGAGGACTGACAAAACCAGCGGCTGGCGTAATAGCAACCAGACCGGCAACTGCACCACTCACCGCGCCGAGTGACGTGACTTTGCGGTGACGAATGAAATCAACAAGTGCCCAACCAAGCATAGCGGCACCAGCGGCAACGTTTGTCGTGACGAATGCCGATGCTGCTAGGCCATTGGCGCCGAGTGCGCTCCCGGCATTGAATCCGAACCAGCCAAACCACAGCAGGCCCGCGCCGAGCATCGTAAACGGCAGATTATGTGGTGGTGTTACCTTTGAAAGCAATCCGTTTCGTTTGCCAATGACAAGCGCAGCGGCAAGTGCGGCAATACCGGCGCTAATATGCACCACGGTACCACCAGCAAAATCAAGTGCGCCTAGTTGGCGAATCCACCCGCCAGGTGCCCATACCCAGTGTGCAAGCGGTGCGTAGACGACGAGCAGCCATAGCGACGTGAAGACGGCAAATGCCCAGAATTTCATTCGTTCTGCGAATGCACCAGTGATCAGCGCAGGTGTAATTGCGGCAAAGAACAGCTGAAATACGGCAAATGCCAAGAATGGTATTGTTGCAGCGTAGTCAGCATTTGGTGATTGCCCGACGCCATTAAAGAATGCGAAGTTTAAATTACCAATCATGCCGCCCACATCAGGACCAAACGCAAGTGTAAAGCCCACGAGCACCCACAGCACCGACACGATCGCTAGTGCAAAGAAACTCTGCAGCGCGGTGGCTAATACGTTTTTGGCACGAACCATGCCTGAATAAAAAAACGCCAACCCCGGAATCATCAACATGACAAGGGCGGCCGATAGTAGTACGTATCCCGTGTCTCCGGTGTCCATACACATCCCTCCAACTTCCTATGTAAATAATTATAATAAATATTTACACAATTAGTATTAATAAGTTCATTTTTACACTAAATATATTAATAATCAATACTTTTTAATACAAAATAAATAACTGCCCTTTCAGGTAGGGCAGTTATATCTCGGCAAATGAGTGGTTATTATGCGGCTTGGGATTTGATTTTTGTCAAGGCGTCGTTGAAGCCTTGGGTGGTTTTGCTTGATCCAGCCAATTTGTCGAGATGAACCTCGTCGATTGGTTTCCCTACGACGACTTCTGGTACTGCCGCGGCGAATTTCTTTTGGAGACCAAGTGACATTTTGATATCCGTATTGGGTGTCACTTCGATTGCCTTGATTTTGTCACTTTCAAGGTTTAGCTTGACGATTATGCTTTTGCTGCCGTACTCGCCTTCTACGGTATACTCGCCATCTTTGTATTTCATACTTATCTCCTTTTATGCCTCATTTTCTGCGGTAAATTATAACATGAAAAGACGCGCCCTTATCTATATAACGTTTACTTTTTTGCAAAATTGTGATATAATTAGTACTAAGTTGAAGACTCTTCCGAGGGCCTAAGACTCGTGCATTTTTGATGCACTTAACAACTGACTACAAACAATCCCCCATCCATTTCTCTCGAGAGGAAATCTCATGGCACGTTCACGTGGTGAGCACCGTAAGTCCACCAAAAAGGTTAGCGGCTTCGCGACCTTTGTGGCCGCGGCCGCAGTGGTCGGGGCTGTCGCTTCGGCGTCGCCGGCACAGGCAACGCTGATCGAATACGGAATACCAGGGACGGGCAGCACTGTTCCCAATCCGCCGGCCGGAACACCCAGTAATCCCTGGGTCGAAGGCGGGATCTGGGACCAGATCCCCAACCGCAAGGCCCTGCTCGACAGCGACGACTACCCCGCCCTCCTGGGCCGGGGAACCAAGGTCACGCTGAGTGACGGTACCGTCCTCAACATCACTGGCCAAATGTCCATCGACATGGGTGCGGCCGCGCTGCTCCGTGACATGAACCAGGACTGGGCCGCTGATCCGGATACGGTGCATGTGATCTATGCCGGATCTCAAGGCACGATGGTGCTTGTCACCGCCATGAACAAGGCGGCGGCAGACGGTCGAGATCTGAGCAATGTGTACGCGATCTTGTACTCCTTCCCCTATACCAAGGGCACGGGGTTCATCGATCGGTTCGGGCCCAATGAGGATGCGTTCTTCACCGGTATCAACGGTGGAGCGCCCTCGATCCCGAATGGCCCAAATGGCCCGACGGTCGGCATCGTGAATCACGAGTACGACCCGATGGCTCACATGCCCCGCTACATCTGGACCTTCCCGCTTTCGATTCCGAACGCCATCCTCGGCTTCGTGTTCGAGCACGGCGATCTGGGACAGATCGACTGGCAGGACCCGCAGAACACCATCACCAAGGATGGAAACGTCACCACCTACACGTTGCATTCCAAGGTGGTGCCGCTGCTCAAGCCCATCGCGTTGCTTGGTGCCCTCATGGGTGTCCCGATCAACCAGATGTACGACATGTTGAAGCCGCTCGACGACATCGTGCGGCCGATCGTCGACATGGGCGGTCAGAACGATCCGGGGCGATTCCAGTTCATGCCCTCGCCGGAAGTGCTGGTTCGCCAGTTGGCGGCCGTCGCGAACGGTCCCGTCAAGGCAGTGCAGGACTTGATCAAGCTCATCCTGCATCAGCCGCTTTCGGTACCCAACACATCCGCCACCAGCCCTTCGCAGGGCATGATCGACCAGGCGGAACAGAAGGAGGAGGAACTGACAGG
>Ga0164243_10015049_pt1 | contig 10722 bp, 7 predicted proteins | sample OricompcompostOP_FD_108781 | JGI IMG/M metagenome (GOLD analysis project Ga0164243, IMG submission 108781) | Organic Plus compost microbial communities from Emeryville, California, USA - Original compost - Organic plus compost (OP) | ecosystem: Engineered > Solid waste > Mixed feedstock >...
CGGCGGCCAGGCCGATCAACCCGAACGTGCGAACCGGAGACGACCTCATCACGGGATCTCCTCACTCGGAGGTGTCGGGCCGGTCGGTCTTGAGGCCGGTCCGTGGTGTCAGCGCATGGCGGCCCTCGGCTTCGAAACACGGACGTGTCGGAGGGCCCGTGGCGGCGGTCGGTCTCTCGCGGAAAGACCCAACGTCGTCGCCGACCCGATGGGTCCGCCGTTTCGCCCCGCGGACCGGTTACAGATGTAGCCGGACCGCGGGGCCGCGTCAAGGCCGGTCCGCCGTACCAGGTGACAGGTGACGCCGACTTTTGAATTCGTGGATCCGTGAATGCGGACCCCGGGGTGGTCGAGTCTTCTTCGGGCCGCTACCGCGCCGCGCGCGGCGTGAGCGGGGTTCGCGATAAGGTTACGCCGTCCCCCCGGCGGACCCTCCCGCCCTTGACGACGGTCGCATAGACCCCGACGTTCCCGTCGTTCTCCCGGACCGCCGTGCGGAGCACCCCCGGGTCTTTGGGCAGGCTCCCCTGGCTCAGCGTCGTCATGACGCAGCGGGGGCACGGGCCGTCGACGCGGAGGACCACGTCGCCGAACGCGAGCCAACGCCCGATCCAGGTGTTCTCGATGAACCCCTCGGCGCCGCCTTCCGTGGCGATCACGAAGTTCGGGCGGAACCGCGGGACCTCGAAGCGGCTTGCGGGGGCCAAGGACCGCAGGCGGTCCAGGGTCTCCGTCGTGACGAGGTGGACCGCGGCGCCGTCGAAGAAGGTGCCCGGCGGGAGCGGGAACTCGAAGACCTCGTCCCGCTGGGAGAGCCAATCGTGGTCGGGCCAGTAGCCCTCGGCGACCGCCCCCCCGGCGGCCGACCGGGCGAGCCGCACGGGGCGGCCGACGCCGGCCGAGAGCCTGGGGTCCGCGTCGGCCTGGTCGGTCGTAATCGACTCGCCGTCGGGGAAGGTGATCCGGGCGGGCGGGAGCGACCCGGCGTCGCGCGGGGGTTCGGTATACGCGGCCCGGAAGTCGAACAGGGTCGGCCAGCGCCGCGGGTTCTTGGCGCTCACCACCTTGCCGGTCTCCTCGTCGATCAGGGCGTACGCCCGGTCGCCGAGCAGGCCGCGCTCAGTCACCTCGGTGGCGTTCAACTCCTCGCCCAACATCGACTTGACCGGGTAGCGCCAGATCGCGACGACCCGGCCCGACACGTCTCCCTGTGTTTCAGACATCGCCGTTTTCTCCCTTCGTCTGCCCGAATCCCCTGAGATAACGCCCGCTCTTGCCGGCTCAGAGCCAGCGAGGGTGGTCGGCCCCGAGGCCGTCGACCCCGCGGGTGATGAGGCGTGGGTTCTTGCCGTCGGACTCCATCACCCAGACCGCGGGCGCTTCCCCCGTTTTCGCGCGACAGAAGGCGACGTACTTGCCGTCCGGCGACTCGCTCGCGTGGAAATCCCAGACCGGCGGGTCGCTCCGCGTCAGGACGGTGACGCGGCCGTCGCGCGGGTCGAGCCGGCAGACCTCGGTGCCGCCCCGGGCGAGGTCGGGCTTGAAGTCGCTGTTGAAGTGGTCGAGGTCGGGGCGCTGCGGTTGGTATTCCCAGGGGACCTTGGAGCCGGGCAGGCGGCGGGGGAAGAGGATGGAGCCGTCGCGGGTCCACGCGGGGACGTTCGACCCGCCCCCCCGCGTCTTCGGGTCGCCGTAGGTCGCCGCGAACCACATGGACTTGCCCTCCGTGAGCACCCGGTGTTCGCCGCCGTCCGCGCGGCCGATGCAGACGTCGGCCCAGTCGTGCCCCGGGTCTTCGCCGGGCCGGCAGTCGACGTAGAGGACCCAGCGGCCGTCCGGCGACCAGCTCGTGCCGAAATAGAGGTGGCCCGGCCGCGCGGCGATGCGGACCCGGTTCGAGCCGTCGAGGTCGCTGGTCCAGACCTGGTAACCCTCCGGCCCCGCGAGGTGGAAGGCGACCCGGTCGCCCTTGGGGCTGAGGCTCAGGCCGTAGGGGAGCCCTTCGCCGGCGCGCGTGAACTCGCGGGGGTCGGACCCGTCGAGGCGGACGCTGAAGATCTGGCCGACGTTCTTCCGCACGACCTGCACGAGGAGCCGGTCGGCCCGGCTCATCAGGAGGGCCGGCGTTTCAAACGGCGCCAGACGGTCCTTGGTGCAGACTTCTTCCAGAGAGCCGGTTTCGAGGTCGTGGACCCAGAGGTGCGTCGGGGTCTGCGTGTAATACTCGCTGAACGGCCGCCCGGGGCCGTCGCGCCGGGGCTCCATGCTCAGAAAAAGGATGCGGCGGCCGTCGGGGAAAACCGCCCCGGGCTGCCAGGTGACCTGGCCGGGCTTATCGAACGTGAAGTACCGCAGGCCGCTCCCGTCGGCGTTCACGAGGGCCGACTTGCCCTGCGAGGTGAAGAGGAGCCGGTCGCGCGGCGGGGTTTCCGCGGCCGCGGACCGTCGACCCCGATGGAACGCGTTGAGAACGGGCAACAGGCCCGCCGCGGCAAGGAACGCGCGGCGGCCTCGGGTGTTTGCCTTGGGAAAGCCGCCGGGCTGTGTGCGATCGGGCATCAGACGGCCTCCCACGAACTCGAATCCGGCCCCCGGCGTTACGTCCGGGGGGCGACGGGCCGCGTCGCGATTCCCGGTTCTCAACGCGTCGCCGTCCATCGAACCCGGGATCGGGCGACCGGTCAAGCCTCGCGCGGGGGCCGAATCCCGGGGATAAAAACTGGACATGATATGATTTTATAAAGTCCAAGGATCGACGGTCGCCGCCCTCCGACTCGCGGCCTCCACGTCAGCTTGTCAGCGTCCGAAGCGACCGGATATGCTCGGGGCCTGGCGAGGTGCGGGCGGGGCCCCCGCGTGGGCGGGGGCGGGGTTATCAGGAGGATCGGGCATGGCGTCGGACGAAAAGACCCCGGGGCGCGTGCCGCCGTACCGGCTGCTGGACGCCTTTCGCGGGTTCGCCGCCCTGTGGGTGGTGATGCTCCATGCCTGCCAGCCGACCATCACCCAGGTCTATCCGGGCCTCGGGAAAAGCCCGCTGTTCGCGTTCAGCCTGTTCGGCGGGCTCGGGGTGGCGATGTTTTTCGTCATCTCGGGGTACTGCATCGCCAGCGCCGCGGTCTCGGCGCGGGGCAAGACGAACCCCGCGGTGACGTTCGTCAAGGCGCGGGCCCGGCGGATCTACCCGCCGTATTACGCCGCGTCCGCCTTGATGATCGTCTCGGCGCTCCTCGCGGCCTACCTGGAGAGCCGCGGCGTGCTGGCGGGGAGCGCCCTCGGAAAACTCGACCCGCTGAACAAGGGGCCGCTCTATTACGTCGCCGCGCTGACGCTGACGCAGACGCCGCTGCGCCAGGGGATGCTGATCGTCATCTTCTGGTCGCTCTGCTACGAGGTCGCGTTCTACCTGGTCGTCCTGCTCGCGATGGCGGCGACGCCCCGCTCGGCCCGCCCGACCGTGCTGCTGCACGGGCTGAACGGTTTGACGGTCGCCTGCCTGGCCTGGAGGCTCCTGTCGCCGGGGACGTGCCCGTTCCCGCTCGACCTCTGGCCGATGTTCGGCCTGGGCGTCTTGGTCTTCCACGCCCGGCTCGACCCGTCGGCTTGGTCGCCTCGGGTCTGGTTCGCGGCGGCGGCGGCGTTGACCGCGGCCGAGGCGGCGCGGCACTGGGGCGCGGGCGACGTCGGCAAGCCGGCGCCGGGCCTGGAGTGGTGCGTCGCCCTCGGGTTCGCGGGGCTGCTGCTCGGGCTGTACCGCTACGACGGGCGGCTCAGCGGCCTCGCCCCGGTCCGGCTCCTGGCGGCGGCGGGGGTCTTCTCGTACAGCCTGTACCTGACGCACGTCCCGGTGCTCGGGGTCGTGAACCAGTTGGGGCGGAAGCTGGGGGTGACCGAGTCGACGTTCTGGGTCCAGGACCTGGTGATGGTCGCCCTCTCGGTGGCGTTCGCCCGCGTCTTCTTCGCGGGGTTCGAGCGTCCCTTCCTGGGGGGGCGGCCGACGCCGAGGGTCGTCGACCGCCCGGGGGTTCCGCCCGAAGGGCGGGCCGTGGCCGGCGAGGTGCCGGGGGCGGCGGCCTGAAGGACGGGGCGGTGCGGGGTCGGCCTTAGCCCCGCATGTCGACCTTGAGCGCCCGGTAGGCGGCGACGGCCATGCGGTCGCAGGCCTCGTTCTCGGGGTGCCCGCGGTGGCCGAGGACGTGGGTCACGCGGACCTTGTGGCCGGCCAGGAGGGCGTCGAGGCGCTGCCAGAGGTCGGAGTTCATGACCGGCTTGAACCGGCCGTTCTCCTTGCGCTGCCAGCCGTTGGACTTCCACTTGGGCATCCACTCGGCGATCCCCTTGGCGACGTATTGGCTGTCGGTCACCAGGTCGACCCGGCACGGCCGCTTCAGCGAGGCGAGGCCCTCGATGACGCTGAGGAGTTCCATCCGGTTGTTGGTCGTGTGCGGCTCGGCGCCGGAGGCGTCGCGGACCTGCCCGCTGGCCGGGTGCTTCAGGATGTAGGCCCAGCCGCCGGGGCCGGGGTTGCCGCTACAGGCGCCGTCGGTGTAGAGCTGAACGAAGTCGGGTGCGGCGTTGGGGTCCGTGTCCGTGGCCATGTGCGGGGCGGTCCTGGGGGGCGGTCGATCGAGCCGGGTCGGCGTCCCGCCGGGGCGGGTCGGAAGCGGGACACGATACCAACGGGGGTGGCGGCGTCCAACGCCAATCGCCACGGCGATCCCGCCCGCCGGCTTTCGTTATTGTACCGGGGCGGGTAGGGGCGGACCGGGGTCCGGGGCGGCGCAATCTGACATCATCGGCGGAAGGTCAGGTCTGGGATTGCCTTTTTTCGGGTCTTGGCCAAGAATGCCGCCGCTCCGCCCGACCCGAGGCCGCCCGCAGGGGCGGCGCGGCGGGTGACGCGGGGCGACCCGGCGACAAGGATGGCCGGGGACACGGCTGGCATGGAGGCAAGGGCCGATGACACGCTGGTTCGTGGACCGACAGCCCCAGCAGGGGATCCCGTCGGTCAGCCTGCGACGACTGCTCCCCGAGGCCCGGTTCGTGGGGTGCGAAGACCTGGAGGTCTCGGGGTGTACGGCGGACAGCCGTCGGCTCGACCCGGGCCAGGTGTTCGTGGCGGTGCGCGGCATGCGTCACGACGGACACACGTTCGTCTCCCGGGCGCTGGAGCGGGGGGCCGCGGCGGTCGTCGTGGAGCGGCCGGTCCCCGAGGCCGGCCGGCTCCAGGTCGTCGTCCCCGACTCCCGGATCGCGCTCGCCCGGCTCTGCCAGGCGCTCGCGGGCGACCCGTCGGAGCAGATGCTCACGCTCGGGGTTACCGGGGCGTGCGGCCGGACGGTCACGGCGCTGTTCCTCCGGGCGATCTTCGAGGCGGCCGGGGGCCGGTTCGGGCTGATCAGCCGCCTGGGGTGGTCCGACGGCGTGGCGCCGCGGCACGTCGGCGTCGGGGTTCCCGGGGCCGAAGGGCTCGCCGCGATGCTCGCCGCGATGGTCGAGCGCGACTGCGCCGGGGCCGTCATCGAACTCGACCCCGCGGCCCTCGCGTCGCGCCGGGTCGAAGGGATGGGCTTCGACGCGGCCGTCGTGACCGACCTCGGCGCCTCGCCGGTGACGACGCCCTCCGCGCTGACCGCGCGCCGGGCGACGATGGCCCGCCTCTTCCGCCAGGTCGTGCCCGGCGGCGCCTCGGTGGTCAACGCCGACGACCCGCACGCCGAACTGCTCGGCGCGGTCAACCTGGAGACGCGCCGGGTGGCGTTCGGCGTCGAGGCCCCGGCCGAAGTGACCGCACGGGTCGAGCGGTTCGACCGGACCGGCACGCGGTTCTTGCTCCACGGCTTCGACCGTGAGGCGGCCGTCGCGCTGCGGCTCCCCGGCGCGGCCAACGTCTCCCACGCCCTGGCCGCCGCCGCCGTGGCCTGGGCCCGCGGGGTCGAGGCCGACGCGGTCGTCGCCGGCCTGGAGTCCGTCACCTCCGTCCCCGGCCGGCTCGAATCCGTCGACGAGGGGCAGCCGTTCGACGTGTGGACCGACCAGGCGCGGCTCGGGTTCGAGCTTCGCGAAACGCTCGCCTCGCTCCGTCCACTGACCCCGGGTCGGATCCATTGCGTGCTCGGGGCCGAGGGGTGCCGCGGCGGTGACGACGCGGTCGCCGAGCGTCGCGCCTTGGCCGCCGCCGCCGAAGCCCTCGCCGACCGCGTCACGTTGACCACCGACAACCCCCGGACCGAAGACCCCGACCAGATCCTCGACGACCTGCTCGCCGGCCTCCTCCGTCCCGGCCGGGCCCGGGTCGAGCCCGACCGCCGCCGCGCCATCGAGTCGGCCCTGGCCGACGCCCGGCCCGGCGACGCCGTCTTGATCGCCGGCAAGGGGCGTCTCACCTTCCAGATCCTCGCCGACCGCGCCGTCCCCTTCGACGACGCCGCCGTCGCCCGCGACTGGCTCCGCGCCTCCCGGGCGGGGTGGCGGAAGACGTCGGCGTAAAGCGTCACGACACGGCGGCTTGACGCCCGCCGGCTCGTGCCCGAAAACCCATCGACCCCGTTGTCCCCATTCGGCCCGCGCCCCGTCCGGCGGTTTCTCCGCCGGTTCCGCGCGGACTCGGGGGACGACGGGGTTTCGTCCGTGACACGGCGGCCCTAGATTGGTGTGCGAATGCGGGGGATGCACGCCGCGGACGGGCGAACGGAGCAGGGGGGGGCGTTGATGAGTCTTGGCGACCGGATCGGCCGGAGTCTGTTCGTCGCGTTGGCGGTCGGCCTGGGATGGGGCATCCGGGGCGACTTCGGCCACTTGGTCGGGGCGATGTACCCGGGGGCGGTGCTCGCCCTGGCGCTGGCGTACGTCAGCGGCCAGCGCTCGTTGTTCCTCTGGATGCCGGTCATCGCCGCCCTCTCGGCGGCGGCGATCGGCGCAGGGGGGTCGATGAGCTACGGCATCCTCCACGGCTACGCGCAGGCGGACACGTTCGTCAACTACGCCTACGGCTTCCTGACCCTATTTTTACAGGGCTCGGCCTGGGGGACGTTCGGCGGGGCCTTGATCGGGCTGATGCTCGAACGCCGGCCGATGCGCAACGGGGAATGGCTCGGGCTGATCGGGAGCGTCCTCTTCGCCGGCTGGGCGACGTCGTTCCTGGTCGTCGACGTGCTCGGGTTCCAGATCAACCCGCCGCGGAATAACGGCTCGATCGCCTACATGGGGGCTGCGATCGGCCAACTGGTCTGGCTGGCCTGCAACGACAAGCCGACCGGTCTCCGGGGGGCGCTGCTCGGCTACGTCGGGTTCGGGCTCGGGATGGCGGCGGGGCGGCTCCTGGGGAACGCCGCCAACGTGCTCCAGGGTGAATACGGCTTCACGATCAACCACTGGAACGTGATGGAGACCTCGTGCGGCTTCATCGCCGGCTTCATCTACTGTTTCGGGATGGTCGACCGCGCGTACCCGGAGCCGCCGGAACGGGAGAACATGCCGCTCGCGTCCGCCTACGGCATTACCTACGTGCTCGGCCTCATCCCCCTCTGGCACCGGCTCAACCGCATCCGGCCGGCGGCCAAGACGGCGGAGTGGGCCGCGGCGCTGAAGTCGTACGGGTACGCCGACCCCGAGCGGCTCGCCGGGACCGTCCTTTGGCTGATCGACGGGGTCTGCGTTTTGGGGTTCGTCGGCGCGGCGGTCTGGGCGGCGGCCCACTACCGTCGCCGGCCGCGGTGGGCCGCGTTCCCGGTGCTCTGGCTGTCGGGGACGATGCTCCTTTATCAGAATTTGAACGCGCTCTACTTTTTCTACCCGAGCCGCCCGAAGCTCGTGAACATGCACAACGTCTTCTGGGTCCTGTTCGGCCTGATGGCGCTGTACGCCCTGATCGCCCGCCCGCGCCCCGCGGCCGAGCCGTCGGACGCCGGACCGGAACCCCCGTTCCCTTGGGGGCGCTGGGTGTTGGGTTCGGTCGCGGCCTTCGCGCTGGTGGTCGTCCTCGCCGGCCGCGTTAACGGCGAGAAGACGATGGTGACGGCGAACACGCGCTGGCCGGTCTGGAGTTGGTCGGACGGCCCGTTCCCGGGCCGAACGCCGCGCCCCTGACGCCGCCGTACCCCCTTACGCCGTGCTCCGCGGCCGGAACTGTTTGGTCAGCACGCGGTCGAGCTGGTCGGGGACTTCCATGCCGAGCGTGAAGAGTTCGTGGTTCAGGTCGGCAGCGACGTCGTAGTTGAACTGCTGGGCGTGCGGGGCGTGCCAGAGGACGTAGCGCCCGGTCCCCTTGAAGTCGAGGTACGCGATGGCGGCGCTGGCGTCTTCGTAGATCCAGACGGCGACGACCGGGCGGGAGCCGGAGCCGCCGGCGCGGATCGAGGGGGTGAGCAGTTCGATCTGCTTGTTGTGCATCCCCTGCAAGGCGATCTGCCCGGCCGACCGGCCCCGGACCGAGGGGATGACGGCCAGCCGGTACGGCCCGACCGGGATCGCGCGGATGCCGGCGGCGGCCTTGCCGCCGGGCCGGCCGAGGGAGGCCATCGCGTCGCGCCAGAGGTCGCGGAGTTCGCCCTGGGTAAATCGGTACGGGTCGGGCGGGGCGAGGCGGACCAGGGTTTTGTCGGCCGGCGCGGCGCGGTCGGCGGCGAGGTCGTTGAGGCTGACGGCGCCGTCGATCCGGGAGGTCAGCCGGTCGTCCCCTTCCTCGGTCGTCGGGGCCGGGTCGTCGTCGTCGAGCCGGGGCTCGTCGACGAACGCGGCGAGCGCCTCGTCGAGTTCCTCGGCCACCCGGACGGGGACGGCCTTGACGATCATCCGGTCGAGCCGGACGCCCGCGTCGGCGACGTGCAAGACCTTGGCGGTGAGATAATCCCAGACCGCCTCGTGCTTCGGGCGGAACTGCCGCTGCCAGCGGGCGCGCTCGATGAGCGGGTAGACGACCTCGGGCCAGAGGTCGGCGCTCGCCGGGTCGCGGTGGGCGCGGCTCGTGGCGTATCGAAGGACGGCCTGGCGGAAGTCGGCGTCGTTGCGCCAGACCTCGGCCACGCGGTTCCAGCGCTCCACGAGCAGGTCGTCGACCTCCTCGCGCGGCGGGGCGATCTTCCGGAGGTCGTCGAGGGTCTGCGGCATCAGGCCGGGGTTGAGCACGCCGTTGACGTCGACCATCGCCTTGCGGGCGTACGCGCTGGCCTCCAGAAGCTGCTTGCGGGCCGTGCGGAACCGCTTCCGCTTCTGCGGGGCGTCGCGCCCGGCCAGGTACTTCATCACGACGACCGGGTTGAGCGCGGGGCGGACGTCCGGGCGCGTGTCGAGCAGCTTCGCGGCGCGGGCGACGTTGGCCCCCCCCTCGCCGGGCCCGACCCCCAGCAGCCAGGTCATCGCCAGCATCAGCCGGGCGCGGTCGGCGTGGCGCGGGTCGTGGCGGCGCTGTAGCAAGAGCCCTTCGCGCCGCGAGCCGCCCAGCAGGTAGGCCAGGTAGTGGCCGCAGAGGTAGCGGTCGTCGGGCGAGAGGATCAGCGGCGTGGCGAGCACCGCCTCCAACATCTCCCGCGCCAGCGGCGAGGTCACCTTGGCCGTCGAGGAGGTTGGGGTTGTCGCGGTACTCGGGGCGGTCGGGGCCGAGGTTACGGCCGCCGTCGGCGGGGCGCCGGCAGACGCGGACGCGGGGGTGTCGAGCACCTGGCGGGTGACGGTCGGGTCTTCGCTCCCCGTCCCGCCGACCGGGACGGCCGTCCGGCGGGTCGGCGCGTGCGCGGCCTCGTCCCGCAGGGTCTTGGCCACCGCCCCGCCCGAAGACGGCCGGTCGTCCGGGTTTTTGGCCAGGAGCCCGAGGACCAGGGATTCCAGGGCCGGCGAGATCTCGGGGTTCTTGAACCGGGGCGGGGTGGGCGCCTGGCCGACGTGCTGCGCGATCACGGCCATCGACTGCCCCTGGAAGGGGACGGCGCCGGTGACGCACTCGTAGAGCATGATCCCGAGCGAGTACAGGTCGGTCCGGTGGTCGAGCCGCTTGCCCCGCGACTGCTCGGGGCTCATGTAGTGGGGCGTCCCCCGGATGACCCCCGTGTCGTCTTCCGCCTCGGCCAGCATCGAGAGCCCGAAGTCGGACAGCTTCGCCGAGTCGGCTGAGGTCAGTAGGACGTTCGCCGGCTTGACGTCGCGGTGGATCACCCCCTGGTGGTGGGCGTAGTCGAGCGCCTCGGCCACCTGGGCGATGACCCGCAGCCGCTCGGCCATCGGCAGTACCCGCCAGCGCCGGGAGAAGCTCGTCCCGTCGACCTCCTCCATGACGAGGAAGTAGCCCCCGTCGGCTTCGCCGAAGTCGTACAGCCGTACGATGTTGTCGTGGAGCAAGCGGGCGAGGATCTGCGCCTCCAGCCGGATCCGTTTGCCGACCTCTTCGCCGCCGTGCTCCTTCAGGACCTTGATCGCGACGTTCCGGCCGAGGACCTGGTCGGTGGCCCGGTAGACCGCCCCCATCCCCCCCCGGCCCAGTTCGGCCTCCAGGGTGAACCGCTGGTTGAGCGTCGCGCCGATACCGATCACCGCGTGGCCCTTCTGCTCGTGGGTGCCGCCGAGGACTTCACGAAGTTTATCATAAGTTCTTCCCGGACATAACACAACGCATTGCCGAAAACGCCCCGAACCGTCACGGACAAGCCGCATGTGGCGGGGCAAGCTGGGTATTCATTGCCGCGATTTTGCTTCCGGCGGTTTCGAACATGGTTTAGTTTGGGCGGGGTC